>Ga0302157_10006338_pt1 | contig 12265 bp, 8 predicted proteins | sample I_Bog_N3_3_FD_193502 | JGI IMG/M metagenome (GOLD analysis project Ga0302157, IMG submission 193502) | Peat permafrost microbial communities from Stordalen Mire near Abisko, Sweden - I_Bog_N3_3 | ecosystem: Environmental > Terrestrial > Soil > Wetlands > Peat | place: Sweden: Abisko, Stordalen...
CGTCGCCCGGCTTGCGCCGATGCCCGAACCCGGCGGCATTCCCGGCAAGCGGCGGCGGCAGGTGCTGGCCGGCGCGCTCGCCTTTGCACGCCACACGTTCCATGCCAGGGGCGCGGCGATCGCAGTCGCCGGATGCGAAGAGCCCTGGGTGGACCTGTTCCGCGATATCGACGGGGTGTTCGTGCATGAACGTATCGGCCCCGGGGCGTGCCCCGAAGATTTGGGCCCTGACATCGCTGCCGCGCTGTTCGACAACACCCGCCGCCGCCGGATCGTGTCGTTCAGCGATTACCATCTCGAACCGGTGCGCGGGCCGTTTGCCAATGCGCTGGTCGATGCCTGTCAGGTCTCGCACGGGCTGCTCGGTCGCATTGCCTCGGCCAGCGGCCATGGCCAGTTGCTGGTCTGGGGCGTGCCCGACGCCGGCATCGACGACCTGCCGGCGATCGGTTCGCTCGCCCGCGAAATCGGCCTTGCGCTCGATCGCGAGGAAATGGCGATGCTTGCGCAAACCATTGCTGTCTCGGGCGTGCGCAACGCCCTTGCCCGCGACCTGCACGACAGCGTGGCACAATTCCTGGCCGGTACGCTGTTCCGGCTCGAAGCGCTGCGTCGCTGGATCCGCGAAGGGCGTGACCCCGACGCGGAAATCCTGGCGATGCGCGCAGCCTTGCGCAACGAGCAAGCCCAGTTGCGATCGATGATCGACCGCCTGCGTCGGGGGGTCGAGGGCGATCGTGCCACCGACATCGTCGCCGAACTCGAAACCTTGATGGCCGAGATGGGCGAGCATTGGCATATCGCCACCACGCTCCACACCGATTGTCGCCCGCTGCCGGTGTCGATCGGCATGGCCCACGAATTGCGCCAGCTTGTGCGCGAAGCCGTTGCCAACGCGGTGCGCCACGGTCAGTGCGACCGGGTTGACCTCGCCCTGGAACGAACACAAGAAGGTTTGCTGCAAGTTTCGATTGGCGATAACGGCAAAGGTTTCCCGGCGACCAACCGGACGCTTCGCCCGCGCTCGATCAGCGAACGCATCGATGCGTTGGGGGGCCAGTTGCGGATTGCCAGCTGCGAATTTGGCGTGCGGCTCGATATCGAGCTCCCGCTCCCGATCGCGGCATGACGGGTATGGTCGCCGGGGCCTGGAAATGGAAGGACACTGAAATGGTTTCCGTGCTGGTTGCCGACGATCACGCCTTCATTCGCGCCGGGGTCGAGGCTGTGCTGCGCGGCAGCCGGTTCAAGATAGTGGCCGGCACGGCCAGCGGCGAGGAAACGCTTGATGCCATTGCCACGCACGATCCGGCGATCGTGCTGCTCGACATCAACATGCCGGGCATGAACGGTGTGCAGACGCTCGAAACGTTGCGCGCGCGCGCCGACCGGCGACCGGTCGTGTTGCTGACCGCAGAAATCACCAACCGCCAGTTGCTGAGCGTGATGCGCGCCGGGGTCGAAGGCATCGTGCCCAAGGACGGCGCAGAAGAGGAACTGATCGAGGCGCTCGAAAAAGTCGCTGCGGGGCAAAAGGCGATTGCACCGATGTTTCTGCAGCGCGCGCTCGACCTGTCGCTCAATCCCGAAGCGGGCGGCCCGCTCGACCGGTTGAACCCGCGCGAGCGGCGAATCGCCCGGCTGATCGCGCGCGGAATGCGCAATCGCGACATCGGCAACGAACTCAACATCGGTGAAGGCACGGTCAAGGTCTACTTGCACGCGATCTATCAGAAGCTGGGGATCGAAAACCGCACCGAACTCGCGCTGCTCGCGGTCAACGACCCAGCCGACTAAGCAGACATGCTCCGCGCATAAGGATGGTTACGTAACCGGGTCATACCGGATTGCGGGGGTCGTGCGATCGGGCCAGTGATCGATGCATGGCCCTGTCCAACGCTGATCGGCAACGCCGGTATCGCCAGAAACTGAAGGCCCGGGCATCGGGCGATGCGCTGGGTGATCGCGCGCGCGACGCGGCCGAACACGCGGTGGAGGCGCTCTGGGCCTTTCACGAACGCCCCGCCCCCAGCGGCGTGCGCTGGTCCGATATCGACGGCTGCACCACAGTGGAGGTTTATCGCGGCGAGTTGCAGCGCAACCCCGGCAACCTGCTCCAAGCCTGCCGCGCATTCCTGCCCGATTTCGAAGGTCTGACCGATGACGAGGCCCGCGCCATCCGCACCGTGATCGAGATTGCCGATGCGCTGCGGCTGGCGGCGGTAGCCAGGCCCGACGACCTGGCGCTGATGCCCCCGCCCATGGCCGCCTGATCGTCCCACAAGCATCTGTCCCAACGCCGTTATTGGATCAGTTCGGTTCCAACTTCGCCTGATCGGCGGGTACATTCTGCCACATTGTCCTCGGGGCCGGCATTCGCCCGCCAACGACGCAAAAGGACAAAGGCAGCAGCGTGGATCGGCAAGTCCTGACTTTATTCCTGCAACGCTATCGCAGCCAGCTCGGGTTGGTCGCGCTGGCCAGTGTCCTGATCAACGTGCTGGTCTTTGCCGGATCGGCCTACATGATGCTGGTCTATGATTCGGTGCTGCCCAGCCGCAGCGTGCCGACGCTGGTCGGGCTGTTTGCCATGCTGGCGCTGGTCTATCTGTTTCAGGCGCTGTTTGAGGCGATCCGCGCCGAAGCGCTGCTGGGTGTCGCCAACGGCGTGCACGATGATCTGTTCGAGGCGGTCCATCAGGCCACTGTCATCCGCCCGTTGCGGCAGGGGCCCGAACGCGGCGACGGACTGCAATTCATCCGCGACCTTGATGCGATTCACGGCTTTCTTGCCGGGTCCGGCCCGGTCGCGCTGATCGACCTGCCGTGGGTCGTGGTGTTCATGGCGGTGCTGTTCGCACTGCACGTCTGGCTGGGGCTGACCGCGCTGGCCGGGACGCTGGTCATGGGCGCGCTCGCGCTGTGGTCCAACCGCCGCACGCAGGCGGGATCGCACGAACTGGCGACGATCACCGGGCGGCGCGCGGCGGCGGCGATGGCCGAAATCCGCTTTGGCGAATCCGCGTTGGCGATGGGTATGCAGGACCGGCTGATGCGCCGCACGCTGGCGTGGGAACAGGATTTCATCGCCGCGCAATCGTTTCTGGCGCGCACCGTGGCACGGCTCGGCGGGGCCAGCCGCACTTTTCGCATGCTGCTGCAATCGCTGATCCTGACGGTGGGCGCGCTGCTGGTGATCGAGGGTCAGGCGAGCGGCGGGGTGATCCTGGCCTCGTCGGTGCTGTCGGGCCGGGCGCTGGCGCCGGTGGACCACGCCATTGCCAACTGGCGATCGCTGATCGCGGCGCGCGCCGGCTGGGCGCGAGTGGTCGCCGGCATCGCCACCTGGCGCCGTGCGCCGTCGCGCGCGGTCGTGCTCGATCCCCCGTCGGCCGACATCAGCATGCGCGACGTGTGGATCGTTCCACCCGGGTCGGCACGGTTTGCCGTACAAGGCGTCAGCCTGAACCTGTCCGCCGGCCAGGTGCTGGCGCTGGTCGGGCCCAGCGCGGCGGGCAAATCGAGCCTGGTGCGCGCGATGCTCGGGCTGTGGGTGCCGGCGCGCGGCGAAGTGCGGCTCGATGGCGCCACGCTCGAGCAATGGGATGCCAACACGATCGGCCGCCATTTCGGCTATGTCGCGCAGACGATCGACCTGATCGACGGCACGATCGGCGAAAACATCGCCCGGTTCGATCCCGATGCACCATCGGCTGCGATCATCGCCGCTGCGCGCGCCGCCGGGATGCACGACACCATCCTGGCCCTGCCCGACGGCTATGACACGCGCGTGTCGGCCGGCGGGGGCGAACTGTCGGCCGGGCAACGCCAGCGCATCGGCCTGGCCCGCGCGCTCTATGGCGATCCGTTCCTGCTCGTGCTCGACGAGGCCAATTCCAATCTCGACGCGACCGGCGATGCCGCGCTTGCCGACGCAATCGGCGCGGTGCAGCGGCGCGGCGGGATTGTCGTGATGATCACCCATCGCCCGGCAACACTCGGCCCGGCGACGCACATGGCGGTGATGCAGCACGGCCGGCTGGTCGATTTCGGCGAACGCGACACAGTGCTGCACCGGATCGGCGGCGGCGAACCTGTACGCCCGGTCGGGGTGGACTCCGACCAACGCGGGGCGGCGGCATGACTGCGCCGCTGTCCCCCGACGAAGCCCGCGCGCTGGTCCCACGGCTGTGGCACGACGACGCCCCGCGTGTTGCGCCGCCCTACGCGCTGCGCCGCCTGCTGCTGGCGACCACCGGGCTGCTGGTGGTGCTGTTCGTGCTGGCGGCGACCGTGCCGATCGGCGGCGCGGTGATCGGTGCGGGCCAGGTCATGACGCAGAGCCGGGTCAAGCGCGTGGCCCATCCCACCGGCGGGGTGATCGGTGAAGTGCTTGTGCACAACGGCGATCATGTCCGCGCCGGGCAAGTGCTGCTGCGGCTCGACGACCGGGTGACCGGGGCCGATGCGCGCCTCGCCGACCTGACCGTCGAACAGTTGCTGGCGCAAAGGGCCCGGGCAGAGGCAGAGCGGTTCGGTCTTTCGACGATTGCCTTTCCCCCCGAACTGACCCGCGTCGGCACGCCCGACGCAGCGAGGGCGATGGCCGACGAACGGCACCTGTTTGCCCTCCACCAGACCGAGGAACGGGGCATGAAGGCCCAGCTTTTCGCCCGTGTCATGCAGGACAATGCGGAAATCCACGGATTCGACGCGCAAATCGCAGCGCTGCACGAACAACGCCGATTGATCGAGCGGGAACGTCAGGGCGTGCGCGACTTGTGGGACAAGCAGCTTGTCACGATCAGCCGGATGAATCAGCTCGATCGCACAGCGGTCGACCTCGACGGTTCGCTCGGCTCGCTTGAGGCGCAAATAGCCCAGACTCGCGCCAAGATCACCGAGGCGCAGGAACAGGCGATCCAGCTGACCGAAAGCCGCCGGGTCGCGGCGGGCAACGATCTCAACCAGATCAACGCCTCGCTCAACCAGCAGCAGATGCGTCGTGTGACCGCCAGCGACAGCCGCGACCGCAGCGACGTGCGCGCGCCTTATGCCGGCACGGTCGAAAAGATCGCCTTTGCCGCAGCGGGCGATGTGATCCGCCCCGCCGAGCCGATCATGGAAATCGTGCCCGACCACGACGCGATGGTGGTCGAGGCGATGATCAGCCCCGTCGACATCGACCACGTCCACACCGGCGACGCGGTCCGCGTGCGCCTGTCGAGCTTTAACCGCGCGGCCACCCCGGAATTGCCCGGGCGGGTGATCTATGTCGCCACCGACCGCAGCGAAAACGCCGATCTGAAACAGGTCTATTACCTCGTGCATATTGCCTTTGACCCGGCCGCGCTGGCGCAAGCCCATCTCGATCTCAAAAGCGGTATGCCCGCCGAAGTACACATTGCCTCGGGCAGCCGTTCGCTGCTGTCTTACCTGATGAAGCCGCTGCGCGATCAGTTCGCGCGCGCCTTTCGCGACAATTGAGGCCATCGCGATGCGCCGTGCACCGCTGTTTGCCGCCTTTGCGCTGATGCTGGGCCAAGCCTTGCACGCCGCCGAACCCGCGCCGGGCAATGCCGCCCATCCGCTGATCGGACCGGTGGACGACGACGGCGGAGACGGGGGCGGGGGCGCGCGCGATGACGAGGACGAGCGTCCCGATCCCGCTATTCTCCGTGCCCGGCTGGCGGTCGCCTTGCCCCCCGAAACCCCGCCGGCCATCCGCGCTGCGGCGACATCGGATGCACCGGCGGGCGAATGGGGCACGGCGTTGGCACTGGCCTATTGGACAAGCCCTGCGATCCTGGCGCAGCGCGCGCTGGTCAAAAGCTATGACTATCGCATTCCCGAAGCGCGCGCCGCCTATGGCCTGCAACTCGACTATCAGTTGATGCAAGGATGGCAGCGCGACCGCAACAATCCGACCGCGCTGCAACAGGAACTCGGCCAGATCACCCCCACCACCAGCTGGGGCTGGAGCAATTCGGCAATGGCGGTGCTGACCATGCCACTGTTCACCTTTGGCCGCAATTTCGCCGCCGAACGCAGCGCGGCGGCGCAGCGCGCCTATCAAAAGCAAGTGCTGCGACAGACCGAACAACAGGCGTTCTTTGACGCGATCGCGGCTTATGCCGGGCTGATCCGCGACCGCGCCGGGGTCTTGATCATGCGCGACAACCTGACCGCGCTGGATCAGGAACTGCAAGGCAACGCCATCCGCCTGAAAGCGCACGAGATCACCGCGACCGATCTCGAACTGGTCAAGACCCGCGTCGAGGAAGCCCACGCCCAGCTCTATGCCGCGCAAAGCGCCGCTGCGAGCAGCGAGGCAACATTCGTGCAGAAGATCGGTGTCCGCCCCGACGCGACGCTGGGCGCACCGGCACCGTTGCCCCTGCCCGCGCGCACGCTCGAAGACGCCTATGCTTATGCCGAAGCGCACAGCCCGGTGATCCTTGCCGCGCACGAACGCGAACGGGTGTCGCGCGCGGGCGTCGATGCGGCCAAGGCCAACCTGATGCCGCGCGTCGATTTCCGCGCCCAGGCGCTTTATGCGAGCCAGAGCCCCTATGACAATTACGCCCGCTATAACGAGGAAATCGTCAGCGTGGTGGTCACCGGCCCGATTTTCGAAAGCGGAATCCGCCGCACCGAGATTTCCGACGCAGTGGCCGCCAACGATTCCGACTGGCGCCTGATCGACGGCGCCAGTCGCGACACCCGTGCCGTGATCGCCGCTGCGTGGAACGACTGGCTGGCGCAAAAGGCCGCCGCGACCCGCTATGCCAGCGCCGCCACCGCCGCGCAAAAAGCCTATGACGGTGCACTGATCCAGGAACGCGCCGGACAGGTCACCACCTTCGACGTGCTGCAAGTGGCGCTCGAAGTGCTGACCGTGCGCAGCAACGCCAACCTGGCCGAAGCGACCGCCACGATCGATGGCGCGCGCATCATGGCGCTGATCGGTGCGCTCGAACCCGGCGCGGTGCTGCCGGGCGAACGGCTGTATGACGACACCCGCCACCTCGACAAAGTGCGCCACCAGGACGACCTGCCGCTGATCACCCCGCTACTGCGCGCGCTCGACGGCGTGACCATGCCCCATAACCGCCCCCGCGACATCCGCGACCCGGCCGACGCCGTGACGACGCCTGCCGCCGTGCTGACCGATCCGCCTGCACCCACCACACCGGGTCGGCGTTGAGGTGATTCAATTGGCAATCCCGACCGCCAGCCGATAGCCGACGCCCGGTTCGTTGCGGATGCGCGAGGCACCTTGCGTTTCGCCTTCGAGTTTGCGGCGCACGCCGCGCGCGGCGACGCGCAAGTATTCGACGTCGGTTTCGTGGCCGGGGCCCCAGATCGTGCGCAACAGGTGGGTGTGGGTGACCACTTTTCCGGCACTGGCGGCCAATTCGGCCAGCAGCGCGAATTCCTTGGGGGCGAGGTGGACTTCGGCGCCGGCCTTGCGCACCACGCGTGCGGAAAGGTCGATTTCGATGTCATCAAAGCGCAAGGGCACGGCCAGCATGTCGGGGCGGGCGCGGTGGCGCAGCGCGGTGCGCACGCGCGCCAGCACTTCATCGGTGTCGAACGGCTTGGTCACATAATCGTCGGCGCCGCGATCGAGCGCGGCGACCTTTTGCGCGGTGGCATCGCGCGCCGAAACCACCAAGACCGTCGCCCCCGCCTTGCGCAGCGGGGCGATCAGATCGAGCCCGTCGCGGTCGGGCAGGCCAAGATCGAGCAGCACGACGTGCGGGGCTTCGCGGTGCGCGGCGGCCAGCGCGGCGGCGGCACTGTCAGCCTCGGTCACGCGATAGCCCGCCGGTTCCAGCGCGCCACGCAACAGCGCGCGGATCGCCGCCTCGTCATCGATCACCAGCACCCGTATTGCGTCGCGCATCATGCAGAACCCTCCACCCGGCGCAAATTTTCGGGCGGTATCAACAAGGTGAACACTGCCCCTTTCCCTTCCGCGCGGTTGGCGGCGGCGACTTCGATGCCCATCGCCTGGGCAAAGCCCTTGACGATGGCCAGGCCGAGCCCGGTGCCGCCGTGGCGGTCGGACCCTTCGAGCCGGGTGAACATGCCGAACACGCGCTGTTCCTCGCCCGGACGAATGCCCGGCCCCTGGTCGATCACCGCCAACGCCAGCCCTTCGCCCGCCAGCCGCGCGCGCAACGTGACCGTGCCGTCGGCGCGGCCATGTTTGGCCGCGTTATCGACCAGGTTGATCAGGCAATGGTGCAACAGCACCGGATCGGCCATGACCAGCGGCAGGTCGCGCGCGACATCGACCACGATCGGGTGCCCGCCAAGCACCCGGCGCAGATCGTCGAGCGCGGCGGTCACCGCCTCGTTCAGGTCGACCGGTTCGAGTGCGCGTTCCAGCCCGCCGGTTTCGATCCGCACCATGTCGATCAGGTTGGCGACAAACCGGTCAAGCCGCTCCGCCTCTCCCCGTGCGGTATCAAGCTGGGTCTTCTGAGCCTCATTTTCCGGATGAATCGCGCGCAACATGCCAAGCACGGTGGTCAACGGCGTGCGCAAGTCATGGCCGATCGACGACAGCAGCGCGGCGCGCAACCGGTCGCGTTCCTGCACTTTGCCCAGCGTCAGCATTTCTTCCTCGGCCGCGATCCGCGCCAGCGCGAGCCCGGCCTGATCGAGCAGGCTGGCGAGCAACGGCGCCTGATCGGGCGACAGCGGCATCCGCGCATCGTCGCGCCCGACACCCAGCACGGCATGGGCGACATTCCCGCCCAGCACCGGGTGAAAATGCCATTCCGACACCGCCATGCTGTCGCTGCCCGGCCCGGTCGGCCGCGCCGTGTCGAATGCCCAGCGTGCGGCAACGCCATCGATCAGGTCGAGCGAGTCACGCACCGGCACCGCCGCCTTGACCACCAGCCGTCGCCCGCCCTCACCCGGCGGATCGGGCGCGAGCACGATCGTGCGCACATCAAACAGATGCGCGATTTCGCGTGCCAGCAGCGCCCACAGGTCTTCGCGGCGGTTGATCCCCATCAGCTGCCGCGCAAACCCGGCCAGCGCGCCGTTGCGATCGGCATTGGCCTGCGCCAGCCGCGCCTGACGCCGCACTTGCCCGCCCAACTGGCTGCACACCACCGCCGCGCCGATCAGGATGACCATCGACACGACATGCGAAGGATCGGCGATGACAAAGCTGTAAAGCGGAGGAACAAAAAAGAAATCATAGGCCAGCGCCGCCACCAGCCCGGTTGCCAGCCCGGTGCCCAATCCGTGCCGCGTCCCGGCATAGATCACCGGAATCAGGTAGAGCATGCTGATATCGGCATCGTTGCCATGTGCGGCCAGCGCTTCGCCGACCAGCGTCACCCCGGCGATCAGCATCAGCGAAACCAGCCATCCGGTCAGGCTGCTGCCGTCGCGCGCCGGTTCAAACGCGTCGATCAGCGATCCCGACAAAGGCTCGGTTCCCCATCTGGACGTTAAAGCGGGATTCGACGGTGAAGGCACACGGCCACGATTGCGCCCGCCGCGCGCCGCTGTCGAGTGTATAAAGAACCCATAAAGATCCTCGTACGGCGCGTGAAGCGAGCGTAGCGGCGCGCGGATGACCGACACGATTCCATCGATTCAGCCTGCGGGTGATCCCCCCATCGATTCCGGCCAGCATGGCCACCAGCAAAGCGATAGCATGTCCACGCTGGCCGTGGGCGCGATCGGGGTGGTGTTCGGCGATATCGGCACCAGCCCGCTGTATTCGCTGCGGGAAAGCTTTATCGGCGCGCACCCGCTGGCGGTCGATCCGGCGCATATCTTTGGCGTGCTGTCGCTGATTTTCTGGACGATGACGCTGATCGTCACGGTCAAATATGTCTTTGTCATCCTGCATGCCGACAACAAGGGCGAAGGCGGCAGCCTTGCCTTGCTCGCGCTGATCGGGCGGCGGCTGGGCCAGACGCGGTGGACGGCGTTTACCGTCCTGCTCGGGATCATCGCCACCGCGCTGTTCTATGGCGACGCGATCATCACCCCGGCCATGTCGGTGCTGTCGGCGGTCGAAGGGCTCGAAGTGGTGCAGCCCGCATTTGCAACGCTGGTGCTGCCGATTTCGATCGCCATCCTGATCGGGCTGTTCGCGATCCAGTCGCGCGGCACGGCGGCGGTGGGCAAGCTGTTCGGTCCGGTCATGCTGGTCTATTTCGCCGTCATCGCCGTGCTGGGCGTGATGGGGATCTGGGAAGCCCCGGAAATCCTGTGGGCGGTCAATCCGATCTATGCGGTGCGCTTCTTCACGCTCGACCCGTTGCTGGCGTTTCTGGCCCTCGGTTCGGTGATCCTGGCGGTGACCGGGGCCGAAGCGCTCTATGCCGACATGGGGCATTTCGGGCGCAGGGCGATCATGATTGCATGGCTGTGGGTCGCGTTCCCCTGCCTGTTGCTCAATTACCTGGGCCAGTCGGCGCTGTTGCTGCGCCATCCCAAGCTGGTCGAAAACCCGTTTTTCCTGATGGCACCCGACTGGGCCCGCCTGCCGCTGGTGATTCTGGCAACGCTGGCGACGATCATCGCCAGCCAGGCAGTGATCTCGGGCGCCTATTCGATCTCGCAACAGGCGATCCAGCTCGGGTTCCTGCCGCGCATCCGCATCCTGCATACCAGCGCAAAGGCCGCCGGGCAGATCTATGTGCCGCTGGTCAACTGGCTGTTGCTGGTGCTGGTGCTGTTGCTGGTGGTCGGCTTCAAATCGTCTAACAACCTGGCCTCGGCTTATGGCATTGCCGTCACCGGCACGATGTTCATCACCGCCTGCATGCTCGGCATCCTGACCTTTGCGGTGTGGAAATGGCCGCCGGTGCTGGCGACTGCGGTTACTGGCGTGTTCCTGCTGGTCGACGGCGCCTATTTCGCCTCGAACATCACCAAGATCCCCGATGGCGGCTGGTTCCCGCTGTTGATCGCAAGCGTCGTGTTCGTGGTGCTGACCACCTGGGCCACCGGGCGACGCATCCTGCGCGAACGGCTGGCCGAAGATTCGATGCCGTTTGACCTGTTCCTCAATTCGGTGTGCGACAAAGTACGCCGCGTTCCCGGCACGTCGGTGTTCCTGTCGTCCACCGCCGAAGGCATCCCCCCGGCGCTGCTGCACAACCTCAAGCACAACCATATCCTGCACGACCGCGTGGTGATCCTGACCGTGGTCACCGAAGGCGTGCCGCATGTGCCGAGCGAGGCGCGCCGCGTGGTTGAAAGCATCGGCCATGGCTTTTACCGCATGATCATCAGCATCGGGTTCATGGACGAAGCCGACGTGCCCGCCGAACTCGCCGCCGAAACCCGCGCCGGCGGACCGTTCAAACCGATGGAAACCAGCTATTTCCTCGCCCGCCAGACGCTGATCGCATCGAAGCGTCCGGGCATGGCGCTGTGGCGCGAAAAGCTGTTTGCATGGATGGTCCGCAACGCTGAAAGCGCGATGCAGTTCTTTCGCCTGCCGACCAACCGCGTGATCGAACTGGGCAGCCAGCTCGAGATTTAGCCGATCGCTTGAATTGCCCTTCGCGTCGGGCCATGCTGCGGCGCGAAGGGATCCATCCATGAAACTGACCGGCATCCGGGTGCTCGACCTGACGAGCTTTATCCCCGGGCCCTATCTTGCGCTGGCGCTCGCCGATCACGGCGCCGAGGTCATCAAGATCGAGGCGCCGGGCGGCGATCATACCCGCCATATCGGGCTGAAAGACGGACCCGACACGGTCTATTTCCGCAATTTCAACCGTGGCAAGAAAAGCGTCGTGCTCGACCTGAAGCAGGTGGCGGACCGCGACGCGTTTCTGGCCCTGGCCGATACCGCCGATGTCGTGGTCGAATCCAACCGCCCCGGGGTCGCCCGGCGGCTGGGGATCGATTACGACACGCTGTCGCAGCGCAACCCGCGCCTGATCTATTGCGCGATCAGCGCGTTCGGGCAGGACGGGCCGCGCGCAACCCGCGCCGCGCACGACCTCGCGCTCGAAGCGCTGACCGGGGTGCTCGGCGCCAATTGCGGGGCCGATGGCGCGCCGGTGATGCCCGCATTGCCGTTGTCCGACTATCTGTCGGCGCTCCAGGGCCTGTCGGCGGTGCTGATGGCGCTGTTTGCGCGGACCCGCAGCGGGCGCGGCGACATGATCGACATATCGATGCAGGAATCGCTGCTGTCGGCCACCGCCAACGTGATGGGCCCGACCATGGCCGAAGGGCGCCAGCCAGTCGTCGCGCACGAGCGCAC
>Ga0302157_10006339_pt1 | contig 12261 bp, 6 predicted proteins | sample I_Bog_N3_3_FD_193502 | JGI IMG/M metagenome (GOLD analysis project Ga0302157, IMG submission 193502) | Peat permafrost microbial communities from Stordalen Mire near Abisko, Sweden - I_Bog_N3_3 | ecosystem: Environmental > Terrestrial > Soil > Wetlands > Peat | place: Sweden: Abisko, Stordalen...
CGTCGCCGACCTGAAGGCCAGGCGCGGCGAGGACGCCGCCCAACCCCACCGGCTCAAGTACCGGCGCTTGACCGGCTGAGGCCCCAGACCCCAGACCCCACGCCCCACGCCCCACGCCCCACGCCCAGGCCCCGCGCCCCAGGCCCGACGCCCCAGGCCCGACGCCCAAGGCCACAGCCCCCCAAGGCCGCAGCGCCAGGCCCGCAGCGCCAGGCGCCTTGCCCAAGGCCCCAGAGGCGCCCCTGGCGGGCTGCCACGCTGGCGCCCGACCGGCTGCGGCGGCGTTGCCTGGCGGGCTGGCGCTTCATGTCTAAACGTTATGACAGTGCTGCGCTGTCGCCATTCGGCTACACTCCCGTCGCAAGTGTCAGCGGAAGCGGCAGCATGTCGGTCTATATAGATACCAGCGATCGGCTGCACCAGGAGCAGGCCACCAGTTTTGCGCTGACCTGCCCGCATTGCCTGGTGCTCGCCCACCTGAGCCCGCAGGCAGTGCCGCGCTTCTCCGATCTGAGCGCCGCCCGCCCCAAGCAGGTCGGCATCGTCTACCGCTGCGACGCCTGCAACGCCCCGGTGTTCCTGCGTTTCAATGTCCGCAGCTACGCGCCGGCCCGCATCGAGCTGTCGCCACAGTTCACCGAGATCGAACGGCCGAAGGAGAAGTTCAGCTTCACCTACCTGCCCGAGGAGGTGGAGACGTTGTTCCGCGAAGCGCTGCTGTGCTACTCGCACGCCGCATTTAACGGCTTCGCGACGCTATGCCGGCGCACAATGCAGGCGGTGTTTGCCAATGGCGGGGAAGCCGGCCGCCTGCGGGTGTACGACGAGCTCAACGAAGTGCGCGACATGGCGCAGGTCGATGCCGCCAGTTTCGCGCTCATAAAGCGCGTCATCTTCGGCACCGATGCGGATCCGGCGCCATCCATGCCGCTGCTGGATGACGATCAGGCGGGCCTGCTGCTCGAGGTGGTCAAGGACCTGCTGTATCAATCCTACGTGCGCAAGGGTCGGCTGCAGCAGGCGATGGTGGTGCGGCGCTTCTTCTCGCAAGAGGCCGAACGCAAAGCCTACAGTGTGACCGGCGCCAACGGCTGAACGCCGCGGGCCGCCGCGGCGCTGCGGCACCGGGCCGCCTCGGCGCCGAGCCCCCGCGCCGCGTCTAAACAGGTAACGCGCTCAGCCGACCCACAGGCGCGCATTGCGGAACATGCGCATCCAGCCGCTGTCTTCACCCGCATCGGGCGGATGCCAGGAGTTCTGCACCGTACGGTAGACGCGCTCGGGATGCGGCATGGTGATGGTCGCCCGGCCATCGGCGCTGGTGAGCGCGGCAATGGCGTCGACCGCGCCGTTGGGATTGGCCGGGTAGGCGCTCGCGACCTCGCCGCGGTTGGTGACGTAGCGCAGCGCGATCAGGCGTTGCTCGCGGCAGTACTGCAGGTCCTGCTCGCGCTGGAACTGCGGCCGGCCCTCGCCATGCGCGACCACCACTGGCAGCTGCGAGCCCGCCATCCCCGCCAGCAGCACCGACGGTGAATCCGCGATCCGCACCAGGCTTACGCGCGCCTCGAACTGCTCGCTGCGATTGCGCAGGAAGCGCGGCCAGTGCTGCGCCCCCGGGATCAGCTCGCGCAGCAGCGCGAACATCTGGCAGCCATTGCAGACGCCGAGCGAAAAGGTATCGCTGCGATGGAAGAAGCGCTCGAATTGCGCGCGCGCTCGCTCGTGGAACAGTATCGATCGCGCCCAGCCGCCGCCGGCGCCGAGCACATCGCCATAGGAGAATCCGCCGCAGGCGACCAGGCCCGAGAAGCCGTCCAGCGTATGCGCGCCACCGAGCAGGTCCGACATGTGCACGTCGTGCGCCTCGAAGCCGGCTCGATCGAGCACCGCGGCCATTTCCATCTGGCCGTTGACGCCCTGCTCGCGCAGCACCGCGACTCGTGGCCGTGCGCCGCTGGCAATCAGCGGCGCGACGATGTCCTCCTGCGCATCGAAGCTCAAGCGCTGCGACAGGCCCGGATCGTCCTCATCGAGCAGCCCCGCCAACTCCTCCTGCGCGCATTGCGGATCATCGCGCAGGCGGCGCATGCGGTAGGAGGTCTGCGACCAGGCGGCGCGCAACTCGCGCCAGGCCTCATCGATCAGCGTCGCGCCACTGCGGATGCGCAGCCGCAATTCGCGCTGCGGCGCGCCGATAACGCGCACGCAATCCACCAGCCCGTGGCTCGCCAGGCAATCAAGCACTGCGCGCTGCTGCGACTGCAGTACCTGCAGCACTGCACCGGGTTCCTCGGCGAACAGCCGCGCAAGCGCGACGCCGTCACCGGCATCGGCATCAGCAGCGGTATCGGTATCGGGCGCGAGCGTAACGTCCACGCCGCAATGCCCGGCAAACGCCATCTCCGCCAGCGTCACCAGCAGCCCGCCGTCGGAGCGGTCGTGGTAGGCGAGCACCAGGCCGCGCTCGCGCAGCTCTGTCATTGCGGCCGCGAATCCGGCCAGCAACTCCGGTTCATCCAGGTCGGCCGGGGCGCCGCCGACGATATCGAACACCTGCGCCAGCGCGCTCATGCCGAGTCGGTTGCGGCCGCGCGCCAGGTCGATCAGCAGCAGCGCGGAGGGCCCGCGATCGAGCTGCAACACCGGCGTCCAGGTGCGGCGCGCATCGCGCACCGGCGCAAATGCCGAGACGATCAGCGACACCGGTGCGAACACGGTGCGCGCCTGCTGCCCGTCGTGCCAGACAGTCTTCATCGACAGCGAATCCTTGCCGACCGGGATCGCTATTCCAAGCGCCGGACACAACTGCTCGCCGATCGCACGTACCGCGGCATAGAGCGCGGCATCCTCGCCGGGCTCGCCACAGGCCGCCATCCAGTTGGCCGACAGCCGCACATCGCCCAGCGCGCCGATATCGGCCGCCAGGATATTGGTGAGCGCTTCGGCGACCGCAAGCCGCGCCGCCGCCGGGGCCTGCAGCAACGCCACCGGTGTACGCTCGCCGATCGCCATCGCCTCGCCGGCGTGCCCGCTATAGTCCGCCAGCGTCACGGCGACATCCGCCACCGGCACCTGCCACGGCCCGACCAGCTGATCGCGACTCACCTGACCGCCGACGCTGCGATCGCCGATCGTGATCAGGAATGTCTTGTCGGCCACCGCCGGCAGCGCCAGCACGCGATAGACCGCCTCGCGCACCGGCACCCGCGAGTAGTCGCCTGCGAGCGCCAACGGCGCCGCGCTGTCAGCGAACCGCAGCATGCGCGGTGGCTTGCCGAGCAGCGATTCGATCGACATGTGCACCGGGTCATCACCGCGGTCGCGGTCGTGCACTACCAGCAGGCCGTCGTTGGTGATCTCGCCGATGGCCGCGTACGGACAGCGCTCGCGCCGCGCGATCGCTCCAAAGCGCGCAAGACTTCCAGGTCGCAGCGCCAGCACGTAGCGCTCCTGTGCCTCGTTGCACCAGATCTCCAGCGGCGACATGCCGGGTTCGGCATTGGGTATCGCGCGCAGGTCGATGCGGGCGCCGCGCTGGCTGTGGGCCACGGCCTCCGGTACCGCGTTGGACAGTCCGCCGGCGCCGACATCGTGGATCAGCTCGATCGGATTATCGGCCCCCAGCGCCCAGCAGCGGTCGATGACTTCCTGCGCCCGACGTTCCAGTTCCGCGTTGCCACGCTGCACCGAGGCGAAATCGAGCTGCTCGGCGGAAGCGCCACTGTCCATCGATGAGGCGGCGCCGCCGCCCAGCCCGATCAGCATCGCCGGACCGCCCAGTACCACCAGTGTGGCGCCGACCGAGACCTCACCCTTGTCCACCTGCGAGCGGCGCACATTGCCCACCCCGCCCGCCAGCATGATCGGCTTGTGATAGCCGCGCACCCGGCCCGGCGCGTCGCCCGGCACTGCGGTCTCGAGTGTGCGAAAGTAACCGCAGAGGCCAGGCCGTCCAAACTCATTGTTGAACGCGGCAGCGCCGAGCGGCGCCTCGAGCATGATGTCGAGCGCCGAGGCGATGCGCGCCGGCTTGCCGGCACTGCGCTCCCACGGCTGGACGAAATCCGGGATCTGCAGATGCGACACCGAGAACCCGACCAGGCCCGCCTTCGGCCTGGCGCCGCGGCCGGTCGCGCCCTCGTCGCGAATCTCGCCACCGGAGCCGGTGGCCGCGCCCGGGAAAGGCGCGATCGCGGTCGGGTGATTGTGCGTTTCCACTTTCATCACGATGTCGACCGGCTCGCCGTGACTGCAATAGATGCCGCTGACCGGATCGGGGAACCAGCGCCGCGCGTTGCTGCCCTGGATCACCGCGGCATTGTCGCGATAGGCGGACAGCACGCCGTGCGGTGCGCGCTCATAAGTGTTGCGGATCATCGCGAATAGCGATCGTTCGCGCGGCTCGCCGTCGATCACGAATTGTGCATTGAATATCTTGTGGCGGCAGTGCTCGGAGTTCGCCTGCGCAAACATCATCAGCTCGACATCGCTCGGATCGCGCCCAAGCGCGCGGAACGTGTCGAGCAGGTAGTCGATCTCGTCGTCGGCCAGCGCCAGTCCGAGGCGACGGTTGGCGTCGGCCAGGCCGTCGCGGCCAGCGCCCAGGCGGATGAACTGCAGCCGGCGCGGCGGCTCGGTGGCAAACAGCCGCGGCGCGCAATCCAGGTCCTGGAACACCGCTTCGATCATGCGATCATGCAGCAGCGCGGCGAGCACCGCCCGCCGCTCGGGCGGCACGCTGCGCGTGGAATCGAGGCGGTAGAGAATTCCGCGCTCGATGCGCCGCACCGCCGACAGGCCGCACACCTGCGCGATGTCGGTCGCCTTGCTCGACCACGGCGAGATGGTGCCGGGGCGCGGCACCACCAGCAGTGGCAGCGCCGCCGCCGGCACCGGACCGCTCGGCGCATCGGGCGGCGCGTGGTGCGGGCCGCGCTCGCCGCCATCATCGAGCAGGCGCTCGAGCAGCAGCCGATCGCGCGCGTCGAGCGCCGCGCCGACATCGATGAAATACAGAAACTGCGCCCGCAGCGCACTGACAGCGGGTTCCACTGCCTGCAGGCGCGCCAGCAGGCGGGCGATGCGAAACGCGGAGTGCGCTGGCGAGCCCGGCAGACTGAGCATCAAGTCTTCTTCGGTCCGGGGTCCATGGCCGATGGCGGCAGCAGCGCCGCCGGAAACTGAGTCACATTGCCGCCTTCGAGTGCCAGGATCTTGCTGACGCCCTGCTTGCGCACCTCGTCAATGCGAATCACCGACTGCAGCGGCAGGTAACTGCGCTTGACGCCTGCGAATTCCGCCTTGATGCGCTCCTCCCCTGGGTCCACCACCACCGAGGAGCGCTCGCCGAATACCAGCTCCTCGATTTCCACGAATCCAAACAGTGACCCGTGGCTGACTTTGCGGGCATAGACCTCGTAAACCTTGCCCTGGTTCACAAACATGACCTTGAAGATATGATTCGATGGCATCGTTTGATCTGTCTTTAGGATCTTAAAGGGGAGTCGGACTGGTTTTGGCGGCGGGAATGCTCCGGAGCCGCCGCAGGCCTATTATATGGCCCCATGGCCCTGAAGCTGACCATTATCGACGACCAGCACGGCCTGCCAGGCCGGGGCGGCAGCATCGTGTTCGGCGTCAGCGGCGGCGGCATCGGTCGTGCCCACGACAACGACTGGGTGCTGCCCGATCCGCAGCGCTATCTGTCGGCCCACCATGCGCGCGTTCAGTTTCGCGATGGCGCCTACTATCTGCTCGACATCAGCACCAATGGCGTGTTCGTCAATGACGGCACCGTGGCGATCGGACGGCGCGCGCCGTATCCGCTACGCGACGGCGATCGGCTGCGCATGGGCGACTACCAGCTGTCGGTCGGCATCGATGCGGAGCGTGGCGATGCGCCCGAGGCCAGCTCGATCTTCCCGATCAACCCCGATCCGCTCGACCCCAGCGCGCTGGTTGCGCGCGGCGACATCGGCGTGGAACTCAACGTGCGCGACCTGCTGCGCCCGCCGGCGCTGCCCGACGAACCCGGCAGCGCAATCGACGACGACGCCGGCCTGCTGGTTATCGACACTGGCCAGCATTCGCCCCCGGCGGAACTGCGCGCCCCGGCGGCGGCCAGGCGCGAGCCGCGGCTGGCCGATCGATCGGCGGAGAATGCCGCCGGCATCGAGGCGTTCTGCCGCGGTGCCGGTATCGATCTGAAGCAGCTGCCGGTCGATGGCGGCGCGCGCATGCTGCAACTTGCCGGAGTGCTGCTGCGCGAGGCGCTGCTCGGGCTGAAGGGCCTGGCGCTGGCACAACGCGAGATCCGCGAGCAGGTGCACGTCGAGGTTGGCAAGGAGGATCCGCAGCACATCGGTCTCACCGGGCTGCCGGTCGATGACCTGCTGTTGCGGCTGATGATCGGCCACGATCGCCGCGACCTGGATGGCGTGCAGTGGGTGCGCGACATGCTCGCCAGCACCCGCCGCCACGATCAGGCCACGATGCGCGCGCTGCACAGCGCGCTTGGGGAATTCCTGGCGCGTCTCGACCCCAGGGCGCTGGCCCAGATCGACAGCCGCGCCGGCGGCGCCGCCGCCGGAGGCAACGGCGACTCCGCCGGCCTGGCGGCGCGCTTTCGCAGCATTACCGAAATGCCCGCAGGGAAATTCCCGCACCTGTTCGCCGAGGCCTTCGCGCGCGCGTTTGTCGCGGCGTTCAAGAATAACAACGGCGAGCACTCCAGGTTCTAGCCAACCGCGCGCCGCGTCGCGCTACGGCTGATCGGCGCGCACCTTGACCAGTGCGCCGGCCAGGATGGAATCGGGCGGATTGACCACGATTCGATCCTCACCATCGACCCCGCTCAGGATTTCCACCACCGGACCATAGTCGCGGCCGATGGTCACGGTATTGAGGTGCACCCTGTTCTCGGCATCGATGGTGGCCACGTGCAGGCCATCACCGCGAAACAATAGCGCGTTGGACGGTATGCGCCAGGTCTTGACCCCGCTCGGCAGCGGCAGGTGCACCATGGTGTAGGCGCCGGGCAGCAGCTCGCCCTTCGGGTTATCGGCATCCAGCTCCGTCAGCAGCGTGCGCGTGGCCAGGTCGATTGACTGCGCGGTGCTCACCACTCTGGCCGGATGGCGCTCCAGCGGCCGCTCGACCATGGTCAGGTCGGCAGGCATGCCCGGCTTGATCCAGCTCGCATAGGCCTGTGGCACCTGTACGTAGACGCGCAGGCGGCTGGTCGCGCTCACATGAAACAGCTCCTGTCCGGTCGTGCTGCCCTCGGTGACCAGTGCTCCGACATCGATCTTGCGCGCCGTCACGACGCCCTCGAACGGCGCCGTGATGCGATTGAATGACTGCAGCTGCTGCAGGCGCTGCAGGTTCTGGCGCGCCGACTCGCTCTGCGCCTTCTTCGCCTCGGCGTCGCCAACCGCATTGTCGACGTCCTGCTGCGCGACCAGTCCGGTCTTGCGCAAATCCTGGTAGCGCTGCGCGGTGGTCTGCGACAGGCGGTTGTTGGCGTCGGCGGTCGCAAGGTCCGCCCTGGCCTGCCGGTACTGTGCGTCCACCTCCGGCGTCTCGATTTCCGCCAGCAGTTCACCGGCCTTCACATGCTTGCCGATGTCGGCGTACCAGCGCTTGACGTAGCCGTTGGTGCGCGCGTAGATCGGCGCATCGGTAAAGGCCTGCACGTCGCCAGGCAGCACCAGCTCATCGCTGGCGTCGCTGTGCCTGGGCGTCGTCACGATCACGGTCGGCACGGCCGCGGCCTGCGCATCCTGCCGGAGCGCCGCGCGCGTCTGCACGCGGGTGAAGATGCCCCAGCCGGCGATGATGATCGCCGCCACCAGTACGTACACGGCGAAGCGCCTGAGTCGTCGCAATGCAGCCTTGGGTTCGGGTGGTTCGCTCATGTGTTCCTGTGCCTGCCGTGCACCACGGCGAATACCACCGGCACGAACAGCAACGTCGCAAAGGTCGCGAACAGCAGCCCTCCGATGACCGCGCGGCCCAGCGGCGCGTTCTGCTCGCCGCCCTCGCCCAGCCCGAGCGACATCGGCAGCATCCCGATCATCATCGCCAGCGCCGTCATCAGCACCGGCCGGAAGCGCACGAAACCGGCCTCGAGCGCGGCCGCCAGCGCACTCAGCCCGGCGTCCATGCGTTCGCGCGCAAAGCTTACGATCAGGATGCTGTTGGCGGTGGCAACCCCCAGGCACATGATAGCGCCGATCAGCGCCGGCACGCTGATCGTGGTGTGCGTGATGAACAGCATCCACACCATGCCCGCCAGCGCCGCGGGCAGCGCGCAGATGATGATCAGCGGATCGATCCAGCTCTGGAAGTTGACCACGATCAGCAGGTAGATCAGCACCACGGCGCCGATCATGCCGAAGGCGAGCCCGCTGAAGGAGGTGCGCATGGTCTCGATCTGCCCGCGGATCATCAATTCGCTGCCGCGCGGCAACTCGGGGCGGGCGGCGTCGAGCGTACTGCGCACCGCGGTAGCCACGGTACCCAGGTCGGTGCCGTCCACCGACCCGTAGATGTCGATGACCGGGCGCGCGTTGTAGTGGCTCACGACCGCCTGGCCGACGCCACGATTGATGGTGGCAAGGTTCGCCAGCAACTGTTCGGGTCCGCCATCGCCGCTGGTGATCGGCGTCGCGGCGAGGTCCTGCACCGAGGTCAGGCGGTATTGCGGCGCCTGCGTGGTGATGCTGTACTGGATGCCGCTCTTGGGATCGACCCAGAACGTCGGCTGGGTCTGCTGACTGCCGGAGAGCGAGATCAGCACATCATTGGCGACCTGCTGCTGGTTCAGGCCTACCTGCGAGGCGTTGGTGCGATCGACCACCACGTTGAACTGCGGATAGTCAAACGCCTGCTGGATCCGCAGGTCCACCGCCCCGGGAATAGTCCTGAGCTTCGCCAGCAGCCTGTTGGCAAAGTCGCGATTGGCGTCGACGTTCAGGCCCACGATCTGCACGTCGAGCGGCGCCGGCAGGCCGAAATTCAGGATCTGGTTCACGATATCCGACGGCAGGAACGCAAACGTAGTGCCGGCAAACTCATTGGGCAGTTGCGCGCGCAGCATGCGCACGTATTCGGCCGTGGGCCGCGAGCGCCCGTCGCGCAGCGTGATCATGATGTCGGCGTCGCCCGGACCCACCGGCGCGGAGGTGCTGTAGGAGAGATTGATGCCGCTGTAGGGCACGCCGATGTTATCGATCAGGCTGGCGAGGTCGTGCGCAGGAATCATCTGGCTGATCCTGGCTTCCACCGCATCGCATAAGCGCGCGGTCTCCTCCAGCCGCGTGCCGCTGGGCGCGCGCAGATGCAACCGCACCTGGCCGGCGTCCACGGTCGGGAAAAAGTCGCGCCCGAGCCACGGCAGCAGCAGGAACGCGGTGGCGCCGATCAGCATGAATGCGATCGTGAAGGCGAGGCTGTGCTGCAGCGCGCCGCCGAGCAGATCGTGGTAGCTATCGCGAAAGCGCGTGAAGCGGCGTTCGAACCCGTGCTGGAAGCGCTCGAATACATTGCCCGATTCGGTCTTCACGGCGTGCGGCTCGTGCTTCCTGAGCCAGTACATCGCCAACGTCGGCACCAGCGTTCGCGACAGCACGTACGAGGCGATCATCGCGAACACCACCGCCTCGGCCAGCGGCACGAACAGGAAGCGCGACACCCCGGAAAGCAGGAACATCGGCACGAACACCACGCAGATGCACAGCGTCGACACCAGCGCCGGCACCGCGATCTGGTGCGCGCCGTCCAGGATCGCCGCCTCCACCTCCTTGCCCTGCTCCAGGTGCCAGTTGATGTTCTCGATCGCCACGGTGGCGTCATCCACCAGGATGCCCACCGCCAGCGCCAATCCACCCAGCGTCATGATATTGATGGTCTCGCCGATCGCCGACAGGCAGATGATCGACGCCAGCACCGACAGCGGAATCGAGATGGTGATGATCAGCGTGCTGCGCAACGAGCTCAGGAACAGCAGGATCATCAGGCCGGTGAGCGCCGCCGCGATGATGCCCTCGCGCACCACGCCGTCGACCGCGGCGCGCACGAACAGCGACTGGTCGCCGGTGACGGTAACGCCAAAATCCGGCGGTAACTGCGTCCTGATGCCTGGCAGCAGGCGCTTGACGCCCTGGATGACGTCCAGTGTCGAGGCGCTGCCGGTCTTGAGCACCGACATCAGCACCGCGTGCCGTCCGGCGACCCGTACCAGGTTGGTCTGCGGAGCCGCGCCATCGTGCACCGTGGCGACATCGCGCACGTACACGACCGTGCCGTTGACGGTGCGGATCGGAGCGTCGTTCAGCTCCTCGGCCCTGAGCGGGCTCGAGTTGAGCTTGATGTTGTACTCGATGCCACCGATTTTCTCGGTGCCCGCGGGGATGATCAGGTTCTGGTTGCCGATGGCATTGCTGACGTCGGCCGCCGACAGGCCCTTGGAGCGCAGCGCCTCCGGATTGATGTCGACCTGGATCTGGCGCTGCTTGCCGCCATAGGGATACGGCAGCGCTGCACCCTGCACCGTCGCCAGTCCCGGCCGGATGACCGCGTTGCCCAGGTCGAACAGGGTCGACTCCGACAGGCTCGTGCTCTGCAGCGCCAGCTGCATGATCGGCACGGTCGAGGCGTTATAGGCCAGGATGAACGGCGGCGTGGTACCAGGCGGCGCCTGGCGCAGCAGTGCCTGCGAGACGCCGGTAATCTGTGCGTACGACAGGTCCTCATTGACGTTGGGCTGGAAGAAGTACTTGACCACGGAGATGCCGGACAGCGACTGCGACTCGCTGTGTTCGATGTCATTGACAGTGGTCTGGGCGTTGCGCTCGGCGTTGGCGACGATGCGATTGGCCATGTCCTCGGGGGGCAGGCCCGTATAGTTCCAGATGGTGCTGACAACCGGGATGTTGATCGCCGGGAAGATGTCGGTTGGCGTGCGTACGATCGTGAACGCACCCAGCAGCACTATCAGCACGGCAAGCACGATGAACGTGTAGGGCCGTTGCAGTGCAAGTCTTACGATCCACATCGAATACCCATTATGCCCGCAACAGCGACGCTTCGCAGCGCTGTGCGCAAGCAGAGCGCGCACGCGTATCAGCGTCGGCATCGACTGACAACATCAGCGTTATCTGTCAGAGCTGTCGGAGGGGTGTGGCGGAGAGGGTGGGATTCGAACCCACGTGCCGGAATTACCCGACCATCCGATTTCGAGTCGGCGCCGTTATGACCGCTTCGGTACCTCTCCCTGGAGAGCCTGCTATTCTAGCGTAATGATGGACACTATGAGACCAAAGCTTTCAGGCCTGCGCCGGCCCGCGCAGCGCCGCGCCGCAATCGCGTTCGGCGCGTCGCTGGCGGCAGTATCGCTGCTGGCCGACTGTGCAAATCCGCAAAGCCCGCTGCAGCGCATACGCGCCCGCGGCGAACTGCGGGTCGTCACCCTCAATGATCCCACCAGCTATTACCTTGGCGCGCAGGGGCCGCAGGGCTTTGAATACCGGCTCGCCAGCGCATTTGCTCGCCAGCTGCAGGTCAGGCTGGTGATCGAGCCGCTGCCGGACGAGGCCGCGATGCGCGCTGCACTGGCCGCCGGCAGCGCTGACCTTGCCGCGGCCCAGATCAGTCCGCAGGGACAGTGGCTGCAGGCCGGCGTGCTGACCGACAGCTACGATGAGATTCCACAGCTGGTGGTGCAGGGCCGGGGCAAATCGCATGCGCACGAGCTCGGCGACCTGCAGGGCGCGCGCATCGTGGTGCGTGCCGCCACGCCGCAGCTCGACCTGCTGCGTTCGATCAGCCGCAGCGCGGTGCCGGGCCTGGCCTGGGTCGCGCTCGGCCCCGACCAGCCCGACCCGCTGGCGCTGCTCACCGCGGGCGAAGCGGACTATGCGATCGTGGACGCGAATGAATTCGCATTCGCGCGTCATCTGTATCCCGATGCCAGCGTCGCCTTTACGCTGCCCAGTACCAGGCCTCTGAATTGGGTGGTGCGCGCCGGCGACGTGGATCTGGCACGGGCGGCGAATGAATTTTTCATTCGCGCCCGGGCTTCGGGCGAGTTCGCTCGCATCGAGCGCGAGGCGAGCGCCGAGTCGAACGGATTTGACTACGAGGACGCCCACCGCTTCCAGGCCGACATGGCCAGCCGCCTGCCGCAGCTGCAGTCGATGTTCGAGGAGGCGGCGCAGAACACCGGGCTCGATTGGCGGCTGCTGGCGGCAGTGGGCT
>Ga0302157_10006341_pt1 | contig 12259 bp, 12 predicted proteins | sample I_Bog_N3_3_FD_193502 | JGI IMG/M metagenome (GOLD analysis project Ga0302157, IMG submission 193502) | Peat permafrost microbial communities from Stordalen Mire near Abisko, Sweden - I_Bog_N3_3 | ecosystem: Environmental > Terrestrial > Soil > Wetlands > Peat | place: Sweden: Abisko, Stordalen...
GCTGATCGAGGCCGGCAATTTGCTGGCGCGCGGGCGGTTGGAGCACAGCTATCCGCACTCCTGGCGCTCCAAGGCGCCGGTGATCTTTCGCAACACGCCTCAGTGGTTCGTGCGCGTGGCGGACGATGGACTGCGCGCGACCGCGCTGAAGGCCATCGACGACACCCAATTCTATCCCGCCCAAGGCAAGAACCGCATCCGCTCGATGGTGGAGAGCCGGCCCGACTGGCTGATCTCGCGCCAGCGCGCCTGGGGCTCGCCCCTGGCCATGTTCGTCGACAAAAAGACCGGCAAGCCGCTGCAGGACCCTGACGTCAACGCCCGCATCCTCAAGGCTGTCGCGGCGGAGGGCGCGGACGCCTGGTTCACCCGGCCGGACGCCGATTTCCTCGGCAACGGCTACAATCCGGCCGACTACGAGAAGGTCGAGGATATTCTCGACGTCTGGTTCGACTCCGGCTCGACCCATGCCTTCGTGCTGGAAGGCAGGGCCGACAGCCGCTGGCCGGCGGACCTCTATCTGGAGGGCTCGGACCAGCATCGCGGCTGGTTCCAGTCTAGCCTGCTGGAATCCTGCGGCACGCGCGGCCGGGCGCCCTACGACGGCGTTCTGACCCACGGCTTCGTCTTGGACGAGCAGGGCGAGAAGATGTCCAAGTCCAAGGGCAACGTCACCGATCCCCAGGTCATCGCCAAGGAAAGCGGCGTGGAGATCCTGCGCCTTTGGGTGGCCATGTCGGACTATGCCGAGGACCTGCGCATCGGCAAGACCATCCTGCAGACCACGGTGGACGCCTACCGCAAGCTGCGCAACACCGTGCGCTATCTGCTGGGCGCCCTGCACGGCTTCGACGAGGCCGAACGCCTGCCGATCGAGGAGATGCCGCCGCTGGAGCGCTTCATCCTGCACCGGCTGTGGCAGTTGGATGGCCAGGTGCGCGCGGCCTATGGGGCCTACAGTTTCCAGGACGTATGGCGGCCGATCCTCGACTTCTGCTCCCAGGACCTGTCGGCGCTTTATTTCGATGTGCGCAAGGACAGCCTCTATTGCGACCGGCCTGACGCGGAGCGCCGGCGCGCGGCGCGCACGGTGATGGACCTGGTGTTCGAGCGCCTGACGATATGGCTGTCGCCCCTGGCGCCCTTCACCATGGAGGAGGCCTGGACCACGCGCTTCCCGGATGCCGGCTCCAACAGCTTGCGGGTGTTCCCGCCAACCCCCGCCGCCTGGCGCGATGAGGCGGAGGCCGAGCGCTGGGCAAGGGTCGAGACGGTCACCCGCGTCGTCACTGGCGCCCTGGAGATCGAGCGGCGTGAAAAGCGCATGGGCGGGGCGCTGGAGGCCGCGCCCAAGGTGTGGATCGACGATCCGGCCCTGCTGGCGGCGTTTGAAGGCCTGGACCCGGCGGAGGTGTTTCGCACCAGCCAGGCCGAGCTGATCGCGGGGCCGGGCCCCGACGGCGCTTTCGCCCTGCCCGAGGTCGCCGGGGTCGCCGTGGTTCCCGCGAGGGCCGAGGGCAAGAAGTGCGCCCGTTCCTGGCGCATCCTGCCGGAGGTCGGGTCCAATCCGCGCTATCCCGACCTCTCGCTGCGCGACGCCGACGCGGTGGCGCATTGGGACAGGGTCCATCGTCTATGACCGATACGCCGACGAATTCCGCGCCGGTCTCGCGCCTGGGCCTTTTCGCCTATGGCCTGGCGGCCGTCACGGTCGTGCTCGACCAATGGTCCAAGGCCTGGGTGCTGGGCGCCCTGCGTCTGGATGACCTGGGCTCGATCCAGGTTCTGCCGTTTTTCCGTCTGACCCTGGTGGAGAACCGGGGAGTCAGCTTCGGCCTGTTGCGCGCGGACTCCGCCTTCGGGCGCTGGGCCCTCGTGGCCGTGGCCGCCGCGGTGGTCGCCTGGCTGATCTGGTGGGTGCGCAAGGCCGACCGGCCCCTGTTCGCCGCCGCCGTCGGCCTGGTGATCGGCGGGGCGCTAGGCAACAATCTGATCGACCGGGCGCGGATCGGCCGGGTGGTGGATTTCCTGGACTTTTCGGGCCTGTATTTTCCCTGGGTGTTCAATGTGGCCGACAGCGCCATCACCGTGGGCGTTGTCCTGCTGCTGCTGGACAATCTGTTGGCGGCCAAACAGGAGCACGGCGGGCGCGACCTATAGCGCGCTTGGCGCCGGCCCGCCATCTGGGGTATTGCCGTTCACAAGCTGGCCGGGCCCGACGAGGCTTTCGCCTCCAAGAGGTTTAATGATGACATCCAACCGCACCGTCCTGGCCATCGCCCTGACCGCAGGCGTGGGCCTTATGAGCCTCGGCCTCGGCGGCTGCAGCTCGACGGCCAAGGCGCTCGGCATGACCAAGGTCGTGCCCGATGAATTCCGCGTGGTGTCCAAGGCGCCCCTGGTGGTCCCGCCCGACTACGCCCTGCGTCCGCCCAATCCCGGCGAGCCGCGCCCGCAGGAACTGCAGCCGGAAAGCGCCGCGCGCAACGCCATCCTGGGCCAGGCCCAGGGCGGAGACCGTTCCGATGGCGAGAAGCTGCTGGCGTTGAAGGCCGGCGCCGACAAAGCCGACCCCCTGATCCGCTATGTGGTCGACGACGAGTTCGGCTCCCTGGCCCACAAGGAGCCCAGCTTCGCCGACCGCGTGATGTTCTGGCGCAAGAGCGGCGACGCCAAGAAGGCCGGCGCCGTTACGGCGTCCCAGTCGGGCGCGGAAACCCCCGCTCCGGTCGACGCCGCCGCCGAGGCCTCGCGTCTGAAGTCCCTCACCGGCGACGCGCCGGTGACCATCGCCCGCGACCCGCAGACGGGCGTGAAGCTGCCGGGACTGTAGGGCGGCAGACAGTGGAGATCCGTCCCCCTCGAGGGGGAGAGGAGACGTTGCCTTGAACACCAACGCCGCGTGTGATGGTGATGAGTCGGTGGAGCTCGGACGCCTAACCCCCTATCCTGGGCCTTTCCGACTCGGCCTCTCATGCCCATCCGCCGTCTTCCCCCTGAAACCGTCAACCGCATCGCCGCCGGCGAGGTGGTCGAGCGGCCGGCCAGCGCCGTCAAGGAGCTGGTGGAGAACGCGCTCGACGCCGGCGCGAGCCGTGTTGAGATCCAGGTGGATCAGGGTGGGCTCTCGCGCATCCTGGTGGCCGACGACGGTCAGGGTCTGAACCGCGAGGAGCTGGCCCTGGCGCTCGAGCGTCACGCCACCTCCAAACTGCAGCCCGACGCGGACGGCGAGTGGGACCTGCTGCATATCTCGACGCTCGGCTTTCGCGGCGAGGCCCTGCCGTCCATCGGCTCGGTGGCGCGTTTGACGCTCACGTCCAGACCGAAGTCCGGAGGCGACGCCTTTGCCCTCACCGTGGAGGGCGGACTGATGGGCGCGCCCCAGCCGGCGGCCTTCCCCGGCCCGCACGGCGCGCGGGTGGACGCGCGCGACCTGTTCTTCGCCACCCCCGCGCGGTTGAAGTTCATGAAATCCGAGCGGGCCGAGGCCATGGCCGTGACCGAGGAGGTCAAGCGCCAGGCCATGGCGCACGAGGCCGTGGCCTTTTCGCTCGACCTGGACGGCCGGCGCGTGCTCCGCCTGACTGCCGAACATCCGGGGCCGGAAGGTCGGCTGAAACGCCTGGCCGCGGTGCTGGGCTCGGATTTCCAGGACAACGCCCTGTTGATCGATCAATCGCGCGAGGGCGTGCGCCTGTCCGGCTACGCCGGCTTGCCGACCTTCTCGCGCGGCAATGCGGGGCACCAGCATCTGTTCGTCAACGGACGGCCCGTGCGCGACCGGCTGCTTCAAGGCGCCCTGCGGGCCGCCTACGCGGACTTTTTGGCGCGGGACCGCCATCCCCTCGCGGCCCTGTATCTGGAGCTGGAGCCCACCGAGGTGGACGTCAATGTGCATCCGGCCAAGGCCGAGGTGCGCTTCCGCGATCCGGGCCTGGTGCGGGGACTGATGATCGGCGCCCTGCGCCACGCCCTGGCCGGCGCGGGCCATCAGGCTTCCACCACCGTGGCGAGCGCGGCCTTGGGCAGTTTCCGGCCGGGGCAGGGCGCCTATCAGCCCCCGCCGCGCGCGGGCGGCTTTTCGGCTTGGCGGTCCGGCGGCTGGAGCACGGCGGCGGCGGCGTCCCTCCCCGGGCTGGAGGGCCTGTCGGCGCGTGTGGATCAGGGGTTGGCCGAAGACCCCGCACCCTATGATCCTTCCACGGTTGATCCCCTCGATCAGCCGCTCGGCGCCGCGCGGGCCCAGCTGCATGAGACCTATGTCCTGGCCCAGACCCGCGACGGCCTGGTGATCGTCGATCAGCACGCCGCCCATGAGCGGCTGGTCTACGAGCGGATGAAGCTGGAGATCGAAGCCGGCGGGGTGGCGCGTCAGACGCTGCTCTTGCCCGAGGTGGTCAATCTTGATCCCGCCGAGGCCGAGCGGGTGGCGGCGCGGGCCGAGGAGCTGGCCGAGCTGGGCCTGGTGCTGGAGGCCTTCGGCCCCGGCGCGGTGCTGGTGCGCGAAACGCCCGCACTTCTGGGCGAGGTGGACGTGCAGGGCCTGGTCAAGGACATCGCCGACGACCTGGCCGAGGCGGACTCGGCCTTGGCCCTGAAGGAGCGCCTGGGCGAGGTGTGCGGGACCCTGGCTTGCCGAGGCTCGGTACGCGCGGGACGCAGGCTGAACGCCGTGGAGATGAACGCCTTGCTGCGCCAGATGGAAGTCACGCCTCACTCCGGCCAATGCAACCACGGCCGGCCCACCTATGTGGAGCTGAAGCTGGCCGACATCGAGCGTCTTTTCGGACGGCGCTGAGGCGTGCATAAAGCGGTCATGAGCGAGCCCGAATACAAGCCGACCTTCACGCCCGTTTCGATGGGGTTCTTTTCCGAGTGGTACGTCAAGGTCACCTGGCCGAGCGGCTATACGGAAAACGTCAACGGCTTCAAGAACGAGGCCCACGCCAAGGGCTGGATCGTGCACGAATCCGAAAAGTGGATCGACGAGAAACGCGGCCCCAGGCGGTAGCGTTTTGCCTTGATCCGCTCATCCTGGCGAAGGCCGGCCTGAGCGGAGGGGGCGTCACTCGCCGAACTTCAGGAACGCAACCTTGGCCGCGCCGTATTTGCGTTCGTCCAGGAGCATGTAGCCGGGCGGTTCCAAGGCGCTTTCGCCGGAGCCGCGCTCCAGAACGCAAATCGCGCCGGTCTTGAGCCAGCCGCCGGACGCCAGGCCGACGAGCGCCTTCTCCCCAAGGCCCTTGGCGTAGGGCGGATCGAGGAAGGCCAGGTCGAAGGGCTCGCCGTCGCCGGCGGGCAGGCGGCCGAGGTCCGTGGCGTCGCGCCGATGGATGCGGGTGCGGCCGTTTAGATCGCCGTTCGGGGCCAGGGCCTCGACATTGTCGCGGATGACGCCGCGCGCGCCGGCGTCGCTCTCCACGAACAGGCACCAGGCCGCGCCGCGCGACAGGGCCTCGAGCCCCAGCGCGCCGGACCCCGCGAACAGATCGATCACCCGCGCACCGACAATGCCGCCCGACCAGGCCGCATGCTCCAGGATGTTGAACACCGCCTCGCGCGCCCGGTCCGAGGTCGGCCGCGTGGCCGACCCTTCGGGCGCCTTAAGGACCCGGCCGCGATGCTCTCCGCCGACAATGCGCATGGCGCCTTGTCCCTTGCGCGGAGGTTCGGTGCAAGCGTTCGGGCGCCGAATGGCCGTTCAGCGCGTTGTGTTTCCATGAACCCCGTCGCCGCCATCCGTCAGACCCGAATGTTCCCGCCCAAGGCCCGCAGGTTGCGCATGATCCGCGGCTGGATGCATGAGGAGGGAATCGGCGCGCCGGCCGTGCTGTCCTTGGCCTGGGCGATGACGGTCCTGGCGGGCGGACTGCTGCTCTGGGGCGGAATCACCCACGACTGGCTGAGGGCGGTTCTGTTGCTGGCGGCGGCGGTCGCGATCCGCGCTCATCGCGCTTTCGCCCGCCTAGGCGCGAGCATGCCCATGGACGGCAAGGACGTGGTCGCTCCCGCGGTGGGCCAGCAGCGCTGGGGCGAGTGCGCGCAGCAGGCGATCATTCTGCTGGCCGCCGGTCTGTGCGCCTTTGGCTCGGGTTTTGTATGGCTCGGACCCTTGCTGGGCGTCCTGGCCGTTGTGCTGAGTCTGTTCAGCGGGTTCGTCGCCCGAGGGCAGCCGCATCCGATGCACAGACCCAAGCCCGATCCTACCCTGCTGATGGCCATGTTCATGACCGCCGCCGCCGTCGAGCCCCTGTGGGGCTGGCGCGGTCAAGTCATCGTTCTCGGCCTTTTGGCGGTCTGCGCGGTCCTGGCTTACCGGCTTTACCGGCGCCTGCGCCCCGCTTCGCCGGCGCCTTAGCCGCGCCAAGCTTGCCGCCTTCGGCCTTTGCCCTGGGCGGTCCGCGATAGGGCGCCTTGACCTTGGGCTTGGCCCATCCGGGCTTGCGCACCAGCTTGGTCGGCTCCAGCACATCGCCTGCCGTGCCGTCGGCCAAAGGCGCGCGGCGCTTGCCGCTGGACGGCCGATGCACCGCCTCGGCCGCCATCATCACCCGGTCGCCGGTGGGCATATTCTGCGGCGCGATCAGGCCCACGAGCTGTTCGCGGATCACGCGGGGCCCGATTTCCTCCACTTGTCCGGCCGCCAGGGTGCCCAGCTGGAACGGCCCATAGGACAGGCGGATCAGCCGATTGACCTGCAGACCGATGGACTCCAGCACCCGGCGCACCTCGCGGTTCTTGCCCTCGGTGATGGCCACGGAGATCCACACATTGGCCGGCGCGCGCTCGTCGGCGCTTTCCTTGACCTTATCCAGCCGCGCCTCGATCGAGCCGTAACGCACGCCCTCCACCGTCACACCGGCCTTCAGCTTATCCAGCTTGGCCTGATCGGTGCGCCCGCGCGCCCGGGCGCGGTATCGGCGCACCCAGCCGGAGTTGGGCAGCTCCAGATTGCGCGCCAGCTCCCCATCGTTGGTCAGCAGCAGCAGGCCCTCGGACGCCAGATCCAGACGGCCGATGGAGATCACGCGCGGCAGATTGCGAGGCAGGGCCTCGAACACCGTGGGCCGCCCGGCGGGGTCCTTGTGGGTGGTCACCAGACCCACCGGCTTGTGATAGCGCCATAGGCGCGTGGGCTCGGCCTGGCCGACCACGCGGCCGTCCAGGGTCAGCACATCGCCCGGCGCGACCTTGACCGCCGGGGTGGTCAGCACCGCGCCGTTCAGCGCCACGCGCCCAGCCGCGATCAGCCGCTCGACCTCCCGGCGCGAGGCCACGCCCGCCCGCGCCAGGGCCTTGGCCACGCGCTCGCCGCCGCCGGCCGCGTGATCGTCGTCTTGATGTTCGTTGTCTTGACCGGACGGCCCGGGCGGGCTTGGGTCCTTGGAATGCAGGCTCATGATCTTCCCACCATGCGCATCGCGCTCGACATGGCGCAAGACGCCGCCGCCCGGGGCGAGGCGCCCATCGGCGCGGTGGTGTTCGATCCGGCAAGCGGCGAGGTGATCGCGGCGGCGGGCAACAGCCCCATCTCGCTGAATGATCCGACGGCGCACGCGGAGATTTTGGCCCTGCGCCAGGCGGCCGCCAAGCTCGGCAACTATCGCCTGACGGGGCTGTCCCTATTCGTGACGCTGGAACCCTGCCCCATGTGCGCCGGCGCCATCAGCCACGCGCGGATTGGGCGGCTGGTGTTCGGCGCGGAGGACGCGAAGGGCGGCGGGGTTGTGCATGGCGCCCGGGTGTTTGACCAGCCGACGTGCCATTGGCGGCCGGAGGTGGAAGGCGGGGTGCTGGCAGCGGAAAGCGCGGCGCTGCTGAAGGGGTTTTTCAGGGCGAGGCGGGGGTAGTTTCGTTCAATTCGCCACAAATAATCTGGGATGAAACAATGCAGTTGATCTCGAATTTAGGCGCGGCGATTTTCGCTCTGCTTGCTTCTGGTTTTTGGTTCTATTCGGCCGCCAAGCCATTACCCCCAATGATAACTTATTGGGATCAGGCGCCGGCGAATGATCCGTTTTATTCCGCGATGAGAGCTTCGGTGAAATTTAATCGCTGGGCAGCCCTCTTTAGCGGCTTGGCTGCGTTCTGTGCATTTATGAGCGCTGTGCTGAGCCACTCGCCGCCCCCAAACGCATGATGGAATGATTTTTCGAAGGTCTGGTCCAGTCAAGGATGGCCTTCGGCTACCGCTTCGCGGCGACGCGCGGCGTCGTCCTTGACAGGGCCAGGCCCTTCGAAAGCACGCTCGCCATGCGTGTGAGGGGGAGATGCGGCGGTGTTCTCCTCTCCCCCTCGACGGGGGAGAGGTCGGGAGTGGGGGTGTAGGGCGCGACATTTGCGGATTCGCGTAGGAGGCGCTGCCTCTTGCGCCATTGACTGAAACCTCAGTGCGAGCACCCCCATCCCTGCCCTTCCCCCCTGGAGGGGGAAGGACCCTCCATTCTGACAGCTTGCTATTCGTTTCGGCCAACCAATGCGTCCTTCAGCGCGCTATCATCCGCCCACGGCGCGGCCCATAGTCACCCCTCCCATCCCCAGAACCCGGCGCTTCCCGCGTCTTGTCCCATGCCCAACGGCGCCGCCACAGCTCACCTGTACCTTCCCAAGCTCGCCACGGTGCTGGGCGAGGGCTACGGCCTGGACTCCCTGCGGCGGGACGCCATGGCGGCGTTGATCGTGGCGATCGTGGCGCTGCCGCTGTCGATGGCGCTGGCGGTCGCGTCGGGCGTGTCGCCCGAGCGGGGGCTCTACACCTCCATCGTCGGCGGGTTCCTGGTCTCGGCGCTGGGCGGCAGCCGGTTTCAGATCGGTGGGCCGGCGGGGGCCTTCATCGTGCTGGTCTCGGCCACGACGGCGAAGTTCGGGCTGGAGGGCCTGCTGCTGACGGTGCTCATGTCCGGCGCGATGCTGGCCCTGGTCGGCGCGTTCCGGCTGGGCTCGCTGATCCGCCACATTCCGCACGCGGTGACGGTGGGTTTCACCGGCGGCATCGCCATCACCATCCTGGCCAGCCAGCTGAAGGACCTGGGCGGGTTGACGTTGACGGGTCCCGAGCCGGGGGCGCTTCTGCCCAAGCTGATGGTGCTGGGCCGCGCCCTGACCACGCTCAACCCAGCGGCGTTGAGCCTGAGCCTGGGCTCGGCGGCGCTGATCTTCGCCGTGCGGCGCTGGCGGCCGACCTGGCCGGGGATGCTGATGGCGGTGGTCCTCGCTTCGCTGCTGGCGGTATTCCTGCATCTGCCGGTGGCGACCATCGGCAGCCGTTTCGGCGCCATCCCCCACGCGTTGCCCTGGCCCAGCCTGCCGCCCATCAGCCCGTCGCTGCTGCTGCGGGTCCTGCCCTCCGCCCTGTCCTTCACCCTGCTGGGCGGGGTGGAAAGCCTGCTCTCGGCCAAGGTGGCCGACGGCATGACCGGGCGCATCCATCGCTCCAACATGGAGCTGGTGGCCCAGGGCATGGCCAATATCGGATCGGCCCTGTTCGGCGGAATCGCCGTCACCGGAACCATCGCGCGCACGGCCACCAATGTGCGGGCGGGCGCGCGCAGCCCGGTGTCCGGCATGCTGCATTCGCTTTTCCTGCTGCTGTTCATGTTCGTGGCCGCGCCGCTGGCGGCCTATGTGCCGCTGTCCGCCCTGGCGGGGGTGCTGCTGGTGGTGTGCTGGAACATGGCCGAGAAGGCCGAGTTCGCGCGGCTGATGCGGAACTGGCGCACGGCCCTGGTGTTGCTCGCCACCTTCGGCCTGACTCTGGCCAAGGACTTGACCACCGGCATCGTCGCCGGTTGCCTGGTCGCGGGCCTGCTCTATCTGCTGAGCCGCGGCGTGCCCGAAGAGGGCGCCTAAGCCTTTCAAAGACACGCCTTCGTGCGCCTGCGCGGCGGATTTTTCGCGCCCTTCGCCTTGACTTCAGACGGCCTCGGCCTTAATTCCAAGCCGTTAGCACTCGGAGGGTGTGACTGCTAACAGTCAAGCTCCCGGGCGCTGCGCCCATCAAACCCATACCGTTCCAACGGAGATCCAAAATGTCCTTTCGTCCTCTTGGGGACCGCGTCCTCGTGAAGCGCGTCGAAGAAGAATCCAAGACCAAGGGCGGGATCATCATCCCCGACACCGCCAAGGAAAAGCCGCAGGAAGGCGAAGTCCTCGCCGTCGGCCCTGGCGCCCGCGACGAATCCGGCAAGCGCATCGAACCCGACGTCAAGGTCGGCGACCGCATCCTGTTCGGCAAGTGGTCCGGCACCGAAGTGAAGATCGACGGTGAAGACCTCATCATCATGAAGGAATCCGACATCCTGGGCGTGGTCGACAAGGTCGCCGCCGCCAAGGCCGCCTGATCCCGTTCATCCCTCATTCAAACCCCCGTCCGTCCGGACGAGGGTTTTTCGTCATCTGAAAGAGCAACACCATGGCTGCGAAAACCGTATATTTCTCATCGGACTCCCGCGACCGCATGCTGCGCGGGGTCAACATCCTCGCCAATGCGGTGAAGGTCACCCTCGGCCCCAAGGGCCGCAACGTCGTGATCGAGAAGTCCTTCGGCGCTCCGCGCTCCACCAAGGACGGCGTCACCGTCGCCAAGGAAATCGAACTGGAAGACAAGTTCGAGAACCTGGGCGCCCAGCTGATCCGCGAAGTCGCCTCCAAGACCAATGACAAGGCCGGCGACGGCACCACCACCGCCACCGTGCTGGCCCAGGCCATCGTGGTCGAAGGCCTGAAGTCGGTCGCGGCCGGCATGAACCCGATGGACCTGAAGCGCGGCGTCGACAAGGCTGTGATCAAGGTCGTGGCCGAGATCAAGGCGTCGTCCAAGAAGGTCACCACCAACGACGAGATCGCCCAGGTCGGCACCATCTCGGCCAACGGCGACGCCGAAGTCGGCGCCATGATCGCCAAGGCCATGGACAAGGTCGGCAACGAAGGCGTCATCACGGTTGAAGAAGCCAAGTCGCTGGAAACCGAACTGGACGTCGTGGAAGGCATGCAGTTCGACCGCGGCTACCTGTCGCCCTACTTCATCACCAACGCCGACAAGATGGAGGCCGTCCTCGAAGAGCCTTCCATCCTGCTGTTCGAAAAGAAGCTGTCCTCGCTGCAGCCCCTGCTGCCGGTGCTGGAAGCGGTGGTCCAGTCGGGCCGTCCGCTGCTGATCATCGCCGAGGACGTGGAAGGCGAAGCCCTGGCCACCCTGGTGGTCAACAAGCTCCGCGGCGGCCTGCGGGTCGCGGCTGTCAAGGCGCCGGGCTTCGGCGATCGCCGCAAGGCCATGCTGGAAGACCTCGCCATTCTGACCGGCGGCCAGCTGATCAGCGAAGAACTGGGCATCAAGCTTGAAACCGTGTCCCTCGACATGCTGGGCCGCGCCAAGAAGGTGACCATCACCAAGGACGACACCACCATCGTCGACGGTTCGGGCGAGAAGGCCGGCATCGAGGCCCGTATCGGCCAGATCAAGCGCCAGATCGAAGACACCACCTCCGACTACGACAAGGAAAAGCTGCAGGAACGCCTAGCCAAGCTGGCCGGCGGCGTTGCGGTGGTCCGCGTCGGCGGTTCGACCGAAGTGGAAGTGAAGGAAAAGAAGGACCGCGTCGACGACGCCCTCAACGCCACCCGCGCGGCGGTCGAGGAAGGCATCGTCCCCGGCGGCGGCGTGGCCCTGCTCAAGGCCTCCAAGGCGCTTGACGGCATGGTCGGCCTGAACGCGGATGAAACCGCGGGCATCGCCATCGTGCGCCGCGCCCTGCAGGCCCCGATCCGCCAGATCGCCGAAAACGCCGGCGTTGAAGGCTCCATCGTGGTGGGTAAGGTTCTGGAAAACGCCTCGCCGACCTTCGGCTTCAACGCCCAGACCGAACAGTACGTCGACCTCGTCGCCGACGGCGTGATCGATCCGGCCAAGGTGGTTCGCACCGCCCTGCAGGACGCGGCCTCGGTCGCCGGCCTGTTGATCACCACCGAAGCGGCGATCGCCGAAGCGCCCAAGAAGAACGCTCCCCCGCAAATGGGCGGCGGCGATCACGGCATGGGCGGGATGGACTTCTAAGTCCAAACCCAACCCTGAGCGAAATCGAGGGCGGGGCCGCAAGGCTCCGCCCTTTTTTCGTTGCGCGCCGTTCCCCTGATCACGTCATCCTCGGGCTCGACCTTTGGTCGCCCCGAGGATGACGTTTTGGGTTAGCTCAGTCCCGCCCGTTCCAGGGCCATCCGTGTGAAGGCCTCCCGGATCGGGGGAACATAGCGATGCTTG
>Ga0302157_10006342_pt1 | contig 12258 bp, 9 predicted proteins | sample I_Bog_N3_3_FD_193502 | JGI IMG/M metagenome (GOLD analysis project Ga0302157, IMG submission 193502) | Peat permafrost microbial communities from Stordalen Mire near Abisko, Sweden - I_Bog_N3_3 | ecosystem: Environmental > Terrestrial > Soil > Wetlands > Peat | place: Sweden: Abisko, Stordalen...
CCGCCAAAGCTGATCCGAACGAGCGAAAACTGGTCGTGATCGTGCGCGGCGACGATGCCGGCGAACCGCCGCATCACGGCGGCGCTTGGAAAGTGGCCTACGCCGATTTCATGACCGCATTGATGGCGTTCTTCCTGCTGATGTGGCTGCTGAATGCCACGACCGAAGAACAGCGCAAGGGATTGGCCGATTATTTCAGTCCAACCAACCTGTTCGGCCACACCCTCAGCGGCTCGGGTCAGCCATTCGGCGGCCATACGCCCAACGACGACGGAAGCATGGTCTCCGACCGCGGCGCACAACAGGTGATCCCGGGCAAGGCTCCGATCCAATTCGATGTGGAAGAGGACGACAGCAACACGCCGGCGCAGGCGCAGCAGCACAGGGATGGCGGCGTCTCTCCAGAGCCGTCGCGCGCCCGTCGCGATCATCCGCTGATGCACCAGGCGGCGCAAACCGATGCATTGCGCGCCGACCCGCAATTCACACCCAACGCCTCGCCACAGCAATTGCCGCAGACACCTGCGGCTGCCGCCCGCGAGGAAGCCGCACATGCAGCGGCTGCGCGCGAAGATCGCGTGCTTCAGGCGGCTGCCGCGCAGATGCGCGAGGCGGTGCAGCAGGATGCGTCCTTGCGCGAGATCGCCAAGCAGCTCGTGATCGAACAAATCCCCGAGGGGCTCCGGCTGCAACTGCTCGATGCCGAGCGCGGCTCGATGTTCGCACTCGGCAGCGCGGTCGCCAACGACCGGGCACGGCAACTGGTGCAGAAGCTTGCGCCGGTGCTGAGCAAGCTGACCAACGCATTGTCGATCTCAGGGCACACCGATTCGGCGCTCTTCCCAAGCCCGGACAAGACCAATTGGGAATTGTCGGCCGAGCGCGCCAATGCAACCCGCCGCTTATTGGTGGAAAACGGTGTGCCGGAAGCTCGCATCCGCAGCGTAACAGGCAACGCCGACCGCGATCTTCTGGTGCCCGGCGATCCGCTGGCCGCCGCCAACCGTCGCGTCGCCATTGTCGTGTTGCGCAACACTCCGGCTGATCCATCGCCACCCGTTCCAGGAACCGCACCATGATTCCCACTATCGGTTTCGTCTTTATGTTGCTCGCCGTCTTCGGCGGCTTCACAATCAGCGGCGGCAGCCTGCCGGCGATCCTCGCCGCCTTGCCGTTCGAATTCCTGGTCATCGGCGGCGCCGCCATTGGCGCCTTCGCGATGGCCAACAGCTTGCACGTCATCAAGGCCTGCGGCGGCGGAATGAAGAAAGTCTTCTCCGGAAGCCGTTTTAAGGCGACCGACTATGTCGATCTGCTAAGCCTACTTTACAGCCTGATCCGGCTGCTCACCAGCAAGGGCGGAATGGCGCTGGAAGCACATATCGAGAAACCCCAGGAGAGCACGATCTTTCAGGCCCATCCGAAGATCCTAAAGGATAGTCATACGATTGCGATGATTTGCGACTATTTCCGTATGGTCGGGATGAATGCGGACGACCCGTACCAGACCGAAGACGTGATGGGGCGAGAACTGAAGAAGACGCTGAGCGAGGAAATGCATCCCGTGCATGCCCTGAATGTCATGTCCGATGGGTTGCCAGCGCTGGGGATCGTCGCCGCGGTACTTGGCGTGATCAAAACCATGAGCCACATCAACGACCCGCCGGCGGTGCTGGGCGAGATGATTGGTGGCGCGCTGGTCGGCACCTTCCTCGGGGTGCTGCTGGCCTACGGTCTTGTCGGTCCGCTCGCGGCCCGGCTGAAGCAGGTTGTCGAGGAGGAAGGTCGCTATAGCGAGGTGATCCGCGCCGTGGTGATCTCCCACCTGCACGGCAATCCGCCCGCGATCTCGGTAGAAACGGGGCGCAAGATGGTGCCCAACGAGTTGATGCCCAGCTTCGCCGGCATGGAGGCCGCCATCGAGGCGGTTCAGTCCTGAGGCCCTTCCGCCGCCAGCTGGGAAGCCGCGTCGCAGGTACCGGCAACTTCGCTCTCCCACCAGATATCGCGCAGGACGACGCCGTGCGCGATGCTGATCCCCGCTCCCTGCAGAACCTGCCGCTCGAGATCGTGCAGCAAATCGCGCTCCGCCGGTGAACGCCAAGCCGATCGCAGCAACAGGCCGCGGATTGTGGTGATCCAGTCGCCGTCCGGCGGTCTCGCTCCGATGATAGGAGATGACTCGGACATGGCGTCCACCTCCGGCAATAACACCAGCACTTCCGGTAGCCGCGCGGCAGTCCACCAACTTTCCTGTCGACGACCCAGTTCGCGGATTGCGTGCAGATACGCTGCGTGATGCTCGGCCGGATATGCCGAACCGAACCGGCCGCAGATCTTTGCGAGCGTGGGATGGCGCGGCAGCAGTTCCTGCCACGACAGGCCGCTCCGTCGCAGCAACGCATCGATCTCGACGGCCAAGGGGAGCCCCTTGGCGGTCGCGACCGCCGGGGGCAGGCCATCGCGTGGCGCGTTCTCAAGTGCGTCGAGCAGGGTGATGAGATGCTCGCGTCCGGTCTTGCCGCAGGGCAAGGACTCAGGATCCGCCGTCGCTGGGCACCGTCGCACTCCACGCGGCCAAGTTGGCGCGCAGTTGCGCGAACACCTCCCGCCAATCGCCCGGTGTGCTCTGCCGATGCACCATGACGCTCGGATACCAAGGGCTGTCCGACCGCCCGGTCAGCCAGCGCCAGCACCCGTTGTAGCGCGACAGCAGCCAGACCGGCTTGCCCATTGCGGCGGCAAGATGGGCGGTCGAGGTATCGACACTGATCACCAGATCGAGCTGCGCGATCAGCGCGGCGGTATCGGCGAAGTCGGCCACGTGCCCCAGCAGGTCGATCACGTCCTGCCCGAAGGGAGCCGCGCGCAGCTCCTCGGCCGCGTCGCCTTTCTGCAAGCTGTAGAAGCGGATGTTCGGAAGGCCGGCCAATGCCGAAAATTGCGCGAGAGGAACGGAGCGTTCGCGGTTGACATGGCGGCCGATACGTTCGGCGCCGGCCCAGACCAATCCCACGCGCAGGTCGGTGCGCGAGCCGAGCCTGGCCGACCAAACGCCGGCAAGCTCGGGGTCTGCGGCGATATAGCTCGCGCAAGGGACGGTGGCCAACGTCGTCCCGAATAGGCGGGGCAGGCTGAACAATGGGCAGTGGATGTCGAACGGCGGCAGCTTCTCGCCCGACGCGACCACCTCGACAGAACCGGACAGACCTCGCAGCAGCCGCAGCAGCGGCTGCTGCACCTCTAGCACGACACGCCCGCCCCGCGCGGCGACCAGCGGTGCGTAGCGGACCATTTGCAGCGTGTCGCCCAGGCCCTGCTCGGGATGCAGCAAGATGGTGCGGCCGGCGAGCGACTCGCCGGACCAGACAGGCTGGACGAAATCGCGCGGTGCGCTCCAAGGTAGCCGCCAGCGCCATTCGTACTGACGCCAGCCGGCCTCGTACTCTCCCGCCATGAGCAGCGAGACGGCGTGGTTGTAGTTGGCGTCGACAAACTCCGGCGCCACCGCGAGCGCCTGACGCTGCACCGCCAGCGCCTCATCGAGCCGCCCTTGCGCGGTCAGCACCACACCCAGATTCGACAGGAAGGGCGCCGATTGCGGTTTCAGCCGGAGCGCTTCGCGATAAGCACGCTCGGCCGCGCCAAAACGCAGCAAGGGCTGCAAGGCGTTGCCCAGATTGCAGTGTGCGTCGGCATCGTCGGGCGCTATGGCAAGTGCGCTGGCGGCCGCCTCCGCGGCATCCTCGAACTCCGCGAGGTCGTAGAGTGCATTGCTCAGATGGCAGTGGGCGACCGCCAGCCCAGGCTGTAACGCGATGGCCACGCGGTAGCGTGTTGCTGCCGCTGCATGCGCGCCGCGCGCGTGGTGGACATCGCCGAGGTCGCAATGGACCGTGGCGAGATCGGGGGCCAGTGTGACCGCCTGTCGGGCAGCGATGTCCGCTGCCGCGTGCTCCCCCGAAGTCAGAAGGACGCGGGCCAGGGCGGACCATGCATCCTGACGGTCTGGGGCGAGGCGCAAGGCGCTTTGCAGGGGCGCAAGCGCATCCTGTGCCCGTCCCGCCTGAAACATCGCGACGCCGATGCCGACAAGGCTGTCCACATGGTTCGGATCGAGCGCGAGCGCGTTACCGAATGACTGCGATGCGGCATCGAACTTTCCGAGGCCGTGCAGTGAGCTTCCGAGTCCGGCATGGGCTGCGGCAATCCGAGGCGCCAGAACGATGCTGCGACAAAACGCTGGCAGCGCCTCGGCCAACCGGCCGCCGCTGGCCAGCGCCTGGCCAAGGCTAAAGTGATGAAACGCGCCGTCATCGAGGTCGATGGCGTGGCGGATCAGCCCGATGCCGTCTTCGAATCGTCCGCTGTCGCATCTCGCAAGCCCGAGCAGGGTTGTGGCCATGCTGTCGCCGGGGGTGCGGTCCAGGATCTCCGTGTAGATCGCCGATGCCCCCGACAGATCGCCAGCCCGCTGGCGCTCAAGTCCCGCTTGTAGCGATCCGGGCGGCGGACCGGTCAGCGCCGACAGACTATGTTGCATGGCCACCACGTCTCACAGGATAAGGTTCAGCGAACCCGGCGTGATCAGCGACGACGTGATGTCGGTGCTGCCGCTGTTGCTGTTGCTGCTGCTGCCATTGCCGAACAGACTCATCAGCGGATCCGTCGACCCGCTGCCGCTGGATGTGCCGTTGAGCTGGTCCATCGCGAGGTACTTCGTGACGAAAGCCGACACGCCGGCGGCCGTTGCGAACTGCTTCATGTCCACACGCGGGGTGAGGATCGCCACCTGCTGGGTGTAGTCCAAATTACCGAATGCGGTAGGCAGGCCCTCCGCCACCCGCACCACATCCAGCAGCGCCGGATCGGCCATCAGTTGCGACAGGCTGGTCGCACCGCCAGCGGTTTTTTGGAAGTACATCGCTTCCTGGAGTGCCGGGTTGTCTGTGCCAACAGCGGTCTGGAACGCGTTCTCCTGATAGCCCGCGGTGATGGCGGTGATACCGGCCGAGGTCGAGGAATAAAGTGGCTTGAACGTCGACAGCGCCTTGGCCAAAGCGAAATAGCCGCTGTTACCGGCTTGCTGCGCCACCGAATTGCTGGCGGTGGGGTCCTGCGTCAGCAGATTGGTGAGGACGGAGGACTGGGTGGCAAGATTGCCGACGCCGAATGCGGTCGTCACCACCGCGAGCGCCGTCGGGTTCGCGAGCAGAGCCGCGGGTGTCGTGAGAGTCGGTGCGATGATGCGAAACAACGCGGCCTGCGCTGAACTGGCCACGTCGGCTGGCGCGGCCGCCGTATAGGCCGCCGCGATGCTGGAAATCGATGTCGAGGTAAACAAAGCCGGCGCCTGATAGGTGGACATCGACTGTGCGAACATCAGGTAGCGATTGTCGGACAGTTGCTGCGCCAGCGAACTCGACGAATTGGGGTTCTGCGTCATCAGCTTGTCGAGGATGGCCGTCTGGCCAACCTCCGAACTGAGCCCGAACGCGGTCGCCACGATGGTCAAGGCCCGATAGTTGCCCAGCAGCGCGGTCGGTGTCTTCAGCGTCGGCAGGACCGACTTCAAGTAAGCGATGTCGGAGGCCGATGGCGTGGTCGCGGCATAGGATTGCTCGATGGCGGTGCTGTTCTTTTGCAGCAATGTCCATCCGGTAAAGTCGTCCAGGCCGCTGAGCAGGCCCATTAGAGAACCCCACCCATGTCCGCATTCTCGTTGAAACCCGACCAGGCATGCACTGGCAACATGTTCGCAAATCCCTTCGTATTACTGACCTTTAAAATCCTCGCGACTTGTCAAGATTTCGGCCGCCGTGCCCAGATGCTCCGGACCGCAAGGAAGGTAGGAAGTTTCACCACCGAGAACACAGAGTTCTGTCGTGTATAAACGCCCGACATAGAAAAAGAGGAGAAAGAGGAAGAACTCCTCTTAATCTCCTCGTCCTCCGTGTCTCTGTTGTGGATCCTGGTGACTTGCTTACGACGGCGCCAATGTTGGTTGCGATCTCCGGCTGCGCGACGCGTCTGTAGAGATTTCTCCCTGCTTACTTCTTTTCTTACACCGGCGTCGAAGTTTCGTGGCGGCTATAGGGCTGCGGCGGCAAGGCCGCCGCGCTCTGCAGGTTGAGCGCTTCAAGGACATCGTTGTTGATGGCGATGACGCTGCTCAGGTCCTTGTCGTTCGTCATGGCCGCCACGCTGGTTTTCTGCGCGAAGAGGCCGAGTGAGATATAGCGGGCCTTCAGCATGTCCGGCAGCCCGTTGGCCGGCTCCTGAAGGTCCTGCATCAGCAACGACCATAACTTGCTGTTGCCGTTCAGCGCGCGCAGCCGGGCGATCTTGTCGGCGTCGGGCTTATTGGCGTCGCTGAGTTGGCGCGTGACGTGGCTGATGGCACGGATCTCGAGGTCGCGGGGCGATTCGGCTGCGGCCTGGCGTGCGGCGTATGCGGCGTAGCTCATGGGGCTTTTCCGATGATGTTTCACGGGTAGGCTGGAGCGGACAACGATGATGGGAGCGGCGCGAGGCCGCCCCCGTCATTGCCGTGTTGTTAGCGGAACAGAGTCAGCAGGGCGCCAGGGCCCTGGTTGGCAAGTGACAGCGACTGGATCGCCAGCGACTGCTTGGTTTGCAACGACGACAGCATGGCGCTTTCGCTGGACAGGTTGGCATCGACAAGCGCGCCGAGGCCGGTCGTCACGGACGCACTGAGCGAGGAGGTGAATTCCTGCAGCCCTTGCAACTGCACCGTGGTGGAGCCGAGGCTCGAAAGCGTGGTGCCGATCGTCGTGATCGCGGCGTTCACTGCTGCGATCGCACCTTGGCCACCGCCCGTGACGGTCGCCGTGGCGCCCGCGCTAACAGTGGTAGTGCCGCCTGCGACGGTAATCACACCGGCGGCGTTTTCCGTGGACGCCACGCCGTTGGCCTGCATGGCCGCCTGTAGGTTCCCGATGCTGGCGCTGTTGTTGGTCGGATCAGCGGCGACGGCGGGGGGGCCGACAACCGCTGCGGAACCGACCAGCACTGCCACGACCGTGGTGTTCGCCGCCGGAGGAGTCGTCAGGGCGGCGGATTGGTCGGTGAACTCGAACACCGTCGTCTTGCCGCTGTTGACGTAGGTCACGTTGTCGCCGGACGCGAAGGCTGCCGTCGATGTCAGTGTGGTGGCGCCGGTGGTCACGCTAAGGCCGGTGAGCCCGAGGCCGGCGCTGGTGGAGGCGGTCGAGGTCGACACCGAGGTATTGGTGCCGCTGACATTGCTGAGCACGTTCAGCGTGCTTGCGGTGCTCAGCAGGTTGACGCCGTTGAGGCTGGCCGCGTGGGCGTAGGCGTCGATGTTGCTCAGCGCGTTGGTGATGGTCGCGTTCGAGGAAGCCAGCGCCGCGCCGGTCTCGTTCTGCGCCTGGGTGACCGTCTGCAGCAATGTGGTCAGTGCGTTGGAGATGGAGGTGGCGCCCTGCGTGGCGACCTGGGTGGTGGCGATGCCGCTGGAAAGGCTGTCGCTGACCGCCTGCAAGGCGTTCACATTGGCGCGCAGGCCCTGCGCGATGGCGAACACGGCGGGATTGTCTGATGCCGAATTGACCTTCAGACCCGACTCGATGGCCGACTGGGTCGATGTCATCTGGTTGCCGATAACCGTCAAGGACTGGATGGCGGCGAGGGCATTGATGTTGGTGTTGACTGACGAAACCATTACGGTGTCTCCGATAATTTTGATATAATAACCGACATAGTGTCGGCACGGGATTTTCCCGGGACACCTCCAGCGAACCGGCCTTGGACCGAAACGGATGCGACCGAAGCGGATCAACCAAGGCCTCGATGAAGCCTGGATTGTTATATGGGGTGGATGGCCGAAAAAGCACGCCGATGCTGGCCATCAACCAAAAGAATCTTTTCCGCCCGTGCCGATCCGTTCGCGCCTATAAGCATCGACATGCAGCAGGACGAGACCGCGGGCGGACTGGACGCAGCGATGAACGCGGCGTGCGACAGCCAGGCGGCGCTCGAGGCGCGCGACGCGGCGGCCGCCTGCCGCGACGCGCTACGGGCCGATCCGGGTAATGCGGCGGCCCTGAACCAGCTCGGACTGCTGGCGCATCTGGCCGGCGCGAACCAGGTTGCGCAGGAGCTGATCCGGCGCGCCATCGTGCTGGCGCCGCGCCATGCCGGCTATCTCAGCAATCTCGGGATCGTACTGCTTGGCCTATGCCGGTTCGATGCGGCGCAAGCGGCGCTGCGCTCGGCCATCCGCCTGGAGCGGGATAATTTCCCCGCGCAGGCCAATCTTGGCGTGGCACTGAAGGGGCTGGGTCGCTACGACGACGCCATCAAGGCCTATGGCGCGGCCCTGCGCCTCAAACCCGGTGATCCCGCCACGCTCTGCAATCGTGGCCTCGTGCAGCAGGCGGCTGGCCGCTACGACGAGGCGCTCGCCACCTTGCAAGCGTCCCTGCGCGGTAATCCCGACGACGCGAACACCTGTCTGGCCCTGGGCAACCTGCTGGCGCAGATCGGCCGCACGACGGAGGCGCTGGCGGCCATCGACATGGCAATCCGGCTGCGCCCTCACGACCTGCCGGCGCGACACGCGCGCGTGCTCACCATGAACTATCTGCCTGACACCGGCATGGCCGCGATGGGCGCGGTGGCGCGCTATCTGGCGCCCGTGGCCACCGGGCCGGCGTATGACCCCTCCAGGATTCCGGGATTCGACCTGGACCCCGAGCGCCGTCTGCGTATCGGCTTTGTGTCCGCCGACCTGCACGACCATCCGGTCGCCTATTTCCTGGAATCCGTGCTGGCCTCCATGGACCGGACGCGAACCGAGGTGTTCTGCTACGATAACAGCTATGCGCACGACGCGGTCACCGCGCGCTTCGTGGCGCTCGCTGAAGGCTGGCGGCCGATCGCCGGCATGCCTGACGTAGCCGTGACGGAGCTGATCCGGGCTGATCGCATCGATATCCTGGTCGATCTGTCCGGGCACACCCATGGCAGCAGGCTTGGTGTGTTTGCGAATCGGGCGGCCTCGGTGCAAGCGTCCTGGCTCGGCTATTTCGGCACCACCGGGGTGGCCGCGATGGACTACATCATTGCCGACCGCCACGTCGCCCCGCCGGGCGAGGACGCATATTTCAGCGAGACCGTGATACGTCTGCCGGACAGTTATTTGTGCTTCACCCCACCAGCTTATGCCGGGCCGGTGGCGCCGCTGCCGGCCGGGGCGGACGGGCCGGTGACGTTTGGATGCTTCAACAACCCCGCCAAGCTCAATCCCGCCGTGCTCGCCCTGTGGTCGCGCGTGCTGGCCGCGGTGCCACGCTCGCGCCTGCTGCTGAAGGCGACCCAGTATCGGGACAAAACGCTCCGCCGCACGCTGTCGCATGGCTTCGCGGCGCATGGCATCGGCCCCGAACGGCTGCTGTTCGAGTCAGCCGGCACGCTGGCGGAGATGTTCGCAGCGTATGGGCGGATGGACATCGCACTGGACCCGTTCCCGTTCGCCGGCGGTGCGACGACCGCGCAGGCGCTTTGGATGGGCGTGCCTGTGATCAGCCTTGCCGCCGCGACCTGGCCGGGACGCCAAGGCGCCAGCCTGTTGACGGCGGCGGGGTTCCCCGAGCTCGTGGCAGCGAACCCGGACAGCTATGTGGCGACGGCGCGGGTGTTGGCCGAGGATCGAATTGGGTTGGCCGCATTGCGCTGCCTGCTGCGGGACCGCATGGCGGCCTCTCCGCTGTGCCGTGCCGACCTGTTTGCGGCCAATCTCACCGACGCATTTCGGGATATGTGGCGGCGTTCCATGCAAGCGGTGTAACTGCTATCGGATGAAGGGAGCAAAGCGCGTGCTCTGAGGATTTTAAGCCTTCAAATTTTTGGATGAGGCTCCATTGACCGCGCTCGCGCCTATTGAAGTTTGTAAAAAAGCATCGCAGCATGGATTCTAGTCAAACAATACGAACGAACAGCTTGCTAGGCGATCCATCGAAGACCAACTCCAGTGGGTCCCCTTGGACCGAGGGTGCCCCGAGTTGGGAAGTGCTCAGATGATGACCGAGGATAAGCCGAGCTTCATCGTGGCCGATGATCACCCCATGGTCCGCCGTGGGGTGCGAATGGTTCTGGAATCCGAGTTCCCCGACAGTGATGTGAAGGAAGCCGCGGATCTCGATGCGGCCCTTACCGCTGTGCTGGTGCAGCCTGGAGCGGTCCTGCTGATCGACCTCGACATGCCCGGCATGAACGGTGTCGAAAGCCTTCGTGCATTGCGGCAGGATTTTCCCGCCTTGCAGATGGCGGTACTGACCGGCAATAACGAACGTAAGACCATGACCGACGCCCTGAATGCCGGGGTGAACGGCTATATTCTCAAGGCCTGCTCGCCAGAAGAACTGCTATACGCAATCGTGACGATCCGCCGCGGTCACATCTATCTTCCCAGCACATCATGGAAAACCCCCATGACAGTGCCGCGACCAGCCGCTCAGCCAGCAATCGACGAGCCTCGAACCGACCAGACCCCTTCACTGACGCCGCGCCAGGGCCAAGTGATCGATTGGCTGATGAAAGGCCATTCCAACAAGCAGATCGCGCGCGACCTGGATATCGGCGAAGGCACGGTAAAGATCCATCTGGCGGCGATCTTTCGCGCGCTCGGCGCCAGCAACCGCACCGAGGCCGTCATGGCGGCACTCCGGCTGAAGCTTTGAACCGGCCGTACCGCGTGTAAGCAAACGTGCTGTCTATCGGGCAGCGCGGACGGCGTCGCTTTCCTTCACCCGATTGCCTTGACGGCCTGACGGTGCTGAGCCGGTACGGGTGCGGTGATGGCCGCCGGGCCGTAGACGCCACGGTCGCCGGGGATCGGCACAAACCGATCGGTCACGCCCAGGACCGTCTCAGCGCCGCCGAGATAGAGCACGCCGTCCGGCGCCATCTGCTTGGCGATCGCCTCCAGTGCCCGCGCCTTGGTCGGCGGATCGAAATAGATCAGCACGTTGCGGCAAAACACGATGTCGAAAGTACCGAGTGGGCGGAGGTCATCCAACAGGTTCCATTGGCGAAAACTCGCCATGTCACGGATGTTTTCGGCAATCCGCCAGTTCGGACCGTCCTTGCGGAAATAGCGCACAAGCGTCTGCATCGGCAGGCCGCGCTGCACCTCGAACTGCGTGTACAGTCCGTCGCGGGCGCGAGCCAGCGGTTCGCGGGCGATGTCGGTGCCGACGATCTCCACCTCACGCACACCAAGCAGCGCGCGGCTCTCGGCAACGATGATCGCGAGCGAATAGGCTTCCTGCCCAGTGCTGGCTGCGGCCGACCAGATGCGCAGTTTGGTCTTGGGCGGCCGGGCCGCGTGCAGGCGCGGCAACGCCTGCGTGCGCGCATGTGTGAACGGCTTGTCGTCCCGAAAGAACGAGCTTTCGTTGGTGGTCATCACCTCGACCAACTCGCGTTCCAGCGCCGGGGACCCCGCGCGCAGCCGCGCAGCCAGCGCGTCCAGATCGGACAGCCCGTGCGTGCGTAGTACGGGGGCCAGCCGCGCTTCTAGCAGGTAGAGCTTGTCCATCCCGATCGAGAGGCCAGACGCGCCGCGCAACGTGCCGGCAAGCGTGGCAAAACCTTGCGGGGTCATCGCGGCGCCCTTCGGCCGCCTCGCAGCAGATGGAGCGTGGCCGCCGCGAGTTGCGGCAGCGGCAGGACCATATGGCACAAACCGGCTTGGGCTATTGCGCCCGGCATGCCCCACACCACGCTACTGGCCTCGTCCTGGGCCAGCGCCATGCCGCCGGCGTCGATAACGGCGCGCGTGCCGTCCAGCCCGTCACGGCCCATGCCGGTGAGCATCACCACCAGCACCCGCCCACCACACGCGACCGCGGCGCTGCGCAGCATCGGGTCGACCGACGGGCGGCAGAAATTCTCCGCCGGCCCCTGCGTGACCCTTGCCCGCAACCCGATCCCGCTTCGTTCGACCAACAGGTGCCGATCGCCCGGCGCGACATAGATCCGCCCCGGCAGCAAAGCCTCGCCGTCCCGGGCCTCGGCGCATTCGGGGCCGTCCAGCTTGCCGAGATGCGCCGCGAGCAACGTCGTGAACGCCGGGGGCATATGCTGGGTCAGCACCACCGGCACCGTGATCTGGCGACCAAGCCCTTGTACCAACGCGAACAGAGCCTGTGGGCCGCCGGTGGAACTGCCGATGGCGAGCAGGTCAAGGCTGCCCGTGGGGGCTGGCCGCAA
>Ga0302157_10006345_pt1 | contig 12247 bp, 12 predicted proteins | sample I_Bog_N3_3_FD_193502 | JGI IMG/M metagenome (GOLD analysis project Ga0302157, IMG submission 193502) | Peat permafrost microbial communities from Stordalen Mire near Abisko, Sweden - I_Bog_N3_3 | ecosystem: Environmental > Terrestrial > Soil > Wetlands > Peat | place: Sweden: Abisko, Stordalen...
TCAGGGGGAGGGGGAGCAAGACACCCCCCCATCCACGCCCCCCTCAACGCGCCGTGATCGCGTCCAGCCCCGCTCGGGCGGTGACCCCGTCTTGCGTGGCGATGCCCCCGCTGGCGCCGATCGCGCCGACCAGCTTGCCATCCGCCACGATCGGGAACCCGCCCTCCGACGCCGCGCCGGCGACCAGCCCCAGCAGGCTCAAGGACGACGGGGTTCCGCCGTTGACCGCGTCCTGGAACAGCTTGGTCTGGCGCCGGAACAGCGCCGCGGTGCGGGCCTTCGCCTGGGCGATCGTGATGGAGGCATATTGGGTGCCGTCCATCGTCGCCTCGGCCACGAGGTTTCCGGCCGGATCGACCACGGCGATGGCCATCTTCCAGTTGTGCTTCTTCGCTTCTTCCACCGCGGCGATGATCGCCTTGTGCGCGGTATCGAGATTGACCGGCATGCCATAGGGAATGTCGAACGGCATAGTCTCCGGCACCGCGGCGGGCGCGGCGGCGGGCGCCTGGGCGAACGCGAGCGGGGACAGCAGCGTGCCAGCGGCCACTACAGCCGCAAACAGTCGGAACATGGGCGTCGCTCTCCCTGGGTTGTATGTGGCTGGTTGCGTAGTGCGTGGAGGCGCTTCAGGCAAGCCACTGGTCCTGCCACAACGGAGAATAATCCGAGACCCATTCCGGCCGTCACGGTATAGAACGAATATCGAATACACCCGAAGGACGAGACGATGCCCGCGATCGCCGCCGCCATTGCGAAATGGGGGAACGGGTTGCCGCTCAGGCCGCATGCCGGCCGACCGCGAGGGCCACGCAACCGCGCACCCGAGCCCACCTTGGCGTCGGCGCCGCACACCCCATCTTCGGAGTCTAACGGAGACGTGCCATCACCCCGAGACTGTCCGCCGCCTGTCGCGTCCTGATCCTGATCGCGCTGTTCATGCCAGTCTGGACCGCGGCGCGTGCGGCCGAGCTGGAAGGGGTGCACCTGCCCGATACGCTGCAAGCGGGTGGGGATCTCTTGCACCTGAACGGCTTCGGCCTGCGCACCTGGTCGTTCCTGGCGGTCCGCATCTACGTCGTCGGACTGTATCTGGACCATCCCAGCAGCAACCCCGGGGAGATCATTCAGTCAGCCGACACCAAGCTGCTGAAGGTCCACTTCCTGCGCGACGTGTCCGCCGAGTCGGCCCGCAAGGCCTGGCGGGAGGGTTTCGCCAACAACTGCCTCCCGCCGTGCCACCTGGACCAGGCGGACGTGGAACAATTCCTCGCCGAGGTCCCCGCGATGAACACGGGCGATGATTTCTCGCTGCTGTTCGTGCGGCACACCGCGACGGTCACGGTCAACGGGCGGGTCATCGGCAGCGTGCCCAAACCGGCGCTTGCGGATGCGATGCTGGCCTCCTTCCTCGGCCCCAAACCGGCGTCGGCGAAGCTGAAGCAGGCGCTTCTGGGCGATCCGGGATAGGCGCCTACCGCCCCACCCCGGCCCGCCGCAGGCTGCGTTGCCAGTCGGCCACAACCCCGTCCAGCGCTGCCTTCGCGGTCTTCTGCCCCAGCAAGGCCTGCGACAGGCCGGAGCGGAGTTGCAGTTCCAACGTGTCCCACACCGGATTGGCTGGTGTCGGCACCCCGGTTTCGATCGCCGCCGCGGCCACCGGAGTCCAGCCGATCTTCGCCACCATCTCCGGATCTTCCAAAACCGATCGCCGCGGCGGTGCGTTGCCGCGCACCATGGCGCGCTTCTGCCATTTCTTGCTGCAGGCCAGCGCAATGAAGGCCACGGCCCATGGCTTGTTGGGCGTGTATTTCGGCACCCCGAGGAAATGCCCGTCGATCCAGGTCCGGCTTTGATCTTTCGACTGCGGGCCGGGCACCGTCGCCCAGGCCCAACGCCCGCCGGTGGTCGAGACTTTCGGATCGTTGATCAGGGTGCCATAGGGCGCGAAGGTCTCGGTCATCGCATAGCGGTCCTTCTGGCCGTTGGCGACGATCTCGTCGAATTCCCAGGTCATCGAATCGGGCGGCACCACCTGGTATTTCGTCACCAGTTCGGACCAGAACGTCAGCGCCTCGATCCCCTTGGTGTCGTTGACGAAAATCTCGCCGGTCTGGAAATCGACGAAGCGCCCGCCGTTGGAGAACAGCCAGGGCGAGAACGCGGAATACAGCGCTGCCCCCTGGCGCGCCGTCATGCCAAAGCCGTAGCGTTCGGGTGGGTGGTTCAGCGCGATCGCGGCCTTGAGGAACCCGTCCCAGGTATCGGGCATGCCCCCAAACCCCGCCGCCGCGAACAGCGCTTTCTGGTAGTGCATGATGCCGGTGGTGATGCGGTAGGGGATGCCGACCAGCTTGCCGTCATAGGTCGCGGCCTTCTTGCTGCCGGTCAGAAAGTCATCCCAGTCGAAGTCGGGATCGGCGGCGGCGAATTGCGGCAGCAGCGGCGTGTGGTCCTCCATATGCGGGGCGAGCCAGCCGGCCATGCCCGGCGACAGTTGCACGATGTCGATCCCCGCGCTGCCGGCCCCCAGCTCGGCGCGCAGCCGGGCGCGCCAGGGATCGACCGGCAGGAGGGTGAAGTCGATCTTGATGCCGGTGGCCTGTTCGAAGGCGGGCGCGACTTCCTCCACCATGGCGTAGTGCCAGGGGCCGTTGTCGCCGACATAGACCAGTTTTTCCGGCTTGCTCTGGGCCAGGGCCGGCAGTGGCAAGGCGGCGGCAGCGGCGGTTTGCAGCAACAGGCGACGTTTCATTGTTGATTATCCCTTGACCGCGCCGGAGGACAGCCCGGCGACCAGGTGGCGTTGTGCGGCGAACGAAAAGATGACGACCGGCAAAATCACCAACACGCCGGAGGCGGTCATGCCGCCCCAATCGACTCCGGTATCGCCGCCGGAAAAAGCCGCCATCAGCACCGGCAAGGTACGGCTGGCGTTGTTGGTCAGCACGGCGGCGAACAGGAAATCGTTCCAGGCGAGTTGCAGGCACAGAATGCTGGCCGCGACCAGGCCAGGCCGGATCAGCGGCAGCACCACATGAGTGAAGGCGGCGTAGCGGCTGGCGCCGTCCACCCAGGCGGATTCTTCGAGCTCGCGCGGCAGGTCCTCGAAGAAGCCGCGCATGATCCAGACCACCAGCGGCAGGCTGAAGGTGGTGTAGGCCAGCACGACGCTGAAGCGGGTGGTGGTCAGGCCGAACTTGCTGAACAGGATATACATCGGCACCAGGACGGCGATCGGCGGCAGCATCCGCATCGCCAGCAGCGCGAAGAACAGGAAGGACCGGCCGGTGAAGGGGAAGCGGGCGAAGGCGTAGGCGGCGGGCACCCCCACACACAGCGACAAGGTGACGGCGCCGGTCGAAACCACCAAACTGTTGATGAACGCTTGCAGAAAATCTGCGCGTCCGAAGACGGCGGCGTAGTTCTCGAAGGTTGGCCACCAGACGAACAGTGGCGGGTTGGCGAAGACCTCCAGCCGGGTTTTCAGTGACAGGCCGACGATCCAGACGAGCGGGAACAGGAACGCGATCGTGAGCGCGATCAGCGCGGCATAGACCGACCCGGCAAACAGCAGCTTGCCGCGGCGGGAGCCGACGTAGTTCAGCGCCGGCATGGTCGTGATGGGATCATTGTTGACCTCTTCGTGTGGACTTGCGTCTGACGCGCGGTGCTGTCCCGAGCCGCCAATGAGGCTGGGCGGGGCCGGTCTCCAACATCCAGGCGTGGAGCGTCATGTGATCGGCGACGGGATTGATCCAGAGCACATGGGCGACCACGCGGCTGGTCGCGGTTGCGGTGTCGGTGCAGACCTTGCGGATCGCCGCGGCGACACGGTTGTCGCCGGACAAGACGGCAGCGTCGGGTGTTGCCAAGGCCGCGGCGACGAGGTGGATGTCTTTCGCGATCGCCTCGAAGTCCGCCTGCGTGGTTTGCGGCAATGTCCGGACATCGTCCAGGATATGGTCGCAGGGCGGCGGGAACGCAGTGGATGACCTTCCGCCGGGCGTACATCCGCGTCAACCAGCCACGGGCAAATCGGGACTGGTGACGCTTCCATTCAGCCCGGAGCTCGGGGCTGAGGCAGACGCGGTGACAGATCGTCAGGATCGCCCGCAGCGCGTCCCGGGAACGGGCCGGAACCGGGTCTTGCGCCTCGATGCCGCCCGCCACGCGCATGACCGACGCGTCAACGACCAGAAGTTTCGAACGCGGAGGCTTGGATGCGGATCTAGCGGCGGCCATGGCGCCGTTCAACCAGGGTCATGTAGCGATCCTGCAATTCGAGTTCGGTGGTGCCGAAATCCTCCGGCCAATCGCCGTAGCTGCCGTCCTCGGCAATCTGAGCTTCGGTGACGTGGGTCTGACCAGTCGAATCGCGGGTGAACCAGTTCAGCGAGACGCGGCCGGGTGCAAGTCGCCCCTCGGCAACAAGTGTCTGCAGGGCAAGAAGAAGCAAACTGCTGTGCGTTTCGATCACCACCCGCACCCCCCGGTCAACCGCTTGCAAGATGATGTCGGCCAGCGCGACTTGGGCTCGGGGATGCAGATGCAGCTCCGGCTGCTCGATGGAAACGATCTGATCGCGGTTCGCCGCCAGCAATGCCACAAGGACGGGCAGGGTCTGGGACACGCCGAAACCGACGTCAGCAATATTGACGGTGTCACGGGCGCCGCCCCGTGTTGCGGCGGGAAGCCTGCCCACTCGCACGTCCACCCGCGTATCGTCTATGGACCGCGTGGCGACACGCCAGGTCAGACCAAGCGTTTTGAGATTGCGTTCGAGACATTTGATCCTGTCGTCGCCCGTCGTCGTCCATTGATGAATAACGCTGGCCACGTAGTCAATGAAGTTGCCGGGATATTGCGGACCCGCGGCGCTGATGGCGTAATGCCGTTCCGGATTTCCGCGCAGGCCCGGAAGGTGGATCACGTCACGGATTTGATCAACGACCGCGTCTGCGGGCCGCAAAACGAAATGCGATCGTTCTGTTGGTTCCTGGCCCTTGGGGACCATCGTCGCTGCAAGGGTCACCCGGTTGCGACCAACGCGAACCTCCTGATCGGGTGCGATTACCAGGATAGCGCGCGTCCAGACCCACTGACGGTCCCCGGATGCTTCAACCAGCTCGTCACGGGTGATGGTCTGCTTGTTCGTCCAGTGGAATACCTTATCGCCATGGCTGAACCCCATCTCCAGCAAATCGATTCCCACAGTTGCCGAACGTCCATAAGTGAAACTTGACCAGCCGCTCGGGGAGAAAAACTTGACTCTGAAGGTCTGGGCAGCCTCAGCAGATGCTGCGTGGGACAGAAACTGCTCCGCCTGTGTGAACCTTACCAACGGTCCGTCAATTGCCAACCCACCCGGATCGAACGGCTTTTCGATCGTCTGTTTGATCATCAGCAGAGGTTGCATGATCGTGCTTTTACCGGTGCTGTTCGCGCCTGCCAGCACCGTCAGGTCGCGGAAATTGACCCGAACGGTCTCCATCGCCGACTTGAAGCCGGTGACTTCGATCGCCATCAATCGACGGTCGCTCTCTGGTGTCAGTCCTGGCCCGATCACGGATCAAACAACCCTGTCTGTTGGCTGCATGTGGACGATATGCGCCGCCGGTCTCCGCAAAGACAAGCTCATCACCCCGCATCCCTCCGCCGGATCGTCATGATGAAGAACCCGCACAACGCCATCGACATCAGCAGCATCAGCCACGACGCCGCCGCCCCCAGACTCAGATCGAACCGCACGAAAGACGCCAGATACGTGAACATCGACAAGGTCATCGTCGCGTTCGCCGGCCCGCCCGAGGTCATCACGTAGATGTTGTCGAACGACCGGAACTCGAAGATCGTCCGCAGCAGCAACGCCACCATCAGATATGGCCGCAGCAGCGGCAACGTGATGTGCCAGAACATCTGCACCCGGGTCGCGCCATCGATACGCGCCGCCTCCACCGGCTCATGCGGCAAGGACCGCAGCCCCGCCAGCAGCAGCACCGACACATACGGCGCGTTCTGCCACACGTTCACCACACCGACCGCCAGCAGCGCCGTATCCGGCCTCCCAAGCCAGACGATATGCTGGCCAATCCAGTAGTTGATGACGCCGTGGTCGGGGTCCAGAAGCAGTTTCCAGCAGAACGCCGCCACCACCGGCGTGATCATCATCGGCACCACCAGGAAGGTGCGGAACAGCGCGATCCCCGGCAGATCGATGTTCAGCAGCAGCGCGATGCCCAGCCCGAAGGCCAGCTCCGCCGCCACCGTCGCAGCGGTATAACCGAACGTAATGCCCAGGCTGCCGATGAACTCGGGATCGGTCAGCAGGTCCTGGTAATTGTCCAACCCGGTAAACCGCCCGCCGAACAGAGCCTGGTCGGGCGCCCAACCCTGGAAGCTGAGGTAGCCGGAAAACAGCAACGGCAGCCCGAAGACGCCCAGCATAACCAGCATTGTCGGCAGCACCGCCAGCCGAGCGAACTGCCGGTCCAGCCACGCACTGCCCCGGCCGCGCCGTGCATCCGGACCGCGCACCCTTATCGCTGTGGTCGCGACGCCCGAAGGGGCTGCCGCGGTCCTAACGCCTCCCATACTGCGTCCGTTCTGTTGGTGTGACAGGATCGCCAGCGGGCAGCATAGCGCGGCCGCGCCGAAAGGTCACGCGTCAGCCGACGCGCAGCAGCGATGGCCCCTGTTGCCGCAGCCACGAGATCGCCGTCAAGGTATGCGGCGTGAGCCGGTCAACCAGGACCCAGAACTGCCGGCCGTGGTTCGGGTGCCGCAGATGCGCGACCTCGTGCGCGGCGACGTAGTCCTGCACGAAGTCGGGCGCCATCACCAGCCGCCAGCTCAAAGCCAGCGACCCGTCGGGCGCGCAACTGCCCCACCGGCTGCGCGTGTCCTTCACCGTCAGCCGGCGCGCGGTCACGCCGGCCGCGGCGGTCTTGACGGCGACGATGTCGGCCAGCCGGCGGCGCGCCTCGGCTTTCAGGAAGTCCGCGGTCCGGCGCGGCAGGAATGCCGGGTCGCCGGTGACATGGATCTCGGTGTCGGACAGCCAGGCGCCGCCGCGGTCCTGCGGCACATGGCGGATGCGGTGCGGCACGCCGCCCAGCGGGACGATGGCCCCGTCGGCGAAGGTGACGGGGGTGGGCAGCGCGGCGATGCGCCGGTCGATCCAATCCAGGTGGCCGTTGACCAACGCCATTCCGGCGGCCCGGCTGCTTCGGTTGGGCAAGGTGACCACCAACGCGCCGCGGGTGGGGTCCACACGCATGCTGATCCGGCGGGCCTGCGCGCTCCGGCGCCATTCCAATCGCGCGGTGCCGGACGGCAAGCTCAACAGTTCAGGCGGCGGAGCGTCCATGCCGACAAAGATCGCAGGACGCGCCGATTCGTCAACCGCCATCTGCGCCGCGGCCGGTTACCCAGACCAACCGCCGTCCTCGGCGGTCCCATGCATCCTGCACCATTGCCGTCGTGCCGCTGTCTTGCCATACTGTTATATTATAACGTCTTATGAGCCTCGCAATGCGCCGCCGCCTGCTGCTGGCCCTGCCCGCCCTGATCCCCGCCCTCGCCCGCGCCGAACCGAGGCTGCGGGTGGTCGCGACCTTCTCGGTCCTGGCGGACATCGTGCGGCAGATTGGGGGGCTGCACACCGACGTGACCGCCCTGGTGCCCCCGGATGGCGACGTGCATGCCTATGAACCCCGCCCCTCCGACCTGCGCACGCTGCTGGCCGCCGGGCTGCTGGTCGAGAACGGACTGGGGCTGGAGGGCTGGATGCAGCGGCTGACCGGCGCCGCGGCCTTTCATGGAACGACCACGATTGCCACGACCGGGGTGGCGCCGCGCACGCTTCGGCAGGACGGCGGCGCCCTGGCGATCGACCCCCACGCCTGGCAGGACCCGCGCAACGGCCTGATCTATGCCGCCAATATCGCCGCCGGACTGGCCGCCGCCGATCCAGCGAACGCCGCAGCCTACCGCACCACAGCCGAGGCTTATGCCACCGCGATCCGTCAGACCGACGCCTGGATCGAGGCCCAGTTTGCGCCCATTCCCGCTCAATCCCGCCGGATCATCACCACCCATGACGCGTTCGGCTATTACGGCGCCCGCTACGGCATCGAATTTCTCGCCGCCGAAGGCCTCAGCACCGAGGCGGAACCATCCGCTCGGGCGATTGCGGCCCTGGTGGCGCAGATCAAGCGCGAGAAGGTCCCGGCTGTCTTCCTGGAAAACATGACCGACCCGCGCCTTGCCGAGATGCTGATGCGCGAGACCGGCGCCCGCCTGGGCGGCACGGTCTATTCCGACGCCTTGTCGCCACCAGGCGGGCCGGCCGCGACCTACCTGGCGATGTTCCGCCACAACACCGCGTTGTTCGCTGACGCGATGCGGTCCGGGTAACTCACAAGAGTTTGTCGTTCCCTCGCTGGGCCGCCGTACTCTAAAACCGGTCGATGACCGGAGAACCCCAGACAAGCCTGCTGCCGACGGAGATCAGTGACCGGGACCTGGTGCTCAAGTTCGAAAGCCTTGGCGACAATTGTGAACTGGGCCTGGTCCAGCGGCGGGCCGGCGCCGAGCCCCTGGGGCTGCTGCGGTTCGCCGGTGCGCCGCTGCCGAAACTGCTGCGTGCGATGGCCGCCCGCTTCGCCGGCCTGGCCGACCCGACCCAGGTCCGCATCGGGTTGGGGCGGGGCGAATACATGGTTCAGTTGCTGAAGTATGACTTCGTCTACCATGCCGACGCCAAGGTCGGCGACGCGGACCCTGCCACTCTGCAAAGGCAGCAGGTCCGCATCCTGCCGTTCCTGGTCGAAAAGCTGCTGTCGGACCTGGAGACTGCGACGAAAATCCTGGTGTTCCGACAAAACGAGCCGCTGCTCGCCGCCGATCTGATCGATCTGCAACAGGCTGTCTCAAAGTTCGGACCGGGGACCCTTCTGTGGGTGCAGGACGCTCGGCCCGGACATCCGCCGGGATCGGCCGATCGCATCGGCGAGCGGCTGCTCGCCGGCTATGTCAGCCGTCTGGCGACCCGCGAAAACGTGCCGGATCTCGATTTGCCCTCGTGGCTTGGGATGCTCCGCCGCGCCTATGCCCTGTTTCAGCCGCCGCCGCCCGTTCCCGCGATCACCTTGCGCTTCGGCACCGCGGGCAACGCGCGCGCCAGCACCGGCTTTGGCTGGTCGGCACCGGAGAACGGGTTCACCTGGAGCATCGGCGAACGCAGCCTGCTGACCTTGGAGGCGCCGCAACCCGCCGATTCCTACCGGCTGGAGATGGACGTCGCCCCCTTCGTCTCGCCACCCGCCTTGCAGAGCCAGCGCCTGACGGTACAGGTGAACGGGGAAACGGTGGAGGTGTTCGATCCCCTGACGCGGGGACGGGTCACCTGCTCTGTGCCAGGCCGGCTGGTCCGCGACCACCCGAAGGTGGAAATCCTGCTGGAGCATCCCCGGGCGGCCAGCCCCAGGGACGTCGCCGGCGAGGACGACACACGGCCTCTGGCGGTTGCGTTTCGCAGCCTGACGTTATCAGGCGCGGTGGGCGCCTGAAACATGCAAAAGTAGGACGATGATGGCCAGCACAACGGTCAAGGACAGCCGGCCCCTGGACGGCAAGGTCGCCATCGTCACGGGCGCCACCGGCGGGTTGGGCTATGAGACGGCGTTGGGTCTCGCAGCCCGCGGTGCCACCATGATCGTTGCCGGACGCAATGCGGCCAAGGGCGCGCGGGCGGTGGCGCGCATCCAGCGGACGGTCCCGGACGCCAAGGTTCGCTTCGAGCCGCTCGATCTGGCCAGCCTGGCCTCGGTGGCGCGTTTTGCCGCGGCGTATGGCGGTGTTGTCGATATCCTGGTCAATAATGCCGGGGTCATGGGCCTGGCCGAACGGCAAGTGACCGAGGACGGGTTCGAGCGGCAGGTCGGCGTGAACTACCTGGGTCATTTCGCGCTGACCGCTCGTCTGAAGGACGCGCTTTGCGCGTCGGGCGGTGGCGGGCGGGTGGTGAACGTGGCCAGCCTGGCCCACCGCCGGGCCGTGCTGGGGCTGGAGGACTTTCAGTCCGAACGGTCCTACCGCCCGATGGCCGTCTATGGCCGCAGCAAGCTCGCGATGCTGGTCTTCGCGATCGAGTTGCAGCGCCGAGCGGAGCGGAACCGGTGGAACCTGCGCGGTGTGGCGGCGCATCCGGGCTGGGCCCGGACCGAGATCATCGGCAACGGCATCGGCGGCGGGGCGCCGGGGATCAAAGCGCGGGTGATTGCCGGGGTGTTCGATTTGATGGCGCAATCGGCGCACGACGGCGCGCTGCCCCTGCTCTACGCGGCGACGGCGCCGCAGGCGGAAGGCGGCGCCTATTACGGTCCGACCGGGATGGGCGAGACCCGCGGTGCGCCCGGCCCGTCCTGGATCGCGCCCCAGGCCGCGGACCCGGCGGCGGGCGCCGCCTTATGGTCTTTGTCGGAAAAGCTGACCGGCCTGACGTTTGCGTAGGGGCACGGCGCCGCGCGTGGCGGACGCCGTGCCGCAACCGCGCCGCTATCCCGGAATGATACCCGGGATCAGGAATTGCTGCACCGCGACCAGAATTCCCAGCAGCAGGGTCAGAACAATACTGTGAACAAACGTCCTAGCGAAGACGACGCCCTCCTGACCTTTCAGGTTGGTGACCGACACGCCGGTGGCGATGTTCTGCGGCGAGATCATCTTGCCCATCACGCCGCCAGAGGAATTGGTTGCCGCGAACAGGATCGGATTGAGGTTGAGCTGCCGCGCCGCGACCACCTGCAAGTTGCCGAACAACGCATTGCCGGAGGTGTCGCTGCCCGACAGCATAACCGCGATCCACCCCAGGAAGGGTGACAGCAGCACGAACAGGTGTCCGGTGGAGGCGACGGCCTGGCCCAGCGTATAGGCCAGGCCCGAGTAGTTCATCAGATAGGCCAGCCCGACGATCAGCATTACGGTCACGACCGCGATCCAGGCCTGGCGGACCGTCTCGCCGATGCAACTGAAGAACGATGCGGGCGACAGGCGCACGATCGCGGCAGTGATCACGCAGGCCAGCAGGATCGCGGTGCCGGTCGCCAGCGGCTGGAAGGCCCACACGGCGTTGTAGGCTGCGTCCTTGTAGAGTGTGATGGAAATCGCTCTGTGCAGCCCGGGCCAGGGGATGTTGTGCTGGCCGATCGCGGCGACGCCGAATGTTGTCCAGAGGATTACGGTCACCGACACGATCACCCAGGGCAGCCACCCTTGCCAGGCCGGCACGTGGTCAGCGCCTCGGTTGCCCGACAGCGCGGTGCTCTTGATCGCGAATTCGGGATCCGGGGCCGGACGCCAGACCTGCAGGAACAGCAAGGTAACGATCAGCGACCCGAGGGAGGCCAGCACGTCGGTCAAGGTATAGTCGATATAGTTGGAGGCCAGGAACTGCGAGATGCCAAAACTGCCGCCCGCGACCAGCAGCACCGGCCACAGCGCGCGCACGGACCGCAGGCCGCCGTACAGAGCGATGACGTAGAAGGGCAGGATGATCGCCATGACCGGCAATTGTCGTCCGATCATCGCTGCCAGTTGCGAAGCCGGCAGACTGGTGACGGCACCCAGCACCGTCACCGGCGCGCCCAGCGCGCCGAAGGCCACCGGGGCGGTGTTGAAAATCAGCACGAAGACCAGCGCCTCCAGCGGCGGGTAGCCCACCAGGATCAGCAGGGAGCTGGTAATCGCGACCGGGGTGCCGAAACCCGACACGCCTTCCAGCAGCGCGCCGAAGCAGAAGCCGATCACCACCAGGACGACGCGGCGATCGTTTGGCAAATGGTCGATGACCCATTCGCGGAACGCCTCGAACCGGCCGGAGCGGACGGCGATGTTGTAGAGCAGCAGGGCGTTGACCACGATCCACATCACCGGCCACAGCGCGAACACCGCGCCGTTGGCCACGGCGTCGAACGCCAGCGGGACGGGCATCTGCCAGGCGAAGACCGCGATGATCAGGGCGACCACGAGGCCGGCCAGGGCGGCTTGCCAGGCCGGCCGGCGCAACACCCCCAGCAGGACCAGGACGGCGAGGATCGGCAGGATGGCCACCAGGAAGGACAGCCCAAGACTGTCCCCCACGGGTGTCAGAAGTTGTTTGAACATGGTTCCTCTGCGGTGTTGGGTGGGGTTGTTACGGGATTGGCGGGTCGGGTGGGGTTGTTACGGGATTGATGGGTCGGGT
>Ga0302157_10006346_pt1 | contig 12247 bp, 7 predicted proteins | sample I_Bog_N3_3_FD_193502 | JGI IMG/M metagenome (GOLD analysis project Ga0302157, IMG submission 193502) | Peat permafrost microbial communities from Stordalen Mire near Abisko, Sweden - I_Bog_N3_3 | ecosystem: Environmental > Terrestrial > Soil > Wetlands > Peat | place: Sweden: Abisko, Stordalen...
TCAGCCAGCCAGGCGCCTGGGCGACGGGCCACGGAGCAGGCACGGTGGTGGACTTCGGCGTCCTTATAAGGGATTCGAGGATGGTGGTGAGGTGTCCGAGGTGAACAGAGAAGGGGCCGAACCCCAGGGTGTGCTGCTGCCCCTCGGATGCATTTTCGATGCTCTCTGCCCATGTTGCTTTTGACATCGCATTCACCTGTCGCGGTAGAGCCGACTTGCGAACCGTTGCAATGCATTCGCCCCGGCGCCGCTGAAATTGCCGGGCCCGTCACTTGGCCATTCGCGGTGCGGTCGGGAATGAATTTCGAGCCGAAGGTCAATCCGGATCGCCGCGGTCTAAAAGAATCTTGCAGCGAAGATCCGCGGGTCCCGGCTTTGGTGCAGATCGCCAGCTTCGGCAGTCTTCATCGATCAATCCAGGTAAATCGGCGACGCCGATCGTTCCGGGGAGCCAGCCATCAGGCGAGAAGATATCATAAATAGAAGCGGGGAATTATACAACTGAAAATATGGTTTTAGACATGAGGCCAAACCAGAAGTGCGGGCCGGCGCCTTTCGACGATCGTCGTCAAGAAGCGTGTTGCTCGATCGATCGAAAAAAGGTCTCATCAGCCGGAAAGCCTGTTGAGGTCCGCGGCGGGCTTTACAGACCGCTCGCCCGGCAGCAAAGTGCTTCTCCATGTCGTTCAACTGGCGTCGGCAAAATAATTTTGAGTCCCGAAAAACGGAAACGGCGAGTTAGATCATCTTCCCGGATATCAACTGCCAGCATATAGCCGGCTTTTCTTTCATAACTAACATCGCGAAACGCGTTGAGAGCACAGGATGCCGGCTTCGAATTACGACGCCTATGAGGGCGTCAAGCCTTACTTCGACCTGGTCCGAGCAGCGCTGGGCGAACTGGTCGATGGCGAGCACTTCTTCGATATCATCTCCGAAGAAGTGGTCTACGAGGTGCTCTACGACTTCCCTGGCTGGCCACGCATCGTCAAGGGACGAGCCGAGCTGATGGCTCGGTTCGCGGGCTACCGCGACAACATCAGGCTCCAGGCCGCAGACGAGCTGATCACCCACAGGACGGACGACGGCGCTGTCGTCGTCATCGAGTATGAAGTCCATGGGATCATCCTGGCGACCGGGGTGAAGTATGACAATCGCTTCGCCTCGATCATGAGGATTAAAGATCGGAAAATCGCGCATTGGAGGGACTACATGGACTCTCTTGCGGCATGGAACGCGCTGACGGCGAGCGCTCGCTGAACTACCGGCATTGATCCTTCGAGCATCCGACGTCCAACTGCAGCCGCCGAGCCTGGCCGCTTCTGCCGCCCTAATCCGACCGGGTGCCGAGTTGCTCCCGCGCCTTGGCGACCGCAGCGGGGCTGACCGGCGCGGCCGCGGTGTTCCAGGCGTTGCGGACATAGGTCAGCACCGCGGCGACTTGCGCGTCGTCGAGCTGCCAGCCGAATGACGGCATGCCCGGCGCGGTCGGCTCGGTGTCGGTGGCCACGCTGCGACCGCCGCGCAGCACCAGGCGGATGGCGCTGGCGGGATCACCGGCATGGGCCAGCGAGGACTGCGCCAGCGACGGAAACAGCATCGCCACGCCCTTGCCGTCGAGGCCATGACAGGCCGAGCATTGATCGCGGTAGATCGCCTCGCCCGCGTGCATCGCCGAGGTCTCCGGCGCCGTTGGTGCCGAAGCTTCGGATCCAGGCAGCGACTTCAGATAAATGGCAATGGCACGCAGATCGTCGTCGTCATAGTGAGAGGTGGAATTGACCACTTCCTCCGCCATCGGTCCGGTCGCCGCCGTGATCCGGTTGTGGCCGCTCTTGAGATAACCGGTGATATCGGCCTCGCTCCACTGGCCGAGCCCCTGGCCGGTGTCGCCGGTGATGTCGGGCGCAAACCAGCCCTGCAGGTTGAAGCCGCGCAGATTGTCGCTGGTCTTGTCGCCGCCGAGCAGGGATTTCGGGGTGTGGCAGGCCGTGCAATGCCCGGGGCCCTGCACCAGATAGGCGCCGCGATTCCACGCCGCGGATTGGCCGCTGTCGGGCTTGAATTCGCCTTCCGCAAAATACAGCGCATCCCAGGCCCGCATCGCCAGGCGGATATTGAACGGAAACGGCAGCGTGTCGGCCTTGACCGGCTGATGCACCGGCTCGACGGTTGACAGATAGGCCCGGATCGCCAGCACGTCGTCGCGCGTCATCTTGGTGTAGGCGGGATAGGGCATCGCCGGGTAGAGCCGGCTGCCGTCGGGCCGCACGCCCCGGCGCACGGCGTCGTCGAACTGCTGGTCGCTCCAGGCGCCGATCCCGGTTTCGTTGTCGGGCGTGATGTTCGAGGAGGTGATGATCCCGAACGGGGTCTCGATCGGACGGCCGCCGGCAAAGGGTTTGCCCACCTTCAGCACGGTGTGACAGGCAAAGCAGTCGGCCACCGCGGTGAGATAATGGCCGCGCTCGATCCGCTCGAAGGCCTGGCCGTCCGGTTCGGCGGCGCGCCCCGTGCCTGCACCGGCCAGCCATGCCGCCATCGTGCCGATTATAATCGGAAGCCTTGCCGCGCTACGCATGGATCAGCGGCCCCGGATTTTTCAGGTACTGGCCGCGGATCGCGGTTGCCGCCCAGAACGCCAGCGCCGCCACGGTACCGGTCGGATTGTAGCCGGCGTTTTGCGGAAACGCGCTGGCGCCGGTGACGAACAGGTTGGAGACGTCCCAGCTCTGCAGGTAGCGGTTGACGGCACTGGTATTTGGATCGGTCCCCATGATCACGCCGCCATTCAGGTGCGTGGTCTGATAGTCGGTCGCGTCGTACGGCCCCTTGCGGTATTGCTTGTCGAGCGTGTGCGCGCCCATGGCGCGGATGATCTCGGCGAACTTGTCAGTCAGATAGGCGTTCTGCTTCAGCTCGTTGTCGTGAAAATCGATCGTCATCCGCATCATCGGACGGCCGAAGCGGTCCTTGTAGGTGGGATCGAGATCCAGATAGACGTCGCGGTAGCTGTAGAAGCTGCCATGCACGCCGGTGCCCGGCGTCACGGTCGAAAGATAATTGTCGCGCACCGCGTTCTTCCATTGTGCGCCCCATTTCGGCGTGCCCGGCGGGACGTGTGTGGTCTGGATCGGCCGGCCGCCGGTCTGTACCTGGCCCATATAGCCGCCGCCGACAAAGCCGAGCGGGCCGTGATCGAAATTGTCGCCGTTGAACTCGTCGATGCACATGCCGATCGAGCCCGAGGCGATGAAGGGGTTGAAATTGAACTTCTTGTTGTCGAAGAAGCCGTTGACGCTCGATATGGTCTGGTGGGTGAAGTTGCGGCCGATCACGCCCTTGTTGGCGACGGGGTCGTAGGGCGTACCGATCCTGGAATGCAGCAGCATCTGCACATTGAACATCGTGTAGGCCGACAGGATCACGAGGTCGGCCGGCTGCTCCCATTCCACCCCGCCGGTATCGACGAAAGTGACGCCGGTAGCCTGCTTGCCGGAGCGATCGAGGTTGATCCGCACCACTTCCGAATTGTCGCGCGCAGTGAAATTGGACTTGCGGATCAGATGCGGCAGGATCGTGGTTTGCGGACTGGCCTTGGAATAATTGCCGCAGCCGAACCACTCGCAGAACCCGCAATAGGTGCAGGGACCCATCTGCAACCCCAGCGGATTCCTGTAGGCCTGCGACAGGTTGCCGGACGGCTGCGGAAACGGCTTGTAGCCGAGATCGCGCGCGGCCCTGGCGAACAGGGTGTGGCTGAACGGCTGCTTCTGCGCCGGCGTCGGGTACGGCCGCGAACGCGGTCCCTCGAACGGGTTGCCGCCGTCCTGGATCTGGCCGCGCAAATTGCCGGCGGTGCCGGAGGTGCCGCAGAGATATTCGAACGTGTCGTAATGCGGCTCGAGATCGTCATAGGTGACGCCGAAATCCTGGATCGTCATGTCGGCAGGAAGAAACGCTGCGCCGTAGCGCTCGGTGAGGTGAGTCCGCAGCACGAAATCGGTCGGCAGGAAGCGCCAGGTTTCTGCATTCCAGTGCACGCCGCCGCCGCCGACGCCGTTCGGCGGCATGAACGAGCCCCAGTCGCGGATCGGCAGCGCGGTCTGGTCCATCCTGTTGCGGAAGGTGAAGGTGTTCTGGTCGGGGCGCAGGAACAGTTCGTGACGAATCCGGTAGCGCAACTCGTCCTGCACATAATTGGTCGGGAACTGGGTCGGCGCGTCGCGCCAGGGGCCGCGCTCAATCGCGATGACGTCGAGACCCTCGTCGGTGAGCTCGTTGGCCATGATCGATCCGGTCCAGCCCAGGCCGATGATGACGACGTCCTTTTTCGGCAGCTTGCGGGCCATCGCGGCTTCCTGGTTCAGGTTTTCGGGGACCAGTCGGCGCGGCCGATCAGGCTCACCGGCGGCAGCGGAAAGCGTTCGTTGTGGCGCTCGACCCAGTCGAGATAGTTGTAGCGCGCGCCGGGATAGCCGATCATTTTCCATCCCACCATGTCGCGGTTGCCGCCATAGAGCGGATCGGCGAAAAAACCCTCCTGCGCGTCCTTGATGACAGTGGCAAAGAAGGACTGGCCGTCGACGCCTTCGAGTTTTGTCCTGCCGTCCTCGATGCTCTTGAGCAGTTCGTCCTGCTGCGCCTCCGACAGATCGGCGAACCGCTTGTCCTGGTAGTTCGACTGGCAATAGCGATCGAGCGCGGCCAGCGCCTTGCGATAGGTCGCCGCCGGCGCGTCGGGCGATTGCGGGCCCTGCTGTTTGGTGCCGGACATGAAGGGCGGTCTGGTGTAATGACCTTCGGCGCGGCCGTAAGGGCCGGCCAGCTGGCGGTCGATGAAGACGGCGCAGCCGGCATCCCTGCCGCCGGGGGTTTGCCCATCCGGTGGAATGATGCGATCGGCCAACGCCTCGACGGCGCGGCCTTCGTCTGCCGTGAAATAATGCCAGGGGCCCGGCCGGACCGGAAGCGGAGGGCTACCGGCGTCCGGCGTCCATGGCAGGCCGCCGGAGATGATGGTGGCGCGGCCTTTCATCGTGCTTAGCACCAGGATCGCGGTGCCGGCCAGGAAGTCCCGCCGCTTCATTGCCATGAAAAAACCCGCTGCCGCCGATCCAATGAATGCGCCGCGGCGGCTTCAGGTTCCCACGTCCTCTCGAAAATTTAATGACAAAACCGCGCCGCCGGGATTGTTGAGTTGGCGCAATAACATGGGTCGTTCCCATTGATGGTCAAAGCGCCATCCTCAATCGAAGAACCGCCGTCATGCCGGCTTCAGTCGGGATCGCCGTGGTAGCCGGGCCAGAAATCGGGTGCCGTATCGTTCGGCCACGTTTTCGCCGGATCCGGATCGGGCGTGGATTGACCCTGCGTCGGCAATTGGAAAGTCCGTTCGTCGGCTCCGGATTGCCTGGCGTGCCCCCCGATCAACCTCCGGGGCGGGTGGCCGCTCGCTTGCCGGGGTATCGGCCATGACCGGTGCAGCCATCAGCCCGGCAAACGCCACGCCGGCGAGAATCTTTTTCATGAGCTCATCTCCCGATGGTTGGAGTGGCGTCAGTGCCTGAATGAACCGAAGATGGCGGGCGGCTGCGATGCAAACATCGGTTTAATTGGCATCGCCGGTGTGGCGGCGGCTTTTGCCGCCTTTGCGTGCACGATAGCCGGCTGGTTCAATTCAAACGGCCGGGAGGGTGACGATCGAATATGTGAACCACTATCACCGGCGCAGAGGCCGAGCGAAACTGAGCTCGTGGCCGTCGGGGTCGTCGATATGGAAAAAACGCTCGCCCCATTCGGCGTCGCGTGGCGTGGTGGTCGGCCGGTATCCCGCCGCCATGGCACTTCGGTGAACCGCATCGACATCGGCGACGTAAAAGATGACCCGGCCCCACCAGGTCCAGTGGCGTTCGGCAGGCTGGGCGATGAGGTTGAGATAGCCGGTGCCTGCACGAAAGCTGGTGAAGGACTGCTCCTCGTCTGCATACAGCGGTTCAAATCCCAGCGCGCGGTAATAGCGGACGGCGCGCGGCATGTCGTGGGTGGCCAGGGTGATCGCGCTGATGCCCTCGATCATGGATTTTGCCTTTCATTCAGTCCGGAGCAGCTTGCGTCGATGCGGCCGTACAGGCATCCTGCAGCAAGGGAACCAGGAACGGGCAGGCGATTTATAGACAATCGCCACGATGGACTGCCGTTCCAACCTGTATCGGGTCGTCGCTTCGGGTTGTATCGATGCACTGGGCGACAAAGCGCGAATGCCATGCTCTGGACTGTTTTGAAAGAGGCCGCGCTGAACTGGTCCAGGCATAAGGACTCCCGCCAGGGTGCTGCGATCGCCTATTATTCGGTGTTCTCGCTGGGGCCGATCATCGTGATCGCCATCGCCGTTGCAGGGCTGTTGTTCGGCAAGGACGCCGTCAGCGGGCAGGTGGCAGTCTCGATCAAGGATACCCTTGGGTCCACGGGCGCGGAAGCCGTTCAGGCCATGCTGGCGAATGCCGACCGTCCCCGGCAGGGGCTCATCGCAACCCTGCTCGGGCTGGGGACGCTGATCTTTGCCGCGCTCGGCGTCGTGGTTCAACTGAAGGACGCGCTGAATACCGTCTGGGAGGTGGAAGACGCGCCGGGCCAGGGCCTATGGCATTTCATTCGCAACTACGTCATCTCGCTTGCCGCCGTTCTCGCGCTCGGCTTCCTGCTGATGGTATCGCTGCTGGCAACCGCCGGACTTGCAGCGGTCGGAAAATATGCCGTCCCGCATCCGGGTGACGGGCTTCTGCACCTCGTCACGAGCCTGACCTCCGTCGGCATCATTTCGCTGCTGCTGGCGATGATGTTCAAATGGCTTCCCGACGCCGCCGTCGACTGGGGCGACGTCTGGCTCGGCGCCATCGTCACCGCCGCGCTGTTTGAACTCGGCAAGTCGGCGATCGGGTTTTACATCGGCAGGCAGGGACTGGCGTCCGCCTACGGTGCCGCCGGATCGATCATCGTAGTCCTGATCTGGGTCTACTATTCCTCGCAGATCATCCTGATGGGCGCGGAGATCACGCACGCCTTTGCCAGGCAAAGGGGCTCGCTCAGCCAGAGCAAATGACGCGCGCGCCGAATTACCGCGTCCTTGCGCCCGCGTACGACTTCGATCGCGCTGCAACCGCGCCCTAAGTCCGACCGATCCTGGGCAGTTCGGCGATGGGTCCGCCGAGCTTCTCGCAAAGGAATGCGATGGTGTCGCAATCGCGATCGACGGATTTGTTCAAGGCGTTTCCTTGTCCGTGGCCGGCGCGACGCTCGACGGCCAGATAGACCGTGCTCTCAGGACAGAGGCTCTGCATCGTTGCGACGAATTTGTAGGAATGCGCCGGCGCGACGCGGTCATCATGGTCGGCGGTCAAGACCAGAAGCGGCGGATATTTCACGCCCCGGCGGACATTGTGAAGCGGCGAATAGGCCAGCAGGGCCTTGAAATCCGCCTCGCGTTTATCGGGATCGCCGTATTCCGGCGTCCAGTTGATGCCAAAGGTGAACTTCGCGAACCGCAGCATATCGGTTACCGGAACGCCCGACACCACGGCTCCGAACAGATCCGGACGCTGCAGCATGGCCGCCAGGACCAGGAGGCCGCCATTGCTGGCGCCGTTGATGCCGAGCCGATCCGGCCGGGTATAGCCATTGGCGATCAGCCATTCGGCCGAGGCGATGAAATCGTCGAACGCGGTCTGGCGGTGGACGCCACGTCCTCCGTCATGCCAGGGCTGGCCATATTCGCCGCCGCCGCGGATCGATGCCAGCGCATAGACGCCACCCATCCGGACCCATGCGGCAATCCTTTCGCTGTAATAGGGCCACAGCGCAAATCCGAACCCGCCATAGGCGTAGAGTAGCGTCCGGTTGCTGCCGTCGGTGGCGATGCCCGGCTGATGAATCAATGTCATGGGAATGCGGGCGCCGTCCTTTGCGGTCACGAAGACTTGGCGCACCACGACATCCGTGAGATCGTGCCGGGCGGCGGAGGCGCGGTACAGCGAGGTGTTGCCGCTGTCGAGGCTGAGCCATTCGATGCGGCTGGACTGCCTGTAATCGTTCACCTCGAGCAGCAGATGGTCGTCGGTCCGATAGTGCCGTCCGAACGCCACGCTCTCGAGCTTGCCGAGATCCACCGTCGACAACCGTTCGCCGCTCAGGTTGTAGATCGAGATGCGATGGTTGACGTCGTCGAAATGTTTGACCACGAGCCTGTTTTCGAACACCGCGGCGGAGTCCAGAGCCGCATCGCCGTCGGGGATCACGGTGTGCCAGCGATCGGGCTTCGGATCGGACTGATCGATGCGGACAAGACGCCATTTCGGCGCGTCGAGATTGGTGATCGCGTAATGCGTGGCGCCGACATTGGCTATGGGACTGAAGCCGGCGGCGCCGACCGGGAATATTTCGGTGATGTACGAGGCGTCGTCGAGCGGAGCGATGAAGTAGCCGGCCTTCTCCGACGTTCCGACCCGCGCGACGATCTTCAGCAACTCCGCGTCCATCGACGAGGTCACCTGAAGGTAAAAATCGCGCGACCCCGGCGGGCGGAACACGACACGGTCGGCGGATTGCGGTTCGCCGAGGCGATGCTGGCACAGGATCTGGCCGCGCCGATACCAGTCGGCCGGCTCGTTGTCGCCGGGATAGCGGGAGTAATAGAAGCTGCGTCCGTCACGGGTCCACGCCACGGTGGTGTGTTTGCACCAGGCGAGGACGTCGGGCAGATCCTGGCCGGTTTCGACATCGCGAATGTGCAAGGTCTCCCTGTCGCTGCCGGCCTCGGACAAGAGATAGGCGACCTTGGTGCCCAGGCGGTCGGAAAACGCGGCGGCAATGGTCACCGTGCCATCGCTCGACAGCGCGCCGGCATCGATCAGCGTCCGGCGCGGGCCGCCCGGATGCTCCTGTACACCCAGGCTGCGCTGGTTGGCCAGCCCCTCGGAGAACAGGGTGAAGTAACGCGAGCCGTACCGGGCCGGGATCGTCGTGCGCGGGTAGTCGAGTGCTGCGAGGATGAAATCATGAACCTGCTTTCGGACCGGCAGCGAATCGACCAGGCCGCGGGCGCGCTGGTCCTCGGCCTCGATCCAGGCTTTCACATCCGCTCGCGTGGAATCCTCAAGCGGCCGATACGGGTCGGGAACAGTAACGCCGTAAAGGATGTCGACGGTGTCGTCGCGCGGGGCCGGTGGCATGTCGGTAACACCGGCCGCCCAAGCCGCGCCGGCTTGTCCCCAGGCCGGTCCGACCGCGGTCAGCGCTCCCGTTGCAATTCCGCCCATCACGACCGCGCGACGGGTTGGGCCGGTCCTTGCGATGAACTCCATGTTCGTCGTCCGTGACAGCTCTGGTTGCGTCTGGATGGCGTTTCGGCCGGCTCAAATATTCCTTGCGGGATGAGAGGGGCAATCGCACGATCTCGGCGCACCGAAATCAACTGTGCCGCGGCTGACGGGTAACGGTGTGATGGGCGATCATCGCACGGCGCCGACCAAGCGTGCTCACCGACCGGCTCCGTTCAGCCGACAGTTGTGACCCTATTTTGGCGTAATCCGGATTTCAATATCTTTTATCCCGGTTCATCCATTCAGAAGAGGTTCAGTAAGAAGAAGTCCGACGCGGCGATTTCAAAACGAAAACCTGGAGGGGGCAGGCCGCCAAACGGGCTTTGCGGGGCTGGTACGTCTCGTTGACATGGTCCGCATCCATGACATGGTCCAGATCGATGTCGTTTCTGTCACGATCCGGCCATCCCGCAGCGGCGGCCTGAAATCCCTCGATGACCCGGTCCGACCTTAAGCTGCAATGCAGTATGCGCAGCGCACAGTCATACGCTTGTAGCGCTGAATGCAATAATGATATGTGATGTTCCGGTAAGGCTTGGGTCTGGGCGCCTACCCACGCGAATACGGCCCGATGACGACACCGGCATCGTCTGCCGCGGAGGTTGCACGCCGCACTTTGCCATGCACTTCGCGAGTTTTGGATTGAATTGATGTCGCAAATGGTTTTTAATTTGGCTTTGCTATCTGCCTGATCCCCCCTTGGCGGTGGTAATGGCGAATTGTTTGCTGCTAAAGATTTTTAGGAGTCGGCAATGTTTCAAAGCGGAATTTCTAATAGTCTCGATATTCGATCTCGTCATTCCCTGGTTCGTTTCATAAATGCCCGAAGGGACGCTCGCGATGGGGCCGCAAGGCGATCCGAGCCCCAAACGAAGCTTGCAGTTCCGAATGAATGCGCCTGCGGCCGCGAAGGCGGATCCCCGCTAGCTGTGGCTTTGCGGTCCGGCGCGATATTCGGAGCGGGATCAGGCCGCAGTGGGCGCCTCATTTCGGCGTTGGCTTTGTCCCCACCACAAAGCCGCCGGCGCACGACTGTTTCGTTCATGCCGTTGGGTGCATAGCGCAAGTCCGCCTTCGATATGCAATCGGCAACCCGATCAAGTGAGATCACGCATTCACTTCATCGGAGTTTATCGAGTTCTTCGGCTTAGCGAATACCAAACCCCGATTCCCCACGGCCACTGCCCCAAGCAAAACACCTGCGCGACAAGTGGAGAGCTTCATGTCAACGAACACGACGATCGGGAACAACAACGGCACCTACGATATCACCGCCGGAACGGACAGCATCGTCACGGTCGGCAATGGCAATGACACCATCGTCATAACCGGCGGCACCGATGCCTCGATCACGATCGGCAGCGGCATCGACACCGTGACCGCGGACTGGGGAAGCGACAACCACCTCACGGTCGGCGGCGGCAACGACTCGATCACCGTCAGCGGCGGATCCGGCAACACGATCACGGCGGGGAACGGCGTCGACGTCGTCAACGCGGGCAGCGAAGCCGACGACACGATATCGGTGGGCGGCGGCAACGATACGATCAGTGCCGGCGCCGGCAGCACCATCACCGCCGGCAGCGGCGTCGACATCATCACCGCGGGCGGCGGCAGCTCCGTCACCGCCACCGGCGGCAACGATACCGTCAACGTCGGCGCCGGCAGCGGGGCTTCGATCACGCTCGGCGGCGGCGTCGACAAGGTCACGGTGACCGGCGGCAAGGCAACCGTCATCAAGGTCGGCAATGGCAACGAGACGATCACCCTCAGCGGCGGCTCCGGCAACACGGTCACGGCGGGCAGCGGCAACAGCGTGATCACCGCGAGTTCCGAGACCAACGACAAGATCACCACAGGCGACGGCACCGGCGCCGCCGTCACGGTCTATGCCGGCGCCAGCAGCACCGTCGTGGTCGGCAACGGCAACGACACCGTGTCGATGGGAGCGGGCGACACCGTCACCGCCGGCAAGGGTATCGATACGTTCATTATCGGAACCTCCGGTGCGCCGTCGCTGACGGCTCCGGCCCAGCTATCCGTGAATGAGGAAGGCAGCATTGCCCTGCCGATCGCGGCGTCTCTGTCGGCCACCGGTTTCGGTCACGACACGATTACCGGATTTTCCACCGCATCATTCGACAAAATCGAGTTCTCCACCAGCCAGTTTTCCAGCTTCGCCGCCGTCATGTCGGACGCCAGGCAGGTCGGATCGAATACCGTCATCACCGTCGACGCCGCCGACAGCATCACCTTGGTGGGCGTCACGCTTTCATCTCTGACGGCGAGCAATTTCGAATTCGTCAGCGGAGGTTCGTCCGGCGGCAGCGTGCTGGTGACGCTCAGCGGCATTCCGTCCGGCGTTTCCTTGAGCGACAGCAGCGGGGCGCTGACCGTGACCGACGGCAGCGTGACGCTGACGACGGCCCAACTGGCGGGGCTCACCTTGAAAGCGGGCGGAATAACCACGGCAACCTTGACCGCGACCGCAACCAACCAGGCCACCGGCATCTCGGTATCGCAGAATATCGCGTTGACGGTGAACCCGGTCGCTCCCATTCTGGCCGGCGCGACCGCGGCGACGGTGAACGAGGGCGGCACCGTGACGCTCGGGGCGACCGACACCGCCGCCTTCAGCGATGACACCCTGGGGACGGTCACGATTACCGGGCTGCCGGACAATCTGACCGCCTTCAATGGCGGCAGCTACACGGCATCGAGCGGAACCTGGACCGGCACCGCGGCGCAGTTCAATGCGCTGTCGTTCAAGGCCGGCGAGACCGGCACCGAGACGCTGTCGATCTCGGCAACCACGACAGGCGCGACGGCGGCGGCGACGGAAAACTATACCCTGACGGTGAAACCGGCCG
>Ga0302157_10006351_pt1 | contig 12241 bp, 9 predicted proteins | sample I_Bog_N3_3_FD_193502 | JGI IMG/M metagenome (GOLD analysis project Ga0302157, IMG submission 193502) | Peat permafrost microbial communities from Stordalen Mire near Abisko, Sweden - I_Bog_N3_3 | ecosystem: Environmental > Terrestrial > Soil > Wetlands > Peat | place: Sweden: Abisko, Stordalen...
TCGTGCTGTTCGCGTTCGCGGCCAACGGCTCCGGCATGTTCAGCGCCGAAGGGATCGTGAACTGGGCCACGGTGGCCGGCTTTCTCGGCGTGATCGCGGTCGGCGCGGCGCTGCTGATGGTGGCCGGCGAGTTCGATCTCTCGATCGGCTCGATGATCGGCTTCGCCGGCATGATGCTGGCGGTGCCCTGCCTCTACTGGGGCTGGCCCGTCTGGCTCGCCGCGCTGTTCGCACTCGGCGTGGCCTGCACGCTGGGGGCGCTGAACGGCTGGCTGGTGGTGCGCACCGGCCTGCCCAGCTTCATCGTCACCCTGGCCTTCTATTTCGTGTTGCGCGGGTTGAGCCTCGCGCTGTCGGTGATGATGACCGGCAAGACGATCGTCTCGAGCAACGGCCCGCTGGTGCTGTCCGAGATGATCGCCGCCGATCCGATCGTGCACGCCCTGTTCCAGGGCCACGTGCTCAACGGCCTGTTCGACGCCATGGCCCATGCCGGCCTCATCGCGGCGCGCGACGACGGCACGGCGCTGGCGATCGGCGTTCCGAAGGTCATCGTGTGGTGGCTGGCGCTGACCGCGGCCGGCGCCTTCATGCTGGCCAAGATGCGCGCCGGCAACTGGATCCTGGCCGTCGGCGGCGATCCGGTCGCCGCGAAGAACGTCGGCATCCCGGTGGGCCGCGTCAAGATCTTGCTGTTCATGCTCACCGCCTTCTGCGCGGCGCTGTTCGCGATCCTGCAGGTAGCCGATGCCGGCTCCGCCGCGGCCGACCGCGGGTTGCAGAAGGAGTTCGAAGCCATCATCGCCGCGGTGATCGGCGGCTGCCTGCTCACGGGCGGCTACGGCTCGGTGATCGGCGCGTCGCTGGGCGCGCTGATCTTCGGCGTGGTGCAGATCGGCATCGGCTACACGAGCATCGACAACAACTGGTACCGCGTGTTCCTCGGCGGCATGCTGCTGGTGGCGGTGCTGTTCAACAACTTCGTCCGCCGGCGCGTCGCGCTGGGTCGGCGCTGAAGCCGCAGGAGACCGCCATGGCGCTGGATCTGATCCTGCAACTCGAGAACGTCAGCAAGTTCTTCGGCCCCGTCATCGCGCTGTCGGGCGTCACGCTGCAGCTCGCGCGCGGCGAGGTGCATTGCCTGCTGGGCGACAACGGCGCCGGCAAGAGCACGTTGATCAAGATGCTGGCCGGGGTCTACGTGCCCGATGCCGGCGAATTCCTCGTCAACGGCGCGCCGGTGCGCTTTCGCTCGCCGCGCGAGGCGCTCGACGCCGGCATCGCCACCGTCTACCAGGACCTCGCGCTGGTGCCGCTGATGAGCGTCGCACGCAACTTCTTCATGGGCCGCGAACCCGTGCGGCGCCTGTTCGGGACGCTGCCCGTGATGGATCACGGCCTGGCCGAGCGCACGGCAGCGTCCAAGCTCGCCGAGATGGGCATCCGCGTGCGCGATGCCGGGCAACTGGTGGGCAACATGTCGGGCGGCGAGAAACAGTGCCTGGCCATCGCCCGCGCCATCCACTTCGGCGCGAAGGTGCTGATCCTGGACGAACCCACGGCGGCGCTCGGCGTCAAGCAGAGCGTCAACGTGCTCAAGCTGATCGCCCGTGCCCGCGCTCGCGGCATCTCCGTCATCTTCATCACCCACAACGTGAATCACGCCTATCCGATCGGCGACCGCTTCACCTTGCTCAATCGCGGCAAGTCGATGGGCACGCATGCCAAGGCCGAAGTCTCCAAGGAGGCCGTGCTCGACATGATGGCCGGCGGCGCCGAGATGAAGACGCTGATGCACGACCTCGACGGCGTGACGATCTGAACCTACCCCGACACGATGAGCCCCCTCTCCATTCCTGCCGGTCGCCGCTTCGATCTCGCCTGCCTCGGCCGCCTCGCCGTCGATCTCTACGCGCAGCAGGTCGGCGCGCGCCTCGAAGACGTTTCCACCTTCGCCAAATACCTGGGCGGCAGCTCGGCCAACATCGCGTTCGGCGCGGCACGGCTGGGCATGCGCGCCGCGATGGTTTCGCGCGTGGGCGACGAGCAGATGGGCCGCTTCCTCGTCGAGACGCTGCAACGCGAGGGCTGCGACACGTCGATGGTGCAGGTCGATCCCGAGCGCCTCACCGCGCTGGCCATCCTCGGCCTGAAGGATCGCGACACCTTCCCGCTGCTGTTCTACCGCGAGAACTGCGCGGACATGGCCATAGCGGCCGACGGCATCGCCGAAGACTTCATCGCCGACTGCCGCGCCCTGCTGATCACCGGCACCCATCTCTCGCAACCTGGCGTGCGTGCCGCGTCGACGCGGGCGCTGGCCTGCGCCGCGCGCCACGGCACGCTGCGCGTGCTCGACATCGACTACCGCCCCGTGCTGTGGGGCCTGACCCAGCGCGGCGACGGCCAGACCCGCTTTGTCGCCAATGCGAGCGTCACCGCGAGCCTGCAGGAGATGCTGCCGCAGTTCGACCTGCTCATCGGCACCGAGGAAGAGTTCGTGATCGCCGGCGGCGTGCCGGGCGACCTGCTCGCCTCGCTGCGCCGCGTGCGCGAGATCACACCGGCCGCCTTGGTCGTCAAGCTCGGCCCGCTCGGCTGCTGCCTGGTCGCCGGCGCCGTGCCTGCGCGTCTCGAGGACGCACCGACCAGTGCCGGCGAGCGCGTCGAGGTGCTCAACGTGCTCGGCGCAGGCGACGCGTTCGCCGCCGGCCTGCTCACCGGCTTCCTGCGCGGCGAGGAATTCGCCGCCGCGGCAAGGCTGGCCAACGCCTGCGGCGCGATCGTCGTCTCGCGTCACGCATGCGCGCCCGCGATGCCCACGCCGGCCGAACTCGCGCACTGGTTCTCGGGCAGACGCTCGGCCGACGTCGCCGCCGACACGACGCTCGCGCACCTGCATCGCACCACCGCGGCACGCGCGCAGTGGAACGAACTCAACGTGATGGCCTTCGACCATCGCAGCCAGTTCTTCGAACTCGCGCGCGACGCGGGCGCCTCCGAATCGCGCATTCCGCACTTGAAGCAGTTGCTGGTGCAGGCCGCCGAACGCGTCGAACGATCGCGCGGATTGCGCGGACGCATCGGCGTGCTGATCGACGAGGTCTACGGCGAGGACGCGCTGCACGCGGCGACCGGCCGTGGCTGGTGGGTGGGCCGTCCGGTCGAGCTTCCGGGCTCGCGCCCGCTGCGCTTCGATGGCGGCACCTGCATCGGCACGCAACTCGTGCGCTGGCCGCGCGAGCAGGTGGTCAAGTGCCTGGTGCACTACCACCCCGACGACGACGTCGACCTCCGGCTCGAGCAGGAGGCCAGTCTGCAGGAGCTGTGGACGGCGACGCGCGACACCGGGCACGAACTGCTGCTCGAGGTGATCCCGCCGCGCGGCACGAGGCCGCTGGCCGACGTCGATGCCGACGCGGCCGTGCTGCGCGCGGTGACACGGCTCTACACGATCGGCCTGAAGCCCGAATGGTGGAAGCTCGCACCGATGCAGGCCGCAGGCTGGGCGGGACTCGCGGCGCTGGTCGCGGCGCGCGATCCACAGTGCCGTGGCGCCGTGATCCTGGGGCTCAATCAGCCGTTGGCGCACCTCGCGCGCGGCTTCGAGGCGGCGACGCATCCCATCGTCAAGGGCTTCATGGTGGGGCGCACCTTGTGGGTCGCACCGGCGCAGGACTGGCTGCGCGGCGACACGAGCGACGAGTCGCTCGTCGCCACGGTGGCTGCGAACTTCGAGAGGCTGGTCGACGCGTGGCGCAGCTCGCGGCCGGCACCCGCCAGCACCCGCCGCACGCCCGGCCTGAAAGACCTGACGACATGAAGACGATCCGACTCACCCTGGCACAGGCCATCGTGCGCCACCTGGCCGCGCTGCGCATCGAACTCGACGACGGCAGCGTGCTGCCGTATTGCGGCGGCGTGTTCGCCATCTTCGGCCACGGCAATGTCGCGGGCCTCGGCGAAGCGCTGCACGCGTCGCGCGCCGCGCTGCCGACCTGGCGCGCCCACAACGAGCAGGCGATGGCGCATGCGGCCATCGCCTACGCGAAGGCGAACTTCCGCCGCCGCATCATGGCCGTGACCACGAGCATCGGCCCGGGTGCGACCAACCTGCTCACCGCCGCCGCGCTCGCCCACGTCAACCGGCTGCCCGTGCTGCTGATGCCAGGCGACACGTTCGCGTCGCGCGCGCCCGATCCGGTGCTGCAGCAGCTCGAGGACTTCCACCACGGCGACGTCAGCGTCAACGACGCCTTCCGGCCGGTCACGCGCTTCTTCGATCGCATCGTCAGGCCCGAGCAGATCCTGACGGCGCTGCCGAACGCGATCCGCACCATGCTCGACCCCGCGCTGTGCGGCCCGGTGTGCCTGGCACTGCCGCAGGACGTGCAGGCCGAGGCCTTCGATTGCCCCGAGGAGTTTCTGGCGCCCGCGACGCTGCGCATCCGTCGCGCCGCGCCCGACGCGGCCGAACTGGACCGCGCGATCACCGCCTTGCGCCGCTCGCGACGGCCGCTGCTGGTCGCCGGCGGCGGCGTCCTGTATAGCGAGGCGGGCGCCGCGCTCGCCGCGTTCGCCGCCGCGCACGGCGTGCCCGTCTGCGAGACGCAGGCCGGCAAGGGCAGCCTCGCCTGGGATCACCCGCTGAACCTCGGCGCCATCGGCGTCACCGGTTCGCCCGCGGCCAACGACGGCGCGCGCGATGCCGACCTCGTCATCGCCGTCGGCACGCGCTTGCAGGATTTCACCACCGGCTCGCACACGCTGTTCACGCAGGCCAGGTTGCTCAGCGTCAACGTGCAGGCGTTCGACGCGCACAAGTGGCATGGCGACGCGCTGGTCTGCGATGCCCGCGTGGGCTTGTCGGCGTTGTCGGCCGGAGCGCAGGATTGGCATGCGGATGTCGCGTGGTCCTCGCGTTCGGCGAACGCCGCGAGCGCGTGGAACCAGCGTGTGACCGAACTGACGACGAAGCCCTTGCCCGACCAGTTGCCCTATGACGCCGACGTGATCGGCGCGGTGCGCGACTCGGCGGCGGATTCGGCCGCCGACGATCTCGTGGTCTGCGCCGCGGGCACCTTGCCGGCCGAGCTGCACAAGCTGTGGCGCAGCGGCGTGCCGGGCAACTACCACGTCGAATACGGCTACTCGTGCATGGGCTACGAGATCGCCGGCGCGCTCGGTGCGAAGCTGGCGCGGCCGGAACGCGAGGTCATCGTGATGGTGGGCGACGGCTCCTACCTGATGATGAACTCCGAGATCGCGACATCGGTGATGCTGGGCCGCAAGCTGATCATCGTGGTGCTCGACAACCGCGGCTACGGCTGCATCCAGCGCCTGCAGGAAGCCTGCGGCGGCGCGAGCTTCAACAACCTGCTCGACGACTGCGTGCCCGAAGGCGGCGTCGACGTGCGCATCGACTTCGCCGCGCATGCGAAGGCGCTCGGCGCGGGCAGCGTGCACGTGCCCGACGTGGCCGCGTTCCATGTCGCGATGGTGCGCGCACGCGCCGCGAAGAAGACGCAGGTCATCGTCATAGACACCACGCACACGCGTACCACCGACGACGGCGGCTGCTGGTGGGAGGTCGGCATCCCCGAGGTCTCCGAACGCCCGCAGGTCGGCGCGGCCGCCACAGCGGCGCGCGAATCGAAGCGCGCTCAACGACCCTGAACATCCACTCTTTCGAACGGCGACACCCCATGACCTGGAACATCCGCATCGGCATCAATCCGATTTCCTGGAGCAACGACGACCTGCCCGAACTCGGCGGCGACACGCCGCTCGAAACCGCGCTGCGCGAAGGCGCGGAGATCGGCTACCAGGGCTTCGAGCTGGGCAACAAGTTCCCGTCCGAGCCGGCCGCGCTCAAGGCCAAGCTGGCCGAGTACGGCGTGGCCTGCATCAGCGGCTGGTACTCCGGCCACTTGGCCGAAGGCACGCTGGACGACGAGATCGAAGCGTGCCGCGCGCACATGGCCAAGCTGCAGTTCAATGGCTGCCAGGTCGTGGTCTACGGCGAAGTGGCCGGCTCGATCCAGGGCCGCATCGACACGCCGCTCGCCAAGCGCCCGCGCTTCATCGACGACGCGTCGTGGCAGGGCTATGCGAAGCGTCTCGACGCCTTCGGCGCCCACCTGAAATCCGCCTACGGCCTGACGCTGGCCTACCACCATCACATGGGCGCGTACGTCGAGTCGCCGCAGGACGTCGACAAGCTGCTGGCCCTCACCGGCCGCGACGTCGGCCTGCTGTTCGACACCGGGCACGCTTACTACGGCGGTGCGACGGACGTCGCCGCGCAGTTGAGCAAGCATCTGTCGCGCGTGGTGCACGTGCATTGCAAGGACGTGCGCGAGCAGGTGGTACGCAGCGCCCGCAACGACGGCTGGAGCTTTCTCACCGGCGTGATCAACGGCACCTTCACCGTTCCGGGCGACGGCGTGATCGACTTCGACGCCGTGCTGACGCTGCTGCGCGACGGCGGCTACGAAGGCTGGCTCGTCGTCGAGGCTGAACAGGACCCCGCCGTCGCGCCCAGCTACGAATACGCGAAGAAGGGCTACGACACCCTGCGCGCGATCGTCGACCGCCTGGACGGCGCCGGCCGCGCGAAAGAGGCGGCGTGATGGTCAGCCCGCTGCTGTTGAAGGCGCGCGCCGAAGGCCGCGAGATCGTCTCGGTCACGCCGGAGCAGGCCGGCTGGAAACACGTCGGATTCCGTGCGCTGCGCCTGGCCGCGGGTGAAGCGGAAACGCTACGGACGGGCGACCGCGAGCTGTGCGTCGTCGTGCTGCGCGGCACGGTGGACATCGACGTCGACGGCGTGCCCTACCGCGCGATGGGCACGCGCACGAGCGTCTTCGACGACGCGCCGCCCGCGGCGATCTACGTGCCCGGTGCTTGCGCGGTCGCCATCAGCGCAAGCGCCGATTCGGAGATCGCGCTTTGCAGCGCACCCGCGGGCTCCGTGCAGCGCAGCGTGCGCCTGCTCGATTCCGGCAGCATGCGCCGCAGCGTTCGGGGCAGCGGCAGCAACCAACGCTTCATCTGCGACGTGCTGCCACATGACGATCCAAGCGCAGCGCACCTGCTCGTCGTCGAGGTGCGTACCCCCGCCTCGCACTCGTCGAGCTATCCGCCGCACAAGCACGACACCGAATCGCCGCCCAGCGAGACGCAGCTCGAAGAGACGTACTACCACCGCCTCAACCCGCCTCAAGGCTTCGCCTTCCAGCGCGTCTACACCGACGACCGCAGCCTCGACGAGGCCTGCGCGGTGGAAGACAACGACCTCGTGATGGTGCCGCGCGGCTACCACCCCGTCGTCACGCCGCACGGCTATGATTCGTACTACCTCAACGTGATGGCCGGCCCGCACCGGCTCTGGGTGTTTTGCAACGACCCGGCGCACGAGTGGATGTTGGCCAAGCCGGCCGCGTAGCGGTCGGCGTCGGCACTGGTGCAGCTCGACCAGGCGCACCGGGGTCGATACGGAGATTCTCGAGCCGCTGGCACTCCGATTGCCACGCTCGCGTCGAACCACCAGGCAAAGCCGGCCCCTGTCATCAGGGTGGGCCCGCGGCGGCCTGTTGGCCGACTCCAACTACCGATTCCGTTCCATGTCGACAATCCAAGAAAACAAGAATGAGCTGGCCGCGCCATCCGGCGGCGCACCCGCCGAAGCCGCGCGCGGCATCCGCACCGTACTCGTCGTCGATGACAACGTCGACGCGGCCGACACCCTCGGCGCGCTGCTGACCGCCTGGGGCTACGACGTGATCGTGGCGCACGACGGCCCGGCGGCGTTGGCGGCGCTGCAGGACACCCTGCCCGACATCGCACTGCTGGACATCGGGATGCCCGCGATGGACGGCTACGAACTCGCCGCGCACCTGCGGTTCCAGCCCGGTTGCGAAGCGCTGCCCATCGTGGCGATCACCGGCTCCGGCAGCGCCGAGGACGTCCGGCGTTCGCTTGCAAAAGGCTTCTCGGCCCACCTGGTCAAGCCGGTGCATCCGGCGAGCCTGGCCACGCTGCTGAAATAGTCTTGCCCGGGGCCTGACAGCCCTAGAGCAGCCGCACGATGCGGTCGGCCATGCGGTCGGCCGCGCCGCGGTGCGTGGACGCGAACGCGAGCGCACGCGCGCTGGCGATCGTCTGCAGGTCGGTGCTGACCACCTGCAATGCGCGGCGCAATGCATGCGCCATATCGGGCTCCTGCCAGGCAGCGCCGGCCAGCGCGGCCTGGCGCGCGGCCTCGGCAAAATTGAACGTGGACGGCCCCATCACGATCGGGCAGCCGCAGGCCGCGGCCTCGATCAGGTTGTGCCCGCCGAGCGCCATGAAGCTGCCGCCCAGCAACGCGACGTCGGAGCTCGCGTAGTACTGCGGCATCTCGCCGAGCGAGTCGCCGAGCCAGGCATCGACCTTCAACGCTTCGGCCGAGGGCATCTCGCCCCACGAACTGCGGCGCGCCACGCGCAGGCCGTGCTGGACCAGCAACGCCTCCACCTCGTCGAAGCGCTGCGGATGGCGCGGCACGACGATCAGGAACGGGTTGCGGCCGCTGGTGCGACCCCATTCGCGCATCAGCTCGGCCTCCTCGCCTTCGCGCGTAATCGCGGCCAGCACCACGGGGCGGCCGAGGGCGTGGTGCCACTGGCGGCCCCGCGCGAGCAGCGCCGGCGACGGCCGCACGTCGAACTTCAGGTTGCCCGACAGCGCGACGCGGCGCGCGCCGGCCTCGCGCAGGCGTTCGGCGTCGTCCTCGGTCTGCGCCAGCACGTCGGTGACTGCGGCGGCGGCTGGCCGCATCAGCGCGGCGAGCCTCTCGCCCCGGCGCGCGCTGCGCTCGGACAGGCGTGCATTGGCCAGCACCATGGGCACCCCGCGCGCCTCGGCCGCGTGCAACAGGTTCGGCCAGATCTCGGTTTCCATCAGCACGCCGATGGCCGGATGCGTGCGCTGCAGGAAGCGTCCCACGGCGCCGGGCATGTCCAGCGGCAGCCAGGATTGCCGGTCGCCGGTGCGCATCAGCACCTGTCCGGCGTCGCGGCCGGTGGCCGTGCCGTGCGTCAGCAGCAGCCGCATCTCGGGTCGGCGCAGCCGCAGCGCGTCGATCAGTGCGCTGGACGCGCGCGTCTCGCCCAGCGACACGGCATGCACCCAGATCGATCCGGGCTCGATCTCCGACCCGTAGCCCAGGCGTTCGCGCATCGCGACGCGATAGCCCGGCTCCTTGCGACCGCGCAGCCAGTAGCGCAGCAGGATGGCCGGCAGCAGCAGGCGCAACGCGAACGTGTACGCGCGCAGTGCGAGGCGCTGCTTGAACGTCATCACGGGTGGCATGCTGCCTTCGCCTGGGGCCACCGGGTTCAATGCGCGGCGGCGCCGACGTGGGCGTCGGGCTTGACCTTCCTCAGCGCCGCCATGAAGTCGTGCTGGATGCGTTGCAGCGCCGCGTCCGTGTGACCCTCGAATCGCATCACCAGCACCGGCGTGGTGTTGGAGGCGCGGATCAGGCCGAAGCCGTCCGGGTACTCGGCGCGCAAGCCGTCGATCGTCAGGATCTCGGCGCCGGGGAAGCTGGCCTCGGCCAGCAGGCGCTCGATGATCCTGGGCGGTTCGCCTTCGGCGCACGACACGTTGAGCTCGGGCGTACTGAAGCTGGTGGGCAGCTCGTCGAGCACCGCGCTCGGATCGGCGCTGCGCGACAGGATCTCGAGCAGGCGCGCCGCCGTGTAGGTGGCGTCGTCGAAGCCGTACCAGCGCTCGCTGAAGAAGATGTGGCCGCTCATCTCGCCGGCGATCGGCGCGCCGGTCTCCTTCAGCTTGGCCTTGACCAGCGAGTGGCCCGTCTTCCACATCAGCGGCACGCCGCCGGCGTCGCGAATGGCGATCGGCAGGCGTTGCGAGCACTTGACGTCATAGATGATGGGGGCGCCCTTCACGCGCGTGAGGATGTCGCGCGCGAACAGCATCAGCTGGCGGTCGGGATAGATGATGTTGCCGCCACGGGTGACCACGCCCAGGCGGTCGCCGTCGCCGTCGAAGGCCAGGCCCAGCTCGGCCTCGGTGGCGTGCACCGTGCGGATCAGGTCCACCAGGTTCTCGGGCTTGGATGGATCCGGGTGATGGTTCGGAAAGTCGCCGTCGACGCGGCTGTACAGGTCGATCACGTCGCAACCGAGCGCGCGCAGGATGCCGGGGGCCGAGGCGCCGGGGATGCCGTTGCCCGAATCGACGACGATCTTCATCGGGCGCACCAGCTTGCAGTCGCTCGCGATGCGGTGGCTGTACTCGGCGAGGATATCCATCGTCGCGACGCGGCCCTGGCCGCTCGCGTAGGTCTCGCTCTCCATCAACTGGCGCAGCTTCTGGATGTCGTCGCCGTAGATCGCGCGGCCGGCCAGCACCATCTTGAAGCCGTTGTAGTTCTTCGGGTTGTGGCTGCCGGTGACCTGGATGCCCGAATGGCAGCCGTGCTCGCCGCGCGTGGCGGCCACGTAGTAGAGCATCGGGGTCGTGACGGCGCCGATGTCGACCACGTCGAGGCCGGTGGAAGCCAGGCCCTTGATCAGCGCGGCCACCAGGCGCGGGCCGGAGACGCGGCCGTCGCGGCCCACCGCCACGGCCTTCTCGCCCAGGCGCACGGCCTCGCTGCCGAACGCGCGGCCGAGGTGTTCGGCGAACGCGTCGTCGAGGGCCTCGTCGACGATGCCGCGGATGTCGTAGGCCTTGAAGGCGGATGCTTTGACTTGCATGGGGCTCTTTTATGAGTGCTTGTGCGTTGGCTGGCGATTCTACGGGGGGCCTGCACCGGTGGCGCCGGTCGCGGGGTTGCCGTCGATTCGTCGTCCCGGCCGGCGATCCGTCCGCTGCCGATCGCATCCGGCCCCGGGGCTGCCTGCGCTGCGCCATCACTGGAACAGGCCTGGTACGAGATCTCGTGCAAGATTCTCCTCAGGTGCGGCGCAACGCGGTCTCGCGCTGGCCCGCCGTCAGCGCCCCCGCGCAATCGGCGGCGAAGAAGGCCCAGTTGTCGGCGTTGCGTATCGTCTCGGCGCTCGGGTAGCCGGCGTGCGGGCCGATGCCCGACCAGGCGTAGCGCGACTGGCCGTCGTTGACGTCGTGCGTGCCGCAGACCAGGTGCGAGAGCTCATGCACGAGGATGCGCGTCCAGTTCGCCTGGCCGCGCAGCACGTTGCCGGCCAGATCGTCGAAGAACGCGCTCTCGACATAGACCACGTCCATGCCCTCGCTGCGGGCACGGAACGCGAAGGCTTCCGCACGGAGGAATTCGGCCTCGATCGCGCTGTTGGCGGCGCGGAACGGCACCCAGTCGGTGATGACGAAGCGACCGCGGTTGAGCGAAGCCACGATGTCCTTGAAGCCGCGCGTGAGCGTGGCGATCAGCTTGTCGAGCGCCGCCTCGCTGGCGCCGGCCTCGGCGAACCAGCGTCGAACGATCGCGCGCGCATCCTTGCGCGGGCGCCCGCGTGACGCCTCGCCGTCATCGAGCACGCCACGCGCGCGGCGCGCATCGGCCAGCACCATCCCCGTGCGCTGGCACCAGCCGAGGCCTTGCGAGGTCGCCGCTCCCAGGTAGCGTCGCTGCCGGCTGTCGAAGTGCTCGCTGCTGCTCGCGAGCAGTTGGCGCATGCCGGCCAGGTTGCCGGCTTCATCGGCGAACTGGCCGCTGGGCCAGTTGGTGAATTCGCCCGGCAACGCGACGATCCACACGCCGCGGTTGCCGCAGCGGCTCTCGAGATGGACGTGGCGCAGCAGCTTGAGCGCCGCCGCGCGCTGCCGCACGGCGTCGGGGACAGCACCGCCTTCGCCAGCGGATGCGACCGCGCGCATCAAGCCGTCGGCCTCGTCCGCCCGCGTGGCGTCGACGCCGTGCGTGGCGCGGCGGCGCAGTTCGTCGAGGGCTTCGGCGCGCCCGACGTCGAAGCCGTCGCGCCCCATCATCCATGCCAGTTGGGCAACGACCGGCTGCCAGCCGGGCTCGAATGCAGCGGCGTCCGCCAGCACGCTGCGTGCAGCGTCGTATTCGCTTCTGAACTTGCGGCTCCAGTCGACCATGGTGGCGGCATCCAGTGAGCACGGCATGCGCGTGCCGTCGCCGCGACACCCCGGCTACAGGTTGTCGTCCCGCACGGTCTGCAGCGACTTGTCGTTCATCCGGACGATGACCTTGTTGGTCTCTTCGTTGACGAAGTCGTAGCTGAAG
>Ga0302157_10006352_pt1 | contig 12239 bp, 7 predicted proteins | sample I_Bog_N3_3_FD_193502 | JGI IMG/M metagenome (GOLD analysis project Ga0302157, IMG submission 193502) | Peat permafrost microbial communities from Stordalen Mire near Abisko, Sweden - I_Bog_N3_3 | ecosystem: Environmental > Terrestrial > Soil > Wetlands > Peat | place: Sweden: Abisko, Stordalen...
TCCAGCCAATAGTTAACGCAAGTAGGCCACCCCCCCCCTCTTCACCCCAATTTCCACCCAAACTTCCACTCAAGGTACTATGGAAAGAACTCAGCATCTTCGCGCTCATAGCGCAAGCCTTCCATAAGCCCTGATTGGAAAAACCGATATGGCCACTTTCATCGCGCCCGAGACCGACCGCACCGCCGCCGAACTCATCGCCCTCGAACACCGCTACGGAGCCCACAATTACCACCCGCTCGACGTAGTCATCGAGCGCGCCTCCGGCGCATGGGTCTACGACGTCGAAGGCCGCCGCTATCTCGACATGCTCGCCGCCTACTCCGCCGTCAATCAGGGCCATTGTCATCCCGCCATCTTCGCCGCCCTCGTCGAACAGGCCCAGAAAGTCACCCTCACCTCCCGCGCCTTCCGCAACCACCAGCTCCCGCTCCTCCTCAAAGACCTACACGACCTCACCGGCTTCGACATGGCCCTGCCCATGAACTCCGGCGCCGAGGCCGTCGAGACAGCCCTCAAAGCCGCCCGCAAGTGGGGCGAAACCGTCAAAGGCATCCCCGCCAACCAGACCGAGATCCTCGTCGCCGCCAACAACTTCCACGGCCGCACCATCGCCATCGTCGGCTTCTCCTCCGACGCCCAGTACCGCTCCGGCTTCGGCCCCTTCCCAGCCGGCTTCCGCGAAGTCCCCTTCGGCGACGCGGAAGCCCTTCGCGCCGCAATCACCCCAAACACCGCCGCCTTCCTCGTCGAGCCCATCCAGGGCGAAGCCGGCGTCATGATTCCCCCCGAAGGCTACTTGGCCGAAGTCGCAGCCATCTGCCGCGAACGCAACGTCCTGCTGATCTGCGACGAGATCCAGTCCGGCCTCGGTCGCACCGGAAAGCTCTTCGCCTTCCTGCACGACAACATCCGCCCCGACGTAGCCATCATCGGCAAGGCCCTCTCCGGCGGCTTCATGCCCGTCTCCGCCGTCCTCGCCTCCCGCCAAGTCCTCGGCGTCTTCCACCCCGGCGACCACGGCAGCACCTTCGGCGGCAACCCCCTCGCCTGCGCCGTCGCCCGCGCCGCCCTCAAAGTCATCGCCGACGAGCGACTCTCCGAGCGCTCCGCCGAGCTCGGCGCCTATGCCCTCGCCCGCCTCTCCGCCCTCCGCAGCCCCCATCTCAAGTCCGTCCGCGGCAAAGGCCTCTGGCTCGCCATCGAGCTCAACACCCCCGCCCGCCCCTTCTGCGAGGCCCTCAAAGACCGCGGCGTCCTCTGCAAAGAGACCCACGACACAGTAGTCCGAATGGCCCCACCCCTCGTCATCAGCCAGCAAGACCTCGACTGGGGCATCGACCAGATTCAGGCCGTTCTCGAAATGTAACCCATGAATTGACCCGCCAGCCCCCCGGTGAGACCATCTCAGCAAGCCATGCTCAAGCGCCTACTGCCAGTAATCGTCCTCCTCGCGGCCACCAGCCTTCAAGCCGCCGAGGCCCCACCCGTCCAGGTAGCCAGCCCCCACTTCACCGTCATCACCGACGCCGGCGAAAAAGAGGCCCGGCGCATCCTGGACAACTTCGAACGCATGCGCTGGGTCTTCCAGACTCTCTTTCCCAAGGCCAACGTCGATCCCGCCACCCCCATCGTCGTCATCGCCATGAAGAACCGCAAAGGCTTTCAGGCACTGGAGCCACCTGCCTACCTGGCCAAAAACCAGCTCAATCTCGCCGGCCTCTTCATGAAGACCCAGGACATGAACTACATGCTCCTCCGCCTCGACGCCGAGTTCGAACACCCCTACTCAAGCGTCTACCACGAGTACACCCACCTCCAGTACTCCAGCGCTCAGGAGTGGATGCCCCTCTGGCTCTTCGAAGGCATCGCCGAGTTCTTCCAGAACACCGACATTCACAGCAAAGACGCGGAGGTGGGTGAGCCCAATCCGAACGATATCTTCTTCCTGCGCCAAAACGCTCTCATACCGCTCGAGACACTCTTCCGGGTCGACCCCAGTTCACCCTATTACCACGAAGAGGACAAAGGCTCCATCTTCTACGCCGAGTCCTGGGCGCTCACCCATTACCTCATCATGAGCGACCGCATCGCGCACACCGACCACCTGGGCGAATATCTCAAGCTGGTCAGCCAGAATGCGGACCCGGTCGCCGCCGCCACCCAGGCCTTCGGCGATCTCAAGAGTCTCAAGACCGCCCTCGGCTACTACATCGCCCAGGGGCAGCTCAAGCAATTCGTCATGAACAGCGGCACCGCCATCGATGAGTCGGCCTATAAGGTCACCCCACTCACCCACAACGCCTTCGACGTGGCCCGCGCCGGATTTCTCGTCGATGTCGGGCGCACCAAAGACGCCCAGGCGCTGCTCGAAGCCGTATTGCAAACCGACCCGAAAGACGCCGGCGCGCACGAGACCATGGGCTTTCTCGAGTTTCGCGAGGGCGACCGAGTGGCCGCGCGCAAGTGGTACGGCGAAGCTTTGCAACTCGATTCGCAAAGCTACCTGGCCCACTTTTACTTCGCCATGCTCTCGCTGGGCGACCGTGGCTCGGAGAGCGCGGAGATCGAAAGCAATCTGCGCGCATCCATTCAAATCAAGCCCGATTTCGCCCCCGGCTACGACCAGCTCGCAGCCTATCTGGGGCAGAAGCACAAAGATCTGGACGAGGCGCAAAAGCTCAACCTGAAAGCGGTGCAGCTCGATCGAAGCAATCTCGGCTATCGCATCAACGCCGCCAATCTCATGGAGGAACGCGATCGCTGGGACGAAGCCCAAAAGGTTCTGGAGAGTTGCTTGAAACTCGCCCGCAACCCCGCCGATACCGCCATGGTCCAGAACCGCCTGGAGCAGCTCGCCGCCATGCGCAAATATGCCTCTGCGCGACCGCAAAATACGGCCGCGCCAGCTGGTTCGGTAGCGACCGCGACGGTCGAATTGTCTGCGAATGGTGCCCTACCCAAGCCCATCACCGTCGCCCAGGACACCCCACCCAGGCATCCCGCCGAATCCCCCACCGGCCCAAAGCACACCATCCTCGGCTTCATCCGCAACGTCAAGTGCGAATACCCCTCAACCATGGACTTGCAAGTGGAAGTAGCCGCCAAACCGGCCACCAAATCTCAGCCCAGGCAGGACGCGAAGACAGTCAAGCTCTACACCGGCAATTACTACAAACTCGATCTCTCCGCCCTCGGCTTCGAACCCAAGAGCGAGATGAGCGTCTGCACCGACATCGAAGGCATGAAAGCCCAGGTCCAGTACGCCGACAGCTCCGACAAAACCGTGGACGGTCAGGCCGTCGCAATCGAGCTGCGAAAGTAACGCGGGGAGATTTCGGATAGGCTCCCCGCGACAGGTCCTCAATGCACCGGCATGTAGGCCCCGGTATCGAGCGTCGCCCCGGCCGGGATCAGGGTCGTCGTGACCGTCTTGGCATTTTGAGCACCGCTGTACACGACAATCCGGGAAGAATCGATGCCCTTTTCTCCAACCAGGTAGGCTTTGGTATTGACCGCTCGCTGAGCCGCCAGTTTGCCCCCGCCCTTCTCCCCCTGGGAAGCATTCCCGACAAGCGCAATCTTCGCGTCCGAAGTCCGCTGAAGCGTCAGCGCGATTCCATCCAGGCAGGCCTTGGCTTCGTTATCCACCCGGGCTGGGCGCCGTGCGTCCCGCTCAAACTGAATCGCGCAAAGTTCGCTCGTCGTCGGCGCAGCCGCCAGAGCCGCTGAAACCACGCTCACCGAGGTCGTCGCCGAAGCCATCTGCCCCTTGCTGTCCGCCACGTTGCAGCTCACCGTGATGGTCCCGGGCGCGACACCCGCGGTCGCGAGTGTCGCCGTCGTTCCATTCCCGCTCACCACTCCACTCGTCGAACTGTAGCTGTAGGTGAGCGGCAAACTCTGCGGACTGACGCCGATCGCCGTGATCGTCGAGGAGTCTCCAGGCAGCACGGAAGCCGGATTGGCCGAGCAGCTGACCGTCGGCGGCTCGAAGCCCCGCACCGCGTACACAGCCGTGCAGTCCGCGTTCTCGCTGGGTTTCGCGCCCTCGGAAACATGACCCTTCACCGTGTAAGAGCCCGGCGCAATCCCCGCCGTATCGATCGCGGCCGAATTGCCGGTCCCGGTAACTGTCCCACCATCGACCGACCAGGTGTAAACCGCGGTCTTCGCGGGATTGAGCTCAACCGCCGCGCCTGTAACCGCGGCCCGCTCCCCTGGGAAAACCGCCGCCGGGCTCACCGAGCAAGAGTAAGTCAAAACCGAGGCCGGAAGCTGCAACGGCGGATGTCCGCCGAAGCGCAAAACGACTCCCGTCGAAAGCCGCATATCGCTCTGCGAGGCGTTCTGCCCCGTGGAGAGATTCTCGAAGCGAGTCATCATATACTCCGCCTGAATGGCGCGGAACGAAAGATGGTGGTTGATCCGAATGTCCACGCCCCCGCCGGCAGTCAGCGCAAAGCTCGTTTCCGAGGGCAGCGGCGTGCATCCGGCACCCGAGCAACCCGAGTAGCGCGGAGCCTCGGTAGCCTGTACGCCTCCAAACAGCGCCTGAATGAACGGAGTAACTCTCCGGCGTCCCCGGAAGGAGAGGCGAGGGCCAATGAGATAGGTGTAGACCTTCCCTTGCGACTGGACCACATGAGATGCGCGCGCTCCGGCAATCCGAAGTTCCGAGTTGTTAAAGACCCCAAAGTCCCCCACTAAACCCAGGTGCCGCGTGAAGTTATAGGCCAGCGACGTGCTTCCGCCATTCAGCCACCTCAGCCGGTTGGCGTCGTCTGCCGGCACGGCGCGCAGATAGGAGTATCCAAGAAACCACTCCACCTTGGGCGTGCCGTAGTCGCTGCCTACGGGTGATGCCGTCGGAGCATCCATCGTCGTGGCGGCGGCAGCCGGAGGTGGCGTCGCCGGCTCGGAACTGGACGAAGGCAAGGAGTCCGCGGAGCGGCTGCCCGTGCCGGCGGGCGCGTTTGCCCCTTCTTCCGCATGAACCAGAAATGCGGGCATCAGAAGTACTGCAAATGCCGCCGTGGCGATCGTCTCTACGCTGAATCTCATCGTCTTCTCCTGTACCGCGGCTCACCTTGAGCGGAACACCACTGCGGCTGGTTAACTTGACACAAACCGAACTTACCGGACCGGGCAACCCCCAAAGCGGGCCCGGGCTGTCCCTCAGGACTGCCCGGAAATGCCGCTATGGTGCAGGAACATTGATTACGGTGTTGACCATCGTGACCGGCCCAACCAGCACCAGCGCTCGGCCATCGAGCGTTGTGATGTTCTTCACTCCGGCCGTCGAAATCGAGATGCCCGCCTTGGAGATGATGGTTCCCTGCATCGTCCCGCCTCCAACAATCCCGTTCAGGGTAGCGGCCGTCCCGACCTGCCAGTAAACATTCGCCGCCTGAGCCCCATTCACCAGCAGAACGCTCTCAGGGCCCGACGGTGTGCCGACGGTCAGCGTTGTCGCCATCTGGAAGACCCAGGTCGCGTTGGGATCTCCCTTCGCGTCGAGTGTCAGGTCGCCCATGGAGATGGCATAGCTTCCCGGAGCCGACTTATAGACTCCCGGAGCCAGTGTGCGATTGCCTAACTCACCCGCCCCTCCACCCAGCGTCGCCACATCGATCCCGTTCGGAATTGCCGCAAGCGTGTTGTAGGCCGCCAGCGCTTCCCCCGCAGCCTTGGTCGCAACTGCGAACGTAACCGCCGTTCCTTCATTCGGGCACCCAACCGTGGGCGGCGGCGGCGCGGTGTTGATCGATCCGTTCACCAGTCCGATATTGAGCGGCGTCTCCGTGTACGTGCATTCGTTCACACCCCCAACCACCACCGATGTGTCATGGAACCCCGTCATCGTGGTCGATACCGCCGTAGTTCCGATATCTCCGTTGATAACCGTATCGATCCCCTGGTTTGTCATCCCGGCCGAACCGCCAAATCCTCCAAACAGCGAGATCGTCGGTCCCAGGACGACAGGCGGCGGAATGATCGCCGCGCCGGTTGTGAAGCTCCACGGATTCGGCGCGCCGGTCGTCCCCAACGGATCGCCCACAAGATCGGTTGCCCCGTCGGTCACCGTCGCCGTGTAGGTCGTCCCGGCCTTCAGAGGCGCCGTCGGCGTGAAAGTCGCGATGAAGTCGATCGCATCGTAAGCCACCGTCCCCGCGATCGCGACTCCGCCAGGTCCAGTCAGCTCAAAGGTCGCCGTAGTAAGCGTCAGGGGGTTCATCGCCTCGGAGAAGGTGGCGCTGACCGCCGCATCCAGCGGAACCTTTGTGGCTGCGTTCGCCGGCACCGTTGAAACCACCTCGGGCGGAGTCACCACCACGGCAGCCCCGGTGGTAAACGTCCAGACAAAGTTGTTGACCATCTCAATGCCGGCTAGGTCTTTGACGCCATTGGTGATAGTGGCTGTGTACAGCGTACTCGGCACCAGAACCGCTGTCGGTGTGAAGGTCAGCGTCTTTCCAACCGCCGCATAAGCCACCAGCCCAGCCACTGGAGTCTTGCCCGGACCGGTCAGGCTGAAGGTTGCCGAGTTGATCGTCGCCGGATCCATCGCCGTGCTGAACGTCGCGCTGACCACCTGCGCGATCGGCACTTTGGTTGCTCCGTCGACCGGAACGGTCGAAGTCACAGTCGGCGGAATCACAACCACGGCAACAGCCGTCGTGAAGGTCCATACATAGTTCTGAGCTAGCGCTGTGCCTTCCAGATCCGTCGCTCCGGTCCTGATCGTGGCCGTATAGACGACATCCGCCGCCAGTTTCGCGTCCGGCGTAAAGGTCGCCACCGACCCGGCCGGCACATACGTTACTGCGCCCGTCACCGCGGCTCCGCCCGGTCCGCTCACCGTAAAGGTGGTCGTATCGATCGTCGCTGGGTTCATCGCCACGCTGAAGGTGGCGCTCAGTGCCTGATTCACAGGAACGTCCGTCGCCAGATTCACCGGCACAGTCGAAATGACCGTCGGCGCCGTCGCGGCCGGAAGCGTTCTGAAGGTCCAGACATAGTTGGCGGCCAGCGGAGTGCCCGCAGGGTCCTTCGCGCCAGTGCTGATGGTCGCCGTGTAAACGGTGTTTACGATCAGCTTCGTCTCCGGCATAAAGGTCGCGCCATCTCCGGAGCAGCCGGCGGATCCAGCCACCGCCGTCCCGCCAGGTCCAGTCAGCGTGAACGTCGTCGCGGGCGATGCCAGCGTCGCGCAATTCATCGGCTGATTGAAAATCGCGCCCAGCACCTGGCCGATCGGAACTCCCGTAGCCGAAGTCGCCGGAATCGTTGAAGTCACCGTCGGCGCCGGTGTAATGGTTGTGAACGACCAAACATACGCGGCAACCAGCGGCGTGCCCGCCAGGTCCGCGGTTCCCGTCGTAATGGTGGCCGTATAAACGGCGCCGTAGGCAAGATCGGCCGCCGGAGTAAACGTGGCAACCGTTCCCGAGTAAGCAACTTTTCCAGCCACTGCGGTTCCACCCGGGCCCGTCACCGTAAATGTCGCGTTATTGACCGTCGCCGGGTTCATCGCCTCAAAGAACGTCGCGCTGAGCACCTGTCCGATGGGAACGTCCACAGCCCCATTCGCCGGAATCGTTGAAATCACCACCGGCGGCGGCGTAATCGTCGTGAATTTCCACACATAGTTGGTCGCCAGGGGAGTACCCGCCACATCGGAAACTCCGGCTCGGATCGTTGCCGTATAAACGGTGCTGTAAGCGAGTTCGGTCGCTGGCGTAAAGGTCGCAACCGTGCCGGAGGAAGTAACCGTTCCAGCCACGGCGGTTCCGCCCGGGCCATTCAGTTCAAACGTCGAACTGCCGATCGTCGCCGCGTTCATTGCTTCGCTGAAAGTCGCGCTGAGCACCTGCCCGATAGGTACGTTAATCGCTCCATTCCCGGGTGTCGTCGCAGTGACCACAGGCGCCACCGGAGGCGGACCGATCGTCGTAAACGTCCATACATAGTTACTCTGCAGAGAGACCCCGCCCAGGTTCCGGGCTCCGGTCGTGATCGTCGCCGTATAGCGAATCGCGTAGGTCAGGCTGGCCGCCGGTGTAAATGTCGCCGTCGAGCCCGAGTAACTTACCGTTCCCGCCACCGCGCCACGTGGCCCCGTCACCGAAAAGGTCGCTCCGCTGATTGAGCTCGCGTTCATCGCCATGTTAAAGGTAGCGCTGACAGTCGCGTCGATGGCGACCCCGCCGGCGCGCGCCTCGGGCGAAGTGGAAACCACCGAGGGAACGGTAACCGTTTCCTGTCCGCAACCGCTGATGAATACGACCGACAGCGCCGCCAGAAACCAGGTAAACCCAAGACTCAATCTGCGCATTTGTAACCTCTTGTTCAAGCCTGCGGGATGATGCCGGAGGCGCGTAGCTTTCGCGGCCCGGTTGATAGTTTCGGGACCGCGTAGCTTTTGTAAGGTAGGTTCGGCCCGTTTCTTCGGTCTGTATAAATAAGCTCAGGTGCAAATACCTGCGCCAAATTCGGCTTACATATCCGTGCAATATTGAACACAAATGACAAAGCCGCGCTTACCTCGGCTGGGTGAACATGACGGCCTGAGCCAGTCGCGCCATCGCGGACTTGCGAAAAAAGCGCCCACAAGACGAACCTGCGCTCGAGCGCTATATTCTCCGTAGCGCTTTTGCTCGAGGTCCCCGTGAAACCTGTTCGCTTTGCCTGCCTTCTGTCTGTGGTTCTTCCGTTTCTTCTCCTGCCTCCAGCTCCCGCCCAGGATGTCCAATACAGCCCGCAGGCCGAGCAAATTCCCGGTCCCGCCTGCGCTGGCATCCCCCAGTGGAACGGCGCAAAACCCCGCACCTGTGCCCCGCAGGAGTTCGCCGCCTGGCTCAGCGACGTCCGTCACTGGCGCGACGAGCGGCGCATCCGCGTCGGCTACGACCCCGAACAGGCCTCGCAATACTCAAGCCCCGCCCTCCGATGGACCCAATCCAGCTTCATCCAGCCCCAGATGATGGTCCACGACCGCTTCTTTTACGATCCCGCCGCCCAGCGCTACACGGTCGACAAATACCTCGCCGACCTCACGGCCCGCTACGGCGGCATCGACAGCGTCCTCATCTGGCATGTCTACCCCAACCTGGGCATCGATAGCCGCAACCAGTTCGACCTCTTCGCCGACCTGCCCGGCGGCATCCCCGCCGTCAAAGCCATGGTCGCCGACTTCCACCGCCACGGCGTCCGGGTCCTCTTCCCAGTCACCGCCTGGGACCAGGGAACGCACCAGGCCACCGATCCGCTATGGGTCGCCCTCAACAAGCAACTCGCGGCAGTCGACGCCGACGGCATCAATGGCGATACCCTCAACGGCGGCCCACAGATCGTCACCGAGATCGCCGGCCAGCTCCACCATCCGCTCGCCTTCGAGCCCGAAGTCGGTCTCGACGCCGACGAGCAGATCGCCTGGAACCCCATGAGCTGGGGCTACTGGCATTACGACTTCGTTCCCTCCATCAGCCGCTACAAGTGGCTCGAGCCCCGCCACATGGTCAACATCTGCAACCGTTGGGCCCACGACCACACCGACGACCTCCAATCGGCCTTCTTCAACGGCGCCGGCTTCGAAAGCTGGGAAAACATCTGGGGCATCTGGAATCAGCTCACCCCGCGTGACGCCGAGTCCCTCCGCCGGATCGCGCTCGTCGAGCGCGCCCACGCCGCCGACCTCACCACCCCCGCCTGGGAGCCCCACACCCCCACTCGCATCTTCGGCGTCTTCGCTAGCCGCTGGCCGAGTGCGGGCCAAACCCTCTGGACGCTCGTCAATCGCAACCCCTACCCCGTCGAGGGCGGCCAATTGCGCATCCCCACCGTGCCCGGCGCGCACTACTACGACCTGTGGAATGGCGTTGAACTGCAACCCATCATCGAAGACGGCCGCACCACCCTCGCCTTCCCCATCGAGGCAAAGGGCTACGGTGCGGTCCTCGAAACGGCCGCGTTGAGCTCGGGCGACGCAAATCTGATGGCCGCCATGAAGGCGCTCGCCCAGCATCCCCTCCAGTCCTTCACCAGCGAGTGGCAATCGATGCCCCAAAGCCTGGTGCCGATCTCCGCCACAGCCCCCGCGGCCAGAACCCCCGAAGGCATGGTCGCCATTCCCGCCGCCGACTTCACCTTCCGCGTCAACGGCATCGAGATTGAGGGCATGGACGACGAAGGCGTCGATGTCCAATATCCCTGGGAGGATTCCCCGCGCCGCTACCACGAGCACCGGATGCGCATTCCGCGATTCTTCATCGACAAATACCCAGTCACCAACGCCCAGTTCAAGCACTTCCTCAACGCCACCCACTACGCCCCCGCCGACCAACACAACTTCCTGCGCGATTGGGAAAACGGCAACTTCCCCCGTGGATGGGCAGATAAGCCAGTGACTTGGGTATCCATCGAAGACGCCCGCGCCTACGCCCAGTGGGCCGGCAAGCGTCTCCCGCACGAGTGGGAGTGGCAATACGCCGCGCAGGGCGCCGACGGCCGCCGGTACCCCTGGGGATTCGGCTCCGATGTGCCCGAGCCCCCGCCGCCCGCGGCCAACTCGTTTGTCGATCCGTATGCGGCTCTTCAGCCCAAACTGCAGTTTGATCAGTTCGGCCAGCCCGAGCCTCAGCCGCCGGCGTCCAGCCCCACCCCCGACCCCGACCGCGGCCGCGATATGGCCCCGCCCAGCGAAGTCGACGCCCATCCCCGCGGAGCGAGCTCCTTCGGCGTCATGGACCTGACCGGCAACGTCTGGCAATGGACCGACGAGTACCTGGACGACCACACCCGCTTCGCCATCCTGCGCGGTGGCAGCCACTACCAGCCGCAGGGCTCGCGCTGGTACTTTCCCCAGGCTTACGAGCTTAGCCAGCACGGAAAGTATCTGTTGATGGCCCCCAGCCTCGACCGCAGCGGCGCCGTCGGCTTCCGCTGCGTTGTGGATGCCAGGCAGTAACAACACCCTGGCAATGAGCCCGGGCGCCGCCTCATTGCAATGGAGTGGCCGTAACCAGAACCTCCGTCTTTCCCTTGTTCTCCAGGTTGTCTGAGCTGAAGACCATCGTCGATTTGCCCAGTGGAACCAGAACCATCGATCTCCACTTGCACTGCCGAATCACCGGCGTGCCCGGCGTGCTGAGGCCGACCGGCGTCGCCAGGCTGGTGATATCCACGGTGAGGGAAAACGCCAGTTGCCGGCCCACTTCGATCGCCATCCCCGCATCGATGTCCACACCCATGTCGATGTAGTTCACTTCGTTCTTCTCCCCGCCACCGGCCAGCGGAACCCTCGTCCCGGAGCGAGTTTGCGCCCAGCGGCCCTTGTCGTCGGTGCCCAGAAAGTCCGTGTACGTTCGGCTGTTGGTGGGTTTGCCGTCTTCGCCCACTTCAACCACCACATAGTCGACCCGGAAATAGTGCGGCGGCTCCGGCGACTTGGTGCTTTCCTGGGCGAAACTGCGGTGGACCGGAATGAAAATGAGCAGCATAAGGCTGCAGAGCTGGATAATCTTGCGCATGGTTTCTCCTTAGTTCGCGCCCTCGCTGGGCGGCTCAAGTGGTTGAATGAGTGGAATCTGGATCGCCGCAATCGAAATCGGCGTATCGGGCCGCTCCGTTGTGGCCGCGAGCGGTTTTGGTTCCGGCGAATGGAGTTGGCTCGCGTAGACGGTCAACGCAAGCTCCTGTGGAGTAAGTGGCTGCGGGGTGGGGAAGACTGCCAGCCTCGGCAGCTCTTCCGGGGCCGCTTTGGAGATCGGCGGACGCGAATGGAACCGTACCGCGCCGAGGTGAGTGGTTTTCAACTGCGGTGAATGATCACTTTGCTGCCGCACCTCGGGAACCTGCCTGTGGCGGGCGATTTCGGAATTCCCCGGCGCGGGCTCAGGCTTGCGGAACAGAACCGCCACAGCAATCAGTGCGCAAGCCGCGGCCGGCAGCACCATCGCCCAGGCTAGCCAGCGCGCCCGCCGCCGTTGCCGCGCCGACGCTGTCACATACCTCAGAATTCGCTCGTCCAAATCCCCGGCCACGCCCGGATCGGCGTAGCTGCTGAGCGCGGCGTCCATAAGCCGATCCAATTCATCAAATTCGTGTTCATCGGGTTCGCGCATGACTGGCCTCCTCAATGGCTGAGATTTTTCCCCGCAGCATCTGCCGGGCTCGCTGCAGCCGTGTGCGCACCGTTCCCTCGGGGAGGCTGAGAATCTCACCGATCTCCCGCGAAT
>Ga0302157_10006358_pt1 | contig 12233 bp, 10 predicted proteins | sample I_Bog_N3_3_FD_193502 | JGI IMG/M metagenome (GOLD analysis project Ga0302157, IMG submission 193502) | Peat permafrost microbial communities from Stordalen Mire near Abisko, Sweden - I_Bog_N3_3 | ecosystem: Environmental > Terrestrial > Soil > Wetlands > Peat | place: Sweden: Abisko, Stordalen...
GGTTCGAATTGAACCGCCAGTCGCAAAAGCGCGCCGGACTGCTGTCGGGGCTGACCATCATCAACGCCTTTTTCGAAAATTCGACACGCACGCTGCTGTCGTTCGAAATCGCCGGCAAGCGGCTTGGTGCCGATGTCGTCAACATGCACGCCGCCACCTCGAGCGTGAAAAAGGGCGAAACGCTGATCGACACCGCGATGACGCTCAACGCCATGCGCGCCGATGCGATCGTCATCCGCCACGCCAGTTCGGGCGCGGTGCGGTTGATCGCGGGCAAAGTCGATTGCCCGGTGCTCAACGCCGGTGACGGACAGCACGAACACCCGACGCAAGCGCTGCTCGACGCGCTGACCATCCGCCATGCGCTGAACCTGCCGCGCGGCAGCGATCTCAACGGGCTGAACGTGACGATCTGCGGCGATATCCTGCACAGCCGGGTGGCGCGATCGAACGTGCTGTCGCTGACCGCGCTGGGCGCCGACGTGCGCGTCTGCGCGCCGCCGGCGCTGATGCCGGCCGAAATCGAGGCGATGGGGGTCAGGGTGTTCCACGATTTCGACGCCGCGCTCAAAGGGGCCGATATCGTCATGATGCTGCGGCTGCAGCAGGAACGTATGCAGGGCCAGTTCATCCCGTCCCCGCGCGAATACCGCCATCTTTACGGGTTGACGCTTGACCGGCTGGCCCGCGCCGAACCCGGTGCGCTGGTGATGCATCCCGGCCCGATGAACCGGGGCATCGAAATCGACAGCCAGGTCGCCGATCATCCCACGCGCAGCCTGATCACCCATCAGGTCGAATGCGGCGTGGCGATCCGCATGGCCTGCCTTGACGTGCTGACCCGCCGGGCGCGGGGCGTGCCGGGCTGGGCCACCATGGCAGGAGGCGCAGCATGATCCCGCAGCCGATCACCATCATCGGCGGGCGGCTGGTGCTGCCCCATGGCGAAGCCCTCCACAATGCCGAGCCCCACCCTGGCGCGGTCCGGCTGGCAGAGGGGCGGATTGCCGCATTGGGCGATGTGACCCCCGAACCGGGCGATATCGTCGTCAATGCCGCCGGGCAGCTGATAACGCCCGGTCTGGTCGATCTTGGCGTGTTCGCGGTGGACAAGCCGGCGTTTCATTTCGGGGGGATCACCCGCGCCGCGCTGATGCCCGATCAAGGCCCCCCGCTCGATCACCCGGCGCGGGTCCGCTTTGCCGCGCTGTCGGGCAAGCCCGACATGTGGATCCACCCGCTCGCCGCCGCAACGCGCGGGCTGGACGGGGTGGAGCTGGCCGAACTGGCGCTGATGCGCGAAGCGGGCGCGCGCGCGGTGGCGACCGGGCGGCGCTGGATCGACGATTCGGGCGTGATGTTGCGGCTGCTGTCCTATTGCGCGATGCTGGACCTGGTCGTCGTGACCCATGCCGAGGATGCCGGCGTGGTCGGCCAGGCGGTCGCCACGGCCGGCGAAATGGCGACCCGGCTGGGCCTGCCGAGCGCGCCGGCCGAGGCCGAGGCGCTGGCGGTGGGGCGCGACATCGCGCTGGCCGAGCTGACCGGTGCGCATGTCCATTTCCGCCAGGTCACGACCGCGCGCGCGCTTGATCTGGTGCGCGCGGCCAAGGCGCGGGGAATCCGCGTAACCGCCGGGGTCACCCCGGCGCATTTCATGCTGTCGGACCTGGAACTTGCGAATTTCCGCACGTTCAGCCGGATGTCGCCGCCGCTGCGTCAGGATGCCGATCGCCGCGCGGTGGTCGATGCGATTGCCGACGGCACGATCGACGTCATCGCATCGGGCCACGATCCGCGCGGGCCGGAAGACAAGCGGTTGCCGTTCGCCGATGCCGAACCGGGCATGGCCGGGGCGGAAACGCTGTTGTCGCTGACGCTGACGCTGGTGCGCGATGGCCGGATCGATCTGGCGCGGGCGTTCGACCTCGTCGCCGGGGCGCCGGCGCGGCTGTTGCGGGTCAATGCCGGGGTTCTGCGTCTGGGTGCCGAAGCCGATATCGCGCTGGTCGATCAGCACCGGCCGTGGGTGGTCTCATCGGACAAGATGGCCGCCAGCGCGGGCAACACACCGTTTGACCGCCGTCCGGTCGAAGGCCGCGTGACCGCCTTGTTCAAGGGCGGCACACGGATCGACTAAGCCGGGCTCAGCGCCGTGCGGGGTTGGTCTTGCCGGGGCGTGTCGGCGCGGGATGCGCGGCGGCGGGATGGAGCGGCGAATGCGCCGGACGGGCATCGGCAGTCTGCACCGCGCTAACCCGTGATGCGCCATTCACCGCCATCACCAGGCACGCCCCGCCGTGTGCGCGCAGCGATCCGCACAGCGATGACGCCGATGCCTGCCCGGTAAAGCCGGCGGCCTGGACACGCCAGAAATCCCGGCCGCGCACATTGACCTTGGTGATCAGGTTGGGATGGCCCTGCAGGTGGGGATCGCGCGCGACGAAATGGAGCCAGGCGCGGCGCGCCGATTCCTCGCTGTTGAATGCGCCCAACTGGACCAGATGGGTGCCGAGCCCGGACGCGGCCGGCGCCACGCGATGCGCCAGCGCCGTACGGACGGGGGCGGAATGTACCACAACCGGGTGCCCAGAGATCCGGATCGCGACCGGGATCGAGACCCGGGCCGGTGTCGGCGCCGGGTCGGCCGGTGTTGACGGGGCCAAATCGATCCGGGCGAGCGCGCCCGAAGCATACGGGGCCTGTACAGGCGGCAATTCGGCCGCCGGTGCGACCGCCGCGGCCTTTTCCGCCGCTGCGGGCTTGTCCGGCGAGGCGCCCGGAAAATGCGCCAGTGCCAGTGCCGCAGGCTGACCGTTGTCGCCGATCAGCGGCGCGCCAACCAGGCTGGCGACGCGACGGCGGGCGTCTTCGGGGCGCGCCATCGCCGCCCATGCCTGAATCCGGGCATTGACCTGGTCGGCCGGAACGTCCTGCCCGGCCATGATCCTGGCTTCGTTCCACATCCCCGACAGGGCATAAGCAAAGGCAAGGTTCTGGCGCACCTTGGGCACGTTCTGGCCCTGACGAATGGCGTTGGTCAACACGTCGACGCCGCGCTGGTTCTGCCCGGCCATGGCCAGCGCCAGCCCAAGATCTGCGGCAGGCAGGACATCGCCATAAGTGTTGATCGTATCGAGCGCCGCGCTGTTGTGCCCGAGCGCGAGATCGCTCAGCACCAGGCCGATCGCGGCGCGGCTGCTGTCATCACCCAGTTCGATCGCATCGGAAAACGCCTGGCGCGCGGATTCGAACCGGCCGGCGCGCAAATAGGTACTTGCCAGCAGGAGGCGCAGGTTTGGATTGCGACCTTCGCCCGAGACCGCCTGTTCGGCCAGCGCGATGGCGCGCGGCGTTTGGCCGTGACTGAGCGCGTCGCGCGCCTGCTGCGCCATCTTTTCCGGTCGCTGCGCATGGTTCGAACAGCCGCCAAGCAAAGCGACACTGGCGATCCCTGCGGCCAGCAGGGCAAATCGCCGGCCGGACAAGCGGGGAAACGACGGCGCACAGGGGTCATTCAGGACGCGAATGGTGTCGGTCATGGCTGGTTTCCGGTCGGTGCGTTGCTGTGCGACGACAATGTCGCAGGTATGGCGGATGCAGAAGTGCGGGCGGGGCCGGTTGCCCCAACGCGGTAAAGGTCAAAGGCATCGACCAGCACTTGTTGGGCGCTGCGCCCTTCGGCGCTGGCGATCCGGCGCAACTGGCCATGGCGGACGGCATCGAGCCGCAGCGTAAAGGCGACCCGGCGGCGCACCGCGTCGCCGCCATCGGAGGTGGCATCGAGCGGCAGGACATCGAGCGGCTGGGCATCGATCCGCCCCGCCGGCGCATCGATGCCCAGCGCGCGGGCCAGCCGCGCGACCTGCCGCACGACTTCGGGCAATTCCACCCCTGCGTTGGCGTCGCTGACGACAGCTTCGATCGGGGCAAACGACAACGGCACGCGCCGCGCAGACGCGCGGCGGCCGAGCATGGCGGCATCAAGCGAGGCCAGCGGTTTGATCCCTTCGGCGCTCATGGCCACCTCAGGACCCGATCACGCGGCGGCCAAAGCCGCCACCGGCCGGGCGCGCCAGCCCGCTTGTCGGCGGCGCCGGGGCCGGGGGCACGGCAAACACCGTGCGCCGGAAATTCTTTTCCAGCCGTTCGGACACATAGGTCCACAGCGCGCCGACCTCGATCGCCGATTTTCCGGTCGGGTCGACCTCCATCACGGTGCGGCCATCGATCATCGATGCGGCAAAATCGGTGCGCTGGTGCAGGATCACCGGCGCGACCGTGCCATGCTGGCTGAGCGCGACAGCGGCCTCGGAGGTGATCCGGGCATTGGGCGTTGCCGCGTTGACGACGAAGATCAGCGGCTTGCCCGCGCGTTCGCACAATTCCACCGTTGCGCCCACGGCGCGCAAGTCATGCGGGCTGGGCCGGGTCGGCACGACGACCAGTTCGGACACCTGGATGACGGACTGGATCGCCAGCGTGATCGCCGGCGGAGTGTCGATGACGGCCAGCTTGAAACCTTGCTGGCGCAACGCGATCAGATCGGCCGCCAGCCGGGTGACGCTGGTCTGGGCCAGTGCGGGATATTCCGCTTCGCGCTCGTTCCACCATTCGGTCGTCGACCCTTGCGGATCGATATCGATCAGCACGACCGGTCCCGCGCCGGCGCGTTGCGCCTGTACGGCAAGATGCCCGGACAAGGTCGTCTTGCCGGACCCCCCTTTTTGCGATGCCAGTGCAAGTACGCGCAACGCTGTTCCCCGTCATAACCGGATTGGTCGTGGTACGAGCGATTCCATATCTCCCTCAAATTTTGGTTAACAAAGGGCCAGATCGGCCCTTTGACTGCAAAAGAGCTGTCTTTTTGTCGCTCAAACGCCTCTGCGAGGGCATTTTGCGGGTCGCGGGCTTGCGTAATCGTCATAAGGGCCATGACGGGGGATTCGGATTCGTTTACCACCCGGATCGGACTGAACAGGCGGGATGGCGATGACGGCGGTGGACATAAGGGTGCGGGACACAAGGTTGGGTCGTGCAGCGCGGACGACGCTGGGGCTTTGCGCCGGCCTGGCCCTGCTTGCCGCCGGAACGCTGCCGGCACGGGCCGATGTCAAGGACGGGGTCGATGCCTGGGGCCGGGGCGATTACGATGCCGCCGTGGCGCAATGGCAGGGCCCTGCCGCCAAAGGTGACCCCGACGCGATGTTCAACATGGGCCAGGCCTACAAACTGGGCCGGGGCGTGCCCAGGGATATGCCCAAGGCAGAGGATTTCTACGCCCGTGCCGCGCGAAAGGGGCATATCCGCGCCGCCGACAACTATGGCATCGTGCTGTTCCAGACCAACCGCCAGGCCGATGCGATGCCCTGGCTCAACGCCTCTGCCGATCGCGGCGAACCACGCGCGATGTATATCCTCGGGATTGCCGCCTACAACGGCGACTATGCGCCAAAGGATCTGGTCCGCGCCTATGCGCTGATGACCCGATCGGCGCAGGCCGGGTTGCAGCAGGCGGTCACCAGCCTGGCCGCGATGAACGAAGCCATCCCGCTGGAACAGCGCCAGCAGGGCGTGGCGCTGGCCGGAGAGCTTGACCGCAAGGCCAGTGCCGCGCGGGCCAGCGAAATGGGCTCTGCAGACCTAGGCGCCGGCAGCCCGGCGCCGGCCTCCGCCGCCGCCGCCGCACCGGCCGCGATCACCCCTGCGCCAACGACCGCCGGGGCCGATTATGCCCACCCGGTCACGCTGCCCGCACATCTGCCCGCACATCCGCCCGCTCCGCCGGCCAGGCCGGTGGTCGCTGCGGCACCGCCCGCGCGCCCGGCACCGCCGATACATGAAACCAGCGTTGCATCAGGCGGCATTTGGCGCGTTCAACTTGGCGCGTTCGGCCAGAAAGAGCATGCCGACGCGCTGTGGGCCAAACTGCGCAGCCGCCCCGAAATCGCCGGCCACCCCCGGATCGATGCGGGCGGTGGTGTGGCCCGGTTGATGGCCGGGGGCTATTCCGAGGCGGGGGCGCGCCAGGCCTGCGCCGCGCTCAAGGTTGCGGGCCTGACCTGCCTTGTTGTCAATCACTGAAAATACCGGCGCTGACGGCCGGTCGGGACCCCGGATCGCCGCGATCGATTTCGTGCGCGGCGTCGCGCTGCTCGGCATCCTGACGATCAACGTGACCGGGTTCTGGGGGCCGACTCTGGCCAGTTTCAGCCCGCACCTGCCGCGCGCGGAACCCGGCGGCGACATCTGGTTCCTGATCGCGTTCGTGTTGTTCGAAGGCAAGATGCGCGCCTTGTTCACCCTGCTGTTCGGGGCGAGCATGCTGTTGTTCATCGATGCGGCCGACCGGCGCGGGTATTGGGGGCCGGGGATGCAGGCGCGACGCCTGATCTGGCTGGCGCTGTTCGGCTATGCCCATTACCTGCTGCTGTGGTGGGGCGACATCCTGTTTCCTTATGCGCTGTGCGGGTTCTGCGCCCTGCTGCTGTGCCGACTGCCGGCCTGGCCGCTGCTGGCCAGCGGGCTGGCACTGTTTCTGGTCAGCCACGGGCTCGATGCGATCGGCGTGGCGCAGGGGATTCGTGCCGAACAGGCGGTGCTGGCGGGGCATAAACTTGTCCTGGCGGGGCCGGGCCTTGCCGCCGATCGCGCCGACGATCGCGCCGACGATCGCGCCGCCGATCGCGCCGCCGATCGCGCCGCCGAGGCGGCGATGCTGGCGCGGATTGCCAGTTCGATCGCCGACGACCGGCGGATTCTGGCGGCATCGTTTGGCGCGGCGGTGCGCCTTCGGCTGACGCAGGCGGCGTGGTTGCCGTTCCAGACCACCGGATCGACCTTTACCGAGACGCTGCCGCTGATGCTGATCGGCATGGGGCTGCACCGCGCCGGGATGTGGCGTGGGGCATGGCCCCGGCGGGCGCTGGCGTGGCTGGCAGGGGTCGGCGTGGGCACGGGCGGGGCGATGACGCTGGCGCTGGCGTGGTGGATCAGCGCCCACGATTTTCCGCCCCGGGCCATGTTCGGAGTGATCGAAACGCTGACCGCGCTGCCGCATCTGGCGATGGCGATGGGCTATGGCGCGGGGCTGATGCTGATCTGGCCGACGCTGGCGACAACCGGCATCGGCCGCACTTTGGCGGCAACCGGCCGCACCGCCTTTACCAACTATCTGGGCACGACCCTGCTGATGACGGCGCTGTTTTCGGGCTGGGGGCTGGGGCTGGGCACATGGCTGCCGCGCGGGTGGCTGCCGCTGTTCATCCCGCTCGGCTGGGCGGCGATGCTCGCCTGGCCACGGTACTGGCTGGCGCAACGGCCCCAGGGCCCGTTCGAAGCGGTGTGGCGGCGGTTGACCTGGCTGGGCGTGCCGGACCGCATTGGTTAACCATGGCGATCAACCAATCTGCACCGTGTTTTCGGCTAATCAGGCAAAGCCGGGACGCGCGACAGGAAGGAACGAAGTAATGTGGGCCTTGCCGCCGGGATGGCGCAAGTGGACAAAACGGCGGCTGCCGCTGGTGGCTGGCGGCGCGGTGGTCGTGGTCCTGTCGGCCACGCTGGCGCTGCACGTGCTCAAGGACATCGTCGGCATCGTGCGCACCGAGCCCGAACCGGTGCATGATCGCCTGATTGTGCCGGAGCATGCACCTGTGCGCGCATCTGTGCCACGCCCGCCGGCACCCCGTCCGGTCGCCGGCGGCCCGTTCGTGGTGCGATCGATCCTGTCGATCCCCGGCCCGATCAAATTCGGCCAGTTCTATTGGGACGAATCCAGGGGCGAGCCCGGCCCGCTGGTGATCACCGTCGATCTGGCCGCGCGGGTGCTGTCGGTGTTTGAAAACGGCCACGAAGTCGGCGCGACCGCGATCCTCAAAGGCTATGGCGACAAACCGACGCCCCTGGGCGTGTTTCCGATCACCCAAAAGGACGCGACCCACGTGTCCAACATCTTTGACGCGCCGATGCCGTGGATGTTGCGCCTGACCAATGACGGCGTGTCGATCCACGGCAGCAAGGTCGAACGCGGCTATGCCACCAACGGCTGCATCGGCGTGCCCGATCGCTTTGCCGAAAAGCTGTTCCACGTGGCCCATCTGGGCGACAAGGTGATCATCACCGACGGCAAGCAGTTGAAGCTGGGCGATCCGATCCTGAACCCGCCCAAGACCTGAGCGATATCACGCCGGCCCTACAAGATGTCGAACCCTTCACCCAAGGTGGCGCGCAGCTTGTCGAGCGCCTGCGCCTTGAGCTGGTGGACGCGCGGCACGCTGACCTCCAGCACGCCGGCGATTTCGGCAAGGTTCAGTTCCTCGACGAAATAGAGTTGGATGACCATCTGCAACCGTTCGGGCAGCGTGGCGATCGCATCGGCGACGACGTGGCGCGTTTCCTCGTCGGCGATCAGCGCAAAGCTGTCGGGCCGGTCATCGGCAAAGGCCATTGAACTGTCCGAATAGGCATCGTCGATCGGTTCGAACCGCAAGGGTTCGGCCGCCGCGCGCAAATCGCCAAGATCGGACAGCGTCACCCCCATCGCCTCGGCCAGTTCGCTTTCGGTCGGTTGTCGGCCGAGCAGCACGGCCAGACTTTCGGTGTGATCGCGCAGCGTGCGGCGGCGGTCGGCGGCAGAGCGCGACATCGGCGAACTGCGGCGGATCAGGTCGACCATCGCCCCGCGCACGCGCAGCTTGGCATAAGCGGCAAAGCCGTCCTCGGTCTGGCCGGTGTGTTTCTGCGCGCATTCGGTCAAGGCGACGAGCCCGGCCTGAATCAGGTCGTCGACCTCGATCCCGGCCCGGCCCGAACCATGCGCGTGCCAGGCCAGGCGGCGGACCATCGGCAGGAAACGGCGGATACGGTCGGCGGTGTCGTCGCGATAAGCGCGCACTGCGGAAAAACTGCGATGGTGAAAATTCATGCGGCAAGTCCTTCGGGTTGCGGCCGAGAGAAAGACTGTGGGGGGGAAGCCTGGCGGACGGATTGATCGGTCAGCGCCGGGGGCGGCGGGGGTGCATTGGCCTCGCCGCCGATCACCGCGATCACTTCGATCGGCTGGCTTTGCGGCAGTTCGGAAATCGACAGGACGAGGCAGGCCGGCGCGCGGAACCGCAGCGCCGCCGACAGCGTGCGGCGGGCGCGCGGCTGAACGATCAGCGCCGGGGGAATGGCGCCTGGCCCGCGTTCGGTAATCAGCGCGGCCACGCGTTCGCCCAGGCCGCGCGCAAGGTCGGGCTCGATCACCGGCAGCCCGGATACCGGGTCCTGCATGCCCTGTACGATCATCGCTTCAAGCCCGGCTTCGAGCGTGATCACCGGCAGGCGGTCGTGCGGGCTGCACACCCGCCCGACGATCATCGGACCCAGTTCGGCGCGCAGGATATCGATCAGCCGGTCGTGCTCGGTGGTCTGCTGCACCGCCTGACCGAGCGCCGCCAGGATCGGCAGCGGATGGCCGATGCCGATCCCGTCTTCGAGCAGCGCGCGCAAGATGCGGGTGATCGCGCCCAGCGACAGCGGGTTGGGATGGATCGTTTCAACCAGGCCCGCCGAACGCTGGCGCACGCCTTCGAGAATGGCGCGCACTTCGTCGGGGCCGAGCATCGCCTGCGGCCGTTCGCCCAGCAACTGATTGAGATGCGTGGCAATGACCGTGCCGGCGTCGACCGTCAGGTACCCTTCGGCAATCGCGGCATCGCGGCTGGCAGGATCGATCCACAGCGCGGGGCAGCCAAAGCTGGGGTCGGTGGTCGCCTCGCCCTTCAAACCGTTACTGGTGCGCGCCTCTCCCGCGTTGATCGCCAGGATGCGGTCGGGACGCACGGTGCTGCCACCGATTTTCACCCCGCCGAGCATGATGCGGTATTCGTTTGGCGGCAATTCGAGCGAATCGCGGACCCGGAATTGCGGCACGATAAAGCCACAGGCCTGGCTCAACTGTTTGCGCACCCCGGTGATCCGCGCCACCAGCGGCGATCCACGCTTGGTATCGACCAGGTGCACCAGCCCATAGCCCAGCTCGATCGTGACCAGCGTGTGGTCGGACACTTCTTCGAGCATGATCCGCGATGGATCGGGCGGGGCCGGGGGCGGGGCGGTGTCGGCGACCTTTTGCCGGTCGGCGCGCTTTTTCAGATTCCACCACAGCCAGCCGGCAATCCCCGCCGCAGGCAGGAACACCGACTGCGGCATCGCCGGGATCATGCCGATCGCGGCCAGGATCACCGCCACCGGCAACCAGGTCGATGGGCTGGCGAATTGTCCGCCGATCTGCCCGGCCAGGTCGCGGCTGTCGGCAACGCGGGTGACGATCACCGCCGCCGCGATCGACAGCAACAGCGAGGGCACTTGCGCAACCAGCGCGTCGCCCACCGCCAGCGTGACATATTTCTGCGCCGCGTCGGCTGCGGTCAGCCCGTGGCTGAGCATGCCGAGGCAGAACCCGGCGATGATGTTGACCCCCAGGATCAGCACCGCAGCGATCGCATCGCCTTTGACGAACTTGCTGGCGCCGTCCATCGAACCGTAGAAATCGGCCTCGGTCGAAACGTCGCGGCGGCGCGCCTTGGCTTCCTGGGCGTTGATCAGCCCGGCAGCAAGGTCGGCATCAATCGCCATCTGCTTGCCGGGCAAGGCATCGAGCGTAAACCGCGCGGACACTTCGGACACGCGTCCGGCGCCCTTGGTGACCACCACCATGTTGATGATCATCAGGATCATGAACACGAACAGGCCGACCGCGAAATTGCCGCCGATCAGGAACGCGCCAAAGCTTTCGATGACATGGCCCGCCGCCGCGCCGCCGTTGTGGCCATTGACCAGCACGACGCGGGTCGAGGCGACGTTGAGCGACAGCCGCAGCAGCGTGGCAAACAGCAGCACCGACGGGAATGACGAGAAATCGAGCGGCTTTTCCGCATTCATTGCCGCCATCAGCACCGCCACCGACAGCGCGATGTTGAACACGAAGAACACGTCGAGCATGACCGCCGGGATCGGCACGACCATCAGCGCGATCAGCGTCAGGATCCCGGCAGGCAGCGCCAGTGCGCCGAGTTTGGACAAGCGTTGGAACACCGCCTAAAGCCCCAGCGCGCGGATGCGGCCATAGGCCTCGCGCACGTTGGCGGGCACCCCGGCATCGCCCTGGCCGAACGCTGCCAGCAGCGTATCGGCCATCGAGCTTGCCCCGCCAGGCGGCGCGGCACTGGCCGCCGTTGCGGCAAATTCCTGGGCAATCGGGCCGCCACCTGCACCCGGCGCAGCATAAGCCGGGCCAACACCCGCACCCGGCGCAGCATAAGCCGGGCCAACACCCGCACCCGGCGCAGCATAAGCCGGGCCAACACCTGCACCCGGCGCAGCATAAGCCGGGCCAATACCTGCGCCCGGCGCGGCATAAGCCGAGCCAGTGGCGGTCATCGCCGTATCCAGCCGGGTGCGCAGCAGGTCCATCACCTGGCCCACGCTGCGCGGGGCAGATCCGGCGAAAAAGATCGCGCGGTTGGCCGCCGCCGCTTTGGGCAAGAGCGCCGCCGCGCTTTGTGAAGGGTCGCTCGACAACGCCGACAGAAAGCGCCCGGCCGCGTCGGGGCCAAGGAAATGGGCGAGATAGAGTTCGGTGTTGTCGGGATCGCGGCCGAGCACGCCATAAAGATAGTTGCGGTTGTCGTTGGCCAGTTCCCCGGCCATGAGCGCCGAAACCTGCGGGTCCTGGCGCAGCGCCAGCCATTGCGCGCGCGATGTCGGATCATGCGCGGCGCCCGACGCATCGAGGCCGAAATCGGCGCCATGGCGATCGAGAGTCTTGAGCCAGGTCGATCCGGTAAACTGATACAGCCCGCGCGCGCTCGATGTGCGCGCCTTGGCCTGTGGATCGAGGCCGGATTCGAGCCGCGCCTGCGCCAGCAGATAATTGAAATCGACCCCGGTGGCCGCAGCGGCACGGGCAATCGCGGTCTGCACCGGCATTTGCGGCGCGATCCCCGGCAAGGCGGGGACCGACGACAGCGAGGCTGAGGTATCAGGCAAACTCACTGAACAACCTTTCCGAGGCGCGGCATGCGCGGCTCCGATCCAGGTTCAGCAAGAGGCGTGCCAAATCGGCACCATCACCTCTGCGCGATCAGCGCAGGCGGCGTTATCGCAGGCGGCGTTATCGCAGGCGGCGTTATCGCAGGCGGCGTTATCGCAGGCGGCGTTATCGCAGGCGGCGTTATCGCAGGCGG
>Ga0302157_10006361_pt1 | contig 12227 bp, 10 predicted proteins | sample I_Bog_N3_3_FD_193502 | JGI IMG/M metagenome (GOLD analysis project Ga0302157, IMG submission 193502) | Peat permafrost microbial communities from Stordalen Mire near Abisko, Sweden - I_Bog_N3_3 | ecosystem: Environmental > Terrestrial > Soil > Wetlands > Peat | place: Sweden: Abisko, Stordalen...
GGCCGCCGCAACCGCCCCTGGAAGGCGTCCCCTCAACCTCACACCAGCCCAGGCCGCAGCCTGAGCGGGGAGTTGCTCATTCGTTCTAGCTTAGCGTTGTTTACGGTACAGTTGACGCTATGACCTCCAGTAGCTCGGGCTGTGAAGCATCCCGGGGCTACGCTGGGTGCCATGCGAGACCTGATGTTGCTGAAATCGTCGCAGCAACCTCGCTACTGGCAGGTTGTGTCGGGAGTCTAAAATTGTAACTCGATGGGGCTAGTACGATTGTCCCGCCAGATATCAGCGGACACTTTCCGGCCCGGTGCGAGCACCGCGAGTTCACGCTGCATGCCCGCGATATCCGCCACCGTCAATCCGTTGAAAGACAGGATGACGTCGCCCGCCTGGAGTCCTGCTGATGCGCCAGCGCCTCCCGCACCAACTTCCAGGATAAGTAAGCCCCGAGTGGGCGCACGCAGATCGCTGAATATGATGGGCGTGACAGGCACAACGCGAACAAGTAGATCACGGCGCGCGACGCCAGGAGCCGGCGCGGTAACGGCCTCGTTTAATGCAAGTGGGGAAGGAGCGGGCGAGGGCACCATCACAGGCGCAAGGGTAGCTGGTGCGGCCCTGTCAGCAACGCGCCATCCCCGCGCCTCCATGCAGTCATTGAAGTTGGCATTCTGCTCTATTGCGCTACCGATAGCGGCACCCAAGGCTGCGCCGGCGGTATAGGAGGCAACGAACTGTGGCGAGCCGGATGCGCCAAATTCATAATCCTTGACGGCTCCGCGCGCCATTAGTCGGCAACGTGCCGAATCCGGCTCAAAATCGAGGCTGGACATACCTGGCCCAGGTGCGAAGGTGTGATTTACACAGGCGCCAAGCGAAAACAGGGCCGTTGCCAACGCGATACGCCCGCCTCGCACGCACATAATAATCTCCATAATCACTTTTCACGCACACAGCAGAAAGTGTGGTATAAAAATAACGTGAATTACCTCGTAGGCACGGAAAGCTGTCCGTCGTCCACCCGATTGGCGGACAGCACTATACACCCGGTTTATGGTAGTTACAACCAAATATATACGGTTCTTGCATGTGCGTTATGCACCAGAGGTTTTGTCTGGCGCGCACGGCGGCGGGCTGCCCGGAAGCGAGGCGGCGGCGCGGGGGGGCGGTGTGATTTGCCAGCCGATGGGCGAGGAGGCCTGGGAGCTTAGGTAGGCCTGGTAGTTCCCCGACTACGCCGCTGCGGGGGGCTCGCCATCCCGGCGGGTTGCACGTCGGAGCGGCACGACCTCCGACCGATAGCGATCAACCGCTTCAGCGTGGTGGTTGATGTCGCCGCGGTAGGCACCTTCCGGGGTCACGGTGATGATTTTGTTGCGGCCGCGCTTGACCCTGGTGATGGCGCCAACCCGTTCCAACAAGGCGAGAGCATGGGAGACTGCCATCGGCTGCAATTCCATCTGCTGCGCGATCTCAGCGGCGGTTCGGGTGCACTCGTAGGTCTGCCAACCAAGCCGACGGACAACCTCCGCAAGAACCATGTGCGCCGTCGCCCGCTCTGCCGGCGTGGCGCCAGAGGCGATAAGGCGGTCCCGCACGGCATCGTGGAAGGAGATCCCCACGGTTACGTTGCCTCCAAAGAAATCGAACTCCGCCTGCGTCGGCCGGCGTGCCAGCTCCTTCAGCTTAGCAGCGGCCTCACGGGCCTGCACGGCTCTATCGGGATCGCGCTCGGTCAACGCCTCCTGATCGGCCAGGAGCGCCGCCTGCCCGTAGCGCCCCCGCCGGCGGAGTTGGCGCGGTGTCAGATCCTCCGGCTGGGCAGAGGGGCGCGGCCGTGCGGCGCGGCCAGAAACTATCTCATCGAGGCTACGGACCACGCCGCCGGCCCGCCGCTCTGCCGCCTGCTGCTGCCGGGCAAGTGCCAGCACGTCGTCGCCGAGACCGCGTTGCCTGAGTTTTCGAAGCGTTGTCGCCATGCGCTCGAGTCCTGATCGTAGTCTCGTAGACTAGCTTCGTAGTCTGGTAGACTACTGTCAAGCGGCCTGGAATGCGGCGATTCCAATGCGCTAACCCGCGAATCCGCCGACGGTATCCCTATCCCAGATTCTAAGACTCTTTGGCCTGTACCGTAATGGGCTGGGGATAACTCCGCCGGCCGATGGCGCTCGCCAGACCCGGAAAGGCAAGCGGCATTGAACAAGAGGGTGGTCGAGAAGGGCATGGGGAGAACGGCCCGGGACCGTGCCGGAGGACAAGCCGGCGGCGGTGCCGAAGACGCCCGCCCGGAAGCGCGCAGCGCCACGGGGAGCGGCCTCCGTTGGTAAAGGACAGCCGCCCGCCAAGTAGCCGTGAGCGGCCCGACGACTGGGGCGGGCTGGCAGGGCGCTACCGCGGCGGGTCGCCGGGCGGCAGCGCATCCCAGAAGGTGAAGGTACAGGCGAGGCGCCCGCTGGGCTGCGGTGCGCATTGCCTGTGAACGTCGCTCAGGCGGTTCCACTCGATCAGCCGGAGCCAGTGGTCTCCGTCGGTGCTGCTTTCGCGCTCCAACGCGGCTGTCAGGCGGCCATGGATCACCTGATAGGCGAGCAGCATGCGTTCCTGTTCCGATGCGGTGCCGCACCAGAAGGCGCCGGCGCTGAAGCCAAGCAGGAGAGCGGCGACGATCATCCGGTCGCGCCAGTCCCGCACCCGTTCGTGCCGGATAACCGTGGTGGAGAGCAGATCCTCGGTCTCGGTCCGGAAGCCGCGCAGCACGTCCTGCCGGCACCCCCTGGTTTCGGCTGCGGACGCCTCGATGCGTTCGGCCGCCCGGGCGAGGGAGTGATCCGCCTGGCGGGCCGCTTCGGTGACGACGCCGTGGGCGGCCTTCGTCATGCTGCGGCACTCGTCGCGGATGCGATCCTCGTGGCGGGCGAGGGCGACCTTCAGCTCGTCGGCCAGGCCGTCGTAGTGCACCAGCATTTCGCAGAGCATGTCGAGGATGGGTGCGAGCGGGTCGCGGCGCCCGACGCCCTGGCGTCGCATCAACTCGCGGAACTTTTCGACGAAGTTCTGGATGAAGAAGGTGCGGTCGGGGTGCCGGCCGTCGCGCGGCGGATCAAGCAAGTTGATCTGCCGGCGCGGTGACGAAGGCGGCAGCGGGGCCGCCTCAGGCGGCGGCAGCATGCGGACCGCCGGGTCCTGCGGTGGCCCGGTGTCTGCGGGCGCCGGCGGCGGGTCGGGCTGCTGCCTCAGCGAGGCGAACAGCCCGCGGAGCGGGGAGGGGCGCTCGGCCCCTCCCTTCGATGCTTCGGTCACGGCAGCCACGCGGCGACCGGCTCGAACGCCTTCTCCATGGCGACGAGCCAAAGTGCCGTGCGCTGGCGATCGAAGACGCCCAAGGGCGGCAGCCCCTCCTTGCTCTTGCCGGCGGCGGCATCGGCGAAGGACAGATGCCGGGCGTTGATCTCGAATGCGGGCTTGAGCTGGGGCATGACGATGGGTACGGCACCGCGGCGGATGGCGGCCTTGAAGATCTTGTGCTCGCGGACCGCGGCGAACACCGTCTCGTCGTTGCCGTGGCCGATCGGCACCAGACCTTCGTTGAGGATCAGGGCGGTGCGTTCCGGTGCGAACAGCCCGTTGTCTTCAAGGGCGGCCAGGTAGGCGAGGCTTTCCAGCTCCGGGCTGAGGAGGTGGAGCACCACCGGAGCGATCCCACTGGCCTCAAGCAGGGACTGGAGGGCCAGCTCCAGCGCGATCCGCTTAAGCACCAGGTCGCCGCCTCCGAGATCGAGGACGAGGTTGAACCGGTCGGCGACCATCCGGGTGATGATGGCCTCCAGCCAGCGCCAGACGGTGGCATCGTCGGCCCCGTTCGGGGTGAGCACACCGTCGAGGAAGAGCGGCAGCGAGCGGTTGGTGCGGTCGCCGTCGGCGATGACGAGCAAGCGTCCGGCGGCGATGGCACGCTCGACGATCCAGCGCAGCAGGAGCGTCTTGCCGGCGCCGCCGCGGCCGGCGAGGAAGACGAAGAGGGCGAGGGCGAGCGCCTCTTCCGGGGAGAGGGGAAGACCGGCCTTGCCGTCGGCCGGAGGGGTTTCACGCTTGGACACGGAGTGGTCCTCCAGGGTTGTGAGGACCGCTAAAGGATCACCCTCCGCTGCGAACGGCGCATGCCAATTTTCAGTCGATGACTTTGGCGGGGGCAATTTTCTGGCCGCCCTGCCGCTCGGCCAGATCGGCGATGCGCCGCTCGACCGCTTCGTCGCTCAGCAGAGAAGGCGTTGATTCTTTTGTGTCTTTTGCCGGTGGCGGAAGCGGCTTGGTACCGCCGAGCAAGCGAACGGGGCGGATTTCGATCGCCGGCGGGTCCTGGTCTGCAAACGGTAACTCATTTTTTTCTGCGCCCGGCGGAGGAATCGACGGTGCGTCTGGCGGGTCACAGGTTGGTGATTGGCGCTGAGCGACGGGCCTGGCCGGGACGGGGCGGCGGTTGCGCCGGGTCAGGCGGGACCAGGCGAGCTTGGCGATGTCGGCGGTGACCGGCCGACCCAGCTCGTCGGTGAGTCCCTCCTCTTCGGCGAGCAGGCTGGCGAGATCGGCCCAGCCGTAGCGATCGACGGTGATGAGGGCGTGCAGCTCGTCGTAGTGGGCGAGCATGTAGCGGGAGAGGTCGGACATGCGGCGGTGCGGCTTGGCGCCGCGGGCCTGGAGCTTATCGCGCAGGCTGCGTAGTGGCGGCAGGGCCGCGTCATCGTGCTGCATGGTGGTGCCCTGGCGCCGGCTTGCAGGCGAAAGCGTAGCATATCAGTATCACTTCGGCGACGGCCCAGCCGCAACCAGGAGGCACACCAGCGTCCGAAACAGTCAGCAAAGCCCCGATCCGACCCAGGAGCTGGTCTACAGACCAAGGCACCTTTGGTGCTGCAGTTCCGGCAGCGAACGCCCTTATAATGGGCCGGGCAACCGGGAGGTGCAACGGCGATGGCGGACGACGTAGCGGGCGAATTGGCGGAGTTGCGGACCGCGGTGGACCGGCTGACGCAGGGTCTGCAGTTGATGCTGGAGACGCAGGCGACGCAGACAGAAATGCTGCGGGCGGTGCTGGAGGCGGCGAGCAGCCCGGCGCCGGCGGACCGCGAGCTGACCGACCTGCTGGCGCGGATCGCGGCGACGCTGCAGGCGCAGGGCGGCAGCCTGCAAGCGATCCTGAAGACGCTGACCAGCCTGCCGGCGGATGTCGGCACGGCGGTGGCGGCGAGCGTGCGCGATGGGCTGGCCGGGCTGTAGCGACCCGAGCCGACAAGCGGTCCGCCGATCTGGCCGACCGCCGGGGCGCCGCCGGTGCTGACCTACCGCACCGGCGCGGCGGGGGCGCCGTCGGCGGCGATGGCGATGGCCGCCCACTTGCTGGAGCAGACCCTGCCGCGGGCGCAGGCGGAGCTGGCCACCTACTACCAGCGCGGGCTGGCGCCGAACGTGGCTTCGGCCACGAACGATGCCTATGCGTCGGCGGTGGCGGAGCCGCGGCGGGATATGGACCCCAGGCTGGCGGCGCTGCTGGGCCTCGATCCGAACCGGGCGCCGAGCATCGGGGAGATCGCGCAGGTGCTGGCGGGCAACCGGGCGGATGGCGGGCGGATTCCCGGCAAGCAGGTGCAGCGGCCCACCGCGAGCCTGGCCGAGGAACTCGGCCTGGACGGCACGCGCGCGCCCACGGCGGCGGAGATCGCGGAGGTGCTGGCCGGTCGGCGGGCGGACGGCCAGGCGCTGCCGGCAGAACGAGCGGCCGGACTGCGGTCGCGGTTCCTGGCGCTGTACGGGGTGCCGAAGGGCAAGCAGCCATCGCCGGGACAGGTGGCGGCCATGCTGGCCGGCAAGCGGGCGGACGGCGAGGACCTGCGGCTTGGCCCGCTGCTGGAGGCATTGTCGGCGTCGCGGGCGCGCATCGGCTACGTCGATCTGTGCTGGTCGGCTGACAAGTCGGTGTCGCTGGCCTGGGCGTTCGCGCCGACCGAGGCGGAGCGGAACCTGATCGCGCAGGCGCACAAGGACGCGGTGACCAGCGCGCTGGACTACGTGCAGGCCGAACTCGGCCGGGCGCGGAAGGGCAAGGCGGGCCGGGGCGGGTTCGATGCCGGGCAGATCGGCTGGATCAGCTTCGACCACTACGCCAGCCGGCCGACGGTGGAACTCGCCCGCACCGACCCGGCAACCGGCGAGCGCTACACCGAGCTGGTGACGCTGAAGGTGGCGGGCGACCCGCAGTTGCACACCCATGTGGCGGTGCCGAACGTGGTGCTGACCGAGGGCGGCCGGGTCGGCGCGCTCGACCTGCAGCGGCTGGACGGCCGGGTGAAGGAGTTCGGCGCCTACTACCAGGCGCATCTGGCGACCAACCTGCGCCGGCACGGGGTGGCGGTGGCGCTGGACGAGGCGACCGGGGCGGCGCGGATCACGGCGATCCCGGCGCGTGTTCGCGATGCGTTCTCCAAGCGGACGCGGAACGGCACCGAGGCAGCGCGGGCCTATGCGGCGAGCGTCGGGCTGGACTGGGACGCGCTGGACGACGCGCGCCAGATCGGGCTGGCCAAGCGCGGGGTGCAGGGCGACCCGCGGCAGGTCAAGCAGGACGACCTGGGCGACTTTGCCGCCTGGCACCAGCAGGCGGCCGAGCTGGGCTGGCGGCATGGCAGCGTGCTGCGGCAGGCGCCGATCGGGCCGGCGCCGAGCCGGGAGGCGCGGCTTGAGCACGCTTATACTGTTGCGCTCGGCGTGTTCGACCCGGTGTTGCAGCGGCGGGCGGTGACCGAAGGGGCCGAGGCGCGGGTGGCGGCGGCGCGCGGGCTGATCGCCGCCGGGGTGGAGAGCCCGGCGGACATCGACGCGGTGACCCGGGCGTTCGCCCGCAGCGGCGTGCGGCAGGACGGGCGGAAGACCAGGCTGCTGTGGGGTAAAGCGACCGACCAGTACGGGCAGGACGTCGTGCGCCTGACCACCACGCTGCACGCCGAGCGTGAGGCGGAGCTGGTTGCGCTGGCGCAGGCGGCGGCGGCGGACCGCAGCGCCGACCTGCCGTCGGCGGCGATCGACGCGGCGGTGGCGCGCTGCGGGGTGGATTTCGCGGCCAGCGAGCATGGGCGGACGCAGCGGGCGATCATCGACCGGCTGGGGCAGGGCGGCCGGCTGGCGGTGACGATCGGTGTGGCCGGGGCCGGCAAGTCAACGCTGCTGGCGCCGCTGGTCGATGCCTGGCAGGCGAGCGGGCGGACGGTGTTCGGTGCGGCGCTGGCCTGGCGACAGAGCGACGAGCTGGAGAAGGCCGGCATCCCGGACGCCCGCCGGGCGGCGATGGCGCGCTTTCTGGAGGACGCCCAGGCCGGGAAGCTGACGCCGGACCGGAACAGCGTGGTGGTGGTGGACGAGCTGGGGCAACTCGGGACGCGGCAGTTGCTGGCGCTGCTGCAGCTGCAAGCGGCGCACGGGTTCCAGTTGGTGGCGGTGGGCGACGACAAGCAATGCCAGTCGATCGAGGCCGGTCCGGTGATCGACCTGCTGCGCCGGGCGCTCGGCGCGGAGGCGGTGCCGGAGATCCTGACCACGGTGCGCCAGCAGACCGAGCGGGAGCGCGCCACCAGCCTGCTGTTTCGGGAGGGGCGGGCGGACGAGGCGCTGGCGATCAAGCGCGGCGACGGCACGGCGCGGCTGGTGACCGGCGACTATGGCCAGGTGGTGGAGGCGATCGCGGCGCTGTGGCAGGAGCGGCGGGCGGCGAATGCCGGCGACCCGGACTACACGCTGAGCGTCAGCGCGCCGACCAACCAGGACGCGCGCGAGATCAGCGCGGCGATCCGGCGGCACCGGCGGGCGGCCGGCGAGATCGGACCCGACCAGGTGGCGCTGTCGGCGATCGACCAGATCGGCAAGACGTTTGAGCTGACGCTGGCGGTGGGCGACCGGGTGCGGCTGTTCGCCCGCACCAACGCCGCCTACCCGGACCGCAGTCGGGGCATCATCGGCAACAACGGGTCGGTGCTGGAGGTGCGCGGCATCGACGACAAGGGGGCGGTGCTGCGCAACGCGCAGGGGCGGGAAGGGCGGGTCGCGTGGTCGACGCTGCGTGACGGCCGCAGCGGGCGCATCCGGCTGAGCTATGGCGACGTGCTGTCGATCGACGCGACGCAGGGGCTGACCAGCACCGAGCACATCGAGGCGATGCCGGCGGGGACGCAGGCGGTGAACGCCTATAAGGCGTACACCGCGGCGAGCCGGCACCGGCGGGCGACCTTTCTGGTGAGCTCCGATGGTGCGGAGCGGCGGGAGATCGCCGGCCGCCGGCCGCTCGGCGACGCCAGGCCGATCCGGGAGGCCGATGTCTGGGCCAACATGGGGCGCAACCTGTCGCGCCAGCCGAAGGCGATCAGCGCGCTGGAATTCCTGGAGCAAGCGCGCGAACTCCGCCGCGGCGCCACCGGCGCGTTGCAGGCCGGGTTGCAGCCGGCCGAGCAGCGGAAGGCCGGAGGGCTGCCGGCGACCGTGCTGGCGCAGACGCTGCAGCGGCGGCGGGTGGTCGCGCTTGTGGCAGAGACCGCGGAGCAGGTGGCGACGTGGGCGCGGGCGCAGGCCGGTGCGCTGGAGCGGTTGGGGCAGTTCGCGCCGGCCGTGCGCGTGGCGGTCACCCAGGCGATGGCGGCGGTGCGGCCGGCGTTGCAGCGTGCCGCCGAGCGAATCGGCCAGCGGCCGGAGCGGGTGCGCCTGCGCGAGCAGCAGGCCGAGTTGGTCGCCGATCGGGAGCAGTTGGTGGCGATGCGCATGCAGGGCTGGTGGCGGGAGAAGTGGTGGGGGCGGGGCGCCGTCAGCTCCGCCATGGAGGCGCAGTGGCAGGCGGAGGCGAAGGACGAGGAAGCCAGGCAGCGCGGCGTCATCGCCGCCATGCCGGCGAAGGACGTGCGGCAGTTGCAGCGCGAGGCGGAGGCGGCGAAACCTGCCGCGCGGCCCAGCGCCGGACCAAGCCCGTAGGCTCGGCTGACTACACGCGGCATTTGACCGCGAAGACCCGCGCTCGGGTTCTTCGGCTGTGTCAACGACCGCAACACTTTTGAGATCCCGCAACCGCCCAGGTTTGCCGGACAATAACCCAGCGGAAACGACTGTGTTACGTATTATGTTCTTCCTATATAAACGGAATTTATCGCCTCGATCTCGCGGAGCCGTTCAATAACAGCCCGCGTATCAGACTCCCATTCCCGTATGCTGGGTAATCCGTTGCCGTCACTATCGAAACTATCAGCCCAATAGTTCAATCTGCATATATTAGCGAGATTGCAAAAACATGAATTAGTGTAGTGTGATGGAAGTAATTCGTATACTGTTGTCCCATAGTTACAAAATAGTTGCGTCGAACAGTTCGCGCTGGATCGATTCCGCGACCTTCTGTGGGCGTGCCGCCAGGCTCCTACGAGCGGGGAAACGACTTCATCAAGCGGGTGATCGAGCCGGCCGTGCTGGAGGTGGTGGAGAGCAGATCCTCGGTCTCGGTCCGGAAGCCGCGCAGCACGTCCTTGCACCGGGCCGGAAAGTGTCCGCTGATAAGGATGCTCCGCTGAAGGTGGCGTTCCCTCTCGGGCAGAGCGAGCGACTCTTCCCACACCTATGGGCGCCCTCGGATGTGGAGGGAACTTCCATGACGCCTGAGATCGAGGAAGCGCTGCGGCCGCCATAGGATTCGGGCCGCAGGTGTTCCCGGCCCGAATCGGACACGCGAACCGGGCGGTGGCGTTGCCATGTTGGCAGCAATAGTCCGCATTGCCAGCAAGCTGGCAATCGTTTTGCCTCGCTTTTCATGCAGGTTTGCCCGTATATTTGCCAGCAAACAGGCAACGCGCATTGCCGTATTGCTGGCAAGTTGGCAACATCAGGAGAGACCATGCGGACCGTCGCGCTTCTCAGCCAGAAAGGCGGCACCGGAAAAACGACCATTTCCCTCCATCTGGCCGTCGCCGCGCAACAGGCCGGCCAAACAACGGTCGTCGTCGATCTCGACCCGCAGGCCAGCTCGGCTGGCTGGAAGGACAGCCGCAAGGCCGACGCACCGGTCGTTATCGCGGTCCCCGCCTCCCGACTTCCCCAGGCCATCCAGGCCGCCCAGAGCGGCGGCGCGGACTTGGTGGTGATCGATACCGCCCCCCATTCCGGCGATGTCGCCCTCGCCGCCGCCGAGGCCGCCGACCTGGTGCTGATTCCCTGCCGGCCCGGCATCCTCGACCTTCGCGCCATCGGCACCACGGCACGCGTGGTCAAGCTGGCCGGCAAGCCCGCCTATGTCGTGCTCAACACCATCCCGCCGCGCGCCTTAAATGTCCTCGCCGACGCTACCGCCGCCGTCGCGGTACATGGGCTTGAGGTCGCGCCCATCGCCTTGCAGCAGCGCGCCGCCTTCGCCCACGCGCTCACCGCCGGCCTGACCGCCCAGGAATTCGAGCGCGACGGCAAAGCTGCCGAGGAGATCGCCGCCCTCTATGCCTGGCTCACGCGCATCCTTGCCTGATTGCCGCATTGCCAAATTGCCAGCAACACGGCAAGATGGCAGTATGGCAATAAACCCGAACCGTAGGGACATTGAGCATGTCGGCAGGGAAGCGCCCAAGCCTCGCGGAAAGCATGCGGCAGGCCGTTCAGCTCCAGGAACCGCCGCCGCCCGTACCGACACCCGCTCCGCTACCCGCGCCGGACCCGGTCGTCGGCAAGCTGGCCCAGCGAACCGCCGAGCCCGCTACCCGACCGGTCGCCACCCAGGGCAGGGGCTCCAGCTTCTATGCCGCAACCCGGGTCGGCAAGAAGAAGGTCACCGCCAATCTCGACCCCGCCACGCATAAGCAGCTCAAAAGCCTCGCCCTAGATCTAGACACCACCACCGAGGCCCTGCTGGACGAGGCGATCCGCGACCTGTTCGCCAAGCATGGCAAGAGCGCCCACTGACATTTGCCAGCTTGCCGTATTGCCAGCAAAGATGGCAACCGCTCCGGTCCCAGAACAGCGGCGGTAGGCTTCTTGGCAGAGGCTCTAGCGGTCGGATAGGGCAGGGGGGTCGAGTGCCCCGATGGACACCGTCTCGACCTCGCCCCGCAGGCGAGCCGTTCGGCCGAGCTTTGAACGCCGCCGCTCCGCGCAGGCGGCCCGGAAGTCATCTCCTTCATCGCCCGATCCGCATCCGGCACCTTCGTTCTCGAAACTCATCGTGTGCCTGGTGTTTCGGGACGCAGCAATCGAGAACAGTTTTGAGAACGAGAATGGCGCGAAAAATCGCGGTTTGCCAGTCGTGCCGACGATGGTCAAAAACCCCGGTTATCGAGAACAGCCGGCCGCCGCCGCGTGCACATCCCGTTGGCAGGTAATGTGAGCACGTTCCTCCGTTGGCGAGCACGACGCGATGATGGCGAGCACAGTGGCAGATAATGTGAGCAGGCCCGTCGCCCCATTGTCAGTTAATCCGAGCAGGAATCTGCTCCGTTTGCGAGCACGAGCCCCGATGATTGCGAGCGCCTACAGATAGCGATGCAGCGGGATCGGACCGCCGGCTGGCCGGAACGGGCCCATGCGCTCCTCGCCGTGTTCGACCCACAGCTCCTGGTCGAACAGGCCCCACCAGACCACGACGGTCTCGCCAGCGAGTTCGGCATCGACCTCGTATGTCACGCCCGCGACGGTCAGACGGCAGTCGATGTCGACCAGGCGTCGCTCTGGCTCGCGCGCGAAGGCGCAAAACCGCTCCCATGCACACATCTGTCGGACGCCGTCGGGCGGCAGGTGCGCCAGCCAGTCGTCGATACGTGGATGCGGCTCGGACCTGTGGTCGCGCCGATTGTAGGTGGCGATGAAGCGCGCGAGCCAGCGGTTCGCCTCCGCTTCGGTCTCGGGCTCATGAAAATGGTAGAGCGTCTCGTGCGCCTCCTTCACGGTACGGAATGGTCGTTCGACCTTGCCCTTGGCGCGCGCCGTCGTCCGCCGCCCGTCCGAGCCGGCGGGCATGTGCGGCAGGATCTCGACGCCGAGGCTTTCCATCACGCGCTTGAACACCGCTGATTTCGTGACAGGCCCGTTGTCGAGACAAAGCGCAGCCGGGATGCCTTGGAACGGATCCGCCTCGGCGCCCGCCTCCGGCGGCTTGGGCGACATGGCGTTGAACAGGAAACGCAGCGCGGACTCGGCATCCTCGCCGTAGACGCAGCGATATTCGTCGTAGACGA
>Ga0302157_10006365_pt1 | contig 12225 bp, 10 predicted proteins | sample I_Bog_N3_3_FD_193502 | JGI IMG/M metagenome (GOLD analysis project Ga0302157, IMG submission 193502) | Peat permafrost microbial communities from Stordalen Mire near Abisko, Sweden - I_Bog_N3_3 | ecosystem: Environmental > Terrestrial > Soil > Wetlands > Peat | place: Sweden: Abisko, Stordalen...
TCGGGGGGCGCCCCGGTAGCCGGGCTCGCTGCGCCCGGCCGACCGGGCTCAGCGAGCCCGGCTACAATTCCGGCCGGCTTGCCCCCGCTCGCCCCGCGTGTCAATCGAGCGCCATGACTGAAACCCCCTCCGCCCGCGCGCCGCGCATTTCCTTCGTCTCCCTCGGCTGCCCGAAGGCGCTCGTCGATTCCGAGCGCATCCTCACCCGACTTCGCGCCGAAGGCTACGAACTGTCGAAGACCCATGCCGGCGCCGACGCCGTCATCGTCAACACCTGCGGCTTTCTCGACAGCGCCAAGCAGGAATCGCTTCAAGCCATCGGCGCCGCGCTCGCCGACAACGGCCGCGTCATCGTCACCGGCTGCATGGGCGCCGAGCCCGAACAGATCCGCGACGTCTTTCCCAATGTCTCGGCGATCACCGGGCCGCAGGCCTATGAGAGCGTCGTCGCCGCGGTGCATGAGGCGGCGCCCGCGCTGCACGACCCATTCGTCGATCTGATCCCCGAGCGAGGGGTCCGACTGACCCCGCGCCATTACGCCTATTTGAAAATTTCTGAGGGCTGCAACAACCGCTGCACCTTCTGCATCATCCCCAAACTGCGCGGCGATCTAGTGAGCCGCCCCGCCGCCGACGTGCTCAGAGAAGCGGAAAAGCTGGTCAAGGCGGGCGTCAAGGAACTCATCGTCATCTCCCAGGACACCAGCGCCTACGGCATGGACCTCAAGTATTCCGAGAGCGTTTGGCGCGACCGGGCGGTGAAGGCGCGGTTCTACGATCTGAGCAAGGAATTGGGTTCGCTGGGCGCCTGGGTCAGGTTGCAATATGTCTACCCCTACCCGCATGTCGACGAAGTCATCGAACTGATGAACGGCGGCGGCGTGCTGCCCTATATCGACGTGCCCTTCCAACACGGCTCGTCAAAAGTGCTCAAGGACATGCGCCGTCCCGGCAATCAGGAGAAGACGCTGGAACGCATCCGCGCGTGGCGCGCCATCTGCCCGGATCTGACGATCCGCTCGACCTTCATCGTCGGCTTTCCCGGCGAGACCGAGGGTGAGTTCTGCGAATTGCTCGACTGGTTGGACGAAGCCAAGCTCGACCGCGTCGGGGCCTTCAAATACGAGCCGGTCAAAGGCGCGCGCGCCAACGATCTGGGGCTGGCGCAGGTGCCCGACGAGATCAAGCAGAGCCGCTGGAAGCGATTCATGGAGCGCCAACGGGCAATCAGCGCCAGGAAGCTGAACGCCAAGGTCGGCCGACGGATCGACGTGCTCATCGACCAGGGCGGGAGCGGACTCGTCAAAGGCCGCAGCGCGGCCGACGCGCCTGAGATCGACGGCGCCGTGCATGTGGCGACCCGTCGCCCGCTGCGACAGGGCGACATCGTCAAGGTCAAGATCGAGCGGGCGGACGCATACGATCTGTGGGGGACGGCGTGACCGGAGCAAGAGCCCGGGCGCTGCTGTAGGCGAGGTCCCTCATGGTGAGCTTGTCGAACCAGACCTCGCTGCCACCGCTGGGAAGGTGCGTGCGGAACGAGGCGCTTACGCGCCGACCGGGGTCAACGACCCCGGCTACAGCGGACGGCCGGCCAACCCCTCACAAGAACCGCGCATCCGCCGCGTCGAGCTTGCGGCGGATCTGGGTGATGACCAGGGTCTCGTCGGGGGCGCAGTTGTCGTAGGTGAGCAACTCCCCCTTCTTGATGGGTCTCAGCACCTTCGAGCGCTCGGCGAGCCCCATCGGCAGCGCCTTTTTCTGCCGCCCTTGGACCCAGCTCATGTTGAAGCCGCGATAGTCGTACTGGCCGATGCGCCCGAGGCTGTGGCCGGGCTGCAAGTCGCGCTTGGCGACCGCGCCGCATTCGGCGACCGGATAGTCGAGCGGCACGATGTCGGGCTGGTGATATTTGACGGCGCGGAAGGCGGTCAGATGCGCCTCCATCGAGGTCAGATGGAAGGGACGCACCAGCGCGAAATTCGGCCCCGGTCCGACCTTGAGATCGATCATGCGCTCGAGCAACCGCGGATGGCGCGGCTTGACGACGCAGAACACGCCGGGCGCCACACCCTTGCCGATCGTGTAATCGACGCAGCCGGCGCGGCTGAGCACGCCCCCGTCTTCTTTGGTGCACAAAGTCGCGGCGAGATTTTCCAGCGACGCGTTGGGACCGTGCATCCCAGGAATGTCCGGCGTGAGGCCGGTGGCGTTGCCGATGGCGGTCATTTCCACCATCGTCTTCGAGCCGTCGACGAATTCGACGAGCATGCGCGGGTTCATGTTGCGCTCGTGCGCTTCCGCCTCGAACTGATCGGGGGTGGCGTCGAAGTCGAGCGCGTTGTTCTTGCCCTTGCCGGCGGAGATGATCTCCAAACCGATCGACTGGGCGAAGCCGATCAGTTCGATCGTCGCCTGCGGTTCGTCGCCCGCCGCGCCGGTGTAGACGACGCCAGCCTTGCGCGCTTCCTCTTTGAGATAGCGCCCGACGGTGATGTCGGCCTCGACATTGAGCATCACGATCGGCTTGCCGTTGCGAATCGTCTCCAGCGCGATCTCGGCGCCGGAATTGGGATTGCCGGTAGCGTCGATGATCGCGTCGATGCGCCCCGCTGCGCACATCGCCCGATAATCCTCGATGATAGCGAGCTTGCCCATCTCGATGGCGCGGTCGATCTCGGCGGGCGTATTGGCGAACACGACGTCGCCGGCGCCGCGACCGGACATCGTCATCGCCTCCTGGACCTTGGCGCGGCGGGTCTCCGACACCGCGCCGACGCGCACGCCCGGCAGCATCGACAGGTTGAGGACGATGTCGATCCCCATTTGCCCGGCCCCGGCGAGGCCGATCGTCAGCGGTCCCCGTTCCTTGGCGAAAGCTTCGATTTCGGCGGCGAAGCCGACTTTGGAGATCATCGTCAAATTCCATCTCCCCGCGCCGCTGGCGCGCCTGCCGCTGCGAGCGCATCCCCACCCTGCGGGGCGCGCATGGCTCGCTTAAGACGTATAGGCGCGCGACGCGACCTTGGATCGCTCGTTCACGCTGCTATCAACGGAACGTGAGCGCTTTCGCGAGTGTCTGCTTTAGGGAACGACCGACTGACAATCAAGGGCGACACTCGACGGGGGGCCGCGGCATATTGACGAAGATCCAGGCGGGACTCACATAATGCGGCAAAAACGCGTAAGGGAGACTCATTCGCGCTCGCGAGGAGATCGATGAAAGCCGCCGACGACTCTGCCAAACTCCCCGAGAACTCCAGCGCCGCCCGCCGCTCGCCGCGGCTGCGCCAGCGCGTCGCCTGGATGTACTACGTCGAAGAGATGACGCAGAGCGCCATCGCCGACGCGCTCGGCATCGGCCGCATCACCGTGGTGCGCCTGCTAGCCGAAGCCCGCGCGATGAACGAAGTGCGCATCACGCTGAGCCGTGACATCGCCGAACTGTCGCGGCTCGAAATCGAGCTGCAGAAGCGTTTCGACATTCCCGAGGCGATCGTCGCGCCGCGCTCCTCGGTCGACGCCGACCCACGCAGCGTCGTCGCCGCCGCCTGCGCGCCCTATATCTCCGACATATTGAAGCCGGACATGAAGATCGGCGTCGGCTGGGGCCGCACGCTCGCCCGCACCCTCGGCTTCATCCAGGACAAGCAGGCGCCGCGACTGACCGTCGTGTCGATGCTCGGCGGAATTTTACGCGCCCGCGCCGCGAACCCGGCGGAATTCGCCTCCGAATTCGCGCGCGCGTATATGGCCGAATGCTACCTCATCGCCGCGCCCGCGGTCGTCGACAGCCTCGCCACCAAGCGGGCGCTTATCGAGCGCTGCGGCCTCAAGGAAGTGTTCGATTTCGCCAAGAACCTCGACGCCGTGGTGCTCGGCGTCGGCTCGCTCACCAACTCGACCGCGAGTTTCTACGGCGTGGTGCCCGACGCGGAACTCGAGGCGCTGCGCGCCCTGGGAGCGGTGGGGGAGTTGCTCTATAATTTCTTCGACATCGACGGCCACATCATCAACCACCCGATCAACGAATGCGCGATGTCGATCCCGCTGTCCTCGGTGCGCCGCGCCCCGATCCGCATGCTGGTCGCCGGCGGCGAGGACAAGGCGGACGCGATGATCGGCGCGTTCCAACTGCTACGGCCGACGACGTTCGTCACCGACGAGATCGCGGCCGAGGCGTTGCTGGCGCGGCGCGAGTAGAGGGCGGCCGAGACACGGCGCACGCCCCCCCGAGTCCTCAGGAAAACCCTGGGTGCGAGCCGGATTCCGGCGCCGCCCGTCGCGCGCTGAACAACAGGGTCGAACCGCGAATCTCCGGCTGAAAGGCTTCAAACCCGGACAACGCCAAAGTCCGCTCCAGGTCGTCGAGCGCGAACACGTGCAGACCATGGCGGGTTCGGCTCCAGTCGCGGAACCACGCATATTTGAGCAGGCCTTCCGTTCCCGGCGTGAATGTGAACGCGGCCAGCGAGGCGGCGGGCTTCATGACGCGCGCGATCTCGGTCAGCGCGGCGCGAGTATCCGTGAACAGATGCAGCGAGCCGCAACACAGGGCGGCGTCGAAGGCGGCGTCGCCGAACGGCAGCGCCTCAACCCGCGCACGGGCAAAATGCAGGTTGGAAACGCCCTCGCTCGCAGCGTAACGGCGCCCCTGACGAAGCATCCCACGGGAAACGTCGACGCCCCAAATCTCTCGCGCGGGCGAAGCGATCCGCCGTCCGAACGTGCCCGGGCCGCAAGCGACGTCCAGCACCCGCCCTTCGACCGGCCCGAGCCTGTCCGCCACCGAGCGGACCAGTTGCGCCAGCAGGGGACCGTGACGGCCGCCGTAGACCTTCATGACGAGGGGGTACCAGAGATCCGTCTCGTAGAGACCCGCCATCTTGTCGATGAAGCGCATCCGTCTGAGCTGAGGGTCAGGGCTCGCCGCCAGTTCTCCGGCGATGAACTCGGGGATGTCGTCCTCGACCGGATAGTCGATCGAGCAAGCCGCGCAACGCAACTTGCCGGGCGATGGATGCAGCGACGATTTGCAGGTCGGACAGACGTAGATCGCCGCGGTGACGTCTCGGGCTGTTTGCAAAGCCATGGGACTCGCCCTCGTTTTGAGAATGCGCGCGGAGGCTTACGCCGATCGAGCGTCCCGCCTATGACAATCCTCAACGAGGGCAGGTCGTCCGGCCTCCCTCCAGCACGCTCTGCTGCTCATGGCGCGCGTCGTCGGCGGCGAGGACAAGGCGGACGCGATGATCGGCGCGTTCCAGTTGCTGCGGCCGACGACGTTCGTGACCGACGAGATCGCCGCGGAGGCGTTGCTGGCGCGTCGGGAGTAGCGGCGGTCCGCTGCGGCGCGCTTGACCAGGGTCAAGCCGGGTCGCCCTCGGCGCGGCTAGATGTTCGCGGGTTCGCAAGGACTCGCATCGGAGTTCGGCGCGGATGGTCGGCGGCGTGATACGGACGATCGTAGCAGCGCTATTCGCCGTCGCGATGCTCGTCGCGCCCGCCTTCGCCGGGGATCCTCGCCCGTGCGCTCCAGGGGCCGCAATGTCGCATCACGCGGCGGCCGCGCATCACGGCGCGGTAGCGCCTGTTCCTTGCCCCAAGCCCCATCCCTCCGGCGCGCATGACGACGCCTGTTGCGCCGCCGGCTGCGTTCTCGCGCTCGCTTTCATCGATCCGACGCCGGCGACGACGACCGCAACGGTCGGCGCCGGGGTCGCGGCTGCGTCCGACGCATGGGTCCCCGGCCGCTCGATTCCGCCGCCGCTCGGGCCGCCCCGTTCCTGAAACCCGGTAGAGTCCGCTCCGGCGCGCTGTGCGACGCCGCGAGGCGGGCTAACGACCTCTATCCCACGGCGGCGAGGATGACGTCCTTCGTCGCCGACGACGGCGACGCCCGAGGGCGCGACCGTTTCCCATCTGGAGACTTGAAATGAACACTCTCATCTCGCGCCGCGCCCTTATCGCCGGCCTGCTCGCCGCCTCCGCGGCCCCGTACGCCACGCGCGCCGCCGAAACCTTCCCGGCGATGACCGTCTACCGCGACCCCGGTTGCAGCTGCTGCGAAGGCTGGGTCGCCCATGTCCGCAAGGCCGGCTTCACGGCGACTTTGGTCGATCGCGAAGACATGCTCGTCGTGAAGGCCAAGCTGCGCGTGCCCGAGGCGCTCGCCTCCTGCCACACCGCGACGCTCGGCGACTATGTGATCGAAGGACATGTGCCGGCTTCGGCGATAGCCCGACTGTTGCGCGAGAAGCCGACCGCGTTCGGCCTTTCGGCGCCGGGTATGCCGATGGGCGCGCCCGGCATGGAGACGGACGACCCCGCGGACACCTATGACGTCGTGCTGTTCGACGCGACCTCGACGCGACGCTTCGCCCGGTTCCGCGGCGCTGAGGCGGTCTGAAGCCGCGACGGGCGCGCTGACAAGCGCGCCCGTCGATCAAATACGTGTCAAATCGGCTCCGGCCCGCGCGATATCGCGGCGACGCCGGTGCGGGAGACTTCGACGAGCCCGATGGGCCGCATCAGGTCGACGAAATCGTCGATCTTGCGCGGCGCGCCGGTAATCTCGAAGATAAAGCTCTCGGTCGTGGCGTCGATCACCTTGGCGCGGAACGCCTCGGCCAGTTGCAGCGCCTCGACGCGCCCGTCGCCCTTGCCGCGCACCTTGACCATCGCCAGTTCGCGCTCGATGGCGCGGGCGGCGAGCGTCAGATCGGTCACCGAAAGCACGGGGACGAGGCGCTCCAACTGATGGCGCACCTGATCAATGGTCTCGATGGCGCCCGAGGTGACGATGGTGATGCGCGACAGGTGGCGTTCATGCGCGACCTCGGCGACCGTCAGGCTCTCGATGTTGAACGAGCGAGCGGCGAACAGGCCGACGACGCGCGACAGCACGCCCGGCTCGTTGTCGACGAGCACCGATAGCGTATGGCTCTCGATGTGCGACTTGCCGATCGGCGAGGAATAGGGCGACGGAGGATAGGCGGGGGCTTTCATAGTTGGGTTTCCTCGAGGAATTGAGGGGATTGAGACGCGCCGGGTCCGATCACCCGGCGGCGGAACAGATCGAAGTCGATATTGGCGCCTGACAGCACGAGGCCGACCTTCTTGCCGCGCAGCCGGTCGCGTTCTTTCAGCGCCGCGGCGAGCGGCGCGGCGCCCGCGCCCTCGGCGAGGTTATGCGTGTCGCGCCAGTAGACGCGGATCGCCTCGGCGATCTCGTCTTCCGAAACCAGCGCGATGCGCGCCACTCCCTTGGCGATGACGTCGAGCGCTTCCGCGTCGGGAACCCGCGTCGCCATGCCATCGGCGAAGGTCTCCGACGTCTCGGTCGACACGACGCGGCCGGCCTGGAGCGACAGCGCATAGGCGGGCGCGGCGGCGGCCTGTACGCCGACGATCTCCGTCTTCAGGCCCAGCGCGTCGCGCGCGGCGATGCAGCCGCACACGCCCGAACCCTGCCCGATCGAAACGTACAGGACATCGAGATCGGGATGGTCGCTGAGCAGTTCGAGCGCGTAAGTGGCGACGCCGCGAACGAGATCGCGGTGGAACGACGGGACCGCCTCCAACCCGAGACTATCGGCGACCCGCATCGCTTCCTCGCGCGCCTCCTGGAAATCGTCGCCGAACTCGACGAGACGGGCGCCCAGCGCCCGCATCGCCGCGTTCTTCTCGACCGAATTGCCCCGCGGGACGTAAATCGTGACCTCGAGGCCGGCGCGCGCGCCAGCGTACGCGAGGCTCTGGCCGTGATTGCCGCGTGTCGCCGAGACGAGGCCGCGTGCGTCGGGTTTACGCCAGCGCAGCGCGTCGACGAAGGTCAGGCCGCCGCGCACTTTGAACGCGCCCGTCGGATTGTGGTTCTCGTGCTTGACGATCGCGCTTGCGCCGAGCCGATTGGAAATGAGCGGCCAGCGCAGCGCGGGCGTGCGCGGCAGCGCCGCGCGCACCAGCTTTTCCGCATCCAACAGGGCGTCCAGAGCAAACATCGGCCGACAACCTCAAACGAGCATCTTGCCCTTTTCGTCGATGACCCCGCCGATATCGATTCCGGCGTCGTCGCCGAGCTCGGCCAGGATCATGTCGTTGTGCGCCTTGCCCGACGGGATCATCGGGAAGCAGTTCTCCTTCTGATCGACGATGCAATCGAAGATGACGAGATTCGGCGTATCGATCATTTCCAGGATCGCCCGATCGAGATCGGCCGGGTCCGAGCAGCGGATTCCATGGCCGCCGTAGGCCTCGGCGAGCTTGACGAAGTCGGGCAGCGAATCCGAGTAGGTCTCCGAATAGCGCCCGCCATGCAGCAGCTCCTGCCACTGGCGCACCATGCCCATGTACTGGTTGTTGAGGATGAAGATCTTGATCGGCGTGCGATACTGCATCGCCGTCGACAGCTCCTGCATATTCATCTGGAACGAGGCTTCGCCGGAAATGTCGATCACCAGCGACTTCGGATGCGCGAGTTGCGCGCCGATCGCCGCCGGCAGGCCGTAACCCATGGTGCCCAGGCCGCCTGAGGTCATCAGCCGGTTCGGCTCCTCGAAGCGGAACAGCTGGGCCGCCCACATCTGATGCTGGCCGACTTCCGTCGTGACGTAGACGTCGCGGGTCTTGGTCAGCTCGTACAGGCGCTCGATCGCATATTGCGGCTTGATGATCTTATTCGACCTTCGGTAGCCGAAGGAATTGCGGGCGCGCCAATGCTCGATCTGCGCCCACCACGCCTTGAGCGCGGCGGGGTCGGAATGGTGCGCCTCGGTGCGCCACAGCCGCACCATGTCTTCGAGCACATGCGCGCAGTCGCCGACGATGCCGACGTCAACCTTGACGTTCTTGTTGATCGAGGAGGGATCGATGTCGATGTGGATCTTCTTCGCATGCGGGGCGAACGCGTCGAGGCGGCCGGTGATGCGGTCGTCGAAACGCGCGCCGACGCAGACCATCAGATCGCAATCGTGCATCGCATTGTTGGACTCGAACGAGCCGTGCATGCCGAGCATGCCGAGCCATTGTTTGTCGGAGGCGGGATAGGCGCCCAGCCCCATCAGCGTCGAGGTGATTGGAAACCCGGTGAGGCGCACCAGTTCGCGCAGCAGCGTCGAGGCGTTCGGGCCGGAATTGATGACGCCGCCGCCGGTGTAGAAGATCGGCTTCTTCGCCTTGGCCATCATCTCGATGGCGTGCTTGATCTTCTCGCTGTCGCCCTTGATCCGCGGCTGATAGGTCTTGTGCTGGATGTTGCGCCCGTACGTATAGGCGCCGGTAGCGAACTGCACATCCTTGGGGATGTCGATGACGACCGGGCCCGGGCGGCCGGCGGCGGCGATGTAGAACGCTTCGTGCAGGATGCGCGGCAGGTCCTCGATCTTGCGCACCAGATAATTGTGCTTGGTGCAACTGCGGGTGATGCCGGTGGTGTCGCACTCCTGGAACGCGTCGGAGCCGATCAGATGCGTCGGCACTTGGCCGGTGAAGCAGACGAGCGGGATGGAATCCATCAACGCGTCGGTGAGGCCGGTGATGGCGTTGGTCGCGCCCGGGCCGGAGGTGACGAGCAGCACGCCGACCTTGCCGGTGGAGCGCGCATAACCCTCCGCGGCGTGGGCGGCCCCGCCCTCCTGGCGCACGAGGATGTGGCGGACTTTGTCCTGATTGAAGATCGCGTCATAGATCGGCAGCACCGCGCCGCCGGGGTAGCCGAACACCATTTCGACCCCTTGATCCTTCATCGCTTCGACCACCATCTCGGCGCCGGTCATATGCTTGGCCATTTCGCTCTCTCCGTCTCCCTCCGCTCGAGGCGGTCTATTCCGGACAACAAAAAAGGCCCACTGGGGGGCCTTGAACATGCGCCGTTTCGGGGCTCCCAGGTCCTAGACCCGTCCCGTCTCCGGCGCGCAGCTTACGATGAGATTCGCGCCCACGGGCGCTCCTTCCGGTTCGAATTGCGAGCGCACGCTAGTTAATGTGCACGGCGACGTCAAGAGCGGCGGCGCGTAGTCAATTTGTCGCGGGGGGCTGCGCGAGCCTTCCGTCGCAGCGCCTCGAAACCCTTGCGCGATCGCTGCAAGGGAATCCAGCGCCGTCCATATTTTTACTGTTATTCGCGGATAGCGCCGCGATGACCTGAACGGCAACCCCTGGGATTCCCGATGACCGTCACCACACCCGACCGCAAGACCGCGCTCGTCGTCGTCGATCTGCAAGAAGACGTCGTCGGCATGCCCCCCGCCGATCCGATGGCCGGCGTCGCCACCGGCATCGGCGTGAAGTCGACCGCGCGCCATGGCTACGAACTCGGGTTCAACGTCGCCCAGATCGATCGCGCATGAGTTCGCCGACGAACGATAGAGGCGCCGACCCCGCGGGTCAGCTGCCGCCCGGCGTCTGGAAAGTGGTCAGCGTCGCCGCCATCGGCTCTTTCATGGCGCAGCTCGACGCCACGGTCGTCAATGTGTCGCTCGCCAGTCTCGCGGCCGAACTGCGCGTCAGCCTCTCGACGATCCATTGGGTGACGAGCGGCTATCTGCTGGCGCTGGCGCTGACGCTGCCACTGAACGGCTGGCTGGTCGATCGCATCGGCGCCAAGGCGCTGTATCTCTGGTGCTTTGCGAGCTTTACCCTGTCTTCGACCCTGTGCGGACTGGCGTGGTCGGCCCATTCGCTGATCGCCTTCCGTATCTTTCAGGGCATGAGCGGCGGGCTGCTGGCGCCGATGGCGCAAATGATGATGGCCCGCGCCGCCGGTAGACACATGGCGCAGGTCATCAGCTTCGCCAGCCTGCCGATCCTGCTGGCGCCGCTGCTCGGTCCCGTCGTCGCCGGCGCCATTCTGCAGTTCGCATCCTGGCGCTGGCTGTTCCTGGTCAACCTGCCGGTCGGCGCGTTGGCGCTCGCGCTGGCGGCGGCGTTCCTGCCCAACGATCGCGAGGAGACACGGCCGCGCAGCCTCGACATGCTCGGGCTGGCCCTGCTGTCGCCGGGGCTGGCGCTGTTCCTGTACGGTTCGGACCATCTGGACGAGCGCACCGGCGTCGCGGCGCTTGCCGTCGCGCTAGTACTGTTCGCGCTGTTCCTCCGCAGCGCGCGGGCCAAGGGCGACGCGGCGTTGATCGACCTGCGATTGTTTGGAGGCAAGACGTTCTCCGCTTCGGTCGCCGCCATGTTCATGATCAACGGCGTCTCGTTCGCCGGCCAGATGCTGATTCCCATTTACCTCGTGCGCGGTTGCGGCCTGTCGCCGAGCCAGACCGGCTGGATGATGGCGCCGCTGGGTCTGGGCATGATCTGCGGCTATCCGTTCATGGGCCGCCTGGTGAAGGCGTTCGGCATCCGCAAGCTCGCCGCGGGCGGCTCGCTGTTGTCGCTGGCGGGAACGCTGCCGCTGGTGTTTCTCGCCCAGCACGGTCTCGTCGTCGCCGTGCTCGCCGCGAGCCTGTTCCTTCGCGGCGCCGGAAGCAGCGCCATCGGCATTTCGTCGATCACAGCCGGCTACGCGTCGATGGAGCGCCGCGACCTGCCGATGGCGACGACCGCCATGAACATCGTCCAGCGCCTGGGCGGCCCGACGTTGACGACGCTCTGCGCCGGCTTTCTCGGGTGGCGGCTGTCGATGACGACCCAACTCGCGTCGCCGTCCGCCGCCTTTGCCGCGGCGTTCGCCCTGCTCTGCGCCCTGCACGCGCTGCTGTTCCTCGCCACCCTCCGCCTGCCCTGGGAGATCCCTCACGCAGAACCGGAGTCTCCAGCGCCCGCTGCCGAGCCGGGGCCGGCCTGAACTGCGCGACGCGACCGCCGGTTTTCAGGAGGCCCCCGCTTCGACGAGACCAACCGGAACGGCAAGAACCAAGCGTTGGCGAGGTCGACGACGATCTCGCGCCGCCGCCGGTCATAGCGAGCCGCGCCCCTCACGCGCCCGCCCTCAACCCCGCCGCCGTCCAGCGGTCCGGGTCGGGCGTCTGGCCGATCAGGGCGAGGCCGTAGGCGATCGACTCGAACTGGTCGGCCGAGGTCAGCCTTTCCTCGCCGAAGCGCTCGACGAACAGCTTGCGCACCGCCGGCACGAACGAGGCGCCCCCCGTTAGGAACACCTTATCGATCTCGCTCGCGCCGACGCTCGCCTCCTCCAGCGCCTTGTCGGCGGCGGCGGCGATCCGGGCGAGGTCCTTGGCGATCCAGGTCTCGAAGTCGCGGCGGCGGATGGTCGCG
>Ga0302157_10006368_pt1 | contig 12223 bp, 14 predicted proteins | sample I_Bog_N3_3_FD_193502 | JGI IMG/M metagenome (GOLD analysis project Ga0302157, IMG submission 193502) | Peat permafrost microbial communities from Stordalen Mire near Abisko, Sweden - I_Bog_N3_3 | ecosystem: Environmental > Terrestrial > Soil > Wetlands > Peat | place: Sweden: Abisko, Stordalen...
GAGCGCGAGGCCGGTCGGGGCGGGGTCTTCGGGGCGGTGATAGCGGCCAAGCCGGCAGGTCTCCTGGTCGGGCTTAGGGGTTCCTTCGCTAGAACTTAGCTGAGCCTAATTCGTTGCAAAGTCCGGCGCGCCCCTCCCGGCGGGGTGTCACGTCCATGGTGGGTGATTCCAAGGCGGCCCCCCAATACCCGGGCGATGGGCGAACCCCGAACGCCGCTGGAGCCGCCGTCGCCCGAGCAAGCGGCCTTCCTGGAACGGGCGATGACGCAGTACGGCAAGGCGACGTATAACTTCGCTTACCGGCTGACCGGGAACGAGTCGGACGCGCGCGACCTCAGCCAGGACGCCTTCATCCGGGTCTATCGCGCCTGGCGCTCGTTCCAGCCCGGGACGTCGTTCCTCTCTTGGATCTACCGGATCGTCACGAATTTGTACCGGGACGAACTTCGGCGACGAAAAGGGCGTTTCCAAGAAGAGATACCGGAAGACAACGCACCCCAAGAGTTTTCGGGACAGCGACCGCTCGCCGTCACGCCCATCGAAGACTACGTCGACCGTCAGCTTGGAGAGCCGCTCTCGCGCGCTCTCGCCCAACTGTCGTCCGACCAGCGCCAAGTCGTGGTCCTCGCGGACATCGAAGAATATAGCTACCAGGAGATCGCCGAGATCATGGGATGCTCGATCGGCACGGTGCGCTCGCGACTGCACCGGGCACGCGCGCTCCTCCGCCGGCTCGTCGAACGAGCCCGAACCCAGCAGGAACGATGAACGAACACCTTTCGACCGAACGCATCATCGACTTCGTCCACGGCGAGCTTTCGCCGGCGGACGACGCGCTGGCGCATGCCCATCTCGCGGCCTGCTCCGACTGCCGGGAAGCGTATGAGATCGAAGCCCTGCTCTCCGAGGCGCTGCGTTCGGCGGCGAAAGCCGAGGAGCTGGAGATGCCCTCGCTTGTGACCGCGGCCGTGTGGGATCGCATCCGTCAGGCGAAGCCGAGTTCGGCCTCGCGCCTGGCGGCGTGGCTTCGGCCGGCCTACGCGATCCCGGTCGCCGCCGCGCTCCTCGTGGGCGGGTTCTTCGCCTCGCCGCTCGCGCATCGCGCCGGGCCGACGATCGATGCGACCTATTACCTCGAGGCGCACGCCGCGCAAGCCGCCCAGACGCCGCTCTCCGAACGCTCGTCGTCGCTCGTGCTCGAGACCTCGATGATCGCGAACCCGACTTCGTCCGCCTTCGTCGACGCCTCCGCTGACGGGCTTGCGACGACGGGCGCGATCGATGACGTGCGCTAGGTCGCCGGTCGCCCGGACGCTCCGCGGCGCCGCCCTCGGCGCGGTTCTTGCGGCCTCGCTCGGCGGTGCCTGCCGGGCCGCCGGCACGCTCGCGGGGCCGGACCCCGTGGCGTTGCTGCGGGCGAGCGTCGCGGCGCCCGAATCGGTCTCGTACGTGGGCCAGGTCGAGACGGTGCGCTTCAGCTCGAACCGGGCGACGGCGACGATCGTGAAGATCGAGCACCGCGCTCCCGCGCTCACGCGCCGCTGGTTCGTCGCGCCCGAAGCGCTCTACGGCGACTACGTGATCACGCGCGGCATGGCGATGTATCAGTTCGACACCAAGCGCGAGAAGGTGACGGTCTCACACGTCCCCGCGAACGACGAGCAGCTCGCGACCACGTCGAATTTCGACCGGGTGCTGCAGAACTATCGGCCGATCTTCGACGGTGCGGGGACGGTCGCGGACCGGGCGACCACCTCGATCGTGCTGATCAACAAGTACACGGGCGAGCGCGCGCTCCGCGTGTGGATCGACCGCGACACGCACCTCGTGCTCAAGAAGGAAGAGTATCACGCGAGCGGCGCCGTCGCGTCGCAGACACGCTTCGAAGAGCTGCGTTACACGGGATCGATTCCCGACGGGATCTTTTCGACCGATGCACCGCCCGGATACGAACGCGCCGCGGGGCAAGACATCACGGCGCCCACGAGTGACGTCGATGCCGCGATCAAGAACGCGGGCTTCTCACCCTATCGTCCCGGCGATCTGCCGCAGGGCTTCATGCTCGCGCGCGCCGAGGTGACCACGGTCAACGGCGTGCGCACGCTGCACCTGATCTATTCCGACGGGCTGCGCTCGATCTCACTCTTCGAGAACGATGCCAACGCCGCGGCCGACTTCGGCGCGCTCCGCCCGAAGACGACCCACTTCGAAGGTCACGCGGCCGACTACATCGAGGACGGACCAACGACGCTGCTCACGTGGAAAGAGCACGGTCTCGCGTTCGCGCTCGTCGGCGACTTGCTCTTACCGGAACTCGTACAGATCGCGCGCAGCGTCGTCCCGTAAGACGAGAACTTAGCCGGCCGGCGCGGTCGCGGGTAGGCCCATGCGCGGATCCGGCGTCTTCCCCGTAAGCGACGCATCGAGCGCCTTGGCGATGTCGGCCTTCGGGATCTCACCGTCGCGGATCGCTTGGATCTTCCCGTCCGTACCGATCAGCACGACCGTGGGAAAGCCGCCCTGCAAATATTTCTTCGCAACGTCGAGCTGCGAGTCGAACGCGATCGGATACGTCACGCCGAACTTCGTCATGAACGCGACGACGTCGGCTTGCGATTCGGGCTGACTCTGATCCATCGAGTAGGGACTGCCCGAGACGGCGACGATGTTGGCCTTCGCTTTGAATTCGGGATAGAGCGCGTTGAGCACCGCCGTCTCGCGCTGGCAGTGCGGGCACCAGGTCGCGAACACTTCGAGGAGGGTCGGCTTGCCGCCGGCCTGCGCGAGGTCGAACGGGCCGGCCGTCGTCGACACGGCGAACTCGGGCGCCGTCTGCCCGACCGCGAGCGCCGCGTTGGACGGCGCGTCGGAGGCTGCTTTCGGCACGCGCGACGCGAGCGCGATCGCGACCACGATCACGATGGCGAGCACGGAGAACGAGCCGATCACGGCGATCTTCCGCCGCTGCGCCTGGGCTTGCTGCTCGGCGCGCGAGGGGATGGTGCTACGGCGTTCGGCTCGATTCATAGCGCTATCGTTCGCGCCGCGCGGTCAGGAGACTTGCCGCATCCGGCGCTTCCGTGAAGCCGCCGGTTCCGAGGCGACGATCGACGGCAATAGCGCCGGGAGCGAAGAGCGCGACGGCGGTCGCGGCCACGGCCAAGGCCACGTCCCCCGCCACGTGGCCCCACGAGGGCGGCGTCGGGATGCCCGAACCGAAGCAGCCACAGTCCGCCGGAATCTTCCGCACCACGAGCGACGCGACCGCGAACGAGAACACGACGAATTGGACTGAAGCGACCCACGCGGCGACGCGCGTGAAGAGTCCCGCCACGAGATAGCCGCCGAGCAAGATCTCCACGTACGGCAACGCGACGCCGAGCGGCGCCACGACGGAGGGCGGCAAGATGCGGTAGCCGGCGATCGAGGTGGCCGTGGCTGCGGGACCGTCGTGCGCCTTGAGCACGCCGGCGACGATCAGGAGACCGCCGAGCGCGAGGCGCAGCGCGAAGATCAGGTACGCCATGCGTCCACGGCGTCCGCGACCGCGCGTTGGCGCGGCGGAATCGACTGCGCGTCGGCGGCGGCCGCCGGCGTGCCGCTGGCATGCCCGCGGAACGTCGCTTCGACGGCGCGCGCGAGCGTCGCCACGTCGTAGCCGCCCTCGAGGCAGTAGGCGATGCGGCCCGACGCGTACGTCTCGGCCGTTTCCCGCAGCAACGCGGCGAGCGCGGCGGAGGCGAGCGTCGCATCGACGCCGAGATCGCCGACCGGGTCACCCGCGGCGAAGTCGTAACCCGCGCTCACGACGATGAAATCGGGCCGCACTCGTTCGGCAACGGCCGGAAGCACCCGCTGCCACGTCGCGACGAAGGCCTCCGTGCCGTAGTCGTGCGGCGGCAGCGGGACGTTGACGACCGCGCCGCCGGCATCGAAGCGCTGCTCCGCCGCGCCGCCGGTTCCGGGATAGGCCGGGAACGCGTGGGTCGACACGAACGATACGCCGTCGCCGGCTGCGGCCTGCGTGCCGTTGCCGTGATGGTAATCGAAATCCACGACGAGCGCGCGTCCGCCGTAGGTGGCCGTGAACGCGCGCGCCGCAACCGCGGCGTTTCCGAACACGCAAAACCCCATGCCGCGCGCGGGTTCCGCGTGATGGCCCGGTGGTCGCACGAGCGCGAACGCCGCGCCGTTCGTTTCGACCGCGCGTTCCATCGCGACGATCGCGCCGCCGGCCGCACGGCGCGCCACGGCGAGCGACGACGCGTCGATCACCGTATCGCCCGTGGAGAGGTAACCGGCGCGCGAACCGACCGATGCGACGTCGCGCTTGACGCGTTCGAGATACGCGTGCGGATGGACGCGCTCGAGTTCCGCATCCGTCGCGTCCCGCGCGTCCGCGCGATTCGAGAACAGGCCCGCGCTCGTAAGGTGGGCCGCGACGGCGGCCACGCGGTCCGGAGATTCCGGGTGGCCGATGTCGCGCAGATGCTCGGTGTAGAGTTCGTCGTAGACGACGATCACGCGCCGAGCCCGGAGGTTAGTGGGACGCCGAGGGTTTGGGGCTCGGCTTTCCGGCGGGCGGCGGGCTTCCGCCGCCGAGGTCTTGCAGCGCCTTCGCGACCTCGGTCGCGAGGGGCGTGTTCGGCTTCACGAACGGCTTGAAGCGCGTGTACGCGCTGCGCGCCGTGGTCTTGTCGCCGCTCGCCGCCGAACACTTCGCGTAGACGTACAAGAGCAGCGGGTTCTGCTTCATGTAGTCGCTCGCGTTCTTGTCGATCGCCGCGAACACTTCGCCGCATTCCTTGTAGTTCCGCAACTCGAGATCGCTCTCGCCGAGCCCGGCGAGCGCCTGCGGCGTGCGCGCGATCTCGAACGAACGGCGATATGCGTCGTGCGCGTCGTTGAACTGTTTGTTCGCGCTGTAGGCCTGTGCGAGGATGCCCCACGTGCGCGGATCGTTCGGTTCCACGACGGTCAGTTGTTTGAAGAAGCCGATCGCGTCGCCGAGTTTGCTGCGCGACGCGGCCAGTTGGCCGAGTCGTTGGAGCGCGTCCGGATTGTCACGGTTGGGCCCGAGCGCGATCGTCCACTCACGTTCCGCCGCGGTTTGATCTTTGAGGACCGCCGCATCGAAGTCGCCGTACGCGATGTGCGTGGCCGGCACCGCCGGGTAGGTGGACTCGGCCCGCTTGAGGACATCGAGCGCTTTGTCGTTCTGTTTTTCGGAGACGTAGAAGCGCTCTTCTTCCACGAGCACGGCGACGCGCTGTTCGTCGTTCGGTTCGACGGCGAGGAGCTGCTCGAAGGTCGCGATGCCGCCCGCCACATCGTGGTTTGCGGCCTGGAGGCTCGCCTTGCCGAAGAGCGCGTCCGGGTCTTTCGGATCGACCGCGAGCGCGCGGTCGAAGAGCTGTCCGGCGAGGGGCAGCGATTTCTGCGACACGTAGGAGCGCGCCTCGAGCACGAGCGGCTGCGGATCCTTCGGATCGAGTTTCGCCGCGGTCTCGAACTGCGCGCGTGCGTCGTCGAACTTCCCTTCCTGTCCGAGTACGAGCCCGTAGTTCTCGAACGCGCGCTTGTCGGTCGCGTTGAAGGTCGTCGCGCGTTTGGCAACGCGTTCGGCATCGGCGGGGCGATTCGTCTGAAGGTAGAGATTTGTAAGCGTCAACAAAATCTGCGCGTTGGTCGGTTCCTGATTCGTCGCGTTTTCGAAGTCCTCGGTCGCATCTTTGATGCGGCCGAGGCTCTGGTTCGCGATGCCGTCGAGATAATACACCTGCGCGGTCTTGCTCCCGAGCGAGAGCAGCCGCTGCGTGAGCGCGAGCGCCTGGTCCGCGCGCCCCTCGCCGAGATAGTAGCCCGCCAGCGTCTGGAGCGACTCCTTATCGCCGGGGTCGGTCTTGATTTTCGCCTCGAGGCGTGGGATCGCGACCGAGGGTGGTTCGGGCGTCGCGGTCGGCAACGGGGCGGGGGACGAACTCGCGGCGGGGGAGGCCGACGCGTCCGGCTTCTTCGCAGCTTGAACGCTCGACGCGGCGGCAAATGAGACGGCCACCACGAGGGCGGTTACGGCGAAGGGACGGGCTAGGTGCTTCAATTGACTGCTTTCGGATGTTAGGAGTGGACGGCGCGGATCTGTTTCGTCAGTTCCGGAACGATGGAGAAGAGGTCGCCGACGACGAGGAGATCCGCGAATTCTCCGATGGGCACGGTGCCGTCCTTATTGATGGCAACGATGGTGGAGGCCGTTCGCATTCCAACTTTGTGCTGAATGGCGCCGGAAATTCCGACCGCGATGTACAGGTTGGGCGAAATCGTCTTGCCGGTTTGGCCCACTTGGTGGCCGTGGCCGATCCAGCCGGCATCGACGGCCGCGCGCGACGCGCCGACCGAGCCGCCCAGGGAGTCGGCGAGGTCCTTCAAGATCGTCTTGAACGGGTCGGGCCCACCGACGCCGCGACCGCCCGAGATGACCGTCGAGGCTTCCTCGACGCCGAGCTCGCCCGCCGCCTCGACGACTTCTTCATCGACGGCGATCTTGTAGGTCTTGCCGGCCGGCTTCTCGAGCGTCACGACCGCCCCGGCGCCCGCGCTCGGAACCGCTTTGAACGAGTTCGGGCGGATCGCTGCGATGCCGTAGTCGCCCTTGAAGGCGCAGGTGGTGAGGACGGTGCCGCCCAGTTTCGGTGAGATGCAGGCGACCTTGTCGCCCGCGACCGTCACGTCGGTGACGTCGGCGCACTGCCCCGCGTCGAGGCGCGCGGCCAAACGGCTGCCGAGGTCGCGACCGATCATCGTGAACGGCACGAGGATCAGCGCGGGGCCGACGGCCTTCGCCGCGGCTTCGAGATAATCGACCGCCGGATCGACGGCGAACGCGTCGATGTCGGGATCTTCGGAAACGTGGATCGTATCGACCGGATACGCCTTCAGCTGCTCGGCCGCGCCGGAGGCATTCTTGCCGAGCACGAGCGCGTGCACGGAGCCGCCGAGGGCGGTCGCGAGTTCCTTCGCTTTGGTGGCGATCTCGAGCGAGACGCGGCGGGGTTGACCGCCGATTTGTTCGATGTAGACGATGACGTCGCGCATGGCTTAGACGAGCTTTCTTTCACGGAGGAATTCGATGATTTTCGTGGCGCCGGCAACCGCGTCGCTCGCTTCGAAGATCACGCCCTTGCCGCGCGCCGGCGGCGTCGTGAGTTCGAGGAGTTCGGTACGCGCGCCGGCGGCGCCGATCGGCTTGTCCACGCCGGCATCCGCGAGCGACTGAACGGCGATCGTCTTTTTCTTGGCGCCCATGATGCCTTTGAGCGAGGGGTAGCGCGGCTCGTTGATCGACTTCGTCACGCTGACGAGCGCCGGCAGTTGCGCGCTCACCTTCGTGTAACCGGCGTCGGTCTCGCGCTCCGCTTTGAGGGCCGTTCCATCGACTTCGAGCTTACGAACGAACGTGACGCCGGGAACGCCGAGAAATTCCGCGAGTGCGCCCGGCAGTTCGCCCGTCGTCGAGTCGGTGGACTGCGTCCCCGCGATCACGATATCGAAGCCCGCCTTTTTGATCGCCTGCGCCAGCGCGTAGGCGGTGCCCCACACGTCGGAGCCTTCAGCGGCGGCATCGGAAATCATGATCGCATCGTCCGCGCCCATCGCGAGTGCTTTGCGAACGACTTCCTTCCCGCTTTCGGGAGCGAGCGTCACGATCGTGACGGTCGAATCGCCGCCGGCCTTCTCCTTCAACTGAAGCGCCGCTTCGATCGCATACTCGTCGAACGGGTTCAGAACCGTCTCGACGCCGGCCCGAACGAGCCGCTTCGTCGACGGATCGATCCGCTTTTCGGCGGTCGTATCGGGTACGAGCTTGACGGTGACGATGATCTTCAAACGGGGTCGGGCCTCCGAAATGCGATTTGGGGGAAACTCGATGCGATTGCGTCGCCGACGTTCATGCCCCTGCCTAATGTCACCCCGAGCCTATCGAAGGGCGTGCTTCGACAAGCCCATGCTTCGACAAGCCCATGCTTCGACAGGCTCAGCATGACAGCGGCGAAGCGTCACCAAAATTGTCATCCTGAGCCTGTCGAAGGGCCCGTCATCCTGAGCCTGTCGAAGGATGGGCGTAGCAGCGACGTTTGTCGCTACGTGCGACTAGGCCGTGGTGCGGCGCTCTACGAGGAGGGACTGGGTGCCGCCGCCCAGGTAGCCGAGACGGTCGGCGAGCGTGAACGTCGTGACGCCGAGGCCGTCGGGTCCGAGCGACGTGTGCGCGTCCAGGCAGACCCACTCGCCCGCGGCGTAGCGCTGCAGCGCGATCGAAAGCGACGGCGGCACGAAGAGCCATTCGCCGAATGGTAACTCGTGGCTGACCCCGTTCGCGGAGTCCGCCACGAGCAAGATCCGGTCGAGCTCGGTTAACGGCTCCCCGGCGACGAGCGGGATTCGCGGGCGGCACCAGACCGCGGCGGGGCCGACCTCGTTCGGATGGCCCTTCGCGTAGCGCCACTCGATCGCGTCGGCGTAACCCCACGTGCCGCTCGCAATACCGAACAACTCCGGCTCCGCCACGTCCGGCAACGCCGACGGCTCCACACCGAGCGCTGCCCGACGCTCGAGTTCGGGATCGGGCTGCACCGCGATGCGCCAGACGCGCGCGATCGCAACCGCACGGCCGTCCGCATTCTCGAGCGTCGACTCGAGCATCTCGATGCGCTTGCCGGGACGCACGAGCGCCGTCCGAACGCGCAGGACGTCGCGCGGGATCGGCCCGAGGAACTCGGCGTTCACGCGCGCCACGCGAACGTCGTGGCGCGGATAGGCGCGTTCGAGCGCGTGCACGAGCAGCGTCGTGGGCGGACTGCCGTGCTGCAAGCGCCGGTCCCACGGACTCTCCGTCGCGGGCGTCGCCGCATAGCATCCGTCGCCGGTAACTTCGTAGAAGCTCTCGGGGATCATCGCACGTCGGTTCTTGGGACGACCGAGACTCGAACTCGGATGCTCTCACGAGCGGCAAATTTTAAGTCTGCTGTGTCTACCGATTCCACCATCGTCCCTTACCGCGCCCGGGCGCAACGTCGGCTGTTCGACCCCGGCCCGCGCGCTCACTCCGTCGCGGGCGCCGCGCGTTCCATCAGAAGATAACCGAGGAGCAGATCGTTGGCTTCGAGGTATCCCTCCGCGACGCCGAGCGCGACGAGCGACTCCGAAAGCACGAGCGCGCCCGCCGGCAGAATGTCCGCCCGCTGCGGGAGCATTCCCGGAAGCGCCCGCCGCCCCGCGAGATCGAGTTCGAGAAAGCGGTCGATCGCGGCGTCGAGCTCGGCCAGCGACAGCGTGGAACCGCTCACGCGATCCACGTGCGAGGCGTGCACCACGGCGCCGATCGTCAGCGGCGTTCCGGCCACACAACGAACCTGCGCGACGGGGCGTAACGAACGGAACGGCACGACGATCTCAGCAATCGCCGCACGTGCGCGAGCCGCGGCGGCACGTGCGGGGGCGCCCGGCGAAGTTCCGAGGAGTTCCGGAAACCGTTCCCCGACCCGAACGGAACCGAGCTCGAGCGATAGCGCGGCCTCGACCCGGCCCTGCGTCCCGACGGCGCACTCCGTGCTTCCGCCGCCGATGTCGAGCACCGCGATCCGCAGGCCGCCGAGATCGACGCCGGCCGTGGCGCCGCGAAAACTTGCCTCCGCTTCGGTCCGCCCGTCGATGACCCGCAGCGGTACGCCCGTGATCGCTTCGACTTGCGCGGCGAAGGCGTCCGCGTCGTCGGCACGCCGCATCGCGCTCGTGGCGATGCTCGCGAGCGGCGCGCCGAGCTCGCGCGCCCGCACGGCGAATGCGCGCACGGCCGCGAGATTCCGCGCGATCGCCGCCGGCGCGAACGTGCCGCGCTCGTGCAAACCTTCGCCGAGACGCGTCCCGACCTGATCGTGTTCGACGGTTGCGACGCTCCCGTCCGGCAGGTCGCGCACGACGAGAAAACGGGACGTGTTCGTCCCGAGCGAGATTAGCGCGCGCAACGCGGAGGCCGCTCGAGCGCCTAGTAGCGCTTCCCTGCGGACGCTTCGCGCGTCTTCTTGATGCGCGCGAGCGCGTGATCGTAGTCGGCGTTCGCGATGCCCGCGTACAGCACGTCGATGATCGAGAGTTGCGCGATGCGGCTCGACGTCGCGTCGGACCCGAACGCCGTTTCCTTCGCGGCCGTGAACAGCTTCACGTTCGAGACTTTCGTGATCGGCGACGTGGCGCGATGCGTGATGCAGATCGTCGTGGCACCGGCGTTCTGCGCGTTTTCCATCGCGTCGCACACGTCGCGCGAGGCGCCCGTGTGCGAGATGCCGAGCGCGACGTCGCCCGCCGTCAGGAGCGACGACGACATCGCCATCAGGTCGCTATCGTTGAGCCAGACCGCGCTGACCCCGAGCTTCATGAACTTGTGGTAGGCGTCGAGCGCGAGCGGCGCGCTACCGCCGATCCCGTAGATTTCAACCCGGCGGGCGTGCAAGATCGCATCGACGGCCCGGGTGAGCTCGGCGTCGGAGAGGACCTCGATCGTGTCCTTGAGGGCCTGAGCGTTCGCCTGGAAGACCTTCGTCTTGAGCGACTCGAGCGAGTCGCCCGAATCGATCTGCTCGTAGACCGTCTCGGTCGGGCCCACGAGATCGCGGGCCAGCATGATCTTGAATTCCTGGTAGCCCTTGTAGCCGATCTTCTGGCAGAGTCGCACCACGGTCGATTCGCTCGTCTGGGTCCGCTCGGCAAGCTCGGTCACCGTCAGGTAGATCAGCTCTTCCGCGTGCTTGAGGATGAAATCGGCGACGCGCTGTTCCGCGGTCCGCAAGGAACTGTAGGTCCCCTGGATGCGAATGAAGCAGCCGGGAACGTTGACGGGTTCGATGCGGGGGGCATCAGGGGTCGTCTTCACACGACCAAGGTTCTACGTCGGCGGGTTTCTCGCCTCGAAAAGGGCGGCGCGGCGCTTCTTGCGGATGAAGTGACGCTCGGCCGGGGCGGGCCGATCCGGCGGCGCCCAGGCCTCCGTTTCCTTGAGATACGCGCCGATGCGCGCCTCGAATTCCGGGTCCACGCCGAGCGTATCGGCCGCCGATTCGGCGGGGATCGCCGGCACCGCGGGCTGTAAGCTCGCGACCGCATGGCGCCCGGCGCGGTCGACCACCAGGTCGATCGGCGCCCGACCTTGCAGGCTCGCCAGGTACACGGCCCGGTTCGCGGCGAGTTCCGCCGCGCCGACCGCCGCGAGCGTTCCGTCCTCGAGTCGCACGAGCGCCCCGTGGAAGTGGATGTTGATGACCGTGCCCCGGGTCACTTCCCGCTCTCGGACGGCCCGGCCGGCGGCCGGACGTAGATGATCTCCTCGTGCGGGCCCACCAGTTGGAGCTTCGCGTGAATTTCCGGAACCGCGCCTTCGGGGCTCGCGAGGCGTTTGAGCGTGAGCGCCTGGACGATCTTGCGATGCTCGAGCGCGGCGATCTCGGCCCGCTTCGCTTCGAGTTCGCCCGCCATCGCCACGTTCTTGAGCACGATCAACCGGAACTGGAGCCCCATGAGCACGACGAAGCAGGCGACGACGGCCGCCATGACGAGCCGGCCCGCGAGTCGCAACACGTTCGCGGCGGGGCGTCTCACGTCAGCGCGGTCGCGAGCCGAGCCTGGGCCGTCTGCTCCCAGGCACCGATGCGGCGGAACCGCGCGCGGCGCGCTTCGCGCAATTCGTCGGGCTTGAGCGATTCGAGCGCCGAGAGTTCGCCGTCGACCGCATCGAGGACGCGGGCGATGAACGCGGGCGCATCGCGGTGGGCGCCGCCGAGCGGCTCTTCGATCGCGCGATCGACGATGCCGAAACCGATCAGATCCGCGCTCGTGAGTTTCAAGCGCTCGGCCGCTTCGGGCGCGCGCGCCGCGTCGCCCCAGAGGATCGCCGCGCAGCCCTCGGGCGACGCGACGGAATAGACGGCGTTCTCCGCCATCAGGACACGATCGGCGAGCGCGAGCGCGAGCGCGCCGCCGGAGCCGCCTTCACCGACGATCGTGGCCACGACCGGAACGGCGGCCTTCGCGAGCGCGAGCAAACAGGTTGCGATCGCTTCGGATTGCGCGTGCTCTTCCGACGCGATGCCGGGATCGGCGCCCGAGGTGTCGACGAACGTGACGATCGGCAGGCCGAAGCGGCTCGCCAACTCCATCAAGCGCTTCGCCTTGC
>Ga0302157_10006369_pt1 | contig 12222 bp, 14 predicted proteins | sample I_Bog_N3_3_FD_193502 | JGI IMG/M metagenome (GOLD analysis project Ga0302157, IMG submission 193502) | Peat permafrost microbial communities from Stordalen Mire near Abisko, Sweden - I_Bog_N3_3 | ecosystem: Environmental > Terrestrial > Soil > Wetlands > Peat | place: Sweden: Abisko, Stordalen...
GGCTGGGCCGAACGCTCCCGCGACGCCGCCGATCGCGTCAAAGACCTGGCCGCTCGGCAGATCGAAGCGGACCAGGGGCACGCCGCGCTGGAGGCCGCCCCGTCCCTGATCGCGACCCGCCGCGCTGAGGCGCTCGATGCGTTGCAGGCGGCCGAAACCACCCACCGGCGTATCGCCGAGGCCCTGAACAGCGCGATCAATCGCGCCGGCGAGGCCGACAGGGCCGTTCGCACCGCCGAGTCGCATCTCGCGCGGCAGCGGGAGGAGGCCGTGCGCGCCGAGGGCCTGGCACAACAGGCGGATCACGCCTGGGGCACGGTGGCCGAACGCATCCTGGAACGGCTTGGCGCCAATCCGGCCTTGCCCGATCCCCCCGCCGACCTCACCGCGGACAGCCAGGACAAGGCGCGCAAGCGCCACGAGCGCCTGCTCAGGGAACGCGAGGAGATGGGGCCGGTCAACCTCCGCGCCGAGGTCGAAGCCGACGAGGTGGACAAGCACATCGCCACGATCGAGACCGAGAAGGTCGAGCTGACCTCGGCCATCGCCAAGCTGCGCGGCTCGATCGGGCATCTGAACCGCGAGGGGCGGGAGCGGCTGAACGCGGTGTTCCAGCAGGTCGATCAGCACTTCCAGCAGCTTTTCACCCGCATGTTCGGCGGCGGGCGGGCCCATCTGGCGCTGGTAGGATCGGACGATCCGCTGGAGGCCGGGCTGGAGATCTACGCGCAGCCGCCCGGCAAGAAGCTGGCGGCGCTGTCGCTTTTGTCCGGCGGCGAGCAGGCGCTGACCGCGCTGTCGCTGATTTTCGCCGTGTTCCGCTGCAATCCCGCCCCGGTCTGCGTGCTGGACGAGGTGGATGCGCCGCTGGACGATGCGAATGTGGAGCGGTTCTGCGCCCTGCTGGAAGACATGGTGCGCGAGACCGGCACCCGGTTCCTGGTGGTCACGCACCACCCGCTGACGATGGCGCGGATGGACCGGCTGTATGGCGTGACGATGCAGGAGCGTGGGGTGTCACGGCTGCTCTCGGTCGATCTGGCGCGCGCCGCGGCGATGGTGGAACCGCCGATGATGGCGGCGGAGTAGCCGGGGCGCGGCCCGCAGGCGGCAGGATATCGGTCCGGCTGGGGAAGCAAGCCCATCAGACTCCCCCTCCCCTTGAGGGAGGGGGTAGGGAGGAGAAGGCATTACCGCATGCCCCCTGCAATCAGACTCCCCCTCCCCTTGAGGGAGGGGGTAGGGGGGAGGGGTTGGTGGGAGGTAGCCTGTGGCCTCGGCGCTTCGTCTGGCGGAGCCCCCTGCGCCGTCACACCCGAGCCCCCACGGTCGCGTCGAAATCCTCCCGCGGCCACAGACGCGCCACCGCGTCCGGGGTGCTGAACAGGACGTTGAAGAAATAGCGCGATGTCAGGTGAGTCCCCGCCGGCACCAGCTTCGGCAAGGCCCCATTCTGATACAGCGCAAAGGTGTCGTAACCGAACTCACTCATGAAGCGCCGCAAGTCCTGCTGCGACGACCCCATCGCTTCCAGGCCGAAGTCATGCAATTCCGCAATAATATAGGGCACTTTGCGACCCGCCAGCAGACCGGTCGCACCGCGCAGCACGGCGTGCTCCGCCCCTTCGGTGTCGATCTTGATCAGCTTCGGCGGCCCCAACCCCAAACGCGCCAGTTCCGCGTCAATCGTCGTCGCCCGCAGGCTGACGGTCCGGGGATTGGCTCTGCTTTGGGTATTCGGTGGAAACCGCCCGGGATCCCAGATCGAATGCCCGCCGCTGTTGTCGCTGTTCAGATGGAACGTGACCTCGCCCGCCACATCGCTCGCCGGTTGCGCAACCACCGTGATAGACTGCAGCCCGTTCAGCGCGATATTGTGCTGCAACCGGACCAGATTGTCCGCCGCCGGCTCGAAGCTGACGACCTGCCCGGCGGGGCCGGCCAACAGCGCCATCAGCAGCGAAAAAAAGCCGATATTGGCACCGACATCCAGCACGACATCCCCCGGCTCGATCGCCCTGATCATCACTTCGGCAATATCCGGCTCGTAAAGCCGCTGGTTTTGCAGAAAACTCAGGATCGTTTGTTCGGACGGCATGGCGGGATCGAGCACGATCCGCATCGTGACACCCCGGTCCCGGATGTTGATCGTATATAAAGGCACCGCCTGCCCTCCACCCGAACACGCCGATGATCACGGCCACGGCGGCTCGGGTCAAGCGCCCGCCGGTCCTTGCACCGTTCCATTTCGTATCGTATGGTACGATACTGACTGGTGCAAACCCCCGGCCCGGTCCGGGGCCATGAAGCAAGGAGACAAACATGTCTGACATCCCGCAACTGCGCCTTGGCCATGTCGGTTTCTACGTGCGCGACATGCCGCGGATGATCGAATTCTATACAAAGGTCCTGGGGCTGGTGCTGACCGACACCGGCACACTCAGCGGCGGGGCCGGCCAGATCGCCTTCCTCTCGCGCACGCCGGAGGAGCATCACCAGGTCGCCCTGATCTCGGGACGGCCGGACCCCGACGGGGCGACCACGATGAACCAGGTTTCGTTCCGCGTGCCGACCCTGACGGACCTGAAAAAACTCCACGCCCGCGTGGCCGATGCCGGCGTGCGGGAACTCACCCCGCGCACCCACGGCAATGCCTGGAGCCTCTATTTCCTCGACCCCGAGGGCAACCGGATCGAGCTCTACACCGGCACGCCCTGGCACGTCGCGCAACCCTATGGCAAGCCATACGACATCACCGCGTCGGAAGCCGAGATCCACACCGCGACCCAGGCGCTGATCAAGGACGACCCGACCTATTGCCCGGCCGAGACCTGGTCACGGCGAATTGCACCCGCCATGGCCTGATCCGCCGCCGGCCTGCAACACGCCAGAAACACAAGCACCCTAACTCCCGAACCGTGGCGAATCTGAACGGGAGAGGTCGATATGGTCGGATCGAAGTTTGTGTTCGCAATCGCCGGGCTCGCGGCACTGGGCCTCGCCGCTGTGCCAGGTTCGGCAAAAGCCTGGTGGGTCCGGCCGGGGGTCGTGGTCGTCGCCCCACCACCGGTTTACGTGGCGCCACCCGTCTATTATGCGCCGCCAGTGGTCTATGCACCCGGCTACCCGGTTGGCCCGCGCGTCTGGATCGCGCCGCATTGGCAGGACGGCTACTGGGTGAGAGGCCGCTGGCGCTGATCGCCGTCAACTCTACCGAACCGCCAGGATAAACCCCGCCGCGACGACACCCTGGCTCGTCGTGATCACCGCGGCATGCGGGTTGATCGCGTGCAGACGCGCGCACAGCGGGCCAGGATCGGCAAGGTCGGACTTGTTCACCACGATCCGGTCCGCCGCGGCGATTTGCCGTTCGGCGAGCGCCGTCAGGCCACCCGTCGCAGCCACCACCGTGACGATCCCATCCACCCGATAGGCGCTGGCGGTGACGATATCGCGCGCCAGCGTCTCCTGGATCGCCGCCGGATCGGCGTCGCCGGTGGTTTCGATCACGACCCGGCCGATCTCGTCGCGGCGCGCCCGCGGCAGCCACAGCCGCAGGATCCGCACCAGCTCCTCGCGCCGGCTGCAACACAGGCACCCCGCGTTCAACCGAACCGGAAGCGGAAACGTTCCGGCACCCCCATCCGCCAGCACAGCCGTCCCGGCAAACTCGGGCTGGCGGAGCAGGTGGTTCAGCAGGGTGGTCTTGCCGGCGCCCGACCAACCGGTCAGCACGGTGACCGGCGTCACGTCAGCCATGCGTGTGGCCGTACAAGGCCTCCGGCGACACCAGCGGTTCCGCGATCTCCACCAGTTCGCCGTCCCTTGCCGCTCTGAAGAAGCAATTCCGGCGGCCGGTGTGGCACGCGACACCGTCCTGCCGCACCAGCAGCAGCAACGTGTCGCCGTCGCAATCCACCCGCAGTTCGTGCAAATGCTGCGTCTGGCCCGACGTTTCCCCCTTCCGCCACAGCGCATTGCGGCTGCGGCTGAAGTAGCAGACGCGGCCGGTCGCCAGCGTCTCCTGCACCGCTGAGCGGTTCATCCAGGCCAGCATCAGCACCTCCCCGGTGTCGTGCTGCTGGGCGATCGCCGGCACCAGGCCGTTGGCATCGAAGCGGATGGCGGCCAGAACCGCCGAATGGCTGGTATCTTGGGTCATGGATGTTATCTTGGGGTGTGGCAGGCTCGCCGCAAAGGAGCGTTTGATGGGGTTCTCCCCCCACACGGAGACATTGCTGACCAGAGCCGGCTCGATCTGCGAGAGCCGGGGGACCCGGCTGACCGATCTGCGCCGCCAGGTGCTGGGGCTGATCCTCGACTCCGGCGCGCCGACCGGGGCCTATGACCTGCTCGACCGGCTGAAAACCACCCGCCACGGCGCCGCCCCGCCCACGGTGTACCGCGCGCTCGATTTCCTGCTGGAAAACGGCCTGATCCACAAGCTGGAGCGGCTGTCCGCCTTCGTCGGCTGCATCGCGCATGATGAAGGCGACCACGCCGCGCAATTCCTGATCTGCCGGTCCTGCGGCCGGGTGACCGAGATCGAGGACCATGAACTCGCCCACGCGCTCGCCGACGCCGCCAGCCGGCTGGGGTTCACCGTGGGCAAAGCCACCATCGAGGCGGAAGGCCAATGCGCCGCCTGCACCCATCCCGCGACGGAGACCCATTGATGCTCGTCACCGCCCCGGCTGACCGGGTCAGCCCCAACCGCCGCCGCGGATCGGCCGCCGATGGCGTCACCTTCTGGCACACGCTGTTCATCGGCACGTCCCGCTATAACATGGCGCCGGGGGAGCCGGATCCCGCGCCGGACGCGCTGTTCCCCATGGCGTTCCTGGTCGAGCAGGACCCCGGCAGCACCGCCAGCAGCCATTACCACCGGCAGGACCAGTTCCAGGTGGTGGTCGGCGGGCACGCCACCCTGGGCACCCACGATGTCCGGCCGCTCACCGTGCACTTCACCGGCGCCTACACCGCCTATGGCCCGATCCGAGCGGACGCAGCCGAGGGGGTGCATTACTTCACCTTACGCAACGGCTTCGATCCCGGCGCCCGCTTCATGGCCAACCCGGAAAACCGGGCCCGGTTGCGCGCTGTGCCCGGCCGGTCTCACCGGGAAGCGGTCGCCGGTCCCCTGCCCGCCCCCGACAGCCGAACCGAGACGCTGCTGGGTCCCGACCCCGACGGCATGGGCGCCTGGCGCTTCCGCCTGGCGCCGGGTGAGCAGGTCCAAGGCCCCGACCCATCGTCCGGACGCGGGCAATACTGGCTGGTGGTGGCGGGATCGATGCGGCTGGACGGCGAGACGCTGCCGCCCCGGTCGTGCAGCTTCGTCTACCCGAATGCCGCCCCCTTCACCGCGGTTGCGGGCTCGGATGGGTTGGAGGTGCTGGCGATGCAATTCCCTCGACATCCGGGTTCCCCCGCCTCGTTCAACTGAACGCGACAACTGTCACGGCGGGCATCAGTTGAAACAACCGCCCGCGGCCGCGCAACCTTTTGTTGCACTGATCTGGCTTGCCAAAGCGGGCCGGAGCGGCGTCACTGGCTGCCATGGCTTGTGTCGCTTCGGGCACGGGTCCACCGACACGACAGGGGTCCATGGCAAGTCCACCCGCCGCGGCCGAGGCTTTCGATTTCGATGCCATGCTCGATGCGGTGGGGCGGCTGCGGCAAAAGCAGGTCTTCTTCGTCGGCGGGGCGCCAAAGTCCGGCACGACCTGGCTGCAACTGTTGCTCAACGCCCATCCCCAGATCAGTTGCAGCGGCGAAGGCCATTTCCCAGACCGTTTACTTCCCGGAATGGCTCGGGCGATGAAGGAATACAACGCCATCATCAGCCTGAAGAACCGCTCGATCTTCGACGGGCTGGAGGGCCAGTCGCTGCTCACCAACCGCCACGTGTTCTTCCTGACCGCCGCCACGATCAGCCTGATGCTGGACCAGCCCGCCAAGGCTCGGACCACCCCGGTCGTGGGCGACAAGACGCCCGATAACGTGCGCCACTTCCCGCTGCTGGCCACGCTGTTTCCGCACGCCAAATTCATCCACATCGTGCGCGATGGCCGCGACTGCACCGTCTCGGCCTGGTTCCACAACATGCGCGTCGATGCCGCGGCCTTGACCAGCCGCTATCCCACGTTGGGTGATTTCGCGGCCTATTTTGCCCAGATCTGGGTCGAAAATGTCAGCACCGGGGCCAAATTCGCCACCGCGCAACCCGGTCGCTGTCTCGCGATCCGCTACGAGGACCTGAGCCAGCGCCCGGCCGAGTTGCTGGCCGTGCTGTGCGCGTTCCTGGGGGCATCACATGACCCGGCGGTGGTGCAAGCTTGTTGCGAGGCCGCTGATTTCTCGGCGCTCAGCGGCGGGCGGCCGCGTGGGCTGGAGGACCGCGGGTCATTCTTCCGGCGCGGCACGTCCGGTGACTGGCGCACCCATTTCGATGCGGCGACCGATCAGGCGTTTCGCGCCAAGGCCGATCCCTGGATGTCGGGGTTCCGCTACGTCTGAGCGGCGAAGCGCATGTTCGCGTCGGGATAAGGCGCAAGTTCTTTCCCCCTCCCCTTGTGGGAGGGGGGTAGGGGGAGGGGTCGGTGGGAGTCTGCTGCGGACGTTCACGCTTCTCCGTGCGGAGCCCCCTCCCACCAAGTGGAGGGGAAAAAAGGAACTTGCGATCGGCCACCCTGATTTCCAGCCGGGGCGGAACCTGCGCTAGACTGCCCGCCCGCCACCCAGGGTCCAGCCCCAATGCCGAAGCAGATCCGCCTGAACGCCTTCGACATGAACTGCGTCGGCCACCAGTCGCCCGGCCTGTGGACCCACCCGCGCGACCGGGCGGACAGCTACAACACGCTGGACTACTGGGTGGACCTCGCCCGCACGCTGGAGCGCGGCAAGTTCGACGCGATCTTCCTGGCCGACGTGCTGGGGATTTACGATGTCTACCGCGGATCGGCCGCCACCGCGCTGGAACACGCCGTGCAGGTGCCGGTGAACGACCCGCTGATGGTCATTCCCGCCATGGCCTACGTGACCCGGCACCTCGGTTTCGGCGTCACCTGCGCCCTGTCCTACGAACACCCCTACCCCTTCGCCCGCCGCATGAGCACCCTGGATCATCTGACCGGCGGGCGGATCGGCTGGAACATCGTCACCGGATACCTGGACAGCGCCGCGCGCGGCATGGGCAGGACGGAGCAGGCCGGCCACGACGACCGCTACGAAATCGCCGAAGACTATATGCAGGCGGTTTATAAACTGTGGGAAGCCAGTTGGGAGGACGGCGCGGTGCTGCGCGACCGGACGCAACGGCGCTTCGCCGACCCCGACCGCATCCATCGCATCCAGCATGACGGACCGCACTTCAAGGTCGATGCGATCCATCTGTGCGAGCCATCGCCGCAGCGGACACCTGTGTTGTACCAGGCGGGTGCCTCGGCGCGGGGACGGCAGTTTGCCGCGCAGCACGCGGAATGCGTGTTCATCAACGGGCCATCGAAGACCGTGATCGGCGCGATCGCCCGCGACCTGCGGAGCCGAGCGGCGGGGTGCGGACGCGATCCGGCCGATCTGGTGATTTTCGGGATGATCACCGTGATCACCGCGCCGACCACCGCCGAAGCCGACGAAAAATACCGCGATTACCTGCGCTATGTGTCGGAAGACGGCGCTCTGGCGCTGATGTCCGGCTGGACCGGGGTCGATTTCGCCGCCCTGCCGCGCGATGAGCCGGTCCGCTTCACCGCGCGCAACGCCATGACCTCGGCTTTGGAGGCCTTCACGACAGCCGACCCCGACCGCCAATGGACCGTCAGCGAGATCGCCCGTCACGCCGCGATCGGCGGCCGCGGACCGGTGCTGGTCGGGTCGAGCGTGCAGATCGCGGACGCATTGCAGGACTGGGTGGCGGAAACCGGGATCGACGGCTTCAACCTGGCCTATGCGCTGACGCCGGAGACCTTTTCCGACATCGTCGATCTCGTGATACCAGAACTGCAAACCCGCGGCGCGTACAAGCGGGACTATGCCCCGGGCACGTTGCGGGAGAAGCTTTATGGCGCCGGCCACGCGCGCTTGCCGGCCAGCCATCCGGCGGCGCGTGTGCGGCGCGGCTGAACCGGCGTAGAACGTCCCGCGCCGATCGACAGGAGGGAAGCATGAACGCCGAGGAACTCCGCGCCATCCAGGCGCCTCTGAAGCAAACCTATCGCGAGCATCCGGAGACCGCGCGCAACATCGCCCGCGCCGAGGCGATCGTCGAACCCTATGATATCGCTTGCACAATCAGAGCCTGGCATGGGGAGGTGACGGCCGGGCTGCACCAATCGGCGGGCGGCAGCGGGGAACTGGCCTGTTCGGCGGACATCCTGCTGGAGGCGCTGGTCGCCTGCGCCGGCGTCACCTTGCGCGCGGTCGCGACGGCCATGGGCATCACGGTGAACGGCGGCAAGATCACAGCCGAGGGCGTGTGGGACGTGCGCGGCACCTTGGGCGTCGACCGGACGGCACCGGTGGGGCTGTCGGAAATCAGCTTGCGGTTCGACATCGACAGCGACGCGGACCCAGCGAGGCTGGCGCGGCTGATCCAGACGACCGAACGGTACTGCGTGATCCTTCAGACATTGCGCAATCCGCCGGTTGTGTCGCTGGCAACGGCAGCCGCAGCCTGACGGACGTCATTGCCGCGCTGGTCCTCGCCGGCGGCGGTGCCCGACGGATGGGGGGTGGCGACAAGCCGCTGCTGGAGGTCGGCGGTGCGCCGATGCTCGTGAGGATCATCGCCGCGTTGGACGCGCCGCACATTGCCATCAGCGCCAATGGCGACCCCAGCCGATTCGCCCGGTTCGGGCTGCCCGTACTGGCTGATGGTGTGCTTGCGGGCCATGGTCCGATGGCCGGCGTGCTGGCGGGGTTGGACTGGGCGGCTGGTCTCGGTGCCAGCGCCTTGCTGACCGTACCGGGCGACACGCCCTTCATCCCACCCGGACTGGGTCGCGCCTTGTGGCCGCCGCCGGCCTGTGCCGCCACCCTTGGGCAAGCGCATCATCTGACGGCGTTATGGCCCGTTGCCTGCCGTGAACCGCTGCGGCGGTTCCTGGCGGTGCCGAGCCAACGGGCGGTGTCACACTTTGCCGCCTCCATCGGGATGCGGGCCGTAAATTTCTCTGTGCGAAATGGCGATCCGTTCTTTAATGTCAACACCGGGGATGACCTGGCGACGGCACGCACCATCGCCGGGAATCATGGGACGAAGGAGCCACAATGACCAAAACGGTCGCCATCGCAGGCCTCGGTGCCATCGGCCTGCCCTTGGCTCGTGTGCTGGATAGTGGTGTGGAGGGGCTGCGGCTGATCGCCATCGCCTCGCGCGACCAGGTGAAGGCGTTGGCGAATCTGGTTGGGTTCCACACCCAGCCGCGCCTGGTGGACCTGGCAGACCTCGCAGTCGCCGATATCGTCGTGGAGGCCGCCCCCGCGTCGGTGTTCGAACGCGTGGCGGTGCCGGCGATCGAGGCCGGGCGCATCTTCGTCCCCGCCTCGGTCGGGGCATTGCTGCCGCGTATGCACCTGGTCCGGCGCGCCATGCAGACCGGGGCTCGGATCATCGTTCCGACCGGCGCGCTGCTGGGGCTGGACGCCGTGCGCGCCGCGGCCGAGGGGCCGGTGGAAAGCATCAGCCTGGTAACCCGCAAACCGCCCGGCGGCCTGGCGGGTGCGCCCTATCTGGAAAAGCACCAGATCGAGGTGCTGGGCATCACCGAACCCAAGCTGGTGTTCCAGGGCAATGCCTTCGACGCGGCCGCCGGCTTTCCGGCCAACGTGAACGTCGCCGCGGCGCTGGCTCTGGCGGGGATCGGGCCGGTGCGGACGAAGGTGGAGATCTGGGCCGACCCGACGGTGACCCGCAACACCCACACGATCCGCGTGGAATCGGATGCGGCGCGCTTCACGATGACCATCGAGAACGTCCCCACCGACGAAAATCCGCGCACCGGCAAACTCACCGCACTGTCGATGCTCGCCTGCCTGCGCGGCCTGGTCTCGCCCCTGAAGGTCGGGAGCTGAATGGAACCCGCGGTTTACAGCCTCACCCTGGCGCTGTTCAGTTTCGTGATCGTTGCGACCGCTCGGATGAAGCACGACATGCTGCTGCTGGCCTGCATTCCGCCGGTGTTCGTCGCACTGGTCGTGGGTTTCGTCATGGCGGTTTATGCAGGGTTTACGTTCGGTCTTGCGTGGGTGGTCGTGGCGTTGCTGGTGCCAGGACCGGTGGCGTGGTGGCTGGGCGGGCGGTATTCGCCGCGGGACCTGTTGATCTCGATCTATCTGTCCTGGGCGGCTGGCATGGTTTGCGCCCTGGCGGCATTCGCGTTTCCCGACGCCGTGTAGTTTGCACCCGCGGCGCCATCCGGCGCAGAATAGGGCAACCGCCAGGGAGGCCAGGGCGATGACGACGCAACTGCCCATCGACCAGATGATCGACGTCCAGCGCGGCCTGATCAGCCGCGAAATCTTCGTCTCGCCCGATTTCTACCAGCAGGAGCTGGAGAAGCTGTTCACCAGAGCCTGGCTGTTCGTCGGGCATGAGAGCCAGATACCGAACCAGGGGGATTTCTTCACCTCCCGCATGGGCGCGGAATCGGTGATCCTGTGCCGCGATCATGCCGGCGTGGTGCATGTGTTCCTGAACTCCTGCCGGCACCGGGGGATGAAGGTGTGCCGATACGAACAGGGCAATACGTCGTTGTTCGTGTGCCCGTATCATTCCTGGTCGTACACGACGGACGGGAAGTTGCAGGGCGTGCCGCTGTACAGAGCATTGTATGAGGGCACCTTGCAGCGCGAGGACTGGCCGCTGATCGAGGTGCCTCGTTTGGCCTTGTACAAGGGCACGGTCTGGGCGTCGTGGGATGCCGAGGCGCCGGATCTGCTGACCTATCTGGGCGGCGCGGTCGATCACCTGGACCAGGTGCTGGATTGCCGTGACGGGCGGCCGGGCGGGTCGGAAGTGATCGGCGTGCACAAATGGATCCTGCCCACCAACTGGAAATTCGCCGCCGAGAACTTCCTGGGCGACACCTATCACAATCCCTCGCACCGGTCGGTCGATATGATCGGCATTGGTCCGAGTGCCCAGCGGGGGCAGACTGGGCGGCGGGATAACGAATACAACAAGGGCCAGCATGTCTGGGTTGGCTTTCCGCAGGGGCACGGCATGCACAGCGTGCTGATGCCGGAACAGTTCGATTATCAGCCGTCCTACCTGCAATACCCCGAGGTGGACGAATACTTCCGTCATTGCTTCTACGAACGCCAGCGCCGTCAGGGTGAAAAAGCCCGCCTGATGCCCTTCACCGGTAATTTGTTCCCGAACACCTCGTATCATGGCCGCCAGCCGCGGGGTTTGTGCGTGTGGCATCCGCACAGCCCGACCGAAACCGAAGCCTGGCGCTTCTTCCTGGTGGATGCGGATGCGCCGGCGTCGGTGAAAGAGGTGCTGCGGCGGTTTTACATGCGCTATTCCGGTCCCGCCGGCATGACCGAACAGGACGACATGGAAAACTGGCTGTATGCGACCCAGGCCAGCAGCGGCGTCATCGCGCGCCGCTATCCGTTCAATTACCAGATGTCGATGGGGGCTTATAAGACGGATGATCCGGTGCCGGGCGACGTTTCCTTGCAGATCACCGAACAGACGCCACGAAACTATTACCGGGTGTATTCGCGGTACCTGAAGAATGAGGGCTGGGATTCGTTGTTGGGACGCGATGTCCAGCCCATGCGGGAGGCCGCCGAATGAGTGACGTCGCCGAACGTGTGGCCAGCCGGCGCGGCCTGGCGTGGTACGAGTTGAAGCAGGAGATCGAGGAATTCCTGTACCAGGAAGCCGATCTGCTGGATCAGCGGCGGTTCCGCGAATGGCTCGACCTGCTCGCCGAGGACCTGGTCTATTTCATGCCGATCCGCCGCAACGTGAAGTTCGGCCAGCACGCGGACAAGGAAAACACCCGCCAGGGTGAGGGCATTTCCTGGTTCGATGAAGACAAGTGGACCTTGGGCAAGCGGGTCGATCAGATCCTGACCGGCGTGCATTACGCCGAGGAACCGCTGTCGCGCGTCACCCACATGGTCAGCAACGTGCGGCTGCTGGACGTGCAGCCGTCGGTCGATGACCCGCACGAAGTCACGGTCGGCTGCCGCTTCCTGGTGTTC
>Ga0302157_10006377_pt1 | contig 12205 bp, 8 predicted proteins | sample I_Bog_N3_3_FD_193502 | JGI IMG/M metagenome (GOLD analysis project Ga0302157, IMG submission 193502) | Peat permafrost microbial communities from Stordalen Mire near Abisko, Sweden - I_Bog_N3_3 | ecosystem: Environmental > Terrestrial > Soil > Wetlands > Peat | place: Sweden: Abisko, Stordalen...
GATATGCGCCAGCATCCGCAGCTGGTCGCTTGCGAGCAGGCCGTAGGGAATCGACACCCTGAGCATCGGCGCATGGCGCTGGATGTACAGACCATTGCGCAGCCGCAACGGGCGGAACTCGTCCTCGCTGAGCTCCCCGGCCAGGAACCGGCGGGTCTGGTCGCGAAACTGGGCGACGCGTTCATTCACCAGGGTCCGGTCTATCTGATCGTATCGGTACACGCGCCTTCTCTGCTGCAACCAGCCGGCAGTGTAGGTTCGCGCCGCCGCGCGATACACCGGCGTCCGGTTATGACCATGGCCTGTGCCGGTTATATACAACCCGGAAGCTTATATCAGCCAACAACTTATATCAGCCGGTGGTCTGCAGGCCGCGGGCGATGCCGCTGACGCTCGCCTGCAGCGCTTCGAACAGCTCCCGATTCTGCCGGCCGCTCGCACGCCAGCGTTCCAGCAGGTCGACCTGCATGAAGTGCATCGGGTCGATATACGGGTTGCGCAGCATGATGCCCCGCTGCAGCGTTCGATCGGTGTCGAGCAGCATGCCGGACTCCTTGACTTCCAGCACCAGCGCACAGCTGCGCTCGTACTCCTCGCGCAGCTGTGCGCCATACGGCCGCAACTCCGGCGGCGCCAGCCGGTCATAATGCGCCGCCACGCCCGGATCGGCACGCGCCAGCATGGCCTCGATGTCGTCGATCAGCGTGCGGAAAAACGGCCAGCCGCGGTAGCAGCGCCGCAGCAGCTCCATGCCGCGCTCGGCAATTGCAAACGCCAGGCCGGAACCGGCGCCGAACCAGGCCGGCAGCATGTGCCGCGACTGCGACCAGGCCAGCACCCATAGTGCCGGCGGTATCGCATCCACGCCGGCACGATCGTTGCGCTGCACCGGGCTGCCGCCGATCTGCATGCGCTCGATGACGTCGATCGGCGTCGCGGTACGGAAGAAATCCAGGAATTGCGGCTGCTGGTGGATCAGCTCGCGCCACACCTGCGCACTGCGCGCGGCCACCAGGCTCACGCACTCGGCCAGCGCTGCGCTCTCGCGCACCGCGATGCCGCGACTGGCGGCCAGCGTCGCCAGCGCCAGGGTGCTGAAGGCGCGTTCCAGCGTACGCATCGCGTTCGGCCGCAGCCCGTAGTTCTGGCTGATGCTCTCCCCCTGCTCGGTGAAGTGCAGCACGCCGTTGATCGATTCGGCGGGCGCGGCGCGCAGTAACGCGTCGATGCGACCGCCGCCGCGCGCGATGCTGCCGCCGCGGCTGTAGAACAGCACGTGCTGCTTGTTCGCCTGGCGCAGCGCGTCGGTCAGGTGTCGCTGCGCCCGATAGGCCGCCAGGCGCGAGGCCACCATGCCGCTCTCCTGGTTGCTGTCGGAGAAGCCGATCAACACCGTCTGCAGCCGGCCGCGCGCCTCCAGGTGGCGCTTGTACACGCCATCCTCCAGCAGTTCACCGATCACCGCGCCGCAGCGCTCGAGCGTCTCGACGCGGTCGAACTGCGGCGCCACGTCCAGCGCCACCTCGCCCTTGCTCTTGTCGTAGGCGCCGGCCCAGCGCGCCAGCACCAGCGGCGCCAGCACGTCGTCGGCGTGCGCCACGCCGCTGACGATGTACAGCCCGATGGCTTCGCGACCATAGCGATGGCGGCATTGGGTAATGGCGTCGAACACCGCCAGCGTGCGCTTGGCGAGCGCATCGAAGCTGCCGGTCGGGCCGATGTCGCGCTCCAGGATCTCGATCAGGCGCGCGTGCCGCTCCGCCGGGCTGCGGCCGCTCCACGCCGGATCGTCCAGGCCCTGTGCCAGCACCGCGTGATGCACCGCCGTGGGCGCGCGCACGTCGAGCGTCGCCAGGTGAAAGCCAAAGGTGTCGATGCGGTACAGCAGCCGCCGGACCTGGTAGTAGCCGGCATTGGTGCCGCGATTGGCGAGCAGGCTGTGCGCGATCAGTTCGATGTCGGCGCGAAACTGCGCCGGATTCTGGTAGCCGTTGGAGCGGCCATCGTAGGTGACATGCAGGCGCTCGGCGATCTGGCCCAGCAGCACGCGGTACGGCATGCGGTCGTGGCGCGACGGCGTAATCGCCTGGGCGCCCGGCAGCAGCGTGCGGTATTCCTCCACGCGACGCATCACGCTGCCTGCGATGCCGATGCGGCTGGCGCTCTGCGACAGCGTCTGCGACAGCTTCAGGCACTCGTCGTAATAGGTGTTGATGATGACCTGCTGGGCGCGCGCCAGCGTGTCGCGGATGCTCTTGGCGTGCACGTCGGCCGAGGTCTGCATGTCGCCGCCGACCCAGGTGCCGAAGCGCACCATGACCGGCAATTCGATGGTTTCGGCAGCCGCGCCATACAGCTTGACGAGCGCGGCGGCGATTTCCTGGTAGAACGCCGGAATGATGGTATAGAGGATTTCGACCAGGTAGAAGATCGCATGCTCGCGCTCGTCGGACACGGTCAGGCGCTCGCGCGGATGCTCCTCGGTCTGCCACTCGGCGCTGATCTCGGCGCGCATGCGCTCGAGCAGCCCGCGCTGCTCGTTGGGCGCAAGCGTGGCGTTGTCGCGCTCGACCAGCAGCGTTGCCATGCGCTGCTGGCGGCGCAGGCTGGTGCGGCGGGTGGATTCCATCGGGTGCGCCAGCAGCACCGGCTCGATCGACAGCTGCGCCATCAGCGCCAGCACCTCGGTAAGGCTCAGGCCCGAGGCCTTCAGTTCCGACAGCGCGTCCTCGACGCCCCCGGGTTGCGGTCGTTCGCTGTCCTGCTGGAAGTACTCGCGGCGGCGCCGGATGCGGTGCACCTTCTCCGCCACGTTCACCAGCTGGAACCAGGAAGAGAATGCGCGCTCCAGCTCGCGCGCCACGCGCGGCGGCCGGCCGCGCACCCTGACGCTGAGCGCCTCGGCGGCGCCCGCGACCCCTTCGCGCCAGCGCATTGCCGTCAGCCGGTCCTGCTCGACCAGCTGCCACAGCTCGGCCCCGCCCTGCTCGCGCAGGACCTGGTCCATGAGCTCGCCGAGCGTGCGGATGTCTTCCCGCAGCGGGTGATGGCGCGTGGGGAACTGGATGTCGTCGTGACTCATCGGGGGGTCGGATTCTACCTGAGCGCGACCGCCCGGCGCTGGGACCGCGCGCGGCGGCGGCGGCGACGCCACCTGCTAGCCCGCCAGCAGCACAGCCTCGGCATGCTCCAGCGCCTCCGGAATGCCATAGATCACCACCACGTCACCCTCGCGCAGCTCCGTGTCCCCGGCCGGTTCGCGGCCGGTAATCCCCTGGCGACGGATCGCGGTGAAGGCGACTTCAGCGCCGCGCGCGCGAATCTCCGACAGCCTGCGGCCAACCGCCCAGCCGCCCGGGGGCAGCACCACCGAGCGCAGCTGATCGGCCGATTCCTGCTCCGCGCGCGTGCGCAGCGTCGCGTAGCGCTGCCGTCGCAGCGTATCGACCACGCGCCCGACCTGCGGTGCCGGCAGCTGCAGCAGCGTCAGCGCCTGCGAAACCAGCGTCAGGCTGGCTTCGAACGTCTCTGGCACCACCTCGGTCGCGCCCGCCGCCGACAGTTCCGCCAGGCGCGAGTCGTCCTGGGTGCGCACCAGCACCGGCACGTCGGCGCGCAGCCGGCGCACCGCGCGGATCACGTGCAGCGCGACTGTCGGATCGGCAAACGTGATGATCACCACGGTCGCAAGATCCAGTCCAAGATTGCGCAGCAGCTCCTCATCCGCGCAATCCCCCCATACCACCGGCACGCCGGCCTGGCGCGCGGCGCGCACATTGGCCGGGTCCAGGTCTACCGCCAGGTACTCGAAACCCTGCGAGTCGAGCACCTGCGCCAGATGGCTGCCCACGCGGCCGAATCCGCAGATGATCACGTGCTCGCGCCGCGCCAGTTCGGTGGTGGCCGCCTGCTCGCGCTCGATCGCGGTAGCCGGCGGACCGGCTTCGCGCAGCACCAGGCGCGCCAGGCGCTTGTTGTAGCGAATGATCACCGGACTCACGATCATGCCCAGCACCACGACCGCGAGCAGCAGCTGCGTGGGCCGCGGCGGTACCAGCGCAGGCCCGCGCGCCAGTAGCGTCAGCAGCGCGACGCCGAACTCGCCGCCGCCGGCCAGCACCAGGCCGGTGCGCAGCGCCTTGAAGCGAGTGACGCCGAAGGCGCGGGTGGTCAGCGCCGACAGCAGCGCCTTGGCGACACTCACCACCAGCAGCAGCGCCAGGATGCGCGGCAGGTCGGCGAACAGCGCCTTCAGGTCGAGCAGCATGCCCACCGTGATGAAAAACAATCCCAGCAGCAGCTCGCGAAACGGCCGGATGACGGCGTCGATCTGGTGGCGGTACTCGGTCTCGGCCAGCAGCATGCCCGCCAGGAACGCGCCGAGCGCCATCGACAGCCCGAGTGCCTGCGTTACCCAGGCGGCGGTCAGCACGATCAGCAGCGCGTTCAGCGTGAACAGCTCGCGCAGCCGGCTGTGCGCGATTTCATGCAGCAGCGGCCGCAGCAGCCAGCGCCCGATCGCCAGCACCGCGATCAGCGCCAGCAGTCCCAGCGCCACCAGCCGCAGCAGCAGCGCCGCGCCCGACTGCGATTGTGCCTGGGTCTGCACCGTTGCCAGCGCCAGCAGCGGCACGAACGCCAGGTCCTGGAACAGCAGCACCGCAAACGACAGCCGGCCGTGGGTGCGATTGAGCTCGTCCTGGTCGCCGAGCTGCTGCAGCACGATCGCGGTCGAGCACATCGCCAGCGCACCGCCGACCACGATCGAGTTCGGCCATGCGACGCCGATCGCATGCATCGCCAGCGCGCCCGCGCCGCCCACCACCAGCGTCTGTGCGGACCCGAGGCCAAACACCTCGCGCCGCATCGCCACCATGCGCGGAAACGAGAACTCCAGTCCGAGCGTGAACAGCAGGAACACGACGCCGATCTGCGCGATCGCCTGCGTCTGCGCGTCATTGCGCAGCACCGCGAACGCGGACGGCCCGAGCGCAATGCCGACGATCAGGTAGCCGAGTATCGCCGGCATGCCGGCGCGCCTGGCCACGGCCAGCACCAGGACGGTGGCCAGCAGCAGTATCAGGACCTGGCTGAGCGAATGAACCGGCACAGCGCCACGTTACGGTGCGTGCGCGTCAGTTGTCCACGATCACCGTAGCATCGTAGCGATCAAAGGCATGGATCGCGCGGCGGTAGGCATTCAGGACCATGCCATGGGCTCTGAGATCGGTACCCGGCGACAGCAGCATGCGCAGCACGACATCGTTGGCGGGCCGCGTCGCATCGTCCGCCAGCAGCTGTTCGATGAAACTGGCAATCCGGCACACGGTCTCGTTCACGAACCGCAGCCGCGCCCCATCGTGCACCTGCTCGGCGCCCGCGCCGTAGGTGCTACGTGCCTCGGCCGCCAGCTCGTGCAGGAACACGGCCAGCAGCCGCGCCTGGTCGCGGGAATTCAGATCGGAGAAATAGTCGATTTCCGACTGCAGGTTCACTGCTCGCCACTCAGCTGCTCGGCACGAATTCGATCGGCTTGGTGGTGGTGATCGACGCCACGTCCTTGGCTTCGAACCGAAACAGCTTCACGCGCGCAACGATCTTGCTCTCGAGCTCGGCGTTTTTCAGCTCGCTCGAGACCACGTGGCATTCGGTCACCTCTCCTGACGGCGCGATGGTGAACTCGAGCACCAGCTTGCCCTGCAAGTCGGGAATATCGCGCAGCACGCGTCCGTACAGCGCATAGATCGCGCCCTTGTTGCGGTCGAATACCAGCGCGATCTCCTCCTGGCTGCGCGACGGCTTGCCGCTGCCGCCCTTGGAGACGGTGCCACCGCCGCCGGCGGCCACGATGCGCGAATTCACCGCGGTAGTGTCGTGCCCCGTGAGCGAGCCGGCGCCGCCACCAAAGCCGCGGCTGGAGTCCGCGGTGGTGATACCGGCCGAAGCCCCGCCCGCCTTCGAGGCGATCAGCGAGCGTTCGGCATGACTGTCCTGGCCGACCGCGCCCTGCAGGTTCTTGGTTTGCCCGAGCGGCGTCAGGTCGACGTTCTGGCGCAGGTCGGCCAGCTCGTCCTGGAACTTCAGCAGGCCCGAGCTCTGCGCCTGCTTGCGCGCCACGGCGGTCTTGTCCACCGGCTTGGGCGCGGGCACCGGCCTGGTTTCGGGCTTCGGCTTCGGCGGCTCCACCACCGGCGGCGGCTTGGGCTTCTGCTCCACCATCAGCCGCGCCAGGCGTTCAGGTACCGCCTCGGACCCTTCAGTCGGCTTGGGCAGGTGCACGAACGGCAGGATCACCCCGAGCAGCAGCAACAGTAGCAGCCCGGTGCCAACCAGCCGCCGCAGGCGACGCTGATCCTCGCGATCAACCTCCCACGCCAGGCCATAGCTGCGGTAGTACTCAGTGAGCTGCATGCTCATCACGAGCCGCCCATGGCACCGGGTGGCACCGGCTTGTCCTTCTGCATCACCGCCAGCGAAATTCGCCCGAAGTCGGCTTCGGTACAGGTATGCATCACCTTCTTGAGTACGTCGTATGGCAGTGCCTTGTCGCCCATGACGGTGATCTCGCGATCAGCGAGATCCTTCTCGGTGACCTCCTGGCCCACCAGCGTCGGGCGCTTGAGCGCAGCGAGCAGCGGCTCGATGACGTCGCCGTCGGTCGCGTGAATATCCGCCACCGACACGATCGGCTCGCCCTGCACAAACAGTTCGTCCTTGCTGAGCATCACGACCACGGTCTGGCGCGGCTGCTGCTCGGCGATCGACTCGGGGATTTCGATCGCCTTGGTGTTCTGCAGCACCTCGACATTGGTCGAGTACACCAGCAGGAAAGACACCATCACGCTCAGGATGTCGATCATCGGGATCAGGTTGAGTTCGGCATCGGCGCGGTGGCGCATCTGATGCTGCAGCATGCGCTGCGCGCGGTGCGACAGGCTCATGGGGTGTCTCTGGTCATGGCGTGGCGCTCACTGCCGCCGCATCGCCGATCGAGATATCCGGGAATAGCTCGTACTGCACCACGTTCAGTCCGGCGTTGACTTCCAGCACCCGGATCCGGTCCATGGTCTGCACCACGGTGTCGTACGGCGTGTCGGGTTCCAGCAGGATGGTGGCGTCGGTCTTGTCGGGAAACTTTGATTTCACCTGCTGCAGGTAGCGCGACAGGCCTTCGTAGTCATAGCCATTGTCCGTGTTCGGGAACGACGCCAGCGGGCCGGAATTGCGATCACCGACCTGCAGCGAGTCCTTGCGCACGGTCACCTCCAGCTGCAGTCCGGGCGGCGGCTCCTTGAACTCGGCATTGGCCGCCGGCAGCTTCAGCTCCAGCACCACGGTGTGCGAGAACACCGCCGTCATCAGCAGGAAGGTCACCAGCACGGTGAAGATGTCGATCATCGACACCAGCATCAGCTGCGAGTCGCGGTGCTGATGGCGGCGGATGCGGCGAACGCTATGGGCGCGGCGCATGCTCTGGCTCGGACTGGGTGGCCGACGGCAGTCGCATCAGGCCGCGGCCGGGGCGGTCTGCGGTCGCTCGGTGACGGCGTTGAGGAACTTGACCGAGGCCATCTCCAGGCTGTCGATCAGCTCGGTGGTCTTGGTCTGCAGCACCGCGTGGATCAGCAGCAGCGGCACGGCGGTAATCAGGCCGAAGGCGGTGCAGTTCATCGCCACTGAGATGCTGGCCGACAGCAGATTGGCCTTTTCAGCCGGATTGACGGTCGCCACCGCGGCGAAGGCGTTGATGAGTCCGATCACCGTTCCGAGCAGGCCGAGCAGCGTCGCGATGTTGGCAAACGTGGCGATGTAGTGCGTGCGCTTCTCCAGCCGCGGCATGATATCCATCAGGCTCTCCTCCATCGCCTTCTCGATATCCTCGCGTCGCCGCGCCGACGCGATGCGCGCCAGGCCGTAGCTCAGGATCTGGCCGATCGCGGCCTTCGACTTGGAGGTCAGCTGCACCGCCTGGCGGAAATTACCCTGCGCCAGCAACGGGGAGATCTCGTTCCATAGCGTGCGATTGCCCGCTGCGGTGACCGTCAGGTAGATCCAGCGCTCGACCGCGATCGCCAGGCCCACCACCAGCACCACGGCGATCGGGTACATCATGTATCCGCCGCCCTGGAAGAAACCGACTATATGACTGAAAATGCTCATCGTTCTTCACTCCCGTACCATTCCGCTTAGCGCTGCTTGAGATGACCAAACTAAAGTGAGCTACCCGCCCGGACCGCGACCTACTTCTCATCCTTGGGTGTTGGCGTCGCCACGCCGGTGGCGGCGGCTCCAGGCTGTGAATTGGGCGCTCCGGGCTCGCCGGAAAGCGCCGAGTAATAGCGGTTCTGCCGCCTGAAGACATCGCGATCCACCGGGGTCAGTGCCTCGTCGAGCAGGCTGTTGGGCGGTCGTCCGCTGAATTCTCCCGGGTCCGGCCGGCGCCACGGCACCACATACATGACCCTGGGCAGTTCGCGATTGCCGCTGATCTGGGTGGTGTCGAGCTGGATACTGTCGTTTGGCTTTGCGCCCTTCGCTCCTGCGCCCTTCGCTCCTGCGCCCTTCGCTGGTGCAACCGCCGCACTGGCCGGGGCGGATGCAGCGGCTGGCGCTGCCCCTGGCGGGGGCGCGGGCGCTGGCGCGGGCGCTCCGGCTGCAGCTGCGGCTGCGGCTGGCGATCCACGTGGCGGCGAGGCCGCAGGCGATGTCTGCACCGCCGGCTCCAGATCCTGCTGCGCATGAGCGGCAACTGCCACTAACGTCAAGGCAAGCACAGCCAGCATCCGCGTCAAGGCCATCGTCGATGCCGTCGTCGATGCCGTGGTCGATGCTCTCATGTCGGGCCTCCATGGTCGGCCGCTGTCGTGGCGCCAGGCGCGACCGTATCGGACGGGTCAGCAGCACCGGCCGGTGCGGGAGCCGCTGGCGGCTTGACGCCGGTGCGGGCCCGTAGCTCGGCGATCCAGGAACTGACCGGCTTGTCCTCCGCGGTCAGTGCCTTGTAGCGCTCCATCTCGGGCAGCGCCGCCGCCGGGTCGCCCAGGTACAGGTCGAGCAGTACCCCGAGGTTTCGATGCGCCGGTGCATAGTCGGGGTCCGCTGCCAGGGCGTGTTCATAGGCGGCGCGTGCCTCCGCGAACTTGCCCTCCTGGCGCAGCGTCACGCCTAGTTCGCTCCATGCCGCGGCATTGCCCGGATCGAGCTGCGTGGCGCGCTCGAGCGACTCTTCCGACCTGGCAAGCACGCCATGTCGGCGCGTCATCAGCCCCAGATCAATCGCCTCGGTGGCGAAACCTGGATGTTGTTGCTCGAATTGCATTAGCCCGAAGATTGCATCGCTGTCCTTGCCGGCATCGGCCAGGTCGCTCACACGCTGAAAATCTGCCTGGGCCGCCGCGGTGGGCGACGCGCCGGCCGCGCCGCTGCCGGTCGGAGCCGTCAGCAGTGGCAACCAGCTGGCACTGAGCTCGGTTTTACCATAACGCGCCGGCTTGAGTTCAGCCAATGCCGTGAAGCTCTTGCGCACCGAATCGTCATACACCCCATCCTGCACCCGCTTGGCGTTGATCTCGTGAATCGCGATGGCCTGCTCCTCGAATGGAAACGACTGTTCATCGAGCAGTGCGTTGTATTGTTCCAGCGCCTCGCCGGAAAGTTTTTTCGGCCGCTCCGAGGTCATCAGATCGTGCGCCAGCGTCCGATAGAGCTCGGCGGTCTCATAGGTCGCGGCGGTCGTGGTCTCGGCCACCTGGTACTCGGCCACTTCCTTGTAGGCCTGCACCGCGGCATCGAGCGCTTTGCGCTTCGCCACCAGGCTCTGTTTGAGCGGCGCTACCAGCTTGATGCTGCGAAACTCATCGCGCACCGGCGCTGCCAGTGCCAGACGCGCCCTGGAAGCAAGGTAGCGCGTGCGCTCGGTGCGCGCCGCACCGGCGCTGGCATCGGCTTTGACGATCTCCTGCTGCCAGTAGCGCTGCCGCTCGGCCTCGCCGTTCTTCGCCGCGATGTCCAGCAGCCGCTGGCGCACCTCGATCGCATCCGCGACCGGCGTCGGATACTCCTTCACCAGCCGCTCCAGCATCGCGACGCTGCGCACGGTGTCGCCGGACTGCTGGTACAGGTCCGCCGCGCGTGCCAGCGCCTCGTGCACTACCGCACGATCCTCGTGCGGATCGGCGGCGATGCGGGCGAATTCATCCGCCGCCGGCCCGGTGCGGCCAGCCGCCACGTACGCCACCGCCAGCTTGTGGCTGACATCGGTACTGTACTCGCCGTTCGGAAACGCGCGCCGATAGGCCTCGAGTACCTCGATGGCGCGATCCCACTGCTGGGCGTTGATGAGTGCCGCGGCAGCATCGTATTGCGAGGTGGCGATCGCTTTTGAGGCAGGTGCCACGCGCGCCACCCGCAGGAAGTCCTCGGCCGCGCCGGCCTGATCCCCCGCGGCGCGTTTGCTCTCACCCTGCTTGTAGACCGCCGCCGCCAGTCGTTCACTGATATCGGCGCGCTCCGGGTCATTGGGGGCGGCGGCCGCGAGAGCGTGCTTGAACGCGTCCTCGGCAGCCGCAAAGTCGCCCTGGTTGAAACTCACCTGTCCGATGATGGTCCAGCCGATGCGCTGCTTGGCAGCGTCCACAGCGGGACTGAGCGCCAGCAGCGCCTGCGCGCTGGCCGCCGCCTGTGCCTGATCGCCTGCCGCATACAGGTCCTGCGCCGCGTGAGTCAGCACCACGGCGCTCTGCGGGTGCTCCGGAAAGCTGTGCGCAAAGCGCAGCCCCGCCGCAGTTGCCTTGGCATGCGCGGCAGCGCGTGCCTCGGGCGCCAGCGCATCCTCGTTCTTCTGGTCGGCCACCAGCGCCGCGTAGCCGGCCTCGGCCGAACGCGCAGACTTCGGATAGTCGTAGGCGGTGTGCTCGTATTCGATCGACGCATCCGCGTAACGCCCGCTTTCGAACAGGGCATCGGCCAGCAGGTAATTGGTCGCCGCTGAATCCGCGTCGCCCGGGAACGAGCTCAGGTAACTGCGATACCAGTGCGCGGCGGCGGCGTAGTCCTCGGGGTTTTTGCTCTTCTGCGCCTTGGCGTGATAGTACTGCGCGACGTCCTTGAGGTTTACCTTGAGTTCCTCGACCACCTGCGGATACGCGCCATGGTCGCGGCCTTTCCAGAATGGCGCATCGAAGCCGTAGCGCTGCACGTACTCGAGCTTGCCGTCCAGCATCAGGTCGGCGAAGCCGCCCTTGCGGTAGGCCTCGATCGCGGCGTTGGTGAGTACCGGGGCATGCTCGTCCACCGGGTCGCGGCTGGCAAATGCCCTATAGGTTGCCGCCGCGTCCTGGTAGCGCTGCTTCTCGACGTACAGGTCTCCCAGGCGCGTATAGAGCAGGTAGGCGTAGGGGATGCGGCCGCGGTGCGCGGCGAATTCGTCGAGCGATTTCGCGCCTTCGAGGTAACCGAAAGCGATGCTCATGACGCGCAGGGTATCGTCCACCAGTTCGCGATCTGCACGGCCGAGCGCATTCCAGTCGCGCATGCGCGCCGGGTCCCTGGGGTCGACCAGCACCAGGTCCAGCAGGTCGCCGAACGATTGCAGGCTGTCCTCGTTCTGGCCCTGCTTGAACAACGACCAGCCGCGCTTGTACAGGCTCTGGATATAGAAATTGGAGCTGCTGTGCCCGTGCGCCAGCACCGCCTCGTAGGCATGCTGCGCATCGGCATAGTGACGATTGGAAAACAGCAACTCGCCGCGGCGAAACTGCACCTCGGCGATATCGCGGCTCTGCGGATAGCGCGCAACGATCGTATCCAGTGTCGCCAGCGCCTGCTCGCTCTGCCCCGTGGTCTCGTAGGCGCGAGCCAGCTGATACAGCACCTGGTCATTGCGCGGATAATCCGGATACGCTTTCAGCAGCGTGCCATACAGTCGTATTGCCTCGGCGCCCTGCAGGTCGAGCTGCGTGACTTCGCTCGCCATGCGCTCGAGTTCGCCTGACTCGAGATTCAGGTCGCCGAGCCGTCGCAGCGCCTCGGCGCGCTGCTTGGGATCGGTATTCTGCAGCTTGAGAAACTGGCGGTAGTTTTCCATCGCCTTGGCCGCGCCGCCGGTAGGCGCGGTATTGGTCTGCACCGTGACTGAGTTTGCGTCCAGTTCACCGATGGTCGGCGCCGGCTTGACAGGCGGCGCCGCCTGTACGGCGCCCACCGC
>Ga0302157_10006379_pt1 | contig 12204 bp, 8 predicted proteins | sample I_Bog_N3_3_FD_193502 | JGI IMG/M metagenome (GOLD analysis project Ga0302157, IMG submission 193502) | Peat permafrost microbial communities from Stordalen Mire near Abisko, Sweden - I_Bog_N3_3 | ecosystem: Environmental > Terrestrial > Soil > Wetlands > Peat | place: Sweden: Abisko, Stordalen...
TCTGACGGTCCTGGTCAGGACGGCGGGGTCGCCCGACGGCCTCACGCCGGCGCTGCGGGCCCTTTCTCAAAGCCTCGACCCGAAGCTCTTTCCGGAGGTCCGGCTGCTCAAGGGCGAATTCAATTCCGCCACGCAGTCGGCGGCAAACATCGCGGCGGTCATCACCGCGCTTGGTTTCGTCGCGGTGATTCTGGCCGGCCTGGGAATTCTCGGTCTGGTGGCGTACAGCGTCTCGCAGCGTACCCGGGAGATCGCTATCCGTCTCGCTTTGGGCGCGTCCAGGGCGCAGGTCCTGCGCGCGGTTCTGCGCCAGTTTTCGTGGCCTGTTCTGGTGGGCCTTGCCGTGGGGACGGGAGCGGCTGCATTCGCTTCGCAGATTCTCCGGCGTCTCCTGTACGGCGTGAGCAACCTGGACCCGCTCAGCTACGCTTCGGCCATCGCGGTTCTGCTGGCCATCTTCGCGCTGGCCGCCCTTTTGCCCGCGCGCCGCGCCCTGAAGCTGGACGTGGCCCGAGCCCTTCACGAGGAATAGCCGTTTTTCTCAACCAGAGAACCGGGAATGATTACGCATCAAGGACGAGGCCACACGATGAGAGAAATTCTGCGCCGCCTGGGCTACCTGTTTACCCGCAACCGCCGCCGCCGCGAGCTCGATGCGGAGATGGACTTTCACCGGGAGATGTCCGAGCGCGCGGGGCGGCCCGAAGCGCGCCGCAAATTCGGCAACACCGAGCGCCTGAAAGAGCAGGCCCACGAAGCCTGGGGCTGGACCTGGATCGATCGCCTGGGGCAGGATCTGTCCTACGCGGTGCGGATGCTGGCCCGCTCGCCGGGCTTACGGCTGTGGCCGTGCTGGTGCTGGCCATCGGCATCGGGGTCAACGTCGCGGCCTTCAGCATGTTCAACCTGGCTCTGCTGCGGTCGCTGCCGGTGCGCAATCCCGATACGTTGCTGCTGCTGCAGCGGCGCTCGCTGGGCGGAGAAATCGCCGGTCTGATGCCCTACCCGACCGCGGCCTTCTATCGGGATCACGCCCGCACTTTGAGCGCGATGCTCACCATGGCCGGTGCGCGTGTCGAGCTGGACGACGACGTCGAACCCTTGCGCGGCAACTTCGTCAGCGCCAACTTTTTCACCGAACTGGGCGCTGTCCCGGCTTATGGCCGCTTATTCCAGCCCTCGCTCGACGAGACCCCCGCCGCATCGCCCGTCGCCGTGCTCGGCTATGGCTTTTGGCAAACTCACTTCGCCGCCAATCCCGCCATCATTGGAAGAGTGGTGCGGATCAACCACAAGCCAGTCACTATCGTCGGCATCGTGCCGGAAGAGTTTCCCGGTCTCCACGTCGCGCAAACGGATGTTTGGATGCCGATTACCCAGCAGCCAACCATCGTTGAAGGCAGCAAACTCCTCACCGATACCTCCGGCGGCGCGGTCGAAGTCTGGGGGCGGCTCGCTCCCGGCGCGACTTCCAAAGCCGCCGAGGCGGAGCTGCTGAGCCTGACCAACGAACGGCGAAAGCTGGTTCCGAAAGATGTCTGGGATGGAGAGTACATTCATTCGGACCCCGGCGCGCGGATAATCGCGCTGAATCCGCGCATGACCCAGGCTCTGGAGATCTTTGCCACGCTTACGCTGCTCATCCTGGCGGTGGCCTGCGCCAACCTGGGCGGGCTCCTGCTGGCGCGCGGGGTCGTCCGCGAACACGAGATCGGCATTCGCCTGGCCATCGGCGCCAGCCGTAAACGCATCTTCCGCCAGCTCTTTACGGAAAGCCTTCTGCTCGCGATTCTCGGCTCCGCCGCCGGGCTGGCGCTTGCCTGCGCCGCCATCCGCGTGATGAACGTCGTCACCGACTCTCCGAAATGGATGTCCGCCGCCCCGGACTGGCGGGTCATCCTCTTTACCGTGGGCATGGCGGTGACCGCGTCGCTGTTCTTCGGCTTCGCGCCGGCTCTTCAGCTCGCGCGTCAGCGGCATAAGCGGACCATCGCCCGGCAAATCCTGGTCGGCGCGCAGGTGGCCGCAAGCTGCGTTCTGCTCATCGTCTCCAGCCTGCTGGTGCGCGCCGTGCAGCATCTGCTCACTTCCGATCCTGGATTCGGCTACGAGCAAGTCATCTCCGTCTCGCCCCACCTGGGCGACCACGGTTACAAGCCGGCGGAGGCGCAAGCCTATTTCGACCAGCTTGAGGCGCGCCTTCGCGCTCTCTCCGGCGTGGCGTCGGTCTCGCTGGCCAAAATCTCGCCGCTCGGCCTAGGAGTCACCCGCATGGACACGAAGGTGGACGGGCGCACCCTCGAGGTCTATCCCAACTGGATCAGCCCCGAGTTCTTCCGGGCCCTGGAGATTCCCATTCTGACGGGGCGCAATTTTCTCCCAGGGGAAAAGGATGCCGCCATCGTCAGCCAGTCGATGGCGCAAAAGCAGTGGCCCGGTCAGAACCCGCTGGGCAAGATGTACGGAAAGGCGGTCGTCGTTGGCGTGGCGGGCAATGCCCGCGTGAACGCGCTGAGCGAGGACGACAGTGTGGAAATCTACTGGCCCGCCCAGGCCGAAGACATGCCCGACATGAATGTCGTCCTCCGCACCGACGGCGTCCCGGACTCCTTGCCCCCGAGGCTGAAAACCATCGTGCAGAACCTCGATCCCAAGCTCTTCCCCGAGATTTCGTTACTCCGGGCCAGGTTCCACGAAGCGGCGCGCTCGCTGGAAGTTTCCGTCTCCATTCTGACCGGTGTGGGGATGGTGGCCGTTCTGCTCGCAGCGGTGGGCATCTTCGGCCTGGTCGCTTTTACAATTTCGCAGCGCGGCAAGGAGATCGCCATTCGCCTGGCGCTCGGCTCGCCGTCCGGGCAGGCGATTGGCGCGGTGCTGGGCCAGTTTTGCTGGCCGGTTCTCATCGGCGTCGGCGGCGGGCTCGGGCTCACCGCGGCATTCTCCCATGTGCTGCGCTTCATGCTCTTTGGCGTCAACCACCTTGACCCGCTCAGCTACGCCTCGGCCATGGCGATCCTTCTCGCCATCGTGGCGCTGGCAGCGTCTGTGCCCGCGCGCCGGGCTTTGCGGATCGATATCGCCCGCACCTTGCACCAGGAATGAGCAAGTTTCGATAGACGGCTGGGCGCGTATGACGGACAATCGCAGATATGTCCCTCATGCGCCCCGCCATTCTCTTACTCTCCGCCGTCTTCTCGATCTCCGCCTTCTCGCAGCAGATTCCCGCCGCTTTAACTACCGACCCGCCCGCCGATAAGGACCATCCAGCCACGATGGACTCCTTCCAGATTCCCTCGCACGGTGCCGCGCTCAACGCCATCGCGTATCTCGCAGCCGGCGCGGGTCCGCATCCGGTGGCGATCGTCCTGCATGGCTTTCCGGGGAACGAAAAGAATCTCGATCTGGCGCAGGCCATCCGCCGTGCCGGGTGGGACGCGGTCTTTTTCGACTATCGCGGCAGTTGGGGCTCGCCCGGCTCGTTTTCCTTCGGCAATTCGCTGGAGGACACCGCCGCGGCCATCGCCTACGTGCGTGACCCATCCAATGCCGCCCGGCTCCGCGCCGACCCAAAGCGCATCGTGCTCGTCGGCCACAGCATGGGTGGATTCATGGCCGCCTACGCCGGGGCGCACGACCCCGGCATCCTGGCCATCGGCATGATCTCCGCCGCGGACATGGGAGGTATGGGCGGCCAGGTGGCAAGCGGGAAAGAGGAGAAGACGGCCATTGCGGAGCTGGGCAAGAACCTCGAAAAAGAAGACATTCTCCCGCTGGCGGGCTGCACCGGCCAGAGCCTGGCCAAAGAATTGATTGCCAACAGCAAGCAATGGACCTTTTCCGCCTATGCCGATCTCATCGGCAACCGGCCGCTGCTGCTGGTCACATCAGACGATGGGCTGGCCCCATCGTCCGAATCCCTTGCGGGCGAACTCCTCAAGCAAGGGAGCAAACGCGTCACCCTGAAGCACTTCGACACCGATCACAGCTACTCCGACCATCGCATCGCGCTCGAAGCGACGGTCCTGAACTGGCTCGGGACGCTTTAGAAGTGATACACAATCCCGGCGCTGGCGCGGGGATTGGCGCGCAGATGCGGGGAAGCGCCGGTGCTGGCCGCTTGCTGCACAAAGGACGAGAGGATTTCGTCTCCGGAGGCGCGCACCCACCAACGGCCGCGCAGGTTGTACTCGAAGCCGCCGCCGATGGCGGTGGCAAAAGAGATATTCGGAGAGATCGGCGTCACCCCGCCCGTATGCGCGCCGCCGAAGAGGACGTGGGCGAAACCGATCAGCTTCTCAGAGGGCACGAAGAACGAAGGCCCAAAGAGAACCGTCGTCACCGTGGGCGTTACGTTGGGTCGTGTGCTGTTCTCGTACTGGCCAAAGTCGGCCGTTCCGCCAAACCATGGCTTCAGTTTCGCGTCCACGGCCACGTTGACTCCGTAGAGTGCCGAAGAGCTCTTGACCTGATTGGCCGAGGAGTAAGCGATGCCGGCATAGGCGTCGTAGCGTTCAAACGCGGGAGCCACGGTGGCCGCGGCCGGCGTGGTGTCTTGCCCGCGCAGCGAAACAGGCAGCGAAACAAACAGCGCCGCGGGCAGCAACACCGCGACCGAGAACAACAAAAACTTACCCTTCACCAAAAATCTCCTCGGCGCAAACAATTTTCAGACGAATTCGAGAGCCATCCATCGGGGCCGCTTTCAAATGACGCTGTCCCATAGACGGACCAGACCGGAATCGGGCGCTTCCTCTCCAGCTTATCAGTCTCCAATCGGACCGGCTCATCTCGGGAGAGTTCCTAATCCAGATACCAGGGAATGTTGATGACCACAATGTTGCGGGTTCCGCGCACCATCAGCATCACCTTGAGCACGTCGGCCCGGCGATTGTGCATCAAGTTTTCCCACCAGTGGCGCACGATCAGCTCCGGCACCATCACGCATATCTTGCGCGATTCGTTCTCCGCCGCCAGCTTCAGGATGTACTCCATCAACGGCTGCAGAATGTAGCGGTAGGGCGAATTGAGCGCCACCAGTTGGGGCACGGGCTTTTGGTCCGCGCGCAGAGGGTCGACGATCATCGCTTCCCAGCAGCAACTGATCGGGTCCGGCTCGTCGCCCGGCTGGACGTGGACGCAGCGCACATCGTCGGTGAGGGAGAGCGCGAAACACAGAGCTTTCTGCGTGATGCGGCTCCAGCGGTCGATGGGCATCACCACGATCGGCTCCAGCACCAGCGTGGAGGCGAGCGGCGTATCCAGCGCCGTTTCGCGGTCGACCCGTGCATAGTGCTTACGCACGGCCCGCATCAACAGCATCATGGCCGGGATCAAGATGGCGACAATCCACGCGCCGGAGATGAATTTGGTGACCAGAACGACGATGGTCGTGAGGCCGGTGGCGGTCGCGCCCAGGCCATTGACAAAGGCGCGAAACGGCTTGCCGCCCTGCCGCGCCCAGTGCACCACCATGCCGGCCTGCGAAAGCGTAAACGCGAGGAAGGCTCCGATGGCGTAGAGGGGAATCAGGCGGTCGGTGACGCCTCCGAACAGAATCAGCAGCAGAGCGGTGAGGCCAACGAGCACATAAATTCCCCAGGAGTAGAGCAGCCGCCGCCCGCGCAGCAGGAAGACGTGGGGGAGGAAGTCATTCAGGGCGATGGCCCGCGTGAGGCGGGGAAAGTCGGCGAAGGCGGTATTGGCCGAAAGCGAGAGGACCAGCAGCGTGGAGCCGATGAGGGTGTAGTAAAAAGCCCCGTGGCCCATCACGGCGCGGGTGAGCATGGAGAGGACGCTCTCGTAGTTCGCTCCGTTGGGGTCGGTGGCGGCCACGCCATAGGCGCGGCAAAGCAGGGCGATACCCAGCAGGAGAATGAAGAGCAGAGCGATGATGATGGTCAGTGTCACCTGCGCGTTCTTGCGTGCCGGGTCGCGGAAGGCCATCACGCCGTTGCTGACCGCCTCCACGCCGGTCATGGCGGTGCATCCAGAGGCGAAGACCTTGAGCAGCAGCCACCAGGTGAGCGCGGCGGTGGCCGGCGCCGCCACGGGCAGCGGAGTGGCCGGGTGCGGATGCCCGCCCGAGGTGATGGCGTAGAAGCCGCCCACCACGATCACCACCATCAGTGTGATCAGGAACAGGTACGTCGGAATCATGAAGACCACGCCGGTGTCGTGCACTCCGCGCATGTTCACCAGTGTCAGGATGATCAGAATACCCAGGCAGAGCTGGAGGGTATACGGCTGCAAGCCCGGCGCGGCGGAGATCAGCGCGCCCACCCCGGCCGAGATGCCGACCGCGGCCGTCAGCACATAATCGATCATGAGCGCGGCCGCGGCCAGCAGCCCCGCGCCGTCGCCCAGGTTCTCGCTGGCCACGGTAAACGAGCCGCCGCCGTGGGGGTAGGCCTCGATGGTCTGCCGGTAGCTGAAGTAGACGATCACCAGCAAGGTGAGAATGGCCGCGCTGACCGGCACAATCTCCCGCACACCCATCAGGCCGAGGGGAATCAGCAGCGTCAACGCGGCTTCCGGCCCGTAGGCGGCGGAGCTCAGCGCGTCCAGGCCGAAGATGGGGATGCCGGCGATGGGGCCGATGTGCTCCGCGCGCTCTTCGGAGGTGGCCAGAGGACGGCCCAGCAGGATATTCAGGAAATTCGGAGTCGCCATAGGGGAAGATTTCCTCAACCGCGGGCGCATCAGGCCCGTTCCTGAGGGAATTCTCTCACGAACTGGCCTGAGTTCCCGCCGGCAGCGTGAAGAGAAACTTACTCCCTTTACCCACTTCGCTTTCCACCCAGATGCGCCCGCCGTGCTGCTGCACCACGCGGCGGCAGATGGCCAGTCCGAGCCCGGTGCCGCCCAGGGCGCGCGAATCCGATGCGTCGCCCTGCTGGAAGCGCTCGAAGATGATGTCCATCTTTTCCCTGGAGATGCCGCGCCCCTGGTCTTCCACGCTCACGCAGACCTCATCCGGCCCGGAAGCGACAGCGGCCAGCTTGACGATCGTTTGCGGCGGCGAGAACTTGATCGCGTTGGTCACCAGCTCCGTGAGCACCTGCAGGATCAGGTCGTTATCCGCGTAGATGGTCAGCGGCGTGGGCTCTACCCGGAAGCTGATCTGCGCCTTGGTCGCCGCCTCGTGCTCCACATCGGAGGCGCGGCGCAGGAGGTCGATAACGGGAATCACCGCCCGTTGCAGTTGCATCACGCCCTTTTCGACCTTGTCGAAGTCGAGAATGTCGTTGACCAGGCGCACCAGGCGGTCGCAGTTGCCGATGGCGACCTCCAGCATCTGCTTCTGTTTTTCCGGCCGCTTGTCCAGCGACCCGGAGACGATCAGCCCCAGCGAGGCGCGCAGCGAGGTGAGCGGCGTGCGCAGCTCGTGACTCACCGTGGAGATAAACTCATCCTTCATCTTGTCCAGGCGGCGCCGTTCCGAAATATCCTGGAACGCGACCACCATGCCGGCAATCTTGCCTTCGTCCAAGATGGGCGTGGCCACGTACTCCACCGGGAAACTGGTCTTGTCTTTTTTCCAGAAAACGTCGTCGCGGATACGAACTCCTTCCCGCTTGCGCAACCCCTGCACAATGGGGCAATTGGCTTTGTTGTGGCGCGAACCGTCCGGATGGCTGTGGTGGATGAAGTCGTGCACATCCTGGTTCTTGAAGTCCTCCGGGGTGTAGCCCAGCAGCTTGGCGCCGGCCGGGTTCACAAAGGTGAACTTGCCCTCCAGGTCCATTCCATAGATGCCGTCGCCAACCGCGGCCAGAATCAATTCCTGCTGGCGGCGCACCAGGTGCAGTTCGTCCTCCGCCTCGTGCTGGTCGGTCACGTCCATGCCGTGGGTGAGGACAAAGGAGGTGCTCCCGGTCAGGTCCATGCGCCGGCTGCGGAAGAGGATCGTGCGCTCGCCTCCGTCCTTGCGCAGAATGGGGATGGGCCCCTGAAACTCGCCGGTCTTGATGATGGTTCGCAGGCTCTCGCCGAAAGCGCGGATCCCTTCGATCGAAAGCAGATCGGTCAGCGGCCTGCCCACCAGTTCGTCCGCCTTGTAACCCAGGCTCTCCGCGGTAAAGCTGTTCATGGAGGTGAATCGCCCGTCGAGCGTGCAGGTAAAGATGAAGCCAAGGCTGTTTTCCACCACATGCCGGTAGCGGGTCTCGCTGTTGAGCAGGGCCATTTCGGCCTCGCGCATGCTGGTCACGTCCTGGCCGCTGGCGATCAGGTATTGCACATCGCCATCCGGTCCCAGGAGCGGGCTCAGAGTCCAACTCACCAGGCGTCCAGCCTCCGGCCCGGCTCCTTTCGCCGTGCGCCAGCGATTTTCATAGGGCCCCACCGTCTGGCCGCCGGCTGCCTCATGCACTTTGTCGCTGGCCCAGCCGCGCGCCTCGCGCTCCACCAGCACCTCGTCCACAAAGAGCCGGCCCACGATGTCGGCCAACTGCAGGCCGGTCATCTGTTCACAGGGGCGATTGAAGCGCACAATGCGCCCGGCGGTGTCGAGGACGGCTACCAGCGCGGGAATCGAATCGAGCGTCGCCGCGACAAAGTTCCGCTCCACGGCCAGGGCCCGGTCGACGCGCTGCCATGAGCGCTGCAACTGCTCCTGCGCCGCGGTGCGGCTGTATAGCTCCGAGCGGGTCACCGCTTGCCGCGCCAATATTTGAATTAAATTGATGTGTTCCTTGCTGAACCTGTCGGGATCGATGGCCAGCACCGCGAGCGAACCCTCCGCTCCGTTGGCCAGGCCGGTGAGCGGCACTCCAAGATAGGAGCGGCAGGGAAGCGCGTTCTCGAGCGGTACTCCCTCCGTTGTGTAGCGCGAGTCTCCGGCCGCGTCGGTGAGCGTGAGCGGCACGCCCTGGCGCAGCATGGTGTGGCAGGCGGTGGTCAGCCGGGTCTGCTTGCGCGCGTAAAACCCGTGGGTCGACTTGAACCACAGCGACCCGGCCTCCATCCAGCCGAGATAGGCATAGTCGGCGCCGGAGAGCACGGCCGCCAGATGCACCAGTTCGTCCAGCGCGGGGTCCGGCAAGCCATCGAAAGGCGCTGGAGGCACAACGACCGCGTGTTCCCCGGAGGTGTTGAGCCGGCGCCGGTCCATTCGAATTGTGTTTTCGGTCGTGGACATCGATTCGTATGCCAGCTTTCATTATCTGGGACTAGCGTGGAATTGGCCCTTGCACAAAAGAGGTACAAAACAGGTCTGCGCGGGTGGCGCAAAAGTCACCACCGCGGTGGAACCGATGCCCGCCGGACGCGGAGAACTGTCTTCTCGCCGCGACATCCAAATGGAGAACCGCAGATCTAATTGCCTGGGGGAAGCTTGCAGCAGTCGCCGGCCCCGGCCGGCTCTTCGTTGCTTGAGTCGAGAATGACTTTCCAGTTACCGTCGGGCTCCTTGCGCCAGATGGTCAGGTAACGACCGGTGGTCACGCGCTGGTTGCCGTCCGCGTCGCGGCTGCGGCCCTCGTAGTGGCCCCAGGTGTAGCCCATGTCGCCTGTGGGGCTCATCACGCCGTCGGTGGGAGTCCACACCAGTTGGTAGTCTTTGGCGGCCCAGGTGGCGTCCCTGGCGATCGCGTCGTGTCCATGCACCGGCGCCTGGCCGTTCGACAGGGTCACCGCATCCGCGGCAAACCAGGAAGCGAAAGCTTTGCCACCGCCCTCCGCGGTCGCCTTGGCGAAGCGCGCCTCCAGATCGAAAAGGATCGCTTTGCCCGGCTTAACCGTCGTATCCACCAGCGGATTGGCCGGCGCGGCGTCGCCGCCCGGCGCAAGCAACTGCCCATGGGCGAAGAAAGACGCCGCGAGCAGGCACACCGCCGGCAAGATCAGGAGCGGAGTCGAGCGAGTCTTCACGACGGGTTCCTCCAGTGATTCATTGCACATTCATGCTAACTCAGGCACAGGTGGAAACATGGACAGTGTTTGTGACGGTGAATCTTCCGTAGAAACGCCTGCGATGAACGTTTCTTCAGCTTCGACAAGATCGGAACAACGACGTTTGCGAATCGCGCTCCATCTCCCCGGTGTCGCCTTGAAAAGAGAAAATCGGAGCTCGCAATCCATACCTTTTTTGGTATATTTATTGAGTGCGCGATACGGAGAAGCCGCTCTTCTGGATCGGAAGCAGCAAGACGGATCTGATGACGCTTCCGAGTTCTTCGGGCACGCTTTGCACTTTGCCCAGAACGGCGAACGCCACGATTCCGCGAATGTGCTCAATGGATTCGGGAGTGCGGGAGTCCTCGGAGTGGTCGAGAACAATGCGGATTGGACCTCCCGCGCGGTTTATACAGTTGAATTCAGAGAAGCGGTATTCGTGCTGCACTGCTTCCAGAAGAAGAGCAAGACGGGCATCGCGACACCGAAGAAAGATATGGATATCATTCGCGCCCGTCTCAAAGTAGCCGAGGCGCTGGCGGAGGAGAAGAGAGATGAAAAATCCAAGTCTTGACAGTGTCGACGTTGAAATCGGCTCCGGAAACGTCTTTCACGACCTGGGCCTTCCCGATGCGGAGCCGCTCAAGATCAAATCGGGCCTGGTCATTGAAATGACTCGTGCAATTCGGCGTCTTGGTCTCACTCAGGAATTGGCCGGCCGCAGGATGGGCATCTCGCAGGCGAAGGTCTCCAGCTTGGTTCGCGGAAATTTCTCCAACCTTTCGGAACAGAAGTTGATGGAATGCCTGAACCGCCTCGGATACGACATCGAAATCAGGCTGAGACCCGCCGTGGATCCAGTTGGAAGCCGCACCTTGGCTGTAGCCTGAACGGAAACTACGGGAAGAGACAGACCGTCGTCCGGGATCCCATCCAGACCGGCCGGTTTCTTTGTTTTTCGCCCCAGGAAAACGCCGATTTTCAGAGTTGTTATACTCAAACGAGGCGATTCCGCATCCCCTGGGCTCGCGGGGATATTCTTCCTCCAGCGCGATTTCGCCACGGTTCAGGCGCGCTCGCTTTTGTGTACGCCGGTTCGTCATCATCTCCGGCCGGGCGGTGACCGCTCAACCGGGCAAGGAAGTTGAATGGCAAGTTTGCTGGACTCGATCGGATCGGCGCAAGACCTGCGGCGTCTCAACCCCGCTCAATTGGAGACGCTCGCGCAGGAGATTCGCGGCTTCCTCATCCAGACGCTCTCCCGCACCGGCGGCCATCTGGGGCCCAATCTGGGCGTGGTCGAGCTCACCATGGCCCTCCACTACGTCTTCAACACCCCGGAAGACAAGATCACCTTCGACGTTAGCCACCAGGCGTACATTCACAAGCTGCTCACGGGGCGGCGCGAGCAGTTTGACACGATCCGCCAGCCGGGCGGGCTCAACGGCTTCATGCTGCGCACGGAGAGCGTCCACGACGCATTTGGCGCCGGCCACGCCGGCACCGCTCTCTCCGCCGCGCTGGGCATGGCCGTGGCGCGCGATCTTTCCGGTGGCAGGAATCATGTCATCGCCGTGGCCGGCGACGCCGCCTTCACCAACGGCATCTCCTACGAAGCGCTGAACAACATCGCCGACCACACCAAACGCATGATTGTGGTGCTCAACGACAACGAGTGGTCGATCGACCGCAACGTGGGCGCCATCGCCAGCTACTTTCACCGCGTCGTCACCAACGAGCACTACAAGCACCTCCACGACTCGGCCGCGCGGCTCATCCAGAGGTTTGGCGGCAAAGCGGCCATCCATGTGGCCCGTAAAGCCGAGGAAGCGGCCAAGGGCCTGCTCTGGCCATCGATGCTCTTCGAAGAGTTCGGCCTGAAATACTACGGCCCCATCGACGGCCACAATCTGCCTCTGCTTATCGAGACCTTCCGCTTCCTCAAGACCGAAAACCGGCCCGTGCTGCTCCACGTGCTGACACAAAAGGGCAAGGGCTTCCAGCCGGCGCTCGACAAGCAGAAGAAGTTCCACGGCCTGGGCCCGTACAACCCGGAGACCGGCGAAACCAAGCCCCCGGGGCAAGTGACTTACTCCGAAGTCTTCGCCAACACCCTGGTTCAGTTGGCCAATGAAGACGAGAAGATCGTGGCCATCACCGCGGCCATGCCCAACGGCACCGCGCTCGACCTCTTCCGCCCGCATCACCCCACCCGCTACTTCGACGTCGGCATCGCCGAGGAGCACGCGGTCATCTTCGCCGCCGGCCTGGCCACGCAGGGATACAAACCGGTCTGCGCCATCTATTCCA
>Ga0302157_10006384_pt1 | contig 12197 bp, 14 predicted proteins | sample I_Bog_N3_3_FD_193502 | JGI IMG/M metagenome (GOLD analysis project Ga0302157, IMG submission 193502) | Peat permafrost microbial communities from Stordalen Mire near Abisko, Sweden - I_Bog_N3_3 | ecosystem: Environmental > Terrestrial > Soil > Wetlands > Peat | place: Sweden: Abisko, Stordalen...
AGCTACTCAGTGACCGGCGTCTAGTAGCCGCCGTCAATGTCATGCAGGGTGGCGAGTTTTTAGTGGCCGGGGATCATGAGCGCTACGCCGACCGTAGCGGCCAGATAGGGCGCGAACACGGCCGTCGCCCCGCCGCTCTTGTTGCGCGCGAAGGCCGCCGACGCGAAGCACGCGATCGCGACGACGATCGTGCCGAGTTCGAATCCGAACGCGAGCCCCGCTAGACCCGAGAGCAGTGCGTCGCCGAGTCCGGAGTTCACGTCCTTGGTACGCAGCCACGAGAGTCCGAAGAAGGCCAAGCCGATCACGAGTCCCGTGCCGATCGCGTCCCAATCGCCGTGCGCGATGTCGATCCCGGTGAGCAGCGCGATCACGGGCGCGACGACGATCGGCGGAATGCGGCGCGTCTGCACGTCGTAACAGATCGCGGCCACGAAGGCCGTGCAGATGCACCACACGATCACCAGGCCAGGGAAGAGCGGCACGCCGTTCGCGTAATTCCCGACGCCGATCACGCCCGCCACGCTCGCGAGCGCGCCGACGAGACGCGTGTCGCTTTCGCGAAAGAGGAGGCGGACGACGAGGAACGCGATGCCGGCGTTTTCGATGAAACAGAGCGCGAGAACCCACAGGGGCTGCGTCTGGACGGTGCCCGTCACTGGTGCTGCATGTACTCCGCGATCACGGGTCCGAAGATCATGAGGAACAGCGCCGGCAACATGAAGAGCGCCATCGGCAGTGCCATCTTCGTCGGCATCATGTTCGCGAGTTCTTCCGCGCGCGTCATGCGATAGTTCCGGACGTCTTCCGCGAGCTCGCGAAGCACGAGCCCGAGGTTCGAGCCGAGCCGTTCGGCTTGCACCACGGCGGTTACGAACGTAGTGATCTGCTCCTGGTTGACGCGGGCCGCCATGGAACGCAAGGCATCGGCGCGCGAGCGTCCGAGGCGAACCTCCGAGAGGGCCGCGCGAATCTCATCGCCGAGCGGGCCCTCGGCCACGTCTTGCGCGTACGTGAGCGCCACGTTGAAGGCGAGGCCGGCCGACACCGTGGTCGAGAGCATGTCGAGAAAATCCGGCAGCGCGCGCTGAATGTCGGCCTTACGTTTCTTGACGGCGCGCGAGAGCCGCGACAGCGGCAGATATCCGGCCAGGATCATGAACAAGCCGACGCCGAGATAGTAGACGTTGTCGAGGTCGAGCGCAATCACCACGGCGACGCCCGCCGTTGCGGCGAAGATCGCGAAGGCGATCATCTGAATCGCGATCTGCGTCGGCGTGGTCTCGTACCAACCGGCCTCGTCGAGGCTCCGCCGCAGCGAACTGACCTGTTTCTCGCTGAAAATGCGCGCGAAGACTTCACGGCGGCCTTCGACGCCGCCCTCCCACTCCACCGTCTCGGCACGTTCGAGGCGCCGCGCGATGTCGCTCTTGACGGGGATCAGCGAATAGACGAACGCGCCGAACGCGAACGCCACGCCGATGCCGATGACGAGGATGATGGGTGGCAACCCGAACGGCATCGCGCTACACGTCCAACTGGAGGATCTTGTTGAGGGTGAAAACAGCGAGCCCCTCAAGGACGACGACCCCGGCGAGACAGCCGAGCCCGACGCTGGTGAAGAGCATCGCGTCCCGCATGTCGGGTTGCGTGCCGACCACGAAGCCGCCCACGATCAGTGGCAGGCCGCCGATGATCAGCGCGCCGAACCGGCCCTGCGACGTGAGCGCGCTCATCTTGCGGCGCACGCGGCGCCGGTCGCGGATCGTTGCCGCCAGCGTCTCGAGGACGCCCGAAAGGTCGCCGCCCGTCTGCTGCTGCACGCGAATACAGCGCACGAAGAGCATGAGGTCGTTGCCCGGATTCGTCTTGGCCATCTCTTCGATCGCATCGACGAGCGGGATGCCGATGTTCGTTCGGCCGATCACGCGCCGGAACTCGCGGCGGGCCGGGTCCGGGATCTCGTCGGCAACGAGCACGAGCGCCTGCCGCAAGCTCACGCCGACCCGAAGCGCGCCGCTGAGCGTTCGCAACACGAGTTCCAATTGATCGCCGAACTTGCGCAGCCGCAGATGTCCGCGCACGCGCAGATAGACGGTCCCGGCCACGAGCGAGAGGCCGACAAAGGCCGGAAGGGCCAAGAGCGCGGTAAGGAAGCTTTGGTGCAGGAGCACGATCACGACAAGCCACAAAATGGCGCCCGTCACGACCAAGCCCAGCGCGAAGTCCTGAGCTTGAATCGGGAGATCGGCCTTGACGATCTCGCGAGCGAACCCGCTCGTATATTTCTTCTCGTATTTTCCGATGTCGAATCCGGACGCGTAGGCGATGAGCGGGATCGATCCCGCTACGCTCAAACCGATGGCGATCGGAACGATTGGCCCGTAATCTACCATACCGCTTCCGCGGTGCGGAGCCCCTGGAGCTCGCGCATGTCGAAGAACACGCCGTTCTCTTCGAAGCGTTCCAGATAGTGCGGCTGGACGCCCGTGTAGACGAACGAACCCTTCACCTTGCCGGCTTCGTCGAGCCCCATCTGCCGGTACTTCAGCACCTCTTGCAGCGTCACCACGTCGCCTTCCATGCCGACCACTTCCGTGACGCTCGTGCATTTGCGCGTACCGTCGCGCATGCGCTCGATCTGAACGATCACGTCGACGGCGTTCGCGATCTGCTCGCGAATCGCGCGCACCGGAAGGTCGAAGCCGGCCATCAGCACGAGCGTCTCGAGGCGCGCGAGCGCGTCGCGCGGGGAGTTAGCGTGCAGCGTGGTCAGCGATCCGTCGTGGCCCGTGTTCATCGCCTGCAGCATGTCGAGCGCCTCGCCGCCGCGGCACTCGCCGATCACGATCCGGTCGGGACGCATGCGCAGCGAGTTCTTCACGAGGTCGCGAATCGTGACGGCGCCGCGGCCTTCGATATTGGCCGGCCGCGCTTCGAGGCTCACCACGTCCTCGTGCTTGAGCAAGAGTTCGGCGGCGTCCTCGATCGTCACGATGCGATCGCTCTCGGGGATGAAGTTCGAGAGGATGTTGAGGAAGGTCGTCTTACCGGTACCGGTACCCCCGCTGACCACGACGTTGAGCTTGGCTTGAACGATCGCGCGCAAGAATCCGACGCCCTCTTGCGCGATCGAGCCGAAGCGAACGAGATCTTCCATCGTGAGGCGGCGCGTGCCGAAACGGCGGATCGTGAGCGAGGAGCCGCGCAGCGAGAGGGGTTCGATGATCGCGTTGACGCGCGAACCGTCCGGAAGGCGAGCGTCGACCATCGGCGACGCTTCGTCGATGCGCCGGCCGAGCGGGGCGACGATCCGTTCGATCACGAGGCGCAGGTGCCGCTCGTCGTTGAAGTGCCGGTCCGAGAGCGTCAGTTTGCCCGCGCGCTCGACGTAGATGTGGGTGGCGCCGTTCACCATGATTTCGGAGACGGCCGGATCGCGCATCAACTCTTCGAGCGGACCGAGGCCGAGCTGCTCGTCGATGATCTCCTGTTTGAGCGCGGCGCGATCGGAGAGCGGGAGGTCGCCGAGGTCGCTCCGCGATTCGAGGAGCTCGTCGAGGATGCGATCGATCGTGGCGCGCAACTGCGCGATCTTTTCCGCGTCGCTGTGCCCACGGCTCGCGGCCACCAAATCGACGCGGCCGACCATCTGATCGCTGATCTCGCGCCGAATCTTGTTGCGGCGGTCGAGCGATTCTCTGGCCGCCGGATCGACGACGATGCCGTTCGGTGAAACGTAAGCGGGCTCGGCCCCGGACGGTCCGGCCGTGAGCAGCGCGTCCGACGAGAGCGCCGAGCTCAGGTTCGTGAACGGAGCCTCGAGCGGAGTCTCGAGCATCTTTTTCAGCAGGCCGTCGAGCGCTTTTTCGCTGCGGCGGTCGCCGCGGCGCGGCAGCTCGATCGCGACCTCGAGGCCGAGGATCTTCTGCAACTCCGCGATCCCGATTTCCGCGCGCTCCTGGCGCCGGTTCACGACCAGCCAAATCTGTCCGGCCGGGATTCCGAAACGCACGAGATCGCGCAGCATCGTGCGCGACGACGCCGCACCCAGATGGTCGGGTTCCATCACGAGGAGAACCCGCTGCGAGCGCGTTGCGAACGGGAAGACGTTGCCTTCGAACGGGCGCGGCGCATCGACCAACACGAGGTCGCCTTGCGTCGAAACGTCGGCGGCCAACGTATCGACGTCTTTGCGGCGCAGCGCGAAGCTGTCGTCGTACTTGTCGACGAGTTCGACCACGTCGATGTCGCCCGAGCGCGCGACCGAGAAGATCGAGCCGCCGCGATTGGCATTGAGCAGGCGCGTGGCATCGAGCAACTCGGCGACGTTGCGATGTCCGCCGAGATCCGCATCGACCACCGTGACGCTGCGCTTCACGCGCCGGGCCGCGCGGGCCAGATCGACGCACAGGGTCGTCGCGCCGGTGCCGCCCTTGACGCCGACGACCAGATAAACGGCGGTCATTTCGAGCCTCCGGTAACCTCGGATCCTTCGATCACGAGAATGCCGGGGGTGGGGGACGGTGCGGGCTTGCCCGGGGTCGGCGCTTCCACCGGATGGAGCGGCGGAACGACGTTCGCGGGCGCGGCCGTTTCGCCGGTGTCGATCTCGAGCGGCTGCGCCGGGAACGCCCGCACTCGCTCGCCCGGGGAGCGCAACGCGAGGCGCAGCGTGGTGTTCAGATCGGCGTAGGTGAGTTCGTTCGCCTGATCGGGCGTCACGCCGAGGGTCACCGCCACCGGAGCAGTAGGCGCCGCCCCGCTCGGGCTTCCGCTCTCCGCGGGCTGAGGTTCGAGCGTCGCGTTGACGGCCAACACCATCGCGCCGCGGATGATCGTGGTCGTGGGCTTCGTCTTACCGCCCGAGGCGAGCACGTCGACGCGGTCGCCCGGTTCCACGAGTCCCGAAACCGATTTCACGAAATCGACCGGAATACTGACGGCCCGCATGCCGGGCTGGAGCTTCCCCGTGATGCCGATCGAGGCGGGGACGCCGATCTTGGTCGTGGTGACGGGTGCGCCCTCGGGGATCGAAATGAGGCTGACGTCGCCGATCGCCTGCTTCGGATCGGAGATGGAACCGGGCTCGATCTGATCGACCGTCTTCTGCACCTTGGTCAGCATCTCGGGCACGATCTTCTCGTGGGCGCGGATGTCCTTGCTCGCAATCACGACGTCACGCGTCTCCGCGGTCGGCGGCGGCGTCGCGGCCTCCTTGACCGACTCGAGGTACCGCACGGTCAATAGACCGGCGGCGAGGGCGACCACGATCGCGATGATCATAGTGATGCGGCGACTGTTCACGTTTCAAGCCGCCTTTCGGACGCAGCAGGGACCCATGTCTCAATCATCGGCAAGATGGCGGGCCGGCACAGGTGTACCGCTCCGCATTTTCATAGATTGTGCTCCGCGTTCGCCGGACGGGGGAAAATTTCCCGGGTCGGACACCTGGTTCGCATCGGCGCGAGATGCGCGAAGACGCGATTCGCGGTACTATGGTTGCGTGAAGTTCTTTCGCATGCTCGCCGCGGCCACGGCCGAACTCCCACGCCTCTTCCCGCTGATGCGCGACGCGCGGGTCCCACTCTGGTCGAAACTCTTGACCGCCGCCGCGGCGCTCTTCGTCGTCTCCCCGCTCAACGTGCTCGGAGACATCCCGCTCGTCGGTTTCTTGGACGACGGCGCCCTGCTGCTCTTCATCCTCCACCTGTTCGTGAATTTCGCCGAACGCAGCGCCGTCTAGCGACGGGACGCGCGAACGTGGCAACCGACGACCGGCGCTTGGTCTACTCGACGGACGGCTCGCTGCCGCTGCCGCAGACGCCCCGCCCGCCGAAGGCGAGCCGGACCGCGAAGGGCCCCGCGCTCCCCGACGACGGCGTGATTCGCGTCGGCTGCGAACGCCGGCGCGGCGGCGCCGTGACGCTCGTCTACGGCCTGGCTCCGCACGAAACGGATGCCGTGGGCGCCGAGCTACGCCGGCGCTGCGGCACGGGCGGCAGCGCGAAAGACGGCATCGTCTCGCTGCAGGGCGACAAGCGCGACGCCGTGATCGCCTACTTCACCGAACGCAAGCGCCGCACCAAACGCATGGGCGGCTGACGTTTCGCGCGTCGCGCGCGTTTGCGGATCATGATGGTTCCGCTTCTCTTCGCAGCAATGCTCGTGTCGCTCCCCGCGACCGGCGCCACGCCGGCCCCCGCGGCGAGCGTGGACGCGGTTCCGACGAACGATCCCGCGGACATCGTGATCCTGAACTCCGGCTCGACCAACATCGCGGGCTACCGCATCGTGATCCATCCCGACGCGAGCGCGGACGTGCGCTCGGACGGCGCGACCGTTCGCAAGGCGCTCGACCCGGCGCTCTTCGCCGAGTTGCGAGCGAAGATCGCAAGCGCCGGGCCCCTCTCGGAGGTCGTCACCGGCCACTGCATGCGCAGCGTCTCGTTCGGCAGCTTCACGACGGTCTCGTACCGCGGCGAGACGTCGGGCGACCTCTTCTGCCGTGCGAGCCCCGCGGGCGCCGACCTCGGAGCGACCGTCCGCGCGATCGTGGCGAAGCTCGGCGTCGGGACGGTCGGAGGATTCCGGCGGCGCGCGCTATGAGGTAACGTCCCCCGTTCGGCCGTGTGCGCTCGCGCACGAAATTCGTCCCGCGACCGGTCCGATATGTGATCTAGATGATCGAACGAATCGAGCGGTTCGCGCCGACGCGCGGGCTCACTGTGCCGGGAATCACGCAACGAGCGCGCCAGCCCCGGGCGGCAGGCTCCGTGCTCGCGATGCCGCGCGGTGAAATCGCCGGCGACGTGCGGCTGCTCGAACGCTCGGACCGGGACCGCATCGCCATCTACGAGGTCCTCGTCGCCAACGACACGGGCCGCCCGGTCGCTGCCTTCGCGTACGCGCTCGAGGCCGGGCGCCGGCCGGGACGCGTGACCTGGAACGCGATGGTCGTGCCGCCCTACTCGGCCATCTCCGTCGAAATCGACGTCGCGATTCCGCGTCGTGGCCGCCTGCCGCGCGTCGTCGCGGAGGTCCACGCCGAAGACGCGCAACTCACGCTCGACTCCGCACCGGCAATCGAGCGCTTCCCACCCGCGGTGATCCGGCGGGCCGGTGCCGCGGCGGCGGCGCTGACGCTCGCTGCGGGCACGTTCGCGGGCGCCGTCAGCGCGCGTCCGCGCGTCGCCGCCCTCGCCGCGCCGCCGAGCGTGATCGGCGGCAGCGAGTTCAGCGTCGCCTACGCGCTGACCGGCGCATCGAGCGCCGGTTACACGATCGAGGCGCCGGACGGGCTGCAAGTCCGGCGCGGTACGCTCGCGCCGGGTTCCGGCGCCTTCACCGCCGCGCTCCCGCCGGGTGCGAACCCCGCGGGCTACGACCTGCACGTGTTCGCGAACGGACGCTTCGGCTCGGACGAACGCAGCATGCACCTCGTCGCCGTCGCGCCACCCGAATCCGGCGGCGGCCCGGCGGGCGCGAAGATCGAGAAGCTCGCGCTCGCGGCGGACAGCGTCCACGCGGGAACGCCGATCGTCGTGCACTACCGGACGCCCGCCAAGACGGGGACGGTGCGTCTGATCGACGAGTACGGAACCGTCCGCGCCGAAGCGTTGCTCGGCCGCAGCGGAACCTCGATGCTCGTGGCGCCCGACGTCGATGCCGATCAGGACCTCCGCGTGGTCGTGACCGCGGAGCGCGGCAGCGAGCGCGACGAAGCCCAAGTTCCCGTGCGCGTCCTGCGCGCAGATCCGAACGCGGGCGGGCCCGGCGCAGCCGCGGTCGCTTCATCGGGGCTCATCGTTCCCGCTCCCGAACCGCTCGATGCGAGCAACGCCGTGACCGCGGGCGCCGCTGCGGCCGCGCCGCCCCCACCCCTGCCCGGGACCGCGGCTCCCGCCGCGACGACGGGCGTTCGCGAGGCGTTCGCGGTGCCGAACGGCGCGCCGATCTCCATCGCGCACGCGCAAGCCGCGGACAAACCGATCGTCGTCCGCGTGTTGCGTTACGAACCGAAGATGCACGTGGCCGTGCTCGGCAAATCGGGTGAAGAACTCGAAGGCGCCGACGTCGCGCCGGGCGACGAGATCGTGTCGCTCTCCTCGCCGCGCGAGCTCGGAACGAACCATCCGTCGATCGTCGCGACGTACGAAAACGGGAGCGAGCAAGAAACGATCGTTCGCGCCGTCAACGTCGCGGGAGCGCGCACCCATACCCGATAGTGCGCGTCGGCGTACGAGCGCTGCCACCCGCGCGTGCGCGCGAGCGCGTCGTCGAGGCCGGAATCCGTCTGCGTCACGACCGTGTTGACGCCGCGCGCATCGAGGCGCGCGAGCCAATCGTGATGGATCCGCGCGATGGCGAGGAAATCGTCCCACACGTCCGCCGGGAACGGATCGGCCCGTCCGTCGAGAAAGACGCGTTCGCGCGGTGCACCGATCGCGAGGCCGCACCACGCGAAATCCGCGCAGAAGATACGGCGTTCGCCCGGAAGCGTCGCGATCGACGCCATCGCATGCGACGCGAGCGCGTCCTCCCCGCGCTCTTGATTGCGCACGAGACCGATCGCGACGACGACGGCGAGCACGAGCGAAAACGCGGGCAGCAGGATGCGCGCGGCGCGCGGCACGGCCCGTTCGGCCGCGGCGTCGCGCGCGAAGAACGGCACCCCGCGCGTGAGCGCGACCGCGACGAGCGGCAACGCGACGATGCCGAAGAGCGCGACGTTGCGCGCGGCACCGAGCAGCAGGTAGGCGAACGCCACGAGCACGATCGTGTCGCGCGCGCGCCGCGCACTCGGTCCGGCGAAATACACAAGAGCGATCAACAAGAGCGGCAGCGCTCCGTATAAGAACGACGTGTCGCCGAGATCGGTCGGTTTCCATTCCGAGATCGCGGACTTGAAGGTGCTCGAGAACAGCGAGAGCGCGTAGAGCGGCAGACGCACGCCGAAGGGATTGCAGCAGATCGCGAGCGCGCAGCCGGCCGCCACGATCGCGCGGCGGCGTACGTTCGGGCTGCGTGCGCCTTCATCGAAGAGCGTGCCGGCGGCGGCCGCCGCCGCAACGATCGGTGCGAGCATCGCGCTCGCATGGAAATTCGACCAGAGCGCGGCCACCGCGATCGCCGCGTACGCGAGCGGCGAGTCGAAATCCAGGAAGAACAGGAAGAGCGCGAGCATCGGCCACACCGCAACCTGCGCGCGCACGCCGAACGATTCGAAGAGCGCGAAGCCGGCGAAGACCGTGCAGAGCAGATTCGCGCGCGGCGACGCGCCGAGGCGTTCCGCGCGTACCGCGGAGAGGGCGAGCGCGGCGGTCGCGGCGAGCGCCACGCAGCCCGCGAACGCGGCCCAGCCCGCGCCGCTGCCGGCAAGCGATGCGGCGATCGAAAAGGCCCACTCTTGCGGCACCCACGGCGCGCCCACGGCGCTGAAGGTTTCCGGCCCGAGCGCGCTCGGGATCGCATGCGCGCGCAGGATCGTCGCGCCGAGCCAGCGCTGCCACGCGAGATCGCCATCGCGCGCCGGGTACGCGATCGCCGTCGCGACGAAGCGCGCCGCGAAGATCGCGATCGCGAGCCACGCGTACCTCACGGACGCCCGCCCTTTTCGAAGAGCGTCGCGCGGTCGTCGCGCGCGACGTCGCGCCACCCCGTCGAGAGCCCGAGCAACGTGGCGAGCGCCGAATCGTTCGACGCGAGCACCGCGGTCGTGCCGCTCGCCGCGAGTTCGCGTTCCCAGCCGCGCGCGACGGTCGCGACCGTGCGCTGCGTGGTGCGCGCCGCGTCGCCGTATGGCGCGATGCGCCCGTCGAGGATCGCGCGTTCGCCGCCGGCCACCGCAACGTCGCACCAGTCGATGACCGAACACAACAGCACGCCGTGCGGGCCCGCCGCGGCCGCTTCGCGCGCGGCGAGTTCGTACGGTTGCGCCGGGGCCGGCGCGCTTCGCGCCACGAGCGCCACGGCGGCGAGCGCGACCGCGGCGGCGAGGAGCCCGGCGAGCGGCGACGCGATCCACGACCCGCGCAGGCCTCGGAGATTCGCGGCGACGACGGGCGCCGCGACCACGCCGAAGACCGGCACGAACGCGCCGGTCGAGAGCCCGAGCACGCAGGCGACCGCAACCGGGAGCGCGTCGCGCAGACCCCACGCTCGGATGCCGCTCGCGAGGGCGAGGGCCAGGAGCACGAAGAACCCGGCGTGATAGGCGTCGGGCGCGGTGTTGTACGGGACCGCCGCCGCGAGGCGGTGGGCGCTATCGCCCAGGCGCAGCGTCTCGAACGCGGCGGGTAGGAAGCCGGCGCCCGCCGGCGTCGCGAGTGTCGCGAGCGCCGCGACGCCGACCGCAATCCAGCGGTCGCGCTCGAACCGACCGGCAAGGCCGCCGCCTTCGGATGACGCGTCGCAGCACGAGCCGACGGCGACGGCGAGCGCGAGCAACGGCGCGAACAGGCCCGCCGCTTCGAGGTTACACCAGACGACCGACAGCAGGCCGAGCGCCACGAGGTTGCGTTTCGATGGTGTCTCGAGCACGAGCATCACGAGCGCAGCCAGCAGCCACGTGCCGGCGCCGCCGCCGGCGCGCAGCGCGTCGAGCAGGCAGAGCGCCGCGAGCGGAGCGGCGAACGGTGAGCGCGCGCGCGCCTCGACCAGCAGCAATGCCGCGACGGCACAGGCCCCCGCAAGCGCCGCCCGCCCGAACCCCCCGCCAAACGAGGTTACGAAGCCACCGGCGAGCGCGGCGAGCCAGCCGATCGACGCGGCGCCGGCCGGAATTCCGTGCGCGAGGATCGCGCGCTCCATCCACTCTTGGAGTGCGAGCGGCCCCTCGTTCGGATGGGCGCTTACGACGGCAACGAAAACGCCGGCCGCGAGAAGCAACCGCGTAGCGACGGCGCTGAGGCGGCGGGCGCGCCCCGCCGGGTAGCACGAAGCCCCGGCAGCTCGTAAGCTGCCGGGGCCCGGGCCGGTGCCTGGGTTCGCTTGGATTAGTTCGAGAGGGTGTTCGCGGCGTTGTTCAGCGTGTTGCTGGCCTTGGCGCCGAGGAACTTGAGCGCCACGATGGCGGCGATCGAAACGAGCGCGATGATCAGCGCGTATTCGACGAGGCCCTGGGCTTGGTCGTCGAGGATCATCGCCTTGAAATTCTTGAACATGGAGTCTCCTTGGGGGCTACGGTCGTAAAGTGAGGTCTCGAATGGAGCGGGCTGGCGTCTTCTTGTCTTGCGCTGCGGTCGCGCGTCGGCAGGGACGTTCGCCTCAAACAAGGAGCGGTTGGCGGTCGCAATCGCCGGGTCGTTCCTATAACCTAACGGCAGTCCGGGGCAAAAAGTTGAGAGGTTCGGGGCCGGTTATCGATACATTGACACCACTCACACCTTCAGCATCGACCGCCCGCAAAATCGGTGATTCGCTAGATACACCCGACCTCACTCCCCTAAACGCCCGGCCGGGGTCGGCCGAACAGAGGAACAGGATGAGATCGAAGATCGCGTGCGCCGCGTTAGCGCTGGCCGGTTTTCTACCCTGCGCTGCCGCCGCCGAGACGACGATCACGACCATCGGCGGGGTCGAAGTGATCGAGACGCACGCCGACGCCACGCCCAACCCCCATCCGGTCAAGGCTGCCCGCCGGGCAGCCGAGCCCGCCGTCCCCGCGCCGGCCGAAGGCGGGAGCTTGCGCGGCGCGGACACCTTGATCCGCACCGCGATGTCGCTCGTCGGCACCCCCTATGTTTGGGGCGGAGCGAGCACGTCCGGCTTCGATTGCTCGGGCTTCACCTACTACGCGTTCGCGCGACTCGGGATCAACATCCCGCGCACGGCCGACGCGCAGTTCGCGGCGGGCCGGCAAGTGGTGGGCGACCCGTTACCCGGGGACCTCGTGTTCTTCCAAACCTACGACTACGGCGCGTCACACGTCGGCATCTATCTCGGCAACGGTCTCTTTGTGAACTCGATCGGAGCGAACGTGCACGTGGCGAGTTTCGCGTCGCCCTACTTCCGCTCGCGCTACCTCGGAGCTCGACGCTTCCTGCCGACCTGACGCGCCGAGCGGCCCGCTAGCGTTTGGCGAGCGCCGGGCGCGAGACTTCGCCCGTGCTGAGCGCTTGCCAGAGTTCGCGCAAGAACGAGTCGGCATCCATCACGAGGCCGATCGTCTGCGTCGAGCCGCGATCGGTCAGCTT
>Ga0302157_10006385_pt1 | contig 12197 bp, 6 predicted proteins | sample I_Bog_N3_3_FD_193502 | JGI IMG/M metagenome (GOLD analysis project Ga0302157, IMG submission 193502) | Peat permafrost microbial communities from Stordalen Mire near Abisko, Sweden - I_Bog_N3_3 | ecosystem: Environmental > Terrestrial > Soil > Wetlands > Peat | place: Sweden: Abisko, Stordalen...
GCCGGTCAGCCAGAGCGTCTCCACGTTCCTGCCGGGACCCAGCGCGGCGAGCGCTTCGGGGTCACCCTCTCCGATCGCGAGCAACCGCCGGTTGACGATCTCCGGGAAGGCGAAGGGACCGAGCCTAACCCCGGGCGTGCGCCCACTGCCGACCACCAGGAGGTGCTCCGGCGGGGCGATGGTCCCGCTGCCGAAGACCTCGTGGTAGAAGGTGCTGACGTCCGGGCTCCGGGAGCGGAAGCTGACGCCGGCGTCGTCCAGGGTGTCGCTCAGCAGCGCCGGCCCGAGCGACGCGGCCTCGCAGTCGAAGTGCTGGAGGAGCCAGAGCAGCTGCTCGAGATGGTGCGCTCCGCTGAACGTCCCTCCGCGCATCTGGTTGGGGTCGCTGCCCGGCAGCAGCCCGCCGCCGAAATGGGTTCCGCGTGGGCGTGCGTCGTAGTAGCACTCGAAGAGGCTGCCCTCCGTCGCGGCGACCCAGGCGAGGGTGGCGCAGACGAGGTCACGGTGCGGGTGCTCGGCGGGTGCGAGGAGGAGGAGAAGCCGCCGCTTCCCCCCGCCTAGCGCGCGTACCAGGGTTTCACCCTCCCTGGCCGCCGGCCGCCGGGGCCGCAGATCCCATCGATGAGCTGGCGCGGGGGGTTGGCGAGGTCCGGGGCGAGGTGGACGCGGGCCAGCTCGATGTGCCACCTCGCGGCCAGGTCCATCGCCGTGGCCCGGTCGGGGACGAGGAGGAGCGCCGAACGGCGTGCCTGGCGGCGCTCCAGCCAGCCCCGGGGGCCGGTGCGCTCCGGGTCCACGCTGCGCGGATCGAGGATGCTCGCGAGGCGGCGGCAGTCCCGCCGGCGGAGCAGCGCCGCGGTGCCTCCGGCGACCGGGATCACGAGCGGGCCGTCGCCGCGACCCAGGGTGAGGCGCAGTGCCAGGGCGCGCCGGAGGCCGTTTCCGCCTCCGGTCGCGATGTCACTGTCCGGCGGCTGCATGGCGGGACCCCACCTCGTGGGGCGGACGGAGCTGCACCACGGTTCCCGCCGGTGCGGAACCGCGCAGGCGGAGGAGACCCGCCGGGTCGACCTCGTACCGCCGCCCGCAGCGGCGGTATCCGAGCTCGAACCAGAGCAGGTGACGCAGGTCGACGGGCAGGCGCTGGGGTCGTCGCCGCCGCACCCAGTCGGTCAGGCATCGGCGGCGGGTCTCCCGGAGCCAGAGGCGTCCGCGCGGGTCTCCACTCAAGGTCTGCTTCGCCGCCACAGCGCCGTTGCCGAAGGCGTAGTTGCGCTGGCTGCGGAGCGCCGCGCGGCCGCTCCGCACTCCCGACGAATGGAGTATCCGCGACCGCGGCGTCGTCAGCATGCGGACCCCCAGTGCCTCGAGGCGCTGCTTGTAGTCGGTGTCCTCCCCGACGGGGAAGGCCATGCCGGGGCCGAGCACCTCGTCCCAGAGTCCGACGCGGGCGGCGGCCGTGATCCGGAACGCGCAATTGGCGCCGATCCAATCCCAGCCGGCCGGCGGGTTCTGCGGGGTCAGCGCCGGGTCGTAGACGGCCTCGGCGGGCATGACGGTGGGGCAGGCGGTGAGCGCTCCGAGCTTCTCCGGCCCGATCACGGCCCCGCCGACGACGCCCAGATCGGGGTCGGCGTCGAAGGCGGTGACGATCGTCTCCAGCCACGACGGATCCGCTTCGCAGTCGTCGTCGAGGAAGGCGATGATCTCGCCCCGGCTGAGGCGGGTGCCGGCGTTGCGGGCTCGACTGCAGCCGAGCTCGGTGAGGTGCACGTAGGTCACCCGCGGGTCGTGGCCGGCGGCCTCGGACACCGCGGCACGGAGTGCCTCCGCGGTGGCCGCGTCCCCCTGGCCCACCACCAGCAGCTCCCAGTCCTGCCACGTCTGCCCGAGCACCGACCTCACGGTCCTGCCCAGGGCGGCAGCACGTATCGTGGGAATGCAGACCGTGGCCCTCATGTGGGGGTCGCCCTGGCTGCCAGGTTGCGGCCCGCGAGCACGTCCTCGTAGACGTTGACCAGCCGGTCGACCATCCGATCGAGGTCGAAGTCGCCGGCTCGCCGCCGGGCCGCCTGCCCGACTCGCGCGAGGAGCGCATCGTCCGCCACCGCGGTGCGCACCGTGGCCGCGAGAGCCGTCGCGTCCCCGGGATCGATGAGGAAACCGTCGACGGAGTCGGTGATCAGCTCGGAGAGCCCCGTCCCGTTGGTGGCCACCACCGGACGGCCCAGGGCCATGGCTTCGAGACAGGCGTTGGCGAGGCTCTCGGAACGAGACGGCATGACCACCATGCGGGAGCGCGCGACGATGGGGAAAAGGCGCGCGTGCGGCAGCTCCGGCAGGAAGTGCAGGCGTGGCCAGTACTTCCCGCACCGTTCGCGTGCGATGTCCATGAAGGAGCGGCCGTCGAGGCCGGTGTCCTCGCCGACGAAGACGGCATGCAGGCTCGGCCGGCTCGCCAGCACCTCAGGGAGGGCATCGATCCAGGTGTCCACTCCCTTGCGTCGCTCCAGACGGCCGAACATCAGGACGTACTCCAGGTCGCGGAGCTCCTCCGGGAAGCTCCCCGCCCCGGTACGGGGATGGCGGATCCCGGTGGGGACGATGGTGATCGAGTCGGGCGGGAGCCTCCATCGTTTGGCGACCTCGCCGGCCAGCACCCGGGAGGGGCAGATCACCCGGGCGCTGCGCCGCGTCTGCGAGCGCTCCAGCCATCGCCGGACGAAGGTTCCCCAGCGCTGCCGGCGCGGCAGCCCCTCGTGATCCTCGACGATGAAGTGGGGAGTGGCCAGACGGGTGACGAGGCGGGCGCCGGGATGGAGCGAGTACCACCATGCCTCCCCTTCCCATTCGCAGGCCTGGACGATGTCGAGGCGGCCGAGGCTGCGCAGCGCGCGACTCACCGCCAGCGAGCGGGCCACCGCGCGCGGCCGGATGCGCCCCGTGGGGACGCGGTGCATCCGCACTCCGTCCACGATCTCGGTGCTGAGCTGACTGGTCCCGGGAATCAGGACGTGCACCTCATGTCCCAGCGCCGCGAGGGCGCGGGACGTCTTCTCCGTGTAAGCGCCGATGCCGCCTCCGCCGGGAGGGGGACCGGGGCTGACCATGGCTATTCTCACGGCCGGAACGTACCGCTCCCCGCGCCTCGGGGGCAATGGCCGCTCGTGCCCCGTGGCGGACCCCTGTCTCGCCCGCGCCTGGACATCTGCCCAAGGGAAGTGGGAGCCCCCCCCAGGCGGCCGGAAGTCCCACCGGCGGAAGGGACAGGAGCCGGGGCCGTGGCTGTCCCCGCCCAGTGGTGCGCGGGACCGCCGATTACATTCGGTGCCGGTCGACCGTACGCTGCACCCACACTGGCCATCCGGGCCGCCGCATCGGGAGAGACCGCTGCTGAGCCGGCCGCCACCCTGGGGCACGCGATGTCGGGACCACACCTGAGCAGCTCGTCCGACCTCGAGAGGATCGAGGCGGCGTGCGCGACCCGGCACGCCCTGGCCGAGGCGAGAAGGGCAGGTGGGCGATCCCTGGTGTCGTTCCTCGTCTCCCGCCGAGCCGCGCTTCGCGAGATGAGCTCATCGGTGCGGGCCCTGCCGCGGATCGAGGTGATCGCCAGCGCCGGACCCGCCGGCCGCGAGATCGCCCAGCACCTCGCGCTGCGGCACGCCGGCCGGCGCGTCAACCGGCGGGCGGTCGGGGTGCTTCGGCTCCCGGAAGATTCCTCCGTTTACCTCCAGGGCGGGAAGCGCCAGGCTGTGCGTACCAATCTTCACCATGCGGAGGAGCTGGGGTTCGCCTTCCGGGAGCTTCCGGATGCCACGACCACGCGCCTGGAAGCGGACCGGATCCTGCGGTTGCACCAGGACGAGTTCTGGGATGCGGACGAGCTGGCTCGGAGCGTCGCTCAGGGGAGGTCGCGCGTCTTCGTCGTGGCCGACCGCGCGGGTGCGGTCCAGGCCCTGGCCGCCGTGGTGGTGGATACGAGCTGGGCCCACATGTACCTCTGCATCAGCGACAAGAGTCCCTCGGCCCACGCGGCGCTCTATCTTCTGAATGTCGGGGTCGTGAAGCAGCTCGCCGCCGAGGGCCTGCGCTACCTCTTCGTCCGGAGTGCCTTCCATCTCACTCCGGGGCAGCGCTACCTGCAGGCGCGTCTTGGTTTCGAGCCGATGAACCTGCACCTCGCCGGGCGGTCTCCGAGCCGGGCCTGACCTCGCCGGCGCGCACAGCGGGGTGCGCCGCGCAGCCTGACGGGGGCCCCGTCACCCGATGGTGATCGGGCCGGACTTGAGCTGACCGCTGCCCGGAGTGCCGGGCACGAGGGGCTCCATGAGCTTCACGTAGGCGACGTGGTTGGTGGTGTCGACGGCGGCGATGTACTGGGTCCCCTCGGTGAGCGTGACCCCGCCGATGCTCACGGTGGGCAGGGACGTGGAGCTGTAGCCATCCACCGCGTAGACGTCCAGCCATCGCTCCGGGACGGTGGAGGAGAAGGTCGGCGTGAAGGTGACGATGTTGCCCGACCCGGTGAAGGTGTACAGGCCCTGCTCCTCGCTGAAACCGTCGAAGCTGCCCGTGGTCATGGTCGGGGTGTCGGGGTTGAGGTAGTCCGCCGCGATGCTTTCCGCCTGCGTGGAGGTCAGGTTGCGGCTGATCGTCTGAAGCAGATAGAAGGTGATGGTGGTGCCGGCCGGGAACGAGTAGTCCTGACCGGCGACGCTGTTGTCCCCGAAGACGCCGATCTTGAGCCGGTTCCCGTTGACCAGAGCCTCGATCTGCAGGTTGGCCAGTCCCAGGCTGGAGAGGTTGGTCGCGAGTGCCGCCGAGATGCCGTCACTCACGCCCGACCCCGATGCGGGATCGAGGTAGAAGTAGTTGGGGGCTCCCGGGGTGGCCGACGTGGGCACGCCCTGGAACGAGGAGCCGCCCACCGTGCCGTACCCGCCGTTGGCGGCCGCCCAGGTGCCGTTGGCCTGTTCCAGGCCGCTGATGGTCCAGAACTGGAGCGGCTGGGTCGGCGACAGGAGGATCGGGGAGCTCGACGGATTGGTGATGTCGAAGCGGTCGACGATGAAGCCGGGGTTGCCCGGGTAGACGTAGGTGGTGACGGTGTGCGTGAAGCCGTTCGCATCCACTCCTGTCGAGGGCACCGTGGCCTGCATCCCGGCTCGGAAGGAGGGGATGGTCGGGGGCAGTTGGACCTGCGTGTAGGGGCTGTTCTCCGAGCCGGTGAAGTTGTTCGAGGTCGACTGCGTGTAGTCGTGGGCGAGGTCGTCGGGCGAGGTGGTGTCGAGGGCCGACTGGGTCGGACCGACCGTGCAGCCGTCAACCTCGTACCACATGGCGAGGTTGGCGCCGCCGTAGCCGGGTATCGTGCCCACACGCCAGCCGTTGCCCGACCCGTCGATGTAGGTGTAGTCGGTCTCGGTCTGGTCATTGGAGGGCCCGTTGGTGACCCCGCTCTGGATCTGCGTCGAGGTGGTCAGACCGCCGGTCGCGCACGATCCCGAGGCGGAGGGGAGGGCGACGCTGGCGGTCGCGGTCGCGCCTGTCGCCGGGCTGACCGAGGCAGCCTCCGTGGTGTAGCCGGTGGCGGAGACGGTGACCGTGTAGGCCTGGCCGCCGGTCAGGCCACTGAAGGTGTAGTCACCGTTCTGGTCGGTCGTGGTGGTGGCGCCGCCGGTCAGGGTCACCGTCGCCCCGGTGATCGGCGTGCCGGTCGCGGAGGCGGTGACCGTCCCGCTGATCTGGGTCACCGGCACCTGGGTGAAGCTGGACCAGGTCACGTTGGAGCCCGTGGTTCTCGTCCCCGCCTGGCCGGCGCTGGTGAACGCCGTCTGGGTGGCCTCGATCATCCAGCCGGGCTGGGTCGTGCCGGCCGGCCACACGCTCCCCTCCACCACGTTGCCCGCCACCTCGAGCTGGGCATCGTAGAGGGTGTTGAGAGAGATGGTCGTGCCCTGGATGGCGAGCTCCGTCCAGGATCCGTTGACCGCCACCCAGAGGGAGAGGTCGCCGTTCGGGTAGGCGGGCTGCGAGGTGTTGTAGGGGTCGACGGTCATCTCCACCAGGGTGTCGTCGTCATTGGCACCGAGCTGCTGGACCCTCGCCAGCAGCCGCGCACCGTGGGCGTTGGCCGGATCGGAGACGATGCTCGCGATCTGCAGCTGGGCGCTCACCACCTGGTTCGCGTACTGGTAGCCCGTCCAGTTGTCGTAGTCGGCTCCAGTCGACCCCCCGGTGTCGACGAAACCCTGCTCGCCCGCGACGCCCACCTGGCCGCTGGTGATGACGACCCCGTTGTTGCTCGTGCCGAGGTCGCTGTTCCAGGTGCTGCCGTCGGTGGAGGGGGACCAGCCGCCGGTCTGCGCGGGCTGGGTGAAGTTGTCCATCGCCTCCTGGGCCGGGATGGCGGCGAGGGTCTCCAGACCCGCCGAGACGCTGCCGCCCGACGGAGCCACGACCCCGCTCTCGAAGTTCGCGTTGTACCCGACCGCGGCACCGGTGAAGACGACGGTGTAGGTGGCTGCGGGCACGGCCAGCGCGTAGGTCCCGGAGGAGCTGGTGGTGGCCGTGGTCGTGGCGGGGATCGTCGACACCTGCACTCCGGCGATGGGGGAGCTCGCGCCGTTCGCGACGGTGCCCGTGATCGTTGAGTTGGTGGGAGCCGTGCCCGAGCTGACGGCCGCCACCGAGAAGGAGTTGAACTCCACCGACGCCCCCGACGCGGCCCAGCCGTAGAGGCCCATGGTCCCGGCCGTGGTGATGGTGGATGTGCTGGTCCCGGACCAGGTCCACGATGACGGCTCGGTGGTCCCGTCGGGCCAGAGCTTGAGGTAGACGTTGCTGCCCTGGACCTCGAAGCGCAGCCAGTAGAAGGTGTTGACGCTGACGCTCACCGACGTGTTCTCGACGACGGTCCAGCTGCCGCTCTCACCGGTCATGAGCTCGAGGTGGCCGCTGCCGTCGAAACGGGCGAGGTTCATGGTCCCGTTGGACTGGTAGCCGAGGATGATGCCCGCAGTGTCGCTGGCGGCGCCGATCGAGAAGCGGACCAGCCCGTTGGCGTTGGCGGCGGTGGACGTCCCCAGGATCTCGAAGTCGCTCGACGAGCTGTTGCTGATCGTGCCCTCGTCGCCGGCCACGGAGGTCGACGACGCCGTCCCGGACTCCTGGGCCCAGGTGCCCCCGCCGCTCGCGGTCCCCCAGCCGGTCTGGTTGCTGCGCACGAACGTGTCCTGGACCAGGTAGGCGGGGCTGACGACGACCGATGCGGTGGCCGTCGAGCTGACGCCGCCCGTGTCGGTCACGGTCAGCCCCACCGTGAAGGTGCCGGTGGCGGTGTAGGTGTGGACCGGTTCGGGGGTGGGTGAGCTCTGGGTGACAGATGCGCTGCCGTCCCCGAAGCTGAACGTGTAGCTGGAGATCGGGTTGGAGCCGGCGGTGGATGCCGTCGCGTTGGCGGTCACCTGGAGCGGGGCGATCCCGGAGGTCGGCGTCACCGCGAGTGAGGCGGCCGGCGGGTTCGTCACCGTGACCTTGACGCTCGCCGTCGAGCTGGCGCCGGCGCTGTCGGTGATGGTGACGGTGACGGTGTACGTCCCCGCGCCGGAGTACGCGTGGGTGGCGGTCGAGCCGCCCTGGGGCCCGACCGTGCTGCCGTCGCCGAAGGCGAAGGTGTAGCTGGAGATGCCCAGCGGGTCCGTTGACGCGGAGGCGTTGGCGGTGACCGTGAGCGGCGCCGACGTGGGGGTGACGGTCAGCGCCGCCGTGGGCTGTCCGACCAGCGCCGGGGCGGTGGCTGTCGAGGTCTGGCCGGCGCTGTCCGTGACCGTGACCGAGACCGTGTAGGTGCCGCCCGTCGCGTAGGTGTGGGTGGGTTCAGGAGTCGGCGCGCTCTGGGTGACGGTGGCGCTCCCGTCCCCGAAGCTGAACTTGTAGCTGGAGACCGGGTTGCTGCCCGCGGTCGACGCGGTGGCGTTGGCGGTCACCACGAGTGGCGCCTTGCCCGACGACGGGCTGAGTGTCAGTGCCGCGGTCGGACCGTTCTCGACGCTGACCGGTGCCGTTGCCGTGGCGGCGGCCCCGGTGCTGTCGGTCACCGTGACCGTCACCGTGCGGTTGCCGACCGCCGTGTAGGTGTGGGTGGCACTGGATGATGTGCCGCTCAGCGTGGCGCTGCCGTCTCCGAAGTTGAACGAATAGCCGGTGATCGCGATCCCCGCGGCGTCGGTGGAGGCGGAGGCGCTGGCGGTCACCGCCAGGGGTGCGTTGCCCGACGAGGGCGTCACCGTGAGCGCGGCCTTCGGCTGTCCCACCGTCTCCTGGGCCGTGGCCGTCGAGGTCAGGCCGGCGCTGTCGGTCACGGTCACGGTGACCGTGTACACGCCCCCGGTCGCGTAGGCGTGGGTCGCGGTGGCCGCCGCCTGCGGCCCGACCGTGGTCCCGTCCCCGAAGGCGAAGCTGTAGGTGGAGATGGGGTTGCTGCCTGCCTTGGAGCCCGAGGCGCTGGCCGTCACCGTCTGGCTGACGGGGGTCGAGGTGGGGGAGAGCGTGAGCGCGGCGGTCGGTCCCCGGCTGGCCGAGGTCGCCTTGAACACGGCGACGATCGCACCGCCGTACCCGGAGCTCCCGCTTCCCAGGGTCATCGACTGTCCGGCGGCCGAGCCCGAGGACGTGTCCTCGAGGCCACCCGCGTACAGCCAGTTGGAGATCGCCGATTCGCGGAGGATGAATCCCGTGCCGGCGCTGAACCCGGAGCCGGCGTAGGTCTGGCCTCCGACCCCCACGACCAGCTCACCGGCCTCGCCGATTGCCGCGGTCGGCCCCGCCTTCAGGGTGCTTCCCGTCGTGCTGCCGCTCGCGATCTGGTCGAGTGCCGCGGTGGAGGCGACGCCCGAGTACTCGGCGACGGTCAGCGCGGCGCTCCCGGCCACACTGACCGTGTCGGTGCCCGCCCTCGAGTTCTGCAGGTAGTAGAGGTCCACGTACCCGTTGCCGTAGGCGAGCGAGCTGGCCGCGGCCCAGGCGCCGTTGAGACTGTCGGAGACACCGGTCACCTGCGCGCCGCCGGTGGTGATGCCCGCGACCAGCAGATCCCCCCCCGTGACCGGCTTGGAGAGGGTCAGCGATGTGGAGGTGGTGCCCCCGCCCTGGACAAAGGCCGGGGTGGTGCCGGGCGCCGCCGTCACCTGCTCCTGAGCGGCTGCCGTCGAGGTCAGCCCGGCGCTGTCGGTGACCGTCAGCGTCACGGTGTAGGTGCCGCCCGTGGAGTAGGTGTGGGATGCGCTCGAGGAGCTGCCGCTGACGGTGGCGCTGCCGTCTCCGAAGCTGAAGCTGTAGTTGGAGATGGGGTTGCTGCCCGGGGTCGATCCGGAGGCGTTCGCGGTGACCGGGATCGGTGCCTGGCCGGACGTCGGGCTGAGGCTCAATGCTGCCGTGGGGCCGTGCTCGACGTTGACCGGCGCTGTGGCCGTGGAGGTGGCTCCGGTGCTGTCGGTCACCGTCACCGTGGCGGTGAAGGTGCCGGTCGACGCGTAGGTGTGCGTCGCGGTCGCCGCGGAGCCGCTCACTGCGGCGGTGCCGTCCCCGAAGTTGAAGGAGTAGGTGGAGATGGACACGCCGGTCGCGTCGCTGGATGCGGCCGCGCTCGCGGTCACGAGGAGCGGCGCGCTCCCCGAGGAGGGGCTCAGGCTGAGCGCCGCGACCGGTTGACCCACCGTCTCCTGGGCGGTGGCGGCGGCGGAGACTTGGGCGGTGTCGGTGACCGTGACCGTCACGGTGTACACGCCCCCCTTGGTGTACGTGTGCGTCGCGGTGGCGGTCGACTGAGGACCGACCGTCGTCCCGTCTCCGAAGCTGAAGGTGTAGGTGGAGATGGCGTGAGCGCCTGGTGTCGACGCCGACGCGTTGGCGGTGACCTGCTGATTCACCGGGCTCGACGCCGGGCTGAGGCTCAGGGCCGCCACCGGTGCCCCGCTCGGGGTTCCGGCTTTGAAAACTGCCACCACCGCGCCGAAGTACTGGCTGGAGCCTGACGCCATCGCCATCGACTGGCCGGCGGTGGAGGAGGAGAGGGAGTCCTCCAGGCCGTTGACCGCCCACCAGTTGGAGACCGCGGATTCGCGGAGTGTGAAGCCGCTTCCCGCCGTCAGGCCGCTGCCGGCGTTGGACTGTCCGCCCACGCCGACGACCAGCTCGCCCGCCCCTCCGATGGCGGCGGTGGGCCCGGCGTGCAGGGCGCTGCTGCTGCCGCTGGCGTTGGTCACCTGGTCGAGCGACGACGCGGCGGCGATGCCCGAGTATTCGGCAACGGTCAGGGCGCCGCCACCGCCCGCGAGGGTGACGGTCACGCTGCCGGCCTTCGCGTTCTGCAGGTAGTAGAGGTCGACGTGCCCGTTGCCGTAGTTCACCGAGCTGGCCCGCGTCCAGGCGCCGTTGACGCTGTCCGAGACCCCGGTGACGGGGTCGGTGCCCGAGTCGTTGGTGGTGATGCCCGCGACCAGCAGGTCACCCGCCGTCACCGCCTTGGTCAGGGCGACGCTCGAGCCGATGGTGTTGGCTCCCTGGACAAATGCCGGGGCGGTCGCCGCGCTGACGCCGCTGCCGGCGCCCTGGAGGAGCGATGCGACCACGGCCGCGCCCGCGACCAGAGAGGCGAAGGCGCGGCCGCGCGTCACCTCGAGCCCGCCAGCGGGGCGCGATGCCGCGGTGAGGTGGTCTCCGTCATCCCCGCCTCACAGACCGCGAGCAACCATTTGGGTGCGAGGGGGGAGCCGTAGGTGCGCTCCTCGATGATGTGGAGTCCCGCGTCCGCGAGCATCCGGTGGAACTGGGCGCGGCTGTGATGGGTCACGATCCCGCTCCACTCGGGCAGGACACCCCCGGCTCGCCACGTTCGCAGCCATCGCCCCGGCCTTCTCCCCACGTAGCCGGGATGGCGGAGCATCCAGAGCGGATTGTGGTTGGTCGTGTCGACCAGCAGCCGCCCGCCGGGGGCGAGCACCCGGCGCATCTCGCGAAGCGCCGCGGTCGGATCGGGCAGATGGACGATGAGATCGGCGGCGATGACGAACTCGAAGCTCCCGGCCGGGAAGGGGAGGGGCTCACGGGCATCCACCCGGATCAGGGTGAGACCGTTCGCCGGCGCGCCAGACCTCTCCGCGGCCCGCGCTGCGCGGGTGAGCATGTCGGCGGAGATGTCCGCCAGGGTCACGGTGTGGCTTCGGGCGAGCGGGACCGCGATCCGCCCGGGACCGCCGCCGAGGTCCAGCAGCCTGCTCCCGGGCCTGCTTCCCGCGATCTCGAGGAGGTCGCGCCGCTTGGCGGCATAGAGGCTGCGGAAGGGGTTGTCCCGCTCATCGGGACGGAAATGGTCGGCGTAGCTTCCGTCGCTGAAGACGGAGCGGCTCAGCGACTCCTTCTGCGCCAGGGTCGCGCTCACGAGGCCGCCGCCCGCGGGGCGACGTGGTCGGGCGCGGCGGCCCGCCGGCCGGAGACCGCGTAGGACTCGGCGAAGATCAGCGATGCGCGCCGCCCCCGGCGGCCGCGCCCTGCCACCCACCTCGAGACGGCCTGTGTGGCAGCCAGGGCGGGCCTCTCCGCGAAGGCGGGGATGATCGGGTACTGCTTGGTGCCGCGCACGTAGATGGGGAGGCCGATGATCACCGGTCGCACCCGGATGTCGACCATGCCCGCCTCCGCAAAGGCGCGGGTCAGCTCGTGCACGGGGAGATGGCGCTGCCAGAAGCCGGGGTCCGTCTCGCGCCGGAGGAGCCGCTGGAGCAGGTTGCGGGGCCCGAACCACCGTGACCGGCCGGTGCCCCGCCAGACCGAGACCGGCGTCTTGGTGATGACGACCGCGCGCCCGCCGGGCGCGACCAGCCGCTCCAGCCTGGCGATGATCTCGCGCCACTCGGGGACGTACTCGAGCACCCGCACGCTCATCACCAGGTCGAAGGCGTTGCCGGGGTCGAAGTGGGCGGCATCGCCTTGCACGAAGCTCACGTGCTCGGCCGCCACGGCGGCCCGCGCCTGCTCCAGCATCTTGGGCGAGAGGTCCAGGGCCACCACCTGGGCGGCGCGATCCGCCAGCAGAGGTGTCCACGTGCCCGGGCCGCACCCGATCTCCAGAGCGGTCCCGACCGGCCCGCTCCCCAGCTCCTCAACCAGGACCTGGTGGGTCTGCGCCTTCTCCA
>Ga0302157_10006395_pt1 | contig 12188 bp, 13 predicted proteins | sample I_Bog_N3_3_FD_193502 | JGI IMG/M metagenome (GOLD analysis project Ga0302157, IMG submission 193502) | Peat permafrost microbial communities from Stordalen Mire near Abisko, Sweden - I_Bog_N3_3 | ecosystem: Environmental > Terrestrial > Soil > Wetlands > Peat | place: Sweden: Abisko, Stordalen...
TCCCTTCGATCCTTGGGTGTCAGCTACCGCAAGAATCGGGGGCCACGGGGCCCTACTGGTGGATACCTATCGGCGGGTCACCTGGACGGCCCCGCCCCACGCCTGAACGCGAAGAGCCTCACACCCTTCTTGTTGACGCAAAGATGAGTGCTTTCATTGGTGAGCGACTTTGCAGGCTGGGAGTGCCAGAGACTGAGGCCCTGATTGAGATGCTAGACATTCAGGTGACGGTAGCGCTGCAAGACTCCTCAGTGCCTATCGTTAGCCACGAGGCATGGGTCGTTCGAATACCGCCCGTACGGGTGCGACTTTCTCCTAGTTAAGATCGTTGGCCATATGAGAGTTGATCTCCGGGCTGCATGGCCGTCTCAAGGTGCAATACTTGATCCCATGAAGCCCAGCAACCGGTGGAAGGCGTCACTTATTGTCGCTGTCGCTCTGGCCTTGGTTGCAATGCCGATCTCGCTAGATGGGGCAGGATCTGCCACTCCAGCGAGTTGGAGTCAACTACCTGTTACGAAAGACGGGAGCCCGTATTCGCTGTCTCCATTGGCGAATGGAGCAATTGAGGTACATGCCTCCTCATACACGGGAGAGAATGAACGCGAGTTCCTTTGGGTGAACACCGCACCCACGGAGGCGAATACAACCGTTTGCATGCAATGGTCATCAGGAGGACTTGTTGATCAGGAGGGTGCTGTCTTGCGATTGAAGGTGGCAAACGGTGTATTTCGTGCTATTACGGTTATGCGAAACATCTGGGGGGATAAGTTTTATTACATCAATTTCGTATCGTGGAATTCGGAAAGTGCAGTGCCATTTACAATCCTCAGTGGGGTAAATCTTGCTGGCTATCTCACCACCTCCACGTCTGCAATCTATCCACTTAACTTCTGCGCCAGAGCCGCTGGAGACACGGTTGAATTCATTGTTTGGAAGCAGAACGATTCTAAACCACACTGGGGGAGCATATTGCAGGGTGGAGCTGCGAGGATCCCCCCGGGCTACTTTGGAGTTGGGAAAGAGGGTGTCTATATTGGTCATCTCATAGCGCCTTCATCTGCCGTCATCTCGAACGTCACCATTGACGGCAGAACTTTTAATCCACGACTCGCTGCTTGATTAGACCCACCGATTGATGGTATAGCAGGGCGAGTTCAAGCGGCGTGTGTCCAGCAGATCGGACACTGTGGGGAGGGATATAACTTTCGAGGATCGACCTGCTAAAGAAGGCTCTCCTGACCTATCCGTGGGTCGATCAGGCGGCATGACGACCGGGTAGCGGCGGGCAGTAGCCGCCGCGGTCGAGTAGAGCGAGAGCGATCAGGTGCTCCGGCTTGGCGAAGCCGAAGGCCATGCGGTGTAGGACGCGCAGCTTGGTGTTCGTGCTTTGGATCAACGCGTTCGACAGGTTGTTGAGCATGGCGGCTTCGATGCCGGCGATGTTCTTTCAGATCTTGCGCCCGAGGGTGACGAAGGCCGACATGCGATAACGAGATGCCCATGCCAACCATTCGTCGAGCATGGTGAGCGCCAGGATCCCCTTGGTGCGGATGGCGATCCGGAGCTGTTCCTTCATGACGTAGGCCCGGTAGAGGCGGGTGTTGACATTGGCCACCCAGGCCAGCCCGGACTTCAGCGGCTCTTCCGGTTTCAGCCCGGAGTTCGGCGGGGGTCTCGCGAAAGTCCTGGTCACGGGGGCGCGGCGAAGCGGTGTTTCCCCTACGCGTCGTGAAGAGCGGAGTCAGCTGATCCGGGCGCGGTTCCAGCCGGCGGTGTCAACGTCGAGCGCGTCGAGAATCTGGCGCTGGAGTGCAGTTGGTCGGTCGATGACGTCGATCTCCCGTCCGGCGTGGAGACGGTGACGACGGAGCTGGGCGAGGTTGTGCAGCGCCCGACGGAGGGTCATGACCTGGTCGGTCTCATCGGGGTCCATGACCTGGTGCTGGCGGAGCTGCTCGCCGATCACCGCTTCGACGGTGGCGGCGATGACGCAGAGTGCGATGTGGCCGCGGACCCGGTCTTCGGTGCGGTGGAAGACGGGACGGAGGGCCAAGAAGTCCTTCATCACCCGGAACCGACGCTCCACGTTCTGGAGCATCTTGTAGTGCCGGACGACGTCCACCGTCGACGCTTGTTCGGCCGTCAGCGACGTGGTGATGACGTAGCGGCCGGCAAGGAGGCGCTCCTCGAAGATGAGCGCCGCTTGGTCGTGGCTCCAGGAGAACGATCCTTCGTGGATGGCTGTCGTGAAGCAACGCCCGACGCCGGAGTCCCGGAGGATCCGGTCGGCGGCGGCCCCGATCTTGACCGGATCGCCGAAGCGTCCTCTGGCCACCCGCTCGGCGAGCGCGATGAGCTTGTCCTCGGTGCGGCCGAGAAGTTCCTCTCGTCGGTGATCGTCTCTCGCCTTGCGGGCCGAAGAGGAGACCACCACGTAGCGGGTGCCATCTCGCAGTACCTCGACCGCGGTGGTCGTGGCGTTGACCGGCACCCAGCCCGAGGTGTCCGCCACGGCTGCCTCCAACACGGCAGCCACCGTCTCGCTCCCGTGGAGCCGGGTGGCGAGCACGTGGTCGAAGCCGTGGGTGGCGAGGTCGGAGACGTTCTGTTCGCTGATCAGTCCCCGGTCGGCGACAAGCGCGATCCTCCCGATGCCGAAGCGCTGTTGGTAGTCCTCCATCACCGTGGTCAAGGTCGTCGAGTCACGCGTGTTGCCGGGGAACACGTAGTGGGCGATCGGGATCCCGTTGCCGGTGACCAGCAGGCCGATCACCACCTGGGGACGGTCCGACCGCTTGTCTCTGGAGTAGCCGTAGGCGAGGGAGGGGAAGTCCTCCGGCTTGGCGTTGGCCGTCTCGAAGTAGGTCGACGTCAGGTCGTAGAGGACGAGCCGCAGATCCAGGTTCGTGAGATCGGTGAGTCGTGCGTAGAGCGCCTCTTCGGTCTGCTCCTTCACATCGGCAAGTGCGTCGAGGGCCCGGTAGCACTGCTCGAGGGATGGCACTTCGTGTCCGTTGGGGAACTGGATGGTCTCCAGCCACTCCACGACCGTCCGCCGCTTGGAAGCCGGGTCGCACAACCGGTTGGCCACCATGGTGAGCACGGTGTCGGCCAGGTGGAGCGAACCCCGATCTTCGCCGACGGCGTCGAAGTGCTCACGCAGACCGCACCGGTCGAAGATCGAGGTGATCGCGGCCACCGAACCGAACGAGGGTGCACCGGCACCGTCGATCGAGGAAGCGTCGACCCAGGTGCCGTTCGCGTACTTGGTGAGCGCCTGGATCACCCGGTCGAGCTGGCCGGTCCGTTCCAGATCACCGATCTCGCCCAGGCGCAGCAACTCTCGTTGTCGGTTCTTGCCGTCCACCCGCACCGCCTCGACAAGAGACAGGTAGGTGTACTCCTTGTCGCCACACCGTCGGACTGTCCGCTTGACGTACATCAAGCGTCATCACAACCACATTACGCCGAATGCGACGGCATTTGTCGCCCCTACATTTTCGCCGCCGATCCCACCTGAGCACCACGAACTTCCTGGTCAAGGACCTGAACCGCTCCAGAATCGTCGAAAATCAGCCCTGACCCGCCGAACTCTGGTACGAGCCCACATCGCCCTGTGCGTCACCGTCGCGGTCATCGAAGCGGTGATCACCGAGGACCTGGCCCGGGCCGACGTGCGGGATCCCGAGATCGACGATCAGGTCATGACCCCACGACGGGCCCTGGCCGAGCTCTCCATGATCCGGCTCCACAAACTGGAGGCCGGGCGGTCGATCGAACTGGTCGACCGGCCGACTCCGCTGCAGCGGACCATCCTCGAGGCCCTGTCGGTGGACACCTCGAATTGGAATCGCGCCGCAATCGCCTGACCTGGGCGTTCTTGGATCGTGTGGGGGAAACACGTTCGCGTCGCGCCCCGTCTACCAGGACTTTCACGGAACCCCCGCTGAACTCCGGTCAGCGAGGGGTGCGGACATCTCGTGGCCACAACTGCGGACTTCTGGTGGCCACCAGTGCGGACTTTCTCGTGGCCATGGACAGGTGCACCACCGGACCGAGGAACGGGTACGAGCCCACATCGCCCTGTGCGTCACCGCCGCGGTCATCGAGGCGGTGATCACCGAGGATCTGGCCCGGGCCGACGTGCGGGATCCCGAGATCGACGATCAGGTCATGACCCCACGACGGGCCCTGGCCGAGCTCTCCATGATCCGGCTCCACAAACTGGAGGCCGGGCGGTCGATCGAACTGGTCAACCGGCCGACTCCGCTGCAGCGGACCATCCTCGAGGCTGTCAGCCGCCACGATCATGGGACCACTTGACGGAGGTTTCCGCCACCGTCATGGGACCACCCTTCCGCCAGTCATGGGACCACCCCTGAATCCACCAATGCCGGCCGGTAATCAACTCGGCTGGGCGCCTCATTCCGCAACGGAGGGCGTGCCCCATGGCATTCAGGGAGGTATCAGTGACGCAGATCAGGGAAGTGCTCAGACGGTGGCTTCGCGACGAGGAGGGGCTCCGGATCATCGGTCCCGCCGCCGGTGTCGATCGCAAGACGGCACGTCGCTACGTGGAAGCGGCGGTGGCCCTCGGGCTCGATCGCAGTGGCGGTGAGGACCAACTCACCGACGAGCTGATCGGAGCGGTCTGTGAGGCCGTCCGTCCGGCCCGCCCGAACGGCCACGGTGCTGCCTGGGAGCTGCTCGAGTCCCACCGGGATGAGATCAAGGCGTGGGTGGACCAGGACCACACCGTGGCCAAGATCGGCGACTTCCTCGTGCGCCGTGGCATCGAGGTCCCCGAGCGCACCCTGCAGCGGTTCTGCGTCGAGCGGTGCGGATCCGGCAAGCCCAAGCGGACCGTCCGGGTGGCCGACGGTGATCCGGGCAACGAGCTCCAGACCGACTTCGGCCGGATGGGGATCCTGTTCGATCCCCACACCGAACGGCGTCGGGTCGTCCATGCCCTCATCGTCGTGGCCGTGTGGTCCCGGCACATGTTCGTCTGGTTGACCTTCGGACAGACGACGAGTGACGTGATCGCCGGTCTCGATGCCGCCTGGCCGTCCAAGAAGACCTCCTGGGCCTCGTTCAGGTAGGCACGGACGTAGCTGCGGCCCGACGCCGAGAGCCGCATCAAGAACAGGTGCACCTCGGTGAGGACCCCGGCCAGGTAGACCGAGGCCGCGCCGAAGTCGACCTCGGAATGAGCACCGAGGGGATGGTGTTGGGGGACGGACACCTCGACCAGGGGGAAGTCCTGGCGGGCCCGCACATCCGCCACGTAGCGGCGCACGGTCGACTCTCCGACGTCGGCTCTGTGCTCTTCGACCAGGCGCTGGTAGACCCGCCGTGCCGTGTGGCGTTGCTTTCGCGGCGCGGAGCGGTCCTCTTCGAGCCACTCCTCGATCGTTCGCTTCCAGGGGTCCAGCCTGGGTGCCGGCCGGGGCGGCGGGGGCTTGCGAGGCGGCGGCAACGCCGAGGCCAGTGCCTGGCGGACGTCACGCCGGTGGACCCCGAATCTCCTGGCCAGGGCCCTGATGCCGAGACCCTCGCGCTCGTGGGCCTTCCTGATCTGCTCGTACACGCTCACCTTCGACCTCTTGGGCATGCACCCACGGTCGAGGCTGACAGGACCCAGCTGGTGGACCCCCAGCAGGTGGGGCCAAATCAGATGAGCACTACCCGCCCAGGTGGGGCCAGATCAGATGAGCACACCCAGGTGTCAACCGGTGGGCCTTGTGCGGGTCCGCGATGTCCCGCTCACGACGTCGCCTGCACCAGTCTTCGGCTTCTGCCGCTTCCGGTAGGACTCACCTTCGACGACCAGTTCGTAGGCCGCACTCTGGAGCCGGTCGACGGCGGACTGGGCCAACAGCGGATCGGCCATCTGGGCGAGGAACTCACTCGGGTCCCGGTTCGACGTGATCACCGTCGCCCCTTTGCGGTGGCGCTCCACGACCAACTCGTAGAAGTCGTTCGTCTCGGTCGCGTCGAGCGGATGCAGGGCGAAGTCGTCGATCACGAGGAGGTCGACCGAGATGAGCTTCCGCAGTTCTGCCTCTGCACTGTTGTCGAGCCGGGCGGCCTTCAGCCGCTTGAACATCTTGTCCGCCCGTTCGAAGTGGACGCGGTAGCGGCGGCGACAGGCGATGTGCCCGAGGGCGGTGGCGAGGAACGTCTTGCCCACGCCGACCGGCCCCAGGATCAGCGCGTTGTGGTTGTCGTCGACGAAGCGCAACGTGGTGAGTTCGGCCCAGATCGCCCGGTCGTAGGTGACCGCAGCCGTGTCGTCCCACGCGTCGGCGACCATCGACGGGTCGAGATGGGCCGTCTTGGCCCGCACTCCGGCCGACCGCTTCTCCCGGCGGGCCACCTCGTCGGCCAGCACCATCTCCAAGAAGTCGACGTGGGGCATCGAGCACTCCCGTGCCGTGGCCAGTCGCTCGGGCAGGGTGTCGGTCATCTGGCCGAGCCGCAACGTGGTGAGGATGGACCGGAGCCCGGCCGAGACCGACGGTGTCGGCGCGCTCACTTGGTCGCCTCCTTCGTCGCTTGGAATTCGGACTTGTCACGGGCGAACCGGCTCTCGATCGGTGTGGGCGCCGGCAGGTGTTCCGTCTGTTCGGCCTCGGTCGCCCGCTCGATCATCCGGACGATCAGGTTGACGTTGACCGCCTCTGCCTCGAGGGCCCGGGTGCACGCCCGCTCGACCCGCTCGGGCCCCCACTTCTTCACCAGGCCGAGCAGTCGGTAGGCCTGGCGCATCTTGGTCCACGGCAGCGGGTTGTCGAGCACCCGCTCGACGTAGATCCCGATCGCCTCCCCGTGGGAGCGGGCGATCGCAATCAGGTGATCGATGTCACGCAGGGCGTAGACGGAGCGCTCGGAGGGAAGGTCCTCGGGATCGGTCTTCCGGCCGCCGGGAGCCTGGCGGGGGTGGACTTTGACCAGCTGTCCCTTGGCATAGAGCTTCACCGTGGCGCGGTCGGCCCGGGCGGTGAGTGTCGTCCCGATCAGGTTGCCGGGGACCGAGTAGATCGCTCGTGCCACCTCCACGTGGTGGTCCCGGTGGACCTTGGGTGTCGAGAACACCGGGACGTCGTAGGGGGCCTGAGGTGCCGGCAGCAGGAGCCCCTGTTCGCCCGTCACGAACTCCTCGGCCGGTCGACGCCTCGTGGTTCCGTGGATGCGCAGACCGGCACCGGTCGCACACCACTCCTCAGCCCGACGCTGGGCGTCGGCCAGGTCGACGAACGCCTCGCCCTTGAAGAACCGGCCGCGCACGAACGGCACCTGGCGTTCCACCCGTGGCTTGTCCTTCGGGTGGCGCACCCGGGCGGCGTCGATGAGGAACCCCCGGTCCTGCGCGTACTCCAAGAACGTGTCGTTGATCCTCGGCTCGGTGGGCTCGACCTTGGTGATGACCGGCGTCAGGTTGTCGGGATTCTGTTCCCTGGCCCGTTATGTGGCGCGGGGCCCGATGACCTCCGGTTTCCGGCGGAGAACGGGGTTGAGGCGGTGATCCGGGCCACATAATCCGCTGACCTGCGCCAACGTGTTTCCTCCTATCCACCCACAGAGAGGAAGTTGTCATGTTGGAGCACTACTTCGTCAAGCCGTCCACGGTCGAACGGATCAGGACCTCCTGGATCGCCTCAGCGATCGAGGCCCACGTCGGATGGCTCGCCGAGCACGACTACTCGGCGGCAGTCGTCCGCGGCCGCGTTCCGATCCTGGTCAGGTTCGGCGACTTTGCTCATGAGGCCGGGGCGCAGGCCCTGGAGGACCTGCCGGACCACGTCGATGCCTTCATCGCCCACCGAGTGGCCGAGCGGGCCAGCCTGCGAGCCGACGGCCGCACGGGCCCGACGTTGGCCAAGGATCTCCGTGTCTCGATCGAGGCAATGCTCGCCGTCGCCCTGCCCGGATTCGACCGCAGTGGCCGGCGGCACCATCCGACGCCGTTCACCACCGAGGTTCCTGGCTTTTTCGACCACCTGGTGGCCGAGCGCGGACTGCGGCCCGCCACCCTCGAGCAGTACCGGTTCCACCTGGACCGCTTCAGCGCCTATCTCGATCGCATCGGCGTCACGAGTCTGGAAGAACTGTCACCGTCCATCCTTTCCGCCTTCGTGGTCGAGCGCGCCGGTGCCGGGCTGGCCCGCTCCACCGTCCGTGAGGGCGCCGGGATCTTGCGGGTCTTCTTGCGCTACGCACATCGGGAGGAGGCGATCACACGTGACCTGTCCGAGGCCGTTGGCTGGCCCCAGGCCTATCGGCTGGCCAACCTGCCACGCTCGATCTCCTGGGAGGACGTGAACAAGGTCCTGGCCGGCGTCGACCGGCGCACCCCGTGTGGGAAGCGCGACTACGCCATCTTGGTGCTGCTGGTCGTCTATGGCCTGCGGGGCCGAGAGGTGGCCGAGCTGCGCCTGGACGACGTTGACTGGCGCCGGGAGCGCTTGTCCGTGCCGGAGCGCAAGGCCGGACACGCGACAGCCTTTCCCCTCACCGCCACGGTGGGCGAGGCGTTGTTGGCCTATCTGAAGGACGGGCGCCCCGAGACCTCCGATCGCCACCTCTTCTTCCGGGCCCTTGCCCCCGTGAGGCCCATCGGGCCGGCGGCCATCTCGGGCCGGGCCCGTCACTATTTGCTCAAAGCGGGCATCGACGTGCCCCGACCGGGCTCCCACACCTTGCGCCATACGACTGTCCAGCGCCTGGTGGACGCCGACTTCGACCTGAAGACGATCGGTGACTTCATCGGGCACCGTTCAGCCGACTCCACTCAGATCTACGCCAAGGTGGCAGTCGAGGCGCTGCGCGAGGTCGCCCTGGGCGACGGAGAGGCGGTGCTGGCATGACCGGCGACCTCGCCTCCGCCGTCGCGGACTACCTTGCCCACAAGCGAGCTCTCGGACGCAAGTACGCCTCCGAGGAGGCGAGTCTGCGCCTTCTCCTGGCCTTCGCTGACGAGCACGCCCTGGGGCGACTCGACCAGTTCGACCCCGAGTTGCTGGATGCCTTCTTCGCCTCCAGGCCGAGGTCCCGACCGCGCAGCTTCAACAACTTGGTCGGCATCGTCGACTGCTTCTTCGACTGGGCGATCGCCCAGGAACTGCTGTCGACCTCACCGTTGCGCACCGCCAGACGGCACCAGAGCTCGGCCCGGATTCCCTTCCTGTTCGATCGGGACCAAGCCCGGGTGCTCTTGGGGGCAGCTGCCGCACTTCCTGACAACTCCCGGGCCCAGGCGCGGGGTCCGAGCTATCACTGCCTCTTTGCCCTCTGCTATGGCCTGGGACTGCGGGCCGGGGAGGCCTGCGCACTGCGGATCGGCGATGTCGATACCAGCCGCCAGCAGCTCATCGTCCGGGGTGGCAAGTTCGGCAAGATCCGGCTGGTTCCCCACGGTCCCCGCATCGGCGCGCTGTTGGTTGCTCAGCTCGAGCGGGCCGGGGGTTCGGGTGAAGACCCGCTGTTCCACTTCGGCCGCGCGAGATCGTGCCTGAACCCGATGACGGCCAGCCAGGTCTTCCACCGGCTGGTCATCGACCTCGGCTTTCCGGTCCCCGACGGCGTCTCGTCCCCATGTTTGCACAGCCTGAGACATTCCTTCGCCGTTGGGTGTCTCCTGCGCTGGTATCGAGAAGGCGTCGATCCCGGTGAGCGTCTGTTGCGGTTGTCGACCTTCATGGGTCACGTCAGCCCAGCCTCGACCGCTGTGTACCTGACCATCACCCCGGCACTGCTGGACGAGGCCAACTCGAGATTCGAGAGCTACGCCCTCGCGGGGGAGCCATCCGATGGGTGACGCCCGTCCCTTGGGACCCCTCATGCACTCCTTCTTCATCGACCACCTGATGACGGTCAAGGGACTGCGGCCAGCCACGGTGCACAGCTACCGCGACACCATCCGCCTGTTGCTGTTGTTCGTGGCCAAAGAGCGCGGCATCAAGATCACCCGGCTCAGCCTCGATGATTTGAGCTTCGATGCAGTGTTGGGTTTCCTGCGTCACTTGGAGGAGGAGCGGGGCAACCACGTCCGGACCCGGAACCAGCGGCTGGCCGCGGTGCACACCCTCTTCGACTACATCGCTACCAGGGAGCCGGACATGTTGGGCGTCTGCCAGCGGGTGGCGGCCATACCCATGAAGCGCGCTGCACCGGCCGAGACGCACTTCCTTGAGCGCGACGAGGTCGAGGCTCTGCTGAGGGGACTTCCCCGAGAGGGCCGCCTCGCCCTGCGGGACCGGACCCTGGTGCTGTTCCTCTACAACACCGGGGCCCGGGCCCAAGAGGTGGCCGACCTTCGCGTCGGCCATCTCGACCTCGGTCCCCACCCGCTGGTTCGTCTGCACGGCAAGGGCGACAAGTGGAGGACCTGCCCACTGTGGCATCAGACGGCCGAGCTCCTGGCCGAGCTCCTCGACTCCACCGGCGCGTCCGGCCGACTCGAGTCGGCGGTGTTCAGTGCCAACGGGCGGGCCCTGACCCGCTTCGGCATCTACAAAGTCATCCGCCGCCATGGCGGTGACCTCGACGATGCACGGACCGGCCGCAGCGTCAGTCCCCACATCTTCCGCCATACGGCCGCCGTCCACCTCTTGGAGGCTGGGGTCGAGGTCAACGTGATCCGAGGTTGGCTCGGGCACGCGGATCTGACGACGACGAACCGCTACGCCGAGATCAGCACGCGAGTCAAGCTCGAGGCCTTACGCGCCACCGAACCTCTGGATACTTCGGAGGGGTCCCGCCGACGTCCCGTCTGGCGCGATGACCAGTCGCTGCTCAACTGGCTCTCTTCGCTCTGACGGATTATGTGGCCCGGATCACCGCCTCAACCCCGTTCTCCGCCGGAAACCGGAGGTCATCAGGCCCCGCGCAACGTAACGGGCCAGGGAACAGAACTACGACAACTTGAAAGCCGCCGTCGAGAAGGTGCTCCGGGGCAGGGACCGAAAAGAGTCCGAGCGCTTCATCGCGCTTCGCAGCCACTACGGCTTCGACAGCTTCTTCTGCCAGCCGGGCGTGAAAGGAGCGCACGAGGAGGGCGGCGTGGAGGGCGAGGTCGGCCGGTTCCGGCGACGCCACCTCGTCCCCGTCCCCCGCTTCGACTCGATGGCCGAGCTCAACGACTTCATCGCCGAGGCGGCCGCCAAGGACGACCAGCGCTTCATCTCGGGGCGCCGGATCACGGTCGGCGAGCACTTCGCCCTCGAAGAAGGTGCGCTGCGCGAGTTGCCGGCCGAGCCCTTCGCCCACGAGGCGCTGGGGAACTTCCGCGTCGACCGCAAGGCCCGGGTCCACGTGCGAGGTGCGTGGTATTCGGTCCCCGCCCGCCTCTGCGGGCGACGACTCGACGCCCTGATCGGCGCCGAGACGATCGAAGTCTTCGACGGCGCCCAGGTCGTGGCGGAGCACCCGAGGAGCCGCAAGGGCATGGAGAACCTGGTCCTCGACCACTACCTCGAGGTCCTCGCCGTCAAGCCCGGTGCCCTGCTCGGGGCCAGCGCACTTGTTCAGGCACGGGCCACGAAGGCCTTCACCGACCACCACGAGCGGTTCTTGACCGCCGCTCGGCGCCGCCTCGGCGACCGCGAGGGCACTCGGGCGCTCATCGACGTGCTCTTGCTGCACCGCACGATGCAGACCCAGGCCGTGCTGGCCGGGATCGGCGCCGCGCTGCGTGCCGGATCGTGCGACGCCCAGATCGTGGCCATCGAGGGCCGAAGAGCAGGCGAAGGGGACTCCAGCCCGGTCGTCTCCATCCGTGAGGGCCTTAGTCGCTTCGACCGTCCGCCGCCCACCGTCACCCACTACGACCAGCTCTTGGAGGGAACGAGATGACCAAGATGACCGACGCCGCCGCCACCGCCGCCATCGGGGCCGCCTCCCGAGAGCTGCGCCTTCCCGTGGTGCGCAACGACGCCGCCCGACTGGCTGAGATCGCCCAGCGGTCCCAGCTCACCTACCTGGCCTTTTTGGCCGAGGTCCTCTCGGCCGAGGTCGACGAGCGGGCCGAGAACCGGCGCCGGCGCCGGGTCGCAGAGGCTCGCTTTCCCCGCATCAAACGGGCTCTTCGCGTTCAGGCGTGGGGCGGGGCCGTCCAGGTGACCCGCCGATAGGTATCCACCAGTAGGGCCCCGTGGCCCCCGATTCTTGCGGTAGCTGACACC
>Ga0302157_10006398_pt1 | contig 12187 bp, 8 predicted proteins | sample I_Bog_N3_3_FD_193502 | JGI IMG/M metagenome (GOLD analysis project Ga0302157, IMG submission 193502) | Peat permafrost microbial communities from Stordalen Mire near Abisko, Sweden - I_Bog_N3_3 | ecosystem: Environmental > Terrestrial > Soil > Wetlands > Peat | place: Sweden: Abisko, Stordalen...
GGATGCCAAAGGCGCCGATCGCCATGACGACGAAATAGATCGCGCCCAGGACCATCAGGGTGGGCGCGACGCCCGGGACGCCGCTGGAAGACGTGCGCGCCATCAGCCACACCGCTAGCGGCGAGCCGATCATCGCGCCGCCGCCGTAGCCCATGATGGCGAAGCCCGTCGCCATGCCGCGGCGGTCCGGAAACCATTTGATCAGGGTCGACACCGGCGTGATGTAGCCCAGGCCTTGACCGACCCCGCCGATGACGCCGCAGCCTAGATAGACCAGCCACAACTGATGAATCTGGACGCCAACTCCGCCCAGCACCAGACCGCCGCCCCAACAGAGCGCCGCGAAGAACCCGGCCTTGCGCGGTCCGGCACGCTCTAACCAGCCGCCCCAAATCGCCGCGGAAATACCGAGCATGGCGATGAAAGTCTCGAAGATATGGGTCACGGTGGGGACCGACCAGTTGCAGCCCTGCGCTGTCAGTTCCGCGAGGAAGCCCTGACCGGAGCAGGTCGGGGCGCCAGGCAAAAGCGCGCTCATCGGCAGCCAGAACACGCTGAAGCCATAGGCCATGCCGATGCACAGGTGGATCGCCAGCGCGGCCGGTGGAACCAGCCATCGATTGAAGTGGGGGCCGGCGATGGTGCGTTCACGATCCAGCACGCCGGCGTGGCGCGCGGGTTGGACGAGGAGAGCGATCTGAGCCATGGGAGCGCCTGAAATCTTGTGTTGAATCAGATGGTTATGGAATGACGCTGATGCGCAGGCGCGCCGCCGCGAACCGGAAGGCCCGCGGCGGAGCACGCCCGCCCGGCGCCTAGGCGGCGGATTTCTTGAACCGCGCCGCGTCCTGCGAGCCGCCGGTGGCGTCGCCCGCGCTATAGGAGTGCGCGCCGGCGCCGGCGAGCTTGCCGGCATTGACGATCAGGTATTCGTCGCGGATCGGCCGCCCATCGAGCCAACACTCCAGTATCTCCCGCGTGCCGGCCGCGTAGCGGGCTTGGGCGGAAAGCGAGGTGCCTGAAACGTGCGGCGTCATGCCGTGATGGGGCATGGTCCGCCAGGGGTGGTCCTTGGGCGCCGGCTGCGGAAACCAGACGTCGCCCGCGTATCCGGCCAGCTGTCCGCTCTCCAGCGCTCGCACGATGGCGTCACGGTCGCAGATCTTGCCGCGCGCCGTGTTCACCAGATAGGCGCCCCGCTTCATCTTGGAGATAAGAGCGTCGTTGAACAGATTCTCGGTTTCGGGGTGCAACGGCGCGTTGATCGTCACCACGTCGCAGACCTTGACCATGTCTTCCACGGTCGGATGCCATGTCAGGCCGAGCTCCTGCTCAACCTCGGACGGCAGTCGATAGCGATCGAAATAGTGCAGATGCATGTCGAACGGCTTCAGCCGGCGCATGATGGCCAGGCCGATCCGGCCTGCCGCCACGGTGCCGACGTGCATGCCTTCCACATCGTAGGAGCGGGTCACGCAGTCGGCGATGTTCCAGCCCCCCTTCACCACCCACTGGTAGGAGGGGATGTAGTTGCGCACCAGGGAGAGGATCATCATCACCGCGTGCTCGGAGACGCTGATCGAGTTGGAGTACGTCACCTCGGCCACGGTGATGTCGTGCTCGATGGCGGCCTGCAGATCGACGTGGTCGGAGCCGATGCCGGCGGTGATGGCCAGCTTGAGCTTCGGCGCCTTGGCGATGCGCTCGGCGGTGAGATAGGCCGGCCAGAACGGCTGTGAGATCACGATGTCCGCGTCGACCAATTCGCGTTCAAACACGGAGTCGGGACCGTCCTTGTCGGACGTGATCACCAGCTGATGGCCGGCGCCCTCCAGGTATTTGCGCAGGCCGAGCGCGCCCGAGACGCTGCCCAACAGTTCGCCGGGCTTGAAATCGATGGCCGTCGGCGTCGGCGCCGTCTGGCCGCCGGGATAGTGGTCGATCGAGGGAATATCGTCGCGCGCGTAGGCGGTCGGATAGCCGTCGATCGGATCGTCATAAAGAACACAGACGATTTTCGCCATTTGGGTCGCTCCTTGGTCAAGACGATGAGCGCCGGCTTCGGGATTCTCCCGGCCAGTCTGCCGCGCCAGCCCTGCTTCCAGGACTAGCGCCAAGCCCAGGCGACGGTCGTTGGGGTTTCCCTGAGTTCCGATGAGAAAATCTGTGGCGGCGTCCTGGAGACGGACCCGTCCGCGACTGGCGGCGAGGTTCCGCCCGCGCCTCAGCCTATCTCAAGAGAACTCAGACAAGCGGCAAGGACTTCCACCCGGGTCCGCCGCTAGCCTCTTCATCATGAGTACCCGATCGAGACACGAACCCGCGCCTCCCCCCCGGTTAGGGTTCGTCCGCGGCCCCCCGACGGCCGCGATCGCGGCCGGCCCGCTTAGCCTATGGGCCGGCCGCGACTTTTTCAGGTTCTGACGGCGCAATCAAAGGTGAAGACAAGATGAGCCCACGCTCAAACGATCGTCCGCCACGACAATTGGAGGTTGGCTTCGTCGGTCTTGGCCGCATGGGCGCGGCGATGGCCGCGAACCTCGCCGCCGCTGGATATCGGGTCCTCGCCTATGTTCGTCACGCGGATCAGTCGGACAAGCTGACCCGGATCGGCCTCCAGCCCACGACCCAGATCGCCGACCTTTTCGGCTGCGACATTGTCGTCACCATGCTGCCGGATGACGCGGCCATCAGCGATGTCGCGCTGGGGGACGCCGATCAGGGCGTGCTCGGCCTGGCCCAGGGGCTGGCGCCGGCCGCGATCCATTTGTGCATGAGCACCATCAGCACGGCGATGGCGGAGCGTCTCGCGAGCGAGCACGCCAAGCGCGGACAAGGCTATGTGGCCGCGCCCGTGTTCGGAAACCCCGACGCCGCCAAGGAACGTCAGCTCTTCATCATCGCCGCCGGAGCGTCGGGCGATCTGGCTCATTGTCAGGGGCTGTTCGACAGCCTGGGACAGAGGACCCTGGTGGTTGGATCCGAACCTTGGCACGCGAACCTGGTCAAGCTGGTCGGCAATATGATGACCGCGACGGCCTTGGAGGTCCTCTCGGAAGCCGTCGCCCTGTTCCTCAAGCGCGGAGTGGATCCCAGGCTGTTTGTCGACGTCATGACCGGCACGATGTTCGGCGGACGGGCGCACAAGATCTACGGCGACAAGATCGTCAGGCAGGCCTACGCGCCCGGTTTCGTGCTGCCGTTGGTGCTCAAGGACGTGCGCCTGGCGCTCGCCGAGGCGGAAGCGGCGGGCGCCCCAATGCCATCCGTGGGCGTCGTGCGCGACCGGCTGATCACAGGCATCGCCCGCGGTTACGACAATCTCGACTGGACCGCTCTGGGCCTGATCGCCGCGGAGGAAGCGGGCATCAGCCCCGTTCCCGCGGCCGCCCAATAAACTCGACCTGCTCGAACAAGGACTAGGAGCCATGACAAGCCCATCGCCGACACCTCCCGCCCCCGCCAAGTTCATCGGCATCGCCGGCGCCTCGCTCGACATTTCTCGCGTCGCCCTGGGAACATGGGCGATGGGCGGCTGGATGTGGGGCGGAACGGATGATGAGCAATCGGCCGCCACCATCTGGGCGGCGGTCGAACATGGAATCAATCTGATCGATACGGCGCCGGCCTACGGGTTCGGCCGATCGGAAGAGATCGTCGGTAAGGCCCTCCAAGACGCCAACCTGCGTTCGCGCGTGGTCATCTCCACCAAGGTGGGGATCGAATGGAACAACGGAAAGGTATTCCGCAACGCCAGTCGGGCGCGGATTCTGAAGGAAGTGGATGACTCGTTGCGTCGGCTCAGAACCGATTACATCGACATCTATCAGGTTCATTGGCCGGACCCCCTGGTGGCCATCGAGGAAACCGCCGAGGCGATGGGCGCCCTGTTTCGGCAGGGAAAGATACGCGCGATCGGCGTCAGCAACTTCTCGATCGACCAGATGGACCGGTTCCGCGGCGTCGCGCCGCTGCACGTCCTGCAGCCGCCCTACAACCTGTTCGAGCGCGCCGCCGAAGAGGACCTGCTGCCCTACTGCCGCCGCCATGGGATCGCGACTCTGGGCTATGGCGCCCTATGCCGGGGCCTCCTGTCCGGCCGAATGCGCGCTGACACCAAATTCGACGGCGACGACCTGCGCGGAACCGATCCCAAATTCCAGCCTCCGCGTTATGCGCAATACCTTTCGGCCGTCGAACAGCTGGATCAATTCGCGCAACAGCGGTTCGGCAAGCGTGTGATTCACCTGGCGGTTCGCTGGGCGCTGGATCAAGGGATCAGCATCGCGCTTTGGGGCGCGCGCCGGCCGGACCAGCTGGCGCCGGTCGACGCCGTCGCCGGCTGGCGACTTGACGCGGACTCCATGGCCGAGATCGAGCGCATTGTTCACGCGACGGTCCTCGATCCGGTGGGGCCGGAGTTCATGGCGCCGCCCCCGCGGACGGCCGACCACCGCTCAAGGCATCTCACGACCTCTCAGGTCTAGCCCAAGGACTTCGCCGGACGCTCGTCGCAGTCTGCGCGTGGGCTGCCGGCGACCGCCGCCCGCCCCCAGAAGGACTTGTATATGCTGTGGATCGTCCGGGTCGCGTTGGAGCGGCCGTACACCTTCATCGTGCTGGCGCTGTTCATTCTGATCGTTGGGTCGCTCGCGGCGCTGAATACGCCCACCGATATCTTCCCGAACATCCGCGTGCCCGTGATCGGTGTGGCCTGGCAGTACGCGGGTCTGTCTCCGGACGAGATGGCCGGCCGAATTATCACGCCCTACGAGCGATCGCTGACGACCACGGTCAACGACATAGAACACACGGAGAGCCAATCCCTGCCGGGGATCGGGATCGTCAAAATCTACTTCCAGCCCGGTGTCGACATCCGCACCGCCACCGCGCAGGTCACGTCGATATCGCAGACCGTGCTGAAGCAGATGCCGCCGGGCATCACGCCGCCGCTGATCTTGAACTACAACGCCTCGACCGTCCCGATCCTGCAACTGGCGACGTCCAGCCGGACCCTGTCGGAGCAGCAGGTGCTGGATCTGACGCAAAACTTCATTCGCCCCGTGCTGAGCGTCGTCCCAGGCGCAGCCATTCCCTATTCCTATGGCGGCAAGGTTCGGCAGGTTCAGATCGATCTCGACCCGCAGGCGCTTCAGTCCAAGGGGCTATCAGCCCAGGACGTCGAAATCGCCATCGCCGCGCAGGATCAGATCTTGCCCGCTGGCACGGCCAAGATTGGTTCATTGCAATACACGGTCTTCCTCAACGACTCGCCGGACACCGTCGATGAGCTGAACGACCTGCCGATCAAGTCGATCAACGGCGCAACCATATTCGTGCGCGACGTCGGGCATGTGCGGGACGGCTCGCCGCCGCAGCAAAGCATCGTTCACGTCAACGGCTCGCGCGCGGTGCTGACCACCATCCTCAAGGCCGGCTCCGTCTCGACCTTGTCCATCATCCAGGGCGTCAAGAACGCCCTCCCCCTGCTGAAAAAAACACTGCCGGCCGACTTTCAGATCGTGCTCCTCAATGACCAATCCCTGTTCGTGACGGCGGCGGTCTCGGGCGTGATCAAGGAGGGCGTGATCGCCGCGGCCCTGACCAGCCTAATGATCCTGCTATTCCTCGGCAGCTGGCGCTCGACCGTGATCATCGCCACGTCGATCCCCTTGGCGATCCTGAGCGCGCTGGCGGCCCTGTCGATCGCAGGCGAAACCCTCAACATCATGACCCTCGGAGGCCTGGCGCTCGCGGTGGGCATCCTGGTCGACGACGCCACCGTGACCATCGAAAACATCAACTGGCACTTGGAGCAGGGCAAGGACGTCAGGACCGCGATTCTGGACGGCGCCGCGCAGATCGTCACGCCCGCATTCGTCAGTCTCCTGTGTATCTGCATCGTCTTCGTGCCGATGTTCGCGTTGAAGGGGGTCGCCGGATTCCTGTTCGTGCCGATGGCGGAGGCGGTCGTGTTCGCCATGATCGCCTCTTTCATCTTGTCGCGGACCCTGGTCCCGACCTTGGCGATGTACCTGCTTAAGCCTCACGCCCCGGGCGAGGGCGCGGAGGCGGACGCGCCCCACGCGGCGCCGTCCCGCAATCCGCTGGTCCGCTTCCAGCGTGCGTTCGCCAGCAGGTTTGAGCGAATCCGGGAGGGCTACCGCAATCTGTTGGTCATGGCCCTCTCCCATCGGCGCGTCTTCGTGGTGGGATTTCTGGTGGTGGTGATCGCCTCGTTCAGCCTTGCGCCCTTGCTGGGTTCGAACTTCTTCCCGTCGGTGGATTCCGGCCAGATCTCGCTGCATGTCCGACCGCCGGTCGGCATGAGGATCGAGGATGCGTCGGCCATGTTCGGCGATGTCGAACAGCAAATCCGTCAGACGATTCCACCGGGCGAACTGACGTCGATCGTGGACAATATCGGCCTGCCGATCAGCAGCATCAACACGGTCTACAATAATTCAGGCTTGATCGGTTACCAGGACGGCGACATCTACGTCAGCCTGAGCCGGGGCCACCACCCCACGGCCGATTACGTGCGCAGGCTGCGCGAACGGCTGCCGGCGGCGTTCCCGGGGACAACCTTCTCCTTCCTGCCGGCCGACATCATCAGCCAGATTCTGAACTTCGGTTCGCCCGCGCCATTGGATCTGCAGATTACCGGGACCAACCAACAGGCCGACCGCGCCTATGCGCTGGAGCTGCTCCGCCGTATGCGGACCATCCGGGGGATCGCGGATGCGCGGATGCAGCAGTCAGCCGACAATCCACAGCTTCGCGTCGACATCGATCGTTCCCGCATGGCTCAGTTCGGTCTGACCGAACTGAACGTCACCAATAGCGTCACCACCTCCCTTGCCGGCAGTTCGCAGACCGCGCCGCTTTTCTGGCTCGATCGCCAGAACGGGGTGTCCTACCCGATCGTGGCGCAGACGCCCGAGTACAGGGTGGATACGCTGGCCGAACTGGAGAACATTCCGGTGACGAGCGGCGCGCCGAGCGTGGGCGTGCAAGTCTTGGGCGGCCTCGGCAAGATCACGCGCGAACAGTCCAACGCCGTGGCCAGCCACTACAATGTCCAGCCGGTGATCGACCTGTTCGCCACCACTCAGGACCGCGACCTCGGCGGGGTCGCGCGGGATGTTCAGCGCCTGATCAGTCAAACCGCCGGCCAGGCGCCGAGCGGCGCGATCGTCACCCTGCGTGGACAGATCACCACGATGAACGCGGCCTTCTCGGGCCTGCTGTTTGGCCTGCTCGGCGCGATCGTGTTGATCTATCTGCTGATCGTCGTGAACTTCCAGTCGTGGCTCGATCCGTTCGTGATCATCACGGCCCTGCCGGCGGCCTTGGCCGGGATCGTCTGGATGCTGTTCGCGACCGGTACGACCTTGTCGGTGCCGGCCTTGACCGGCGCGATCATGTGCATGGGCGTGGCCACGGCGAACTCCATACTTGTGGTCAGTTTCGCGCGCGAACGTCTGGCCGCCACCGGAGACGCCGTTGTCGCCGCGGTCGAGGCCGGCCTCACGCGCTTTCGCCCAGTGTTGATGACGGCCTTGGCCATGATCATCGGCATGTCCCCGATGGCGCTGGGGCTGGGCGAGGGCGGCGAGCAGAACGCGCCGCTCGGCCGCGCGGTGATCGGCGGCCTGATCTGCGCCACGGCCGCCACCCTGATGTTCGTGCCGGTCGTGTTCAGCATCGTTCATGGCCAGAGGGCCCGCCAACCTTCCGGCGCGACGGGGGAAATGGCCTTGAGCACAGGAGAAGCCCATGCCTGAACTGCCGGACCATCTACGATTTACACCGCCTCGGCGCCTGAAGACAATTGGCGTCGCCGCCTTGTGCGTCGCCGCGGGGGTCGTCGCCCTTGGCGTGATCAGCCGCGTGGCGGCCGATCACAACTTGGCGCGTTGGACGAACGACCAGGCGATTCCCACGGTCACCGTGATCAGTGTCAACGGCGGCGCGGGTCCCTCTTCGCTGGTCCTGCCGGGCAACATTCAAGCCTTCAACGACGCGCCGATCTATGCGCGGGTCCCCGGCTATCTCAAGACCTGGTACGCTGATATCGGCGCTCCGGTGAAGGCGGGGCAGGCCCTGGCGGAGATCGACACGCCCGACCTTGATCAGCAGTTGGTCCAAGCCAAGGCGGACTTGGGCACCGCCTTGGCCAATGAGCATCTGTCACAGACCACCGCCGTTCGCTGGGCCGGACTCTTGGCCCAGGACGCGGTCTCGCAGCAGGACGCTGACACCAAGAACGGCGACCTGGCGGCGAAGGCGGCGCTGACGGCCGCCGCGCGCGCCAATGTCGCGCGGCTGGAGGCGTTGGAATCTTTCAAACGCATCGTCGCGCCGTTCAACGGCGTCGTCACCACCCGCTCGACCGACATCGGCGATCTGATCAACGTCGGCGCCTCGGCGAGCACGCCGCTCTTCACGGTCTCGGACGTGAGTCGGCTCCGCATCTATGTGCGCGTGCCCCAAAGCTATTCCGCCGCCATCAAGCCGGGAATGACCGCGAGCTTCACGGTGCCTGAATATCCGCGCCGCACCTTTATGGCCAAGCTCGCCGCCAATGCCGACGCCATCACCCCACAAAGCGGCACCCTGCTGATCCAGCTTCAAATCGACAACGCCGATCACGCGCTCAAGCCTGGCGACTATGCTCTCGTCCGCTTTGCCCTGCAGCCCGAGAGCGGCGCCACCCTCATCCCGGCCACGGCGCTGATGTTCCGCGACGCCGGGATGTCGGTCGCCGTCATCGGCCCCGATGGTCGCGTCGCGATGAAGACCGTCGCCATAGGCAGAGACTTGGGGGCGACAGTCGAGATCGCATCGGGTCTGACCTCCACGGACAGGGTGATCGACAGCCCGCCGGATTCGCTCAGGGCCGGCGACCAGGTGCGGATTGCGGCTGGGCGCGGCGCCGCGGGAGATGGCGGTCATGCGGCCTCGTGAGCTGGGCGCTTGCGCCCTGTCCAGTTTGGTCCTCGCCGGATGCTCCTTGGCGCCGGCCTACGCGCCGCCGTCGCTGGTTCTGCCAACCGCCTACAAGGAAATCGGTCCTTGGACGCCGGCCAGCCCCGCCGACGCCGCGCCGCGCGGCGACTGGTGGACAGCGTACAATGACGCCACCCTGGATGATCTCGAACAACGGATCGAGGCCCACAACCCGGACCTCGCCCTGGCGCTCGCGCGCTACGACGAGGCCCAGGCGTACGCCGCCGAGGCGCGCGCCGCCCAGGTCCCGGAAGTTGACCTCAGCGGCGCGCCCACCACCAACCGCCAGTCGACGAACCGGCCGCTGCGCCTGGGCGGTCCGAACAATTACGGCGACGACGTCTTGCAAGGCTCGGTCTCCTACGAACTCGACCTGTGGGGCCGCGTGCGCAACCTGGTCGCCGCGGGCAAGGACCAAGCCCAGGCCAGCGCCGCCGACGCCGCCACCGTGCGCCTGAGCCTGGAGGCGCAACTGGCCGACGCCTATCTCAATCTGCGGGGTCTGGACGCCCAGGTCAGGCTGCTGGCCGACACCACCAAGGCGTATGGCATCGCGCTGAAATTGACGCAGAACCTCCATGACGGAGGCGCGGTGCCCGGCCTGGACGTGGCGCGCGCCCAGACCCAGCTGCAGATCGCCAGGGCCCAACAAATCGACGTCGCCGCCCAGCGGACGCTCTACGAACACGAGATCGCGGCCCTGGTGGGCGAACCGGCCGCCACCTTTTCCCTCGCGCCCCAAGACCAACTGCCCGCTCCCCCTCGGATCCCGGTAGCCGCACCATCGCTGATCTTGCAACGACGGCCCGATATCGCGGCCGCTGAACGGCGGGCGGCGGCGGCCAACGCCTTGATCGGGGTGGCCCGGGCGGCCTTTTATCCGAGCGTCTCCCTGGACGCTGTCGGCGGATACCAGAACACCGGCAACGGCAATCTGCTGAGCGCCGCCAACAGCTGGTGGACTCTGGGGCCGACCGCGGCGCTCACCCTGTTCGACGGCGGCCGGCGAGACGCGATGGAGCGGGCCTCGCGCGATCAATTTGACGAGGCCAGCGCCAGCTACCGGTCGACGGTGCTGGCGGCGTTCCAACAGGTGGAGGACGAGCTGGCTCTGTGCAACAAGCTGGCCGACGAAGCGCGTGAGCAGTTGGCCGCCGTCACGTCCGCGCGGCGAACCGAGGACTTGGCGCTGACGCAGTATAGGCTGGGCGCGGTCACCTATCTGGACGTGATCACCGCTCAGACCACCGATCTGCAGGCCCAGAGCACGGAACTGGCCATCGAGACACGCCGGTTGCAGGCTAGCGTGGACCTGGTTCGCGCGCTCGGCGGCGGTTGGAATGAACCGGCGACCGCCCAGGCAGCGCCCCCTCGATCGAGCGCGGCCTCTTAGTCAAGACGTAGCAAGACTCGGGCGCGTCAAGGCGTATCCAAAGCTGGCAGTCCTTCGCGCGCCCCTCAATCGCACGGTCGCGAAGCCAGACCACAGCGGCGCTGGCGGGACAGCGCCCTCAGGATTTCTCAGCCCTCCTCAACACGGCCCCAAGGACGGCGCCCAGGGCTGGAGATAGCCTCCTTGACGCGGACCGGATGGGCCGTTTTGTCCTTGGAAGGCATTTCGATGAACACTCCCATCTCGAGCGGCAGCATGACAGCCGCGCTCGCCACGCCCACCGAGTTGGGCTCGAACGCGATCAAGGATCTGTCACAGGGGCTCAATGCCCTGCTGGCGGACATGTTCGCGCTCTACCTCAAGACCAAGAACTTCCACTGGCACGTCTCCGGGCCCCATTTTCGGGACTACCACCTGCTGCTTGACGAACAGGCCGATCAGATCTTCTCCACGACCGATGCGATCGCCGAGCGGGTGCGCAAGATCGGGGGAACGACATTGCGGTCGGTGGGCCACATCGCGCGGCTGCAACGGGTCGAGGACAACGATGCGGAGTATGTCGGCGCGCGCGACATGCTGGCCGAGCTGCAGGCGGACTCGCTCAAGTTGGTGGCCAGCTTGCGCGAACTCCACGACCAGTGCGACACCTACCGCGACGTCGCCACCGCCAGCCTGATCGAGGTCTGGATCGACGAGGCCGAGCGCCGCACCTGGTTCCTGTTCGAGGCCGGCCGCAACGACGAAAAGCACTAAGCCATGATCGACGGCCCAGCGCTCAGCATGTCGGATTCCGATCTCAACGCCACGCCAGCCGCCACCGAGACCCAGGAGGCGACCGCGCGAGGCGCCGCCGAACGGGATCGTCTGCTGGACGAGGCGCTTCAGGAAACATTCCCCGCCAGCGATCCGGTTTCCCTGGTTTACCGGCAAGCGACTCCGGCCACGCCTTCTCGGGCGGCGACCAACCACCGGCCGTCTTCGTCCATTTGAATTCGATCGATTGGCCGATGCGAGCGAGAGATCCCCACAACAGGCGCTGCGCGTTGGCCGCCGCGTTGGGCTTTTCTCTTCACCCGGATTGCCGTGGATCGAGGCGGTTCAGGCCGCCGCCTTTTGCGCGCCGCCGACATCCCCCAAGTCCTTGACGGCCTGGATCATCGTTACCAGCACGGCCTGGGCGTCGCCGTACACCATCTCGCAGTTGTCGGCGTAGAACAGCTCGTTCTCGATCCCGGAATAGCCTTTGCCCTGACCGCGTTTGATCACATAGACCTGACGGGCCTGGTTCGCATTGAGGATGGGCATGCCGTAGATCGGCGACGTTCTGTTGGTATGCGCCGCCGGATTCACGACGTCGTTCGCCCCGATGACCAAAGCGACATCCGTGGTCTTGAACTCTTCGTTGATCTCATCGAGTTCGTGGATCATGTCGTAGGGCACCCCGGCTTCCGCCAGCAGCACGTCCATGTGTCCCGGCATGCGCCCGGCGACCGGGTGGATGGCGAACTTCACGTCCACGCCGGCGGCTTGCAGCAGCTGGACGAATTCATAGAGTTTCTGCTGCGCCTGGGCGACCGCCAGGCCGTATCCCGGCACGACGATCACCGAGTTGGCGTAGCGCATAGCGATCGCGGCGTCGCTGGCCTCGACCGGCTTCAGACGGCCCGTGACCTCACTCTGTTGTTCGATGCTCGCGTCCCCGAAGTTGCTCAGCAGCACGTTGGTGATCGAGCGGTTCATGGCCTTGGCCATTAAAAGGGTCAGCAGGGTCCCGGCGGACCC
>Ga0302157_10006399_pt1 | contig 12186 bp, 7 predicted proteins | sample I_Bog_N3_3_FD_193502 | JGI IMG/M metagenome (GOLD analysis project Ga0302157, IMG submission 193502) | Peat permafrost microbial communities from Stordalen Mire near Abisko, Sweden - I_Bog_N3_3 | ecosystem: Environmental > Terrestrial > Soil > Wetlands > Peat | place: Sweden: Abisko, Stordalen...
CAGACTTCATCGCCGATCAGACACACGTTGAAGTACCCGCCATAGTCATACATCGCGATCAGCGTGGCCGAACCCAGGCCAAGAAAGAAACCGCGATTCAGATGGAAGGCATTGGGAGGAAAATCGAAGGCCATCGCGGGATGGAAGTGCGTCGCCCCGGTCAGAACGATCCATACCGTCGCTCCAATGACGATGACAGCCATGGCCATAGACAGGTGGGAGATGGAGCGGATATTCCGGTACAGCAGCAGCATGTTCACCAGGCAGACAGCGGCCGCCATCGCCACCGCGCCGGCGTGATGCATGTGGGGCAGAAGATATCCGGCATACTGCGCGAAACCAACCGCTCCACTGGCAATCGTGATCGGCCCCATCACGATGGCCTGCCAAAGGAAGAGGAAGCTGAATAGCCGGCCGAAGGTACGTGGACCGAACGCCTGCAGCAGATAGTAGTAAGGACCGCTCGATCGAGGCATCGCAGAGCCGAGCTCCGACCACACCATGCCGTCGCACAGGGAGATAGCGGCGCCAAGTATCCATCCAAGCATGGCCTGCGGACCACCCATCGCCGCCAGCGCCAGCGGGATTGTCAGGAAGGGTCCGATGCCGATCATGCACAGCATGTTGGCGGAGGAGGCCCCCCAGAACCCGATCCTGGGGTTCGTCGTCATCTGCTGCACCTGAACGCTTCCCCTCATCCTTCGGAGCTCCGGTTGCGTGGCGGAACTGCGGCTGGCATTAGGAACATCGGTGCCATGCGGGGTCCGGCCAATCCATGAGTAATAGAGAACGGCATGAGTCCTGGTGAAATCTGACTAACGGTACCGCTAACTCTACCACAGGGCCGCAATCAGAAAAAACGATTTCAGGTGTTGATTTTAGAGCCATTTCGAAAGGTAGACGGCCGTATACCGGGCCAGCTAGCGGTACCGTTACCCTGGCGAAATCATGTATGCTCACCCGAGGGCGGCCAGCGTGAGCCATTCTATGCCGCCAGAACAGCGTCGCGCACAAAATCACTGCATGAGGCACCGATGGCGATCCGACTGAAAGACATCGCGCGAGACTTGAATGTCTCTGTCATCACGGTCTCCAAGGCCCTGCGCGGCAAGACCGACATCAGCGCAGCCACCCGCGAACGCATCCTGAAGCGCATGAAGGAGTTGGACTATCAACCCAACATGACCGCGCGCAGTCTCACGACCGGCCGATCCTTTATCCTCGGCCTGATCGTTCCCGACCTGCTCAATCCCTTCTTTACCGAACTGGCCAACTCGCTCAGCGGCGCTCTGCGTAAGCGATCGTATGGACTCATCATCGCGTCGTCGGATGAGAGTGCGGAGATCGAGCAATCGGAGATCCGGATGATGTTTGCGCGGGGCGTCGATGCCCTGCTGATCGCATCCTGCCAGCCCAAGCTGGAGGGCTTCTACAGCATTCATCATCAGGACACGCCGTTCCTTCTGGTGGACCGGCCGTTTCCGCATCTGCGCGCCAACTTCGTTGGCACAGACGATTGCGCCGGCGGCAGACTCGCGACCGAACACCTGATTCAGCTTGGTCGCAGGCGGCTCGCGTATATCGGCAGTCCTGACTTAAGCCCTGCCGCGGAGCGCTTCCGCGGATTTCGCCACGCGCTGCGCGATCATGACATCGAGATGCAGGAGAGATTCATCCTCTCCGGCGCTCCGTCCGATACGGGCGACAACGCCGGCTACGCGATGATGCAGACGCTTCTGAAACTCAAGACAAGACCGGACGGCGTCTTCTGCCATAACGATCTCGTTGCGATCGGCGCGATGAAGGCCACGCTTGACGCGGGCCTGTCCATCCCCGGCGACATCGCGTTTGTGGGCTTTGACAATGTGAGCTACTGCAAGTATCTGCAGATCCCGCTCACGTCCGTAGACCAGTCCACCGCTCAACTCGGAGAGACGGCCGCGCAGCTCGCGCTCGAACTTGTGGGCAAGAAAATTGACAGGCCGAAGACCATCCTCCTGCCCCCGACTCTGGTGGTGCGCGAGTCCACTACAGGCAACGCTTCCTCTGAACATTTGGCCGCGGCCGAGTCAACTGCTTCCCGCAAGACAACGGCGGCAAGGCGAAAGTCATCTCCAGCAAAGAGCCGCGTTGCGCGCCAGAAGTGACGCTAAACGAATGAAGGCGGCCGGTCTTTGGGGGGCGACCCGAACGCCTTATTGGGGCGGTCGCCCATGTGGAATACAAGTGTCCCGCCGGCCATCAGGTCCTGATGGCGAATCCAACTCTTGAAATAAGGCATGCCGTTCCATTCCACTGCCTGCATGTACGGGCTGCCTTCTCCGTTGCCTGGCGCGCGAATCGTAAGCTTCCTTCCGTTGCCAAGATCTAGTGTCGCAGTATCGAAGAGTGGACTGCCGAAGACATAGTTCCCGCTGACCGGATCGACAGCATAGATCCCCAGCGCGCTCATGATGTACCACGCCGACATCTGCCCGCAGTCCTCATTGCCGGAGAGTCCGTCCGGTGCATCGCTGTACATCTCCGTCATCAGCGAGCGAACTCTCGACTGCGTCTTGTAAGGCACGCCGGCGTAGGCGTAGAGATAGGCAACGTGGTGGTCCGGCTCATTGCCCTGCGAATATTGCCCCACCATGCCCGAGATATCAGGCGGCGCATCGGGAGGCAGATCTGAACTCTGATTGAAGAGGTGGTCCAGCTTGCGAACAAATTCCTCTTCGCCACCGAAGAGTGTCATGTACTCCTTCACATCGTGCTGGTTCAGAAAGGTGGCCTCCCAGGAGTTGCTCTCTGTAAAGTCTGCCCATTGCTTGCTGTGGCCCATCCCGCGAGGGTCGAAGGGACCGGACCAACTTCCATCCTGTAAGCGGCCACGCATGAATCCTACAGAGCGGTCGAAGACATTCTTGTAGTTCCTCGACCTGGCACGCAGCAACTTCTGATCGCCGCCCTGCCCTGCGGCGCCGGCAAGATGTGCCATGGCCCAATCGTCATAGGCATACTCGAGTGTCTTGCTCACAGCTTCCGGCTCCTTGTCGCATGGAACAAATCCGCTGTCGCGGTACGCCGGCAGCCCCCGGTAGTCGTCGACGAAGGCACGCTGCCGCCAGAGCTCATAAGCATGCGCGTAATCGACGCCGGAGATCCCTTTGGCATGGGCCTCCGCGATGACCGCTGCGGAGTGATAGCCGATCATGCATCCCGTTTCAACCCCCTGCAGGGGCCATACCGGAACGCCCTGAGGGCTCTGCTCCGCCATACGGATCAGGCTGTTGACCATCTCCGGCACCCGGTCGCGCTGCACCAGCGTATACATGGGGTGAAGGGCGCGGTAGGTGTCCCACAGCGAATAGGTCGTATAGTTCTGCCCGCCTTCAGGCAACGTGTGAACCTTCAAGTCCATACCGCGGTACTGGCCATCCACGTCGCAAAACGTTGTGGGCGCCAGAAGCGCGTGGTACATCGCGGTATAAAAGGTCTTGCGGTATCCGGTGTTGGCGGTCTCGATGGTTATCCGCGCGAGCTCGCTCTCCCACGCGCTCCTGGCCGCACTGCGCACCGCCTCAAAATCCCAGCCTGGTATCTCCGCCTCAAGATTCCTCATGGCGCCTTCGATGCTGACCGCCGAGATGCCCACCTTTACAAGGATCGTCCCGGCCTGCTCCAGTGGGTAGCGAAGGACGCACTGGATCGACTTGCCCTGTGCATCGTGGGTGTCGGCCTCCAGTGGAGTTCCCTCGGCCACGATGGCGCTGCCGGTAAACGGTTTTGAAAACTGCATGGCAAAGTAGATCAAGCGCCCATCGGCCCATTGCCCGCAACGCCGCCCGCCGGTCACCGTGTTGTCCCCGACCAGATGCAGCTCAGACGACAACACCTTCGAGCTGCCCGTCTTGGTCGGTAAGTCATCGGGGGTATCGATGAACCCATGGGCCAGATCGATGACAAAATGGTTGCTCTTGTCCGCGGGAAACTGGTAGCGATGCATTCCCACACGCGTCGTTGCAGTCAGCTCAGCCTTGATACCGAGATCCTTCAGCAGGACGGAGTAATATCCTGGCTCGGCTGTCTCGTCGTCATGAGAAAAGCTCGCGCGATAGCCGGAGCCGGGAACGTCCGCATCTCCCGGAGTTGTATGGACTGTGCCGCGTGCCGGCATCAGGAGAACATCCATCATGTCGCCTACGCCCGTGCCGCTGAGGTGCGTGTGGCTAAACCCGAGGATGGAGCGGTCATCGCGGTAGTAGCCGGAGCAGTGGTCCCAGCCAGAGGTCCCTGTGTCTGGACTGAGCTGAACAATACCGAACGGAACCGTAGCGCCGGGAAACGTGTGTCCGTGGCCTCCGGTGCCGAGAAACACATCTACCCACTGCGTCAGTCCCGGTTGGATGGATCCCAGCGGACCATCGGAGGCCCATAGACTGCGACGCGCGCCGGCCCATGCGATACCTGAGCCGGCGGCGGTCTTCAGAAACGATCTGCGGCTAACCTTGTGTTTCATCGTGCCATCCTTTAACCCGGGCTCAAAGCTATCCCACCCTTCACCGGCGTAACTCGCACGCTCTGTCCTGGCTGGAGGCGAATCTCTTTGGTGGCCGCGCCATAGCGTACCCTCGCCTCCGACCCGGCGACGCTGCGAATCACTGCGGAGAGCAACGCCCCATCCTTCCAGTCGATATCGACCTCGAAACCGCCGCGCGCTTTGAGCCCATGAATCGAGCCGGATGGCCATGCGGAGGGTAGCGCCGGTAGTAGGTCGATGGTGTAGAAGTCCTCATTCGGCGCGGATGGCGAGCTATAGCGCTCGCTGCTTTGCAGCAGCATCTCGTCAATGCCCGAAGTCCCTCCAAAGTTGCCATCAATCTGGAACGGTGGGTGTGCGTCGAGCATATCGGCATAGGTGCCACCACCCTCACCGTGGTAGTTGGTGGTCTCTGCTCCGGCCAGACGAAGCTGCTCGTTCAGAATCTTGAACGCGTGATCTCCGTCGCGAAGGTGGGCCCAGAGATTGATCTTCCACGCATTGCCCCAGCCGGTAGCCTCATCGCCGCGCAGCTCCAACGACTTCTTTGCCGCCGCTGCCAGCGCAGGCGTCTGCTCCAGCGATATCTCGTGTCCAGGAAACAGTGCAAACAGGTGCGAGACGTGGCGATGGTTCATCTCAGGGGCGTTCAAATCCCAGTCGTGCCCCCACTCCTCCAACTGGCCTGCCTGTCCAATCTGAAGCGGCTCAAGAGCCTCCTTCGCTGTCTCAAGCCTGGCGCGCAACGCATCATCCATGCCCAGAATCTTGCTGGCCGCGATGGTGTTGGTGAATATGTCCCAGACGATCTCGCGCTCCACGGCGGAGCCATCGACGACGGATGCGATGACCCCGCTATTGGTACGAAACTTGTTCTCGGGAGAGAGCGAAGGCGATGTGATTAACTTCCCGTTCGCGTCAGGTACCAGAATGCTGAGATAAAACTCCGCCGATCCGCGCAGCACCGGATAGTAGGTCTTCAGATACTCGCGATCGCGGCTGAAGGCATAGTGCTCCCAGATGTCCTGCGCAATCCATCCGCCACCGCCAAAGAACGGACCCCACGGCAGCCCTGCTCCGGGAGCTGTCCAGCCCCACGCGTTCGTCGTGTAGGCAACCGCCCAGCCGGGAGCGTTGTAATAAGCCTGTGCTGTCTTCTGACCCGGTTGCACCAGGCTGCGGTCAAAGCGGATTGCTGGCATGTGCAGCTCGCTGAGATTTGCTGTCTCCGAGGGCCAGTAGTTCATCTCATAATTAATGTTGGACTTGTAATCACACTTCCACGGCAGATCGAGCCCGTCACCCCAGATGCCCTGCGAGTTCGACGGCAGCGGATTGTTCTCGCGGCTGGAGGAGATGAGCAGGTACCGCCCCATCTGGTAGTAGAGAACGGCCAGTGACGGATCGTCCTTGCCATCGGCATAGTCGCGCAGCCGCTGGTCAGTGGGCAGCGTCGCCGATGGCCCCGCCGGCAGGTTGAAACTCACCCGGCCAAAGAGCCGCTGGTAGTCGGCGATGCTCGTCTTCTTCAACTCCTCGTAGGATCTTGCGGAAGCTGCCTCCAACTGATGCACCACCTCCGCGTGTGGGTCTGCACCGCGATAGTTCTTGTCATAGTCGAGGAGATAGGACGTGCCGGCGGCGAGTAACACCGTCGCTTCATTCGCGCCAGTCACCACCAGCGCATCGCCCGTGCTGCGCACCGAACCTCCCACCGTCTTCACTCGAACCCTGACCTCATAGTCGAGGTTGCCCTGGAGCGCCTTCTGCGTTGCCGTTGCCGGTGTGTCCGTGTTGCCGCGCATCACCAGCGTGTCGTTGCCCTCAACGGCCGTGCTCGCGCTCACGATGCGAGAGAGTCTCAGCGTAAAGCTGACCTTGCCCGGATGATCGCAACGGATGTGCGTGACCAGGACGTGGTCCAGAGCGCTCGAGAAGGATTCACGCTGGTAGGTATCGCCATCAACCGTGAACGCAACCCCTGACACCGCGGTCCCGATGTCCAGCCAGCGCCAGTAGTTCGATACCGACCCCGGGCCCAGGTTGTTGTCCAACGTAAGATCGCCGAGCGTCTGGTAGGACGCATCGTAGGCGCTTGCGCCGGTGCCCGTGGTCGTCATGTTTGCCGCCACCAGCTTCTGTGCGGCAATGTAGTCGCCGCGGGCCAGCGCCACACGAATAGATGGCAGCGCAAGGTAGGCGTTCGTGCGGTTGGCGTCCGGCTGCGAGCCACCGGACCACACCGTAATGTCGTTCAGCTGCATCCGCTCATGTCGAGGCTGGCCGAAGACCATCGCTCCCAGGCGCCCATTTCCAATAGGCAACGCATCCGTCCACTTCGCGGCCGGCGCCTGATACCAGAGGGTCATCGGAAGAATGTCCTGGTGCTGTTGAGGAACGATGCGCTCCTCCTGTGCCGCGCAAAGGGTCGCACCGCCGAGCAGAAGCCCGAGCCCTGAGCGAAAGACACAATTCATACCACGACCTCCGGTGCCGGGATTACGTCTTGTGAAGCATAGACCATGACCGGCACGCGGGCTGGCAGTTGTACAACAATCTGGCCTGCCGCAATCCTCACTGGAAACGCCGTGCGGCCGTCGGGCGTCAACGCTCGCGCCGTCACGTTCGCGGCGTTCCATGCCGCAGGCAGCGGGTAGCTCAAACGGGCTCCGCTGCGGGAGTAGAACGCGATGCGGTTCGCATCCACCGGGCAACAGGTTGACTCGTCTTTGGTAATGGTCGTGCCTTGCCACACAACCTCGTACGATGTGCCGGCGCCATCCATCGTAATGCTCGATTGCCCTTCAAGGCCAAGCCTGGACTGCGAGCCATGCGCTGCGAATGACTCCACCTCCAGCCGATGTACCTTATTGAACGGCAGAACCAGCAGATAATAAAAATCCGTGAACGCCGCGCGGTCGGTCTTGTTCTCGAACCACAAACCGGGGCGGCTGTTCCAGAACAGGTCCCGCTGCGGTCGCAGTACCCCATCTCCAGAGCTACCGAAGATCGCCGCCTTCCGGTAGATGATCGCAGTCAGTGGAATCTGCTGCCCACCAAAGGGACATGGCCGCGGCTCAGGCCCGTTCACCGACAGCGCCAGCTTGCCCAGCATGGGATAGCGAAACTGCTCGGACGCTACGCTCACGCCACGGTCGCGAAATTCATCGATGACGCGCCACTTGCCCTGCACCAGGTTCTTGTAGCCGCTCGCTGGATGGACTGGGTCCCAATCGTTGCGAATCGCGAACCAGGAGAGAGCATCAATCAGAATGGTATCGCGCAGCCTGTAGCGGGCCATCGTCGCCGCGATCCGCCGCATCGCCCAGCCGCCGAGCACATACTTCGCCATACCCACGATGTACGAGACCTCGCCATCCCACGCGCGGCTCTTCCAGATTGCACCGTCCGGTTCGCGCGCGATGAAGGCGGGATCAAACTCCGGGCTGCTCTTGTAGGCATCATCGTAGTTCACATTGACGCTGACATTTGCATTCACGCGCCGACTGCCGGCCATCAGCTGCATCAACTCCTCGTAACTGCCGAGGCTCGCGTTCACTTTGTCCTCTGAAGGGTAGCCCGTGTCCTGCCCGTCATAGACCCAGCCGCTGATGTACGCCACCTGCGGCACGTAATCTGTAAGCCGTGCGATGTCCTGTATCAATATCCTGCTCTGCGCGAACGTCGTACGCGGTTCTGACTCGGTCTTCTGCTTGCCGGCTATCAGGTAAAGAAGCTTGTCGTCGAAGTATCGCGTGGGGCTCAGTGGCATTCTTTCGCGAAGCAGCTTCGCCGCGGGAAACCACGGGGCGGCCGCGTCGTCCACACGGAAGAAGTCGAACCTGCATCTCGAAGCCTGTTCAACACGCAGGTTAGGCGTCTGTTGCGTGCCGCAGATGGGATCACCGCCGTCGTTCATGTTGTAGCAGCGGCCGCCATGCACCCGGTGTACCAGCACGGTTCCAATCCGCGCGCTGCGTCCGCCTGGAGTTGTCGCGATTGAGGTCTCCGTTCCATCCATAAACCCGGTCACCTCCATCAGGCACCCGGCGCTGCGCGTGCCCACCACGCCAATGGGTAGCTGCGTGCTGATCCTTCCGAAGTTCTCGTCGTCTTCATAGCGGTATGGCTTCGCCGCTGCGACGCGCACAAACGAACCTCCGTCGCGGCCCTGAGCCATCCAGGCTCCCTCGTCGGTCTCGCGAACCGTCGCAAGACCCGGCAGCGCCAGTTCGATCAGCTCAAAGCCGGGGCTCTCCACCACCGACTCTAACGTCAGGGTCAGCGACGCACCGGAGATCGCATAGCGTAGCGAAAACCGCGCACCGACCTGCTGCTCATACGGAACCTCGAAGCAAAACACAACGCTGCTTTGCGTGCGAGCCACCGATGCTACGCCCAGAGAGGCAGTGACGTATGTCCTGGGCTGCAGACGGCACAGAGTCGCGGTAATCGGAGTGCCGATATCTTCTCCTCGGATTGTTTGTCCGTCAAAAAGATATTGAAACGGCAGCCCGTCCTTGCCGTCGAGCGCCGCGGTCAGCAGCTTCGATCGCAACGTCACCGGCTTCTCCGGAGGGCGACGCAAACCCGCCTCAGTCAACGGTGTAGCGGGCCTCGCGGCAAACCCAGGAAATGCCTTCGCTGCCCCAAGCGCAACCAGGTTGTAGGCGAACTTCCGTCTTGGCAACACCGGACGCGGGTTTTTATCGTTGGCCACAGTCAAGTATGGCGACTATAGCGAGGGGGCGGCCTGATGTCAACGATTCAGACCATCAACGTTATCGGTACCGATAGGGACGGTATCGCTAACGTTACAGGCTCATGGTTTAGGGAACTACAGCAACGGCCACGATCGGGAAGGTAGTATGTTTCGAATGAACTGTTCTGACCTATCGCACCGAACCGGTCGTAATCAGACTGAGAGGCGCCAGGTCTGCCGATGAGCGTCCTCGACTTCACCGCCCTGATCTTCTTCACGTCGGTCATCGCCGGCCTGCTCGGCGCGCTCACCGGACTCGGCGGCGGGGTGGTTATCGTGCCCGTCCTCGCGCTGCTCTTCAAGGTCGACCTCCGCTATGCCATCGGCGCTTCGCTGGTCTCGGTCATCGCCACATCCTCCGGCGCCGCCGTTGCCTACGTCCGCGAAGGCTTCTCCAACATCCGCATCGGCATGTTTCTGGAGATTGCCACCACGCTCGGCGCGCTGCTAGGCGCCTACCTCACTGCCAGGGTCTCCAACCACTGGATCGCCATCGTCTTCGGCGTGGTGCTGCTCCTCTCCGCATTTGCGTCATTCCGTAACAAGCCGCATCCATCGCAACAAACGCCCAACGGGCCCATGGCTGCGCGGCTCGAACTCAGCGGCACTTATCCCAGCCTCGACGGAGAAAAGTCCTATAGTGCACAGCATATCCCGCTGGGCTTCGGCATCATGTTCGGCGCGGGTACACTCTCCGGCCTGCTCGGCATCGGCTCCGGCGCAGTGAAAGTTCTCGCCATGGATCAGGCGATGAAGCTGCCCTTCAAGGTCTCCACCACTACCAGCAACTTCATGATCGGCGTCACAGCCGCGGCCAGCGCGGGCATCTATCTTGCGCGAGGCTATATTGACCCCGGCATCGCCATGCCGGTCATGCTCGGCGTACTCGCCGGATCGCTTCTCGGGACCCGAATCCTGGTCCGCACGCGCGCCAACGTACTCAAACTGGTATTCGCTCTGGTCATCATCGCCCTCGGATTCGAGATGATCTACAGCGGCTGCACTGGAAGGATCTAGATGCCGCAGCCAAACCATCCCGGCCCCACCGACAAGGAGATCGATCTCTCCATTGCTGCCATGCTGCGCTTCGGCGTCACGCTCGCGGCCATCGTCGTCTTCATAGGCGGTCTGCTATCCCTGCGGCATCCGCGCCATGCTACCCCGGACTATGTGCACTTCCACGCTGACGCCGCGCTCAGCACCATCACGTCCATCTTCCGAGGCGCCTTCCATCTGGATCCCCCTAGCATCATCCAGCTCGGCCTGCTGCTGCTCATCGCCACCCCGGTCGTACGAGTCATGTTCTGTGTCGTCGGCTTTGCCCGCCAGCGCGACCGTCTCTACATTGCCATCAGTGGCACGGTACTGGCCATCTTGCTCTTCAGCCTGATCAAAGCTGGCCGCTAACCGCTCGCTCTTTCCCTCGCAACCCGCGCGTTGTAGCATGTCCGGGAGAAGCTGCGGGTTACTTCCTGCGGCCTGAACTGCATCCAACCCGTCTAGACAAATATCGCCACCGTTCCACCATCGCTGCAGAGGTCTCCATGCCAAAGATTCCACCTGACTCCGAACCCCAGCCCGGCGCAGACTCCACCCAGCCAGCCTTAGGCCGATTCAGCCGCCGATCTTTCCTCTCGCAGTTGGGAGCAGCCGGCATCGTCGCCACTACGCCGCCGCTGCTGGCTACTGCGCCCGCCGCTGCACAGGAGGTCTCTGCGCCGCCCGCGGACACCGTGCCGCTCACCCTTCGCGTCAACGGCGACACCCACTCCCTGCACATCGACCCCCGCACCACGCTGCTCGATTGCCTGCGTGAGAACCTGGATCTCCCCGGCACAAAAAAGGGCTGCGACCACGGCCAGTGCGGCGCCTGCACCGTCCACGTGAACGGACGCCGCGTCAACTCCTGCCTCTCGCTCGCCGTCATGCACTCCGCCGACGAGATCACCACCATCGAAGGCCTCGGCACACCGGACAATCTACATCCCATGCAGGAGGCCTTCGTCCGGCATGACAGCTATCAGTGCGGATACTGCACGCCGGGCCAGATTATGTCCGCCGTCGCCCTGCTCAAGGAGCCCGTCGGCCCCAGCGACGACGACGTGAAGAACGCCATGTACGGCAACATCTGCCGCTGCGGCGCCTATACCAACATCGTCTCTGCCGTGCAGCACGTTCGCCGCCAGGCCTGACAATTTTACGGAGCACATCATGGATGCCTTCACCTTCACCCGTGCCACCACCCCTGAACAGGCCATCGCCGCCCACCGGACAGCCGGCGCGCAGTTCGTCGCCGGCGGCACCACGCTCATTGACTTGATGAAGCTCGACGTCGAACGTCCCAAGGTCGTCGTCGACATCAATCCCCTGCTCCTGGACCAGATCGCCGCCACGCCAAGCGGCGGCCTCGTCCTCGGCGCGCTGGCGCGAAACTCTGACGTCGCCCATCACCCCATCGTCCAGCGCGACTACGCCGTGCTCTCGCAGGCGCTGCTCTCCGGAGCTTCACCGCAGTTGCGCAACATGGCCACCACCGGCGGCAACCTGCTGCAGCGCACCCGCTGCCCCTACTTCCGCGACACCGCGCACGCCTGCAACAAGCGCGAGCCCGGCACCGGCTGCTCGGCCATCGACGGCCACAACCGCATGCTCGCCGTCCTCGGCGCCAGCGAACACTGCATCGCCACCAACCCCTCTGACCAGAACGTCGCACTCACCGCGCTCGAAGCCACCATTCAGATTCACGGCGCACACGGCACGCGCACTGTCCCCATCCACGACTTCTACAAACTTCCCGGCGCCACGCCGCACATCGAAACTACGCTCCAGCCCGGAGAGCTCATCACCAGCGTCACGCTGCCGCCGCCCGTCGCCGGCAGCAAGTCCCTCTACCTCAAGCTTC
>Ga0302157_10006403_pt1 | contig 12184 bp, 10 predicted proteins | sample I_Bog_N3_3_FD_193502 | JGI IMG/M metagenome (GOLD analysis project Ga0302157, IMG submission 193502) | Peat permafrost microbial communities from Stordalen Mire near Abisko, Sweden - I_Bog_N3_3 | ecosystem: Environmental > Terrestrial > Soil > Wetlands > Peat | place: Sweden: Abisko, Stordalen...
AAGCCATTCCGCGCCCATCATAGGCAAACCCGCACTGCGGGCATCTCTTTATTATACTATCGAAATCAATTTGCGCCTCGTCGTATTTGCCCATGGAAATAAGGATGCGACCGCGAGTGTTGTAATAATTATCCCATTTCGGTTGGAGTTCGATAACCCTATTTAGATCAGATAGAGCGCGGTCGAGTTCACTCTTGTCTCGATAAGCCATTCCGCGAAAATAATAATTTTGTGCTCGCCCCGGATCGAGTTCGAGCAACTTGCTGAAATCAGTTATCGCCCGGTCAAAATCTTTCCTACCGAAATATACGACCGCTCGGTGCTCATATGCGAATGCCGCGGCGGCCGCATCGGTCTGAATTATTTCAGAGCAGGCCGCGATTGCGAGGTCAGGTGACTGGATCTCAGTGCAATCGGAAAAAGGGTTAGCACTGGCTGAGAACGCATATAACGACGCAACGAGTGCCAGCACGATGAACCTAAACATCTCACCTCGCAATAAGCCGCAGCGCGGCCCCGGAGGATAACAGTCGGGGCAGTGAACGTGACCCATCGAGAATACAGTTTCGACCATCTCTCGAAAGGAAGGTTTTTGAGAGAGACCAACCAAGCCCGCGTTTCGACGAAAACGCCGCTAAAATGCCTCTCCAAACTCGTCTTCGATTCTACCTCTCGAAATTCGTGGGGCACGGCGGCTTTTGAGAGATTGACGCCGAACGAGCCGGGAATGACCGCAACGGGGGCGAGCTCGGTCGTCGCGCGTGGCCTGCCGGAAGGCGCCAGGCGTCAGATTCTCACCCCTAGCGATCGCCCCGAGCCCACCGGGCGATGTCCTTGGCTTCGAGCACCGCCCGCCCCGCGCCCGCGCGGGCGACGGCGAGCATGGCGCGGCCCATGTCTTCCGTCGTCAGGATCACGTCGGGAAGCCACGCGCGCGCCAAGGGCAGCAACGGGCCGGCAACGTTGTAGAACCAGCGATAGCTCGTCGTCTTCGACTTGATCCCGTGCAGCGGCTGGATCACGCCCGGACGGAACAGATAGACGCCGCGAAACGGCAGCTTCATCAATTCGTTTTCGGTCTTGCCCTTGACGCGCGCCCACATGACGCGGCCGCGCTCCGTCGAGTCGGTCCCCGCGCCGGTGACATAGGTGAAGACAGAATCGGGGTTGAGACGAGCCAGTACCGATGCGGCGGCCATCGTGCCGTCATGGGTCAGGCGCGTGTACTCCGCCTCGGACACGCCGCCGGAGGAGACGCCGAGGCAGAAGAAGCCCGCGTCGAACCCGCGAAGCTGTTCCTCGATGCCGCGATAGTCGGCGAGATCAGCGTGGACGATCTGGCGCAGCTTGGCGCTTGTCTGTTCGACCGGCGTACGGCCGATCGTCGTCACCGCATCGACGTCGGGGGCGTTCAGGCATTCCCGCAATACGCCCTGCCCCACCATGCCGGTGGCGCCGAAAATCAGCACCTTCACGCTATTGTCCCTTCCTCGCCGATCCCGTTGGCCCCACGATGACATGGAAGTGTTGGCGTGAGCGAGAGCCAGCGCTTGATTCGTCGCTTTCCGCCGCATAATCGGGAGCGGAGCCGCGCCGCGCGCCAACGAAAACGTGAAACGAAATGACCGCTACTGAAGGCGCCGACTTACCGTCGCGACGAAGGCTGGGGGCGCCGTCGCAGCGCGTGGCGCTGATCGTCGCCATCGCCTTTTTCATGCAGTTCCTCGACAGCACGATCATCTCGACCTCGCTGCCGCAGATCGGCGCGTCGTTCGGCGTCACGCCCGTCGGCATGAGCATCGGCATCACGATCTACATATTGTCGACGGCGGTGTTCGTGCCGGTTTCGAGTTGGCTCGCGCATCGCTTCGGCGCCCGCGAGGTGTTCGCGCTGGCGATTCTCGTGTTCACGTTGAGTTCGCTCGGCTGCGGCTTCGCGCATAACCTGCCCGAGTTCGTCGCCGCTCGCGCCATCCAGGGGCTCGGCGGCGCGTTGATGACGCCGGTCGGGCGCGTGCTGGTGCTGCGCAACGCCTCGAAAGCCGAACTCGTCGGCGCGACCGCGCTGATCACCTGGCCCGCCTTGTTCGCGCCCGTCATCGGCCCGGTGCTCGGCGGCTTCATCACGACGTATCTGAGCTGGCGCTGGAACTTCTTCCTCAATCTGCCGCTGGGGTTGGCGGGCGGCGCGCTGGTGCTGCGCTACGTTCCCGCGCATGAGGAGACCGAGACGCAAGCGCTCGACGGCCTCGGCTTCTTCCTTGCCTCGACCGGTCTCGCCAGCCTGCTCTGGGGCTTGCAGCGCGTCGCGCAACCGGAAGACCGCGTGGACCTGACGCTTACGTTCGTCGCGGCGGGAACGATCCTGGGCGCCGCGGCGATATGGCATTTGCGGCGGGCGCCGACGCCGCTGCTCGACCTCTCGACGTTCAAGGTCCACACTTTCGCGATCTCGACGCTGTCGGCCGGCAGCTATTTCCAACTGTCGATCAACGCCACGCCGTTCCTGCTGCCGCTGCTGTTCCAGGTCGGATTCGGATTGAGCCCGGTCGATGCGGGGCTGTTCATCCTCGCATACTTCCTCGGCAATCTCGCCATGAAGCTGGTGACGACGCGGACCCTGCGGACGTTCGGGTTCCGGCGCGTGCTGACCGTCAACGGATGGATCGCCTCGCTCGCGATCATGGCCTGCGCGGCGATTTCGCCGGGGACGCCGTGGGAGGCGATCGTCGCGCTGATGTTCGTCGCCGGCCTTTCACGTTCGATGCAATTCACCGCGCTCGCGGCGCTGGCGTTCGCCGACGTGCCGCCGCCGCAGCGCGGTTCCGCGGCGACCTTGTCAGCGATTTTGCAGCAGGTCGCGATGGTGTTCGGCGTCGCGTTCGCCGCCGCGATGCTGAATTTTTCGCAGTATTTCCGCGGCGCGGAGGCGCTCGCGCCGATGGATTTCCGCGTCGCCTTCCTCGCGATCGGCGCCATCGGGCTCGTCGCCGCGTTCCGGTTCCTAAGCCTGCCGCACGACGCCGCCGCCGAGGTTTCGGGGCACGCGGCCAACCGCCCGGCGACATGATCGCCTGTGGGCAAATCGTGCTTCGCGCTTGGCCTGCGTCGAGCAAACCGCCATGGTCGCCCTTCACGCCGCAACCTCGGGCCGCCCTTTGAACTTTTCCCTCGCCACCTGGAACATCAATTCGGTGCGGCTGCGCATCGAGACCGTCGCGCGCTTCCTGCGCGAGCAGAAGCCGGATGTCCTATGCTTGCAGGAGACCAAGTGCCCCGACGGGCAATTCCCCAGCGGCGAGTTCCACAAGCTCGGCTATGAACACATCGCGCTCAACGGCCAGAAGGGCTATCACGGCGTCGCGATCGTCTCGCGCCATCCCTTCGCCGCCGTGGACCGGCGCGACTTCTGCGAAAAGGGCGATTCCCGCCATATCTCGGTGACCTTGGCCGGCGCCGGGGCGGGGCTCGACATTCATAATTTCTATGTGCCGGCGGGCGGCGACGAGCCCGACCCCGTGATCAATGACAAGTTCGCGCACAAGCTCGCCTTCGTCGATGAGATGACGCACTGGTTCACGACAGAGCCGAAGACGAGGGGGCGCGCGATCCTGGTCGGCGATCTCAACATCGCGCCGCTCGAACACGACGTCTGGAGCCACAAGGCGCTGATCAACGTCGTCAGCCACACGCCGATCGAGGTGGAAAAGCTCAATCAGGCTCAGGCGGCCGGGCCCTGGTTCGACGCGCTGCGCAAGTTCGTGCCCGACGATCAGAAGCTCTACACATGGTGGAGCTATCGTTCGCCCGACTGGGCAGGCGCCAACAAGGGCCGCCGGCTCGACCACGTCTGGGTCAGCCCCTCGCTCGCGCGGGGCGTGGAATCGATGCAGGTGTTTCGCGACGTGCGCGGCTGGGAGCGCCCGTCCGATCACGCGCCGGTGCAGGTGTATTTCCAGCTTTGATCGGGAAGGCGTGCTAACCTGCCGCGAAAGACATCATCGGGAGCGGCGTTCATGGCGTTTCGGCTTATCAAGGGCGCGTTGAAGCTACTGCTCGGGTGCTTGATCCTCGCCGTTTTCGCCGTGGGGTTCGTCTTCTACAGCGCCATGCCCGCCTATACCGGCAGGGCGGCGGTAGCGGGCCTCTCGCAGGAAACGCGGGTGTGGCGCGACGCGCATGGCGTGCCGCATATTTTCGCGGCCAATCTCGACGACGCGGCGCGCGCGCTCGGCTACGTCCACGCCAGCGAGCGGCTGTATCAAATGGAGATCCAGCGCCGCGCCGGTCAGGGACGGCTCGCCGAGATCGTCGGTCCCGACCTCGTCAAGGTCGATCGCTTCATCCGCACGCTGGGCTTCTACCACCTCGCCGAATCCAGCGTGTCCGCGTTGTCGCCCGAGGCGCAAAAGCGCTTGCAAGCCTATGCCGACGGCGTCAACGCGTTCCTCGACAGCCACGCCGGCGCATTGCCGCCCGAGTTCCTGATTCTGGGCGACAAGCCGGAACATTGGAAGCCGGCGGATTCGCTGGTGATCGGCAAGCTGCTGGCGCTGGAGCTCAGCCACAATTACAAATTCGAACTGATGCGCGCCGAATTCGCGCCCAAGTTGTCGCCCAAGCAGGCGCGCTGGATATTCCCCGGTACGCCGGATGAGCCGATCACCATGCAGCCGGTCGTCCATGCCCAGCACGCGGGAATCGAGCCGGACGCGGAACTTGGGAAATGGTTGCCCTGGCGCCACGGCGCCTCGAACGAATGGGCGGTCGCGGGTTCGCGCACCGTGTCCGGCAAGCCGATCCTCGCCAACGATCCGCATCTCGAACTCGGCGCGCCGATCCTCTGGTATCTCGCGCGCATCGTGACGCCGGACGGCTGGGTCAAGGGCGTGACCATTCCCGGCCAGCCGGTGGTGCTGCTCGGTCAGAACGACAGGATCGCGTGGGGCTTCACCAACGCCGACACCGACGTGCAGGACCTGTTCGTCGAAACGATCGATCCGACCTATCCGCAAAAATATCTGACGCCGGACGGCCCCAAGCCTTTCGACGCGCGCGATGAAGTCATCCATGTCAAGGACGCGCCCGACGTCGTCGTCCATGTGCGCGCGACGCGGCACGGCCCCGTCATGTCCGACGTCAGCGCCGCGATGGCCGATGTCGCCGGCGCCGGCAAGGTCATGGCGCTCGCGTTCGAGGGCCTTGGCGGACAGGACACGACCAGCGAAGCGGTGATCAAGCTCAACGTCGCGCACAATTGGGACGAGTTCCTCGCGGCGATGCGGTTGTTCCAAACGCCGACGCAGAACATCGTCTACGCCGACGTCGGCGGCGACATCGGCTATATCAGTCCCGGCCTCGTGCCGGTGCGAAAGTCCGGCGACGGCCTGGCGCCGACCGACGGCGCCACCGGCGCGACAGACTGGATCGGGACGGTTCCGTTCGAGCAATTGCCGCAAGCCCACAACCCGGACGTCGGCTTCCTCTTCAACGCCAACAACGCGAGCGTGCCGAAGGACAAGGAGGCGATCTTCGGCCAGGATTGGGAGGAGACGTTCCGCGCGCGGCGCATCCAGCAATTCATGGATACGATCGACAAGCACAGCCTCGACACGTCGGCAGCGATGCAGATCGATAAAATCTCGCTCGCCGCGCTCGCGTTCAAGCCTCTGATGGCGACGATCGCGCCGTCCAACGAGCGAGAGCGGCAGGCGCTGGCGTTGATCGCGAGCTGGAACGGCGCCGCTGACAAGGATCGGCCGGAGCCGCTGATCTTCAACGCTTTCCTCGGCGCGCTGCACAAGATCATGTTGATCGACAAGCTCGGCGTGAACATGGACGACGCCGGGCCGTTCGACGCGACGACGTTGCTATCGTTGGTGACGGAGCATCCGACATGGTGCGACGCGCCCGACAAGCCCGATCCCGGTTGCCGGGCGACGCTGGGCCGCGCGCTCGACGAGGCGCTCGGGCTGATCGTCAAGCGCGACGGCGCCGACATGAGCAAATGGACCTGGGGCTCCGAGCACGTCGCGACGCTGACGCACAAGGTCTACAGTCATATCCCGCTGCTCGACTATATCAGCGATCTCTCGGCGCCCGCCGGCGGCGACTTCTATACGCTCGATCGCGGCGTCGGATTTGATCAACCCGAGGGGCGGCCGTTCGCGCGCACGCATGGCGCGGGCTATCGCGGTTTGTTCGACCTCGCCGACCCCGAGAAATCCCGTTTCGTCATCACGACCGGCGAGTCCGGCCATATATTTTCACCACACTACGGCGACATGGTTCCGCTCTGGTTGGAGGGAAAGTCGATCACGTTGACCGGGTCGGAAGCTGACCTCGAAAAGGCGGGCGCGAAGGTGCTCTTGTTCGGAGCCAAATAGGGAGGACCAGCCATGAATGACGCGAAGAAAGCCAAGCTCACGGGTTCGGCGCCCGTCCTCTTCGTCCGCGACGTAAAAGCCGCGGCCGAGCATTATCGCGACGCGATGGGATTCGCGTTCGACAAGATCTGGGGCGAGCCGCCGTCCTTCGTGATCCTGGGGCGCGATGGGCGGAATGTCATCCTGAAGCAAGTCGGCGCCGAGCATGTCGTTCCGCGCTGGACCATCTCGTCCGGGCTGTGGGACATGTATTTCTGGGTCGACGACGTGGAGGCGCTCTACCGCGAATTCGTCGCGCGCGGCGCCAAGATCGACTACGAAATCTGCGATCAACCCTATGGCTGCCGCGAGTTCGGGACGCAGGACATCGACGGCCACGATATCGGCTTCGGGCAGGTCATATCGTAGGCCGCGCCCTCATCCCCGACCCTTCTCCCGCGAGCGGGAGAAGGCCCTCACCCCGCCGACATCGGCGTCACGCTGGAAAAGCGCGAGCGTTTGATCCTGACGCCGCGCGCCTTCATGTCCTTCAGTTGCAGATACATCATCGCCGTCATCAGCGCATCGGAATAGGCGTCGTGCTGGCTCAGCATCGGCAGGCCGAGATCCGTCAGCAGGCCCGCGAAGGAGAGATCGACATGCGTGCCCGGCGGCGCGTCCGAATATTTGCGCTCGTAGAACAGGCTCGACACCTCGATTTGCGGATTCGGTAGCCTTATGCCGAGCCAGTGGCGGACGTAGCGGTCGATCATCGCGATGTCGAACTCGAGATAGAAGCCGACGATCGGGCGCCCGCCGATGAAATGCAGCAATTTCGGCAGCACCTCCGCCATCGCGCGCCCCATCGCGACGTCGCGCTCGCGCAGGCGGTGGATCTTGATCGCTTCCGGGTTGATCTTCACCGACGGGCGCACGGTCGCCTCGAAGCGCTCGCTGGTCAGAATCCGGTTGCCGCGGATCTTGACGGCGGCGACGGTGATGATGTCGTCCCTGCGCGTGTCGAGGCCCGTGGTCTCGCAATCGATAGACACCGCCTCGTCCTCGGGGCCGCCGTCGAACAAGAAGGCGTAAGCGGGGTCCTTGAGACGGGCGCGATACCAACGCCTTCTGATCCAGAGCGGCAGCATGGGTCAGAACATGTTCAAATGAAAATGACGTCGGATCAGTTCACGGAACTGCTTGACGATCTGCAACGCGTCGCGCAGCAGATCGCGCTCCATGCTGGAGAGCGAGGCGGGCCGCACGCGGCTGCCCGAGGCCGCCTCCGCGAGTTGCGCGTCGAGCCGCAACGTCATGAGATAGCGCAGCGCCTCGGTGAGTTCGCGCCCGAAATCCGCTTTCAGCGCGCCGAGTTCGGCAAGCCGCGCGATGCGCGCCGCGGTGCCCGTCTCCAGCAATTTGTTCTGGATCGCCAGGGAGCGCACGCCATGGACGATCGGAAAGATGCCGCCCTTCTTGAGATCGAGCGTGTCGCCCTGGTCCTTCGAGGTCAGCAGATTGTTGAACAGCCCGATCGGCGAGGGAAATGCGTCGGCGGCGCGCGCGAAGTAGGACAGATGCATCGGCTCGTGGCTCATCGCCTCGATCAGTCCCATCTTGGTCTCGCGGAGCAGTTCCGGATCGCCCGCCACCGCCTCGGCGTCGTAGAAGATCGCGATGTTCATGTGGCTGTTCTCGTCGGGGATCGCGAGCCAGCGGCGAAAGTCGGCGCGATATTCGTCCGCCGTCTTCGACCATAGGGGATTATTGACCATCACATGGCCCGGACAGGGCGGAAAGCCGAAGCGCTCCAACGCTCCGGAGAAATCATGGCGGAACGCTTGCAAATCCGTCTCGGAGGCCGGCTCCGACAAGATGAGGCCGTTGTCCTGATCGGTGCGGACAGTCTGCTCGCCGCGCCCCTCGCTGCCCATCACGATCAGACAGGACTTCTGCGCGATGCTCTTGGGCGCCACCAACCCATAAAGCTTGGCCATGAGATGGCGGTTGAGGTCGGAGACGATCTCGCCGACGACCTCGATCTTGACTCCCTGCCGGCGCAGCATCCGCATCTGGCCTTCGATTTCGGCCGCGCCGATCGCGAGGTCGGCGACCGTCGTCGAGCGATCGATTCGCGCCGCGACGAGTTGCGAATTGCCGGCGAGATAACTCAGGAGATTGATATCCTCGAGAACGCCGATGTAGACGCCGTTCTCCATCACCGCGACGCGGCGCTTGTTGTGTTTCGTCATCTTCAACAACGCGATCGAGACGAAATCGTCGGCATCGACGCCGACGACCATGAATTGCGTGACGCTGTCCACGGGGTCTTCGATCGGCAGGCGCATGAGGATCGCGGCATTGGCGAGATTGGTGCGGGTGATGATGCCGATCCGCTCGCCGTCGCGCACGAACAGCGCGTTGATCTTGAGTTCGCTCATTTTGCGGCCGGCGGTCTCGATCGAATCCGTGGAGTCGATGAAGGCGGCGGGATGCAGAATGAGATCACGTACCTTGGCGTGCATCATCGAGCCGAACCGCGTGTCCTCGGCCTCGTTCGAGGCGGCGTCGAGCTTGCGGGAAATGTCGTTGTAAAAGAACGCGGCGAAACGTGGGTTCTGGTTGATCAACCGCAACGTGACGTCGCGCGGCAGCAAGTGGCAGAGGGTCTCTTCGCGCGCGACGAAGGCGTTGGACCCGCCGCCCTGCACCAGCGCGCGGCTGTCGAAGGCGTCGCCGGGGCCACGGAGCGAGACGATTTCGGCCCCGTCGCGCTCCTCGACCGCGCCCTTGAGCACGATGAACAGACTGTCCGGCGCGCCGCCGCGAGCGATGATCGTCTCGCCGGGGCGGAAGTAGCCGACGTCGAGCGCCGCCCGAACGGCCTCGAGTTCCGTCGGCGAAAGCCGATCGAACGGACCATTCGCGGCGTCGAAACCCTGCGCCATGCCCTGCCCTCCCCATCGCGGGTGGTCTTCGCCCGACGCGCGGGGCTTGGCAATTGGCGAATCGGAGGGGTCCCTGTTGGACGCGGCGCGCGCGCCTGCTAGAACCCCTCTTACTAGACGCGCTCGACAATGACCGCGCCGCGCCGGAGCATTCATGGCCACGCTCGAAGACGTGCTTTCCGCGATCGACGCCAATCAGGGCGCCGCGCTGGATCGTCTGTTCTCTCTCATCGAAATCCCCTCGATCTCGGCGATTCCCGCCCATTTCCCGGACTGCGACCGCGCCGCTGACTGGCTCGTCGGCGAGTTGGCCTCGCTCGGCTTCGAGGCCTCCCGCGTCGATACGCCGGGTCGGCCGATGGTCATGGGCTCCGCCAAGGCCAAGACGCGCGACGCGCCGCATGTGCTTTTCTACGGCCATTACGACGTGCAACCCGCCGACCCGATCGACCTGTGGAAGTCGCCGCCGTTCGCGCCGCGGCTGGAGCCGGGCCCGAACGGCGAGCGGATCGTCGGCCGCGGCGCCTGCGACGACAAGGGCCAATTGATGACGTTCATCGAGGCCTGCCGCGCGTTCAAGGCGAACGGCGGCCTGCCCTGCAACGTCAGCGTGCTGTTCGAGGGCGAGGAAGAGACCGGCTCGCCCTCGCTGCCCGCCTTCCTCACCAAATACGCCAAGCAGCTCAAGGCCGATCTGCTGCTCGTTTGCGACACCTCGATGTGGGACGCCAAGACCCCCGCGATCACAACGATGCTGCGCGGACTCGTGCTCGAGGAGGTCATCATCCATGGGCCGAAGCGCGATCTGCATTCGGGCATGTACGGCGGCGCCGCGATCAACCCGATTCGCGTGCTGTCGCGCGTGCTCGCCGATTTGCACGATTCCAACGGCGCGGTGACGCTGCCGGGGTTCTACGACGGCGTCGAGGAATTGCCGGAGGAAATCGCCCAGCAATGGCGCGATCTCGACTTCGACGACAAGGAATTCCTCGGCGAGGTCGGCCTCTCCGTCCCGGCCGGCGAGAAGGGCCGCACGGCGCTGGAAATGATCTGGTCGCGCCCGACCTGCGACGTCAACGGCATCGTCGGCGGTTATATCGGCGAGGGCACGAAGACGGTGCTGCCGGCGAAGGCGAGCGCCAAGGTTTCGTTCCGTCTTGTCGGCAAACAGGCCCCCGAGCGCGTCCTGCAGAGCTTCCGCGCCTTCGTGAAGGCGCGGCTGCCGGCGGACGTCCGCGCCGAATTCATCTCGCACGGCGCGAGCGGCGCGCTCGGCCTCGCCACGCGCAGCGAGGCCTTGCGCCGCGCCCGCCGCGCGCTGGAGGCCGAATGGGGCAAGCCGCCGGTGTTGGTCGGCTCGGGCGGTTCGATCCCGATCGTCGGCTCCTTCAAGCGTGAACTCGGCATGGACAGCCTGATGGTCGGCTTCGGCCTCGACGACGACGCGATCCATTCGCCGAACGAGAAATACGAGCGCTCGTCGTATCACAAGGGCGCGCGCTCCTGGGCTCGCATTCTCTCCGCGCTCAGCCAGTGACCGCCCGAGTCCCCGGCGTCGGTTGCGGCGCCGCGATTATTCGCGACGGACGGTTGCTGCTGGTCAAACGCAAGAAGGCGCCGGAGGCGGGCTGCTGGAACTTGCCCGGCGGCAAGGTCGACTTCGGCGAGCGCGTCGAGGACGCGGTGAAGCGCGAAATCGCCGAGGAAATCGATGTCGACATCGAGATCCTGCGCCCCCTGGCTCTGACCGAGATGATCGGGATCGACGATCAGCATTGGATATCGCCGGTGTATCTCGCGCGCATCGTCTCGGGCGAGCCGCGCAATCGAGAACCAGCCAAACACGAAGCGATAGTGTGGGCGGATATCGCCGCGCCGCCCGAGCCGCTGGCGCTGGCCGCGCGCGACGCGATTCGCGCTCTCAAGGAACAAAGATCATGAAGCCGGGCGCTTTAATCGGAATCGGCGAGGCGATGGTGGAGTTCGCGCCGGTCGCGGGCGGCCTCTACGCGCAGGGCTTCGCCGGCGACACGCTCAACACCTGCTGGTATCTCCGGCATCTCTGCGAGGATCGACGCGTCGGCTATCTCACGCGCGTCGGCGAGGACGCTTTGTCGCAAAGGCTGCTCGACTTCCTGACCGCGAGCGGGCTCGACGTCTCCGCGGTCTCGCGCGATCCCGAGCGCACGCTGGGGCTCTATCTCATCCAACTCGACGGCGCCGAGCGGCATTTTTCCTATTGGCGCGACCAGTCGGCGGCGCGGCGGCTCGCCGACGATCCCGCCCGGCTCGACGAAGCGCTGCATGATTCCGCGCTGATCCATGTCTCGGGCGTCACGCTGGCGGTCATCGAGCCGCGGGGGCGGAAAAACCTGCACGCGGCGCTGGAAAAAGCGCGAGCGCGCGGCGCGACGGTGAGCTTCGACCCGAACGTCCGGCGGCGGTTGTGGGGCGATGACGCGACCCTGCGCGAGGCCCTCACGGACATGTTCCGCGCGAGCGACATCGCGCTGCCGAGTTTCGACGACGAGGCCGGGGTCTGGGGCGACGCGAGCCCCGCCGCGAGCGCGGCGCGCATCGCGGCGCTCGGCGTGAAGGAAATCGTGGTCAAGAACGGCGCCGGAGCGGCTTACGTCTTCGCTGATGGCGCAGGCGTGGAGGTCGCCGCGCGGATCGCGACCGAAGCGCGCGACACGACGGGCGCGGGCGATTCGTTCAACGCGGGCTATCTCTCGGCGCGGATCACCGGGTTCGCCCCCGCGCGGGCCTGCGAGTTCGGGCATCGTCTCGCGGCGGAAGTCGTACGGCATCCCGGCGCGCTGGCGCCGCTCACCGCGATCGAGCCGATGCGGCGTGCGCTCAGGGAATAGA
>Ga0302157_10006407_pt1 | contig 12180 bp, 11 predicted proteins | sample I_Bog_N3_3_FD_193502 | JGI IMG/M metagenome (GOLD analysis project Ga0302157, IMG submission 193502) | Peat permafrost microbial communities from Stordalen Mire near Abisko, Sweden - I_Bog_N3_3 | ecosystem: Environmental > Terrestrial > Soil > Wetlands > Peat | place: Sweden: Abisko, Stordalen...
TGGGCGAGCTCTACATCGACCCAGCCTTCCTGATCAAGGGCACGCAACTCACGCCGCAGCAATGGAAGCATGTCGCGACGCATCCCATCGTGGGTTCCCATGTCTTGGGCGCAATGCCGGGAGCAGGTCCTCGCGTCGCTGGCGTCGTCCTGGCGCACCACGAGCGGCTAGACGGCTTTGGCTACCCGCAAGGAACGCTGGGAGAGAGCTTGTCGGGAGCTGGCCAAATCCTTGCGGTATCCGAGATGCTCATGGGCTTGATGGAGACTGGTTCGAACCACGCAGAGCGTGCCTCCGTGGCGATGAGGCTGGTGCCCGGGGAATTCGCCCGCCGGCTTGTCGATCGCGTTGCATCTGGAGCGAAGTTGGCGATGGGAGGCCCTGTAGCGAGTCAGCCGCTGACGATCGACATCGCCGATCTTGCGGCGCGCACTGCGGCGTTGTCGACGTCACTCGGGCATGTGCGCCGATTGCAAGACCAGATCGAACTCGAGCTTTCGAAGCTCAGCTCGGGTCTGCGTGCCCTTATCGCGCAGGCGTTCATGCGTTGGGAACGCATCCGGCTTGCATTTGTCAGCACGGGGCTTGATGGCAGTTGCGATGCGAAAGCTCTGGGCACCTTGATCGAGTCCATGGCGCCTTCGGAGCTGATTGAGGTCGACATCGTGCTACGCGAATTGCGATGGCGCCTCAGCGAACTCGAGCGGCAGCTGTTTGTCCGCAGCGAACTGTTCGCTCCCCGAGAGACCCAATGGATGCTCCATCTGCTCGATCGGGCAAAGACACCGCCGGTGGTGGCCTGATCTCGCAACGTGTGAACGAAATTCCTGGCTGGCACGCAATACGGCCCGATGGAGATTGGCTTGATCCTCTGCGGCGAAATCCACGATGACCGCCAACCAGGCGTCCCCAGAATCGCTAGACTGTTGCAACGACATGCCTACCCTCGCCCGCGCCACTTGCCGCGCCGCGGCGGCAGCCCAAGGAATCTGCAATGAAATGGATGCGCTTTCGCCGTGATGGCGTGGAAGGCTTCGGTGTCCTCGATGAGCGGGGCGACGGCGTCGGCGAACACGGATCGGTCACCGTGCACGCAGGAGACATGTTCGACGAGCCCCAATCCACCGACGAACGGCTGGACGCCGCTGGCCTCGAGTGGCTTGCACCGTGTCGGCCCGGCAAGATCGTCGGCATGTGGAACAACTTCCGCGCCGCGGCCGAGAAGAACGGGTGGGCCGCGCCTTCCGAGCCGCTCTATTTCCTGAAGGCGCCGAGCAGCGTGATCGGCCAGGGCGCGGCGATCCCGGCGCCGCGCGGCTACGATGGTCGCGTTGCCTACGAAGGCGAGCTCGCGGTGGTGATCGGCCGCCGTGCCCGCGGCATCAGCGTGGCTGACGCCGCGGGCCATATCTTCGGCTACAGCTGCGCGAACGACGTCACCGCGTTGGAACTGCTGCAGCGCGACCCGGCATTCCCGCAATGGGCGCGGGCCAAGAGCTGCGACGGCTTCGGCGCGATCGGTCCGGTGATCGAAACCGCATTCGATGCAGCCGGCGCGACGTTGCGCACCCGGGTCGGCGGTCGCGAGCGACAGAACTACGCGCTGTCGGACATGTTCTTCCCGCCGCACGAGCTGGTCTCGCGCCTCTCGTTCGACATGACGCTCGAGCCCGGCGACGTGATCCTCTGCGGCACCTCCCTCGGTGTGCTGCCGATGAAGCCCGGCACGGTCGTCGAGGTGGTGATCGACGGAATCGGCACGCTGCAAAACACCTTCGCCCCGGAGGCGTCGCCCGATTCGCGCCCCATCTGAGCGTCAGACGGGCTGGATCGCCAGCCGGCCCCGTTGCGCCGCCAGCGTCTGGCCGAGCAGCCGGGTCACCGCATAGATCGCGTCGATGTTGGGCGTTGGCGTCTCTGTGATGCGGCCGAGTTCGACCACCGCGCCGACCAGCGCCTCAAGCTCGAGCGCGCGGCCGTGCTCCACGTCCTGCAGCATCGACGTCTTGTGGGCGCCGATCGCCTCGGCGCCGGCGATGCGCTGGGCCAGCGAGACCTTGAACACCACGCCCAGCTTCTCGGCAATCGACTGGGCCTCGGTCATCATGCGCTCCACCAGCGCGCGCGTGGGCGGGAAACGGCAGATGTCCTGCAGCGTGGAATGAGTCAGCCCCGAGATCGGATTGAGGCTGAGGTTGCCCCAAAGCTTGATCCAGATTTCGGAGCGGATGTCGCGCGCCACCGGCGATTTGAAGCCGGCGCGCATGAAGGTCTGCGAAAGCGCGTCGATGCGCTCGCTGCGGCTGCCGTCCAGCTCTCCCAGCGTGAATCGGTTGCCCTCGATCACCCTCACCAGGCCGGGCTCGATCAATTCGGTGGCCGGGTAGACCACGCTGCCGATGATGCGCTCGGGCTCGATATGAGCGGCAATGGTGCCGCCGGGGTCGACGCTGTCGAGCTGCCGGCCTTCGAACGGGCCGGCGAGTCGGTGGAAATACCACCACGGCAAGCCGTTGATCATCGTGACGACCATCGTCTTCGGGCCGAACAACGCGCGCAGATCCGGCAACACATCGCGCACCTGATGCGCCTTCACGGTCAGCAGCACCGCGTCTTGCTCGCCGGCATCGGCGATGTGCTGCACTGCGCGCGCCGTGACGGCGTGCTGCTCGCTTCCGTCTTCCAGAATCAGCCGAAAGCCGTTTGCGTTGATGGCGGCCAGGTTTCGATTGCGCGCGATGAAGGTCACCTCTTCACCCGCGAGCGCGAGCTTGGCGCCGAGGTAGCCGCCGATGGCCCCGGCACCGACCACTGCGATCCTCATCGAGTCTCCTTGGTTTTCATGGAACCTGCATTCTGCGACGCATCGGCTTGAGCACCGCCAGCGCCAGGAACGCGGCGACGAGGTTGCACACGCTCGCTGTCATGAACACAGCCCCCCAGCCGCCGTGAGCCGCGAGCACGCTGGTCAGCGGCACCAGGAGCGCGGCGGTGCCCTTGGCGGTGTACAGCAGTCCGGCGTTGGCTGCCGCGTAGCGCGAGCCGTAGGTGTCGCCGCAGGTGGCGGGGAAGAGGCTGTAGATCTCGCCCCAGGCGAAGAACACCATGCCGCTCAGGATCACGAACGCCACCGGGGTCTGGCCGAACCGACCGAGCGCGACAATGCCCAGGCCTTCGATGAAGAACGCTATGAACATCGTGTTCTCGCGGCCGATCCTGTCGGACACCCAGCCAAAGAAGGGCCGCGTGAAGCCGTTGAGCACGCGGTCGATCGACAGCGCGAAGGTGAGCGCCGGCAGCGTCATGCCGACCAGGCTCACCGGAACGTCGGCGATCTGGAAATCCTTGGCGATCGGTCCCAACTGCGCCGTCGCCATCAACCCGCCGGCAGCCATCATCACGAACATCAGGTACATCACCCAGAACACCGGCGTGGTGATCATCTGCGCCGGCGTGTAGTCGCGCCGGTTCGCCCATTGCGCGATCTGCCTGGCCTTTGGCGCCGCGTAGCCCGGGCCGGGTCTGCTCATGAACCAGGCCAGGAGAAACACCACCGCCCCCTGCACGACGCCGAAATTGAGGAAGGTCGCTTCGTAGCCTCGGGACTTGATCATGGTCGCGATCGGGATCACGGTGAGCGCCGAGCCGGCGCCGAATCCCATGGCGGTGAGGCCCGCCGCCAGGCCGCGGCGGTCGGGGAACCACTTCAGCGCATTGCCCACGCAGGTGCCGTAGACCGCGCCCGCGCCAACGCCGCCGATCGCTGCCGAGACATAGAGCAGCGTCAGCGAACCGGCATAGGCGTTGAGCACCCAGGAGATGCCGACCAACAGTCCGCCGGCCAGCGTGACAGGCCGCGGCCCGAAGCGGTCGACCAGGTAGCCTTCGATCGGCACCAGCCAGGTCTCGGCGACCACGAAGATCGTGAACGCGACCTGGATCTCGGCCTTGCTCCAGTGGAACTTCTCGTGGATCGGGTTGACGAAGAGCGTCCATCCGTACTGCAGGTTCGCGATCATCGACATGCAGACGATGCCGATCAGAAGCTGCAACCACCGCTTGCCGGATGGCACGGCGCCCAGCGCGCCCACTCCCGTTACGCCCAGTTCACCCGGTGACATGGTATTTCGCCTCCCGTCTTGGTTGTAATGTCCCGGGGCCGTCAGGCCATCCCCGGCTGGCGGTAGACAAGTACCGGAATCTTCGAGTCTGTCAACACCTTCTGCGTCTCGCTGCCGAGAATCGGGCATTTGATGCCGCGCCGGCCGTGCGCGGCCATCGCGATCTGTTCGCAGCCGCGGGCGCCAGCTCCTCGAACTTGTCGAGGCGGGCGCGTTCCTGCTGCTGGGTCTGGCGATCGAATTCCTCGGCCGGCATCTGCAAGACGGAGTCGCCCCCTTCCCCGCAGAAGAAGCTCACCCGGCGCCCTGGCTTTGCGTGCAAGACGGCCATGCAGGCCGTGATCGCTGCGGCGATGACCACGGCGCCGCGTTCTGCGGTCTCGCTGGAGAGCGACGCGCCGGCAATCGGTGCCAGCAGTCGCGAGTGAAGGTCCATCTCGGCTTCCGTTCTTTCAGCCCAGGCCGAGCTTCTGTGCGAGACCGATGCGCTGGAGTTTGCCGGTGGCGCCCTTGGGGATCTCGTCCATGAACAGGATCTTCTTCGGCACCTTGTAGTCCGCTGCACGCGTCGCGACGAAGGCAGCGAGTTCGCGCTCGGTGGCGGCTGCGCCCTCGCGCAAAACGACGACGGCGGCGACTTCCTCGCCAAGCTTCGCGTGCGGCATCCCGAAGCACACGACCTGCGCAACCGCCGGGTGGTCCATCAGGATCTCGTCGACTTCGCGCGGGCTGATCTTCTCACCGCCGCGGTTGATGATTTCCTTGAGCCGGCCAGTGATGCTGACGTAGCCCTCGTCGTCGAGGGTGCCCTGGTCGCCGGTGCGAAACCAGCCGTGGGTGAAGGCGCCGGCGTTGGCCTCGGGATTGTTCTCGTAGCCGGTCGTCACATTTGGGCCACGGATCACGATCTCGCCGATGCCTCCGGCGTCGAGCAGGCTGCCGTCGTCGGCCATGATCGCCACCTCGGGGCCCGCGGCTCGGCCCACGGTGCCGGGCTTGCGCGCGGCGGGCGGGAGCGGGTTGGAGGTCATCTGGTGCGTGGCCTCGGTCATGCCGTAGGCCTCGATCAGCGGGGCCTCGAACACATTCTCGAGTTCGCGGATCACCTGCGGCGGCATCGACGACGACGACGAGCGCATGAAACGCAGCGGATGGCGCGCGATGACGTCGAGGTTCTTGGGCGCGCGCGAGACGATGGCCTGGTGCATGGTCGGCACGGCGGTGTACCAGGTGGGCCTGGCCTCGTCCATCCAGCCGAAGAACTTCAGCGCGTTGAAGCCGGGCGTGCAGAAGACCTGCGAGCCGGCCGACAACGGCGCCAGCACGCCGGCGATCAGCCCGTGAATGTGGAACAGCGGCATGATGTTCAGGCCGCAGTCGCCCGGCACGAACTGCAGCGTGCGCGCGATATGCGCGGCCGAGGCGCACAGGTTGCGTTGCGACAGCGGCACGATCTTCGGTCGCGACGTGGTACCCGAGGTATGCAGCACCATCGACAGGTCGTCGGGTTGCGCGAGGCCCCCGTTCGCGGCGGCCGTGACCGGCGCAGCGGTACGTGTGTCGCGTGCTGCCAGCGTGAAGCTTCCCGCCGGCGCGCCCGGGGGCACTAGCAGGTCGAGCACAGGCACGCCGAGTCTCTCCGCCACGGCGATGGCTGGCGACGTGCTGGCCTGCTCGACGATCACTGCCTTGGCGCGCAGGTCCCTGAGGTAGAACTCGAATTCGTCGGCGCGGTAGGCCGGATTCAGAGGAGCGCTGGTCACGCCGCAGGCGCAGGCGACAAAGCACGCGGCCATCTCGGGGCCGTTGTTCAATACGATCGCGACCCGGTCGTTGCGGCCGATGCCGAGCGTATTCAGGGTGGCCAGCGTCTCGCCGATCAGGCTGCGCAGCCCCTGGAAGTCGAGCGGGGTGCGACCAGGAGCGGTGAGTGCCGGGGAGCTGTCGGCGCCGGCGGCGAGGGCGTCACGAAGAGAAGGCAGGGACATCTTTCGGATCCTGGGGCAGGCGGGAACGGTGGAAGAGGAGTGGCCCGGTATCAGTGCGGCCGCCCAACCGACTGCAGGCGCGCGGGCGGCCCCACTGCGAGTCCATCATTGCATCGCCGCCGCTCGCTGCCAATAGGCGAAGCCCGCACTGTCGGTCCGGCGCATGGCGGAGTGACTCGCCTCGGCCATGACCGGTCGACCACGAAGTTCGGCTTTCAGGCCACTGCCAGCCAGGCCTCCCTCCACGGCACCCTTAACGAGGACGAAGCACTATTCCTGTTTCGCCACCGTCGCGCTCTGCACGGGCGACGATGGCCTCAAGGGCGGCGCGCGCTGCCGAAGCTTGGCGCGGACCGACCCGGGCGGCCAGAGAGCGCTCGAATTCCTCGTGGAACTCATGCGCTGCGACCATTGCCCGGCGAGCACGCGGTGTCAGGGTCAGCAGTTTCTGGCGGGCGTCGCCGGGATGGTCCTGACGCTCGACGTAACCCTTGTCGACCATGTCGTTGACGATCTTGAGTGCCCCCGGCGCAGTGATACGCAGCGCCTCTGCCACGTCGCGCAGGTTGGTGGGCTTGTGCGCGAGCAGCCGGAAGACGTAGCCAAAGGAGGTGCCGACGTCGTCGAACCCGACCCGGGCGAGCTCCGCATGAAGTTCGTGCTTGAACGCCCCGAAGGCAAGGTTCAATAGCACGCCGAAATCCTGGGGCATGGGCTTCGCTGCGGTTGACGTTGACATCTTTTGATTTACCTAAGTACATTACCCTGGTAAACATTCTAACCGGTAATCGACATGCCCTTCATCTCCGCCGCGCAGGCTCCGCACTTCGAACTTCATGGCGCCGCGTTCGTCGGCCTCGCTTCGCCCAGTCGCGGCTCGATCGACAACTCCGTATGGATGGTGACCTTGCTGGACAGCGGCCAGGCGGTGCCGCACCGGCTGAGCCGAGAGGAAACGCTGGTTTGCATAGAAGGCCGTGCACTCGCCAGCCTATCCGGCGAAATCTTCGAGATGACGCCTGGCAGTGCGCTCGTCATCCCGCCCGATACGGAATTCTCGATTCGCAATCCGCACGCCGCGCCATTCCGGGCCGTCGCGGTGCTCCCAGTGGGCGGACAGGCGACCATCGCTGGCCAACAGCCGTTCACGCCTCCCTGGGCGAGCTGAGGCCATACTCGGCGGACGCCTTTGGTCGGTCGATGCTGATTCTCGAGCGCGTGCTGTCGGCCACAACCGATCGGTCGCAGCTGTCGGCTTCAGGATCGACAAACCGCAGGCGGTCTCGAAAAGTTGCTCTCTTGATCGATCGGGCCAGCGCACCGGCAGCACGAACAGAAGCGCGCCCGGTGAGCCAGCCGCTCCAGCCTGCCCGTGGGCAGCGCCAGCGCGTCTCCGAACTCGGGCTGTCGACGCGGACGCGCCATGTAGACTGGTCGCGTCTTTCAACGAGGAGGTCGTGCATGCTTCTGCAGTGGCTTGTCCTGGGGTTGGTGCTGCTCATGATCGCCGCCGATCACTTCGTCGTGTGGCAAGCCTTCATCAGGCAGTCGCGAGTGGACGCCACGAAGGCCCGGCACACGCTCTGGCTGCGCGGCGCATTGCTGATGTGGGCCGCCTCGGCATTGGTGCTGTGGTTGTGGATCACCACCGGCGTGCCGATGTCGTCCGTCGGCTTCAGCTTTCCCGATGGCTGGAGCCTGTGGGCGCCGCTCGCCGCCACCATTGCCTTCTCCGCGCTGCAGACCTACAGTGCGATCAGGCTCACGCGTCTGCCGGCGCCCAGCGAAAAGTTGCGCGCTCAACTTGGGGGCGTGGCGGCCATCAGTCCGCGCACAGCGTCGGAATTGCCGGCGTTCTTCGGCGTGTCGCTGACGGCCGGCTTCTGCGAGGAACTGCTGTTCCGGGGCTTCCTGATCTGGATGCTGCAGCCGCTTGTCGGCCTGTGGCTCGCGGCGCTGCTGTCGGCGCTGCTGTTCGGCGCGGCCCACGCCTACCAAGGACTGGCAGGCGTCATCCGCACGGGCCTGTTCGGCCTCTTTTTCACAGCGATCGTGCTGCTGACCCGATCGCTGTGGCCAGCCATCGTGCTGCACGCCGTCGTGGACGCAATGGGCGGCGTGCTCGCGTGGCTTGTCCTGCGCGATCCGGTGCCGACGTCACCGTCTGCCGAAGCGTGGGGGCCTTGAAGGCCGCGCAAGCGTTGCGGGAGCGTGCGCCATGCCGATCGCCAAGGCCAGTTGGAGGCTATAGGGCGCCTGCGCGGCGCGTTGGTCGGCGATGTCGAGCTGGTGATCAGCCTGCTGATCGGCCCTCGCGTCAAATTGGAGGCTCTCGCACCAGACGACCAAGTGCTGCAAGCTGTAGATCGCCTGACTGCGGAATGGGAAGACAGGACGGTCGCAGCGCGAAGGAGGCGCCACCGGAAGCTTCGAGGACTTGCGTCGGCTGGCAGCGGGTTTCTGGAGCGCCGTCCACCGTGATCACCGCGGATTGGACAGCAGTCGGCCATCTGCCGCCGTTGGTGACTGACTGGTTTGGGGCGAGGCCACGAACGGGGCACGCCGCATCCGGTCGAAGACAGCTTGGCAACGCGAGGTGTTGCATCGACGGGCACAATGCTCAACTATGCCGACCGACATACCCGCCCATCAACGCGTCGTCGTGATCGGCTCCAGCTGTGCGGGCAAGTCCACATTCGCCCGGGCGCTCTCCGAAGCGACGGGCTGCGACGGCATCGAGCTCGATGAACTTTACTGGAGTCACGGGTGGCAACCCAAGCCTGAGCTTGAGTTCCTTCGCCTTGTAGAAGGGGCCTCGGCCGAGAAGCAATGGGTTGCCGCCGGCAACTACAGCTCCGCGAGGGAGATCTTGTGGAATCGCGCCACCGCGATTGTCTGGCTCGATCTCAGTCTGCCTCGAGTCCTTGCGCGTGGCCTGCGACGTTCGTTGCGGCGCACCATTGGTGGCGAACCATTGTTCCATGGCAACAGAGAGACACTGCATCGAACCTTCTTTTCCCGGGAATCCATCCTCTGGTGGATCGTGACCACGTTCCATAGACGTCGTCGTGAGTTCACGTTGATGCGATCGGCAGACAAATTTCACCACCTCACCTGGCTGCACGCCAGGACACCTGCCGAGGTTCACGATATCCTGGAATCGCTGGTGCGAAGTGGCAAGCCCGGGCCGGAGCGCCAAGCCTGAGCGGCCCTTGCCGGCTCAGAGGCGGCTGTTCGTCAACGTCTGCTGTCAGGCTGCGCAATTCGACGGATGCCCGGTCGCGTGCGATGGCGCAGGCGGCGATCACGCAGCCGGCCCCTGCCCTCAGTCAAGCAGGCCCGGATCGTCCGTGAACTCGCCGTTCGAGCATGTCCGGTATCGGGCAACCTTGCATGGCAACCTGGTTGTCAAATATCAATTCGTGCTCGCCGGCCAAGCCCCGTCGCGCTTGGTCTTCGCGATGCGATTGAGAAGCCCCCAAGCCTTGGCGGTCGCCGAGAACAACAGGACGATATTGGCTGCCGCCATCGTGTCGCGCATATCCTTCCCGTTGACCGCCATCTGCTCAGCCGAGAAGATCAACAGACCGAACCCCACCAGTGTCGATATATGCCGACGGACAGCCATTGCCCGGGTCTCATGCACCGATGGCTCGGCCGCCGCTTGATACAGCCGAACCACCATCCAGACGGTCCAGCTGGCGGTTACCAGAAGTGTGACCAGTCCAAAGCTGGCCAAGCTCATGTCAGGGAACATCGCCAGGAGCGCCACCATCAGCACGACAAGATAGCTGTCAAAAGCCTGTTCTGCGAGTCGCCGTGATCCTTCGGGCCCCTTGCTTAGTGCCAGGGTGGCGTTGAGCGACAGCGCAACAAAGAGAAGCCCCGTCAACGTTGCCGCCGCGGATCCGATAACCGCGTAGAAGTTGAACCATGTCTGCATCGAGTCTCCGCCAACAGATTGCCGTCATTGCCGGTTAGTCTCGCACGGACTGCAGCGTCAAGTGACGCGCCATCGGGTGTTTCGCGATGGTCCTGGGCCGTATGCGACGTTTGCGATAGTCCCAAACGGCGCAGGTGCACTGTTGTGCCGGCCGCCGGCAAGCGGCCATAACCAGCCGCTCATGACCGTTCGCTCTCGGGCGCGCAATCAAATCGCCGTGGCCACTCCAGGCCCATCGGCGTTGAGCCCACCCAGCGAGTGCCCGGGCATGTGGACGGGCGTATCCGGCATCAAGTGGTCGAGGATCGAATCAAGGGCTGCGCGACTGCAGTTCTCGGGGTGGCTTGACCAGCCATGGCCGCGCTGGTCGAGCGCGATCACGCGGTCGCGACCCGACAGCGAAGCTGCCAGAGGAGCGAAATTTCGGCCACGCCCGAAATGGCCGTGCAGACATAGCCGCAAACGACCGGGGCGCTCGAAATCCAGCCAGGACAGTCGGGCATCGGGGCGGTCGAGAAATACCGGATGGGCACGAGAGGTCCTTGGATTGCAGATCTGCGGCGTTGTATCACCGCGAGGACGCATCCGACCGCCTGTCGGGGCAGGGCTTGCCGCCCTGCACCAACGCCTAGTTATGGTGTGATTCGGTAGACGGTTCCGGCCGCCGCAACCCCTGAATAGCCATAAGTCGTGCCGTACCAAGATCCCTTGTGCGCCACGACAGCTCCAACGGGAACAGCGCCATTGGCATCATTGGCAAACGTGAACAGTGTTCGTTCCTTCCAGGCAGTTTCGTGTGCTTCAGGGCGTACGAGTTGCACAATCGCGCCAAATTGCCCAAGACCCGCGTTGTTCGTACCGCTCGTCGTGGCAATCAGATTGCCGCTGCGTTGCATGGCGAGCGCGGAATCAGCCGGATAGCCGCTGTCAGCATCACCGCTGAAATTCCAGAGGATCTGCTGCGTCCATTGGTCGTTGCCGAAGCGAGAAGGCTCAAGTTTGAACGCGACGCCGCATCCCGCTGGCGCGCCGGCCGGCGGCGGACAGTTGGCGGCAGAGTTGCCGCCTTCGTTGGTCATGCCATAGATATTGCCTTCGGAATCGATACTGAGTGAATTGAAGCCGCCGGTGCCGTTGAGGCCATCGAAAGCCCACACGGTGGATTTGGTCCAATCAGTGACCCCGAACGCGGGCGGCGCCAGCTTGAAGACCTCTCCGCACCCGCCAAACGGCGCGCAACCCGCCGGTGCCGTGGGGCCGCCTGTGTAGGCGATGCCGTAGATCGAGCCGGACCGTTCGATCAGCGGGTTTCCGAACGGACCGTTGGCGGCGGCGGGCCCGCTGAAACTATGCAACCTCTTGTAGGTCCATTCGTCTTTGCCCGCGCCGGGCGGCGTCAATTCGTAGACGGTCCCGCACCCACCGTTGCAACTGCCACTGCCGCCCCATGTGAAACCATAGAGCTTGCCGTCGAAGATCGCCAATCCTGATGGCGCGAATCCGTCGTCATTCCCGCTGAACGCGTGCAACACGACTTCGTGCCATGCGTGCTCGCCGACAGCGGGCGGCAGCAGTTCGAACACGGTGCCGCAGCCGACCTGCGTGCCGTTGTAGGTACAAGCCGCCGCTGTGCCACCACCGCCGACATTGCTGACCCCGTAGAGATTGCCGGCGGTGTCGCTGATCAAATTGGTCGGGCCGGCGCCGTCCGTGCCGCCCGCGAAGCTGTAGAGAGAATTGAGCGAGTAGCTGTCGCTGCCATCAGCGGGCGCCATCAATTGAAAAACCGTGCCGTTGCCATAGGCGCCGCCGTTGACTGTCGTACCGAAAAAGCTTCCTCTTTGGCCAGGTACCAGGGCTGCGCCAGGATTTCCGCCATCGGCACCTCCGCTGAACGTGTAGAGCGTCGTGAGCGTCGCCGCGTTTGTACAAACATGGCTTAGTGCCGCGATTGACAGGGCGGAAATCCACGTCAGGCATTTCATGATTTGCTCCGGTCTGGTTAAGTATTGACGAAGCGTTCATTGTCGGAATGGCTGGTCAGTGCGATAGGCCAGGGCATGACAAATAGCGGACCAAATCCGCCATGCCACGGGATGGGTCATGCAGGACAAGGCGTACGAGGATC
>Ga0302157_10006410_pt1 | contig 12175 bp, 8 predicted proteins | sample I_Bog_N3_3_FD_193502 | JGI IMG/M metagenome (GOLD analysis project Ga0302157, IMG submission 193502) | Peat permafrost microbial communities from Stordalen Mire near Abisko, Sweden - I_Bog_N3_3 | ecosystem: Environmental > Terrestrial > Soil > Wetlands > Peat | place: Sweden: Abisko, Stordalen...
CCGTGGTCGCCCTGAAGGGGGTGGTGGAAACTGTGACCGAGGCCGACACCGTCGTTTCCTCCATCGCCGCCGCCATCAACCAGCAAAGCGCCGCTACCGGCGAAATCGTCCGCAATGTCCACGAGGCGGCGATCAGCAATACCCATGTCAGCGAAACCATGGAACATCTGGCCGAAGACGCCAGTCAGGTAAAAAGCAACGCCGCCTCGGTGGTCGCCACCATCGAGGAATTGGGACAGGAAGCATCCGAAATGCAAAAGACCGTCCGCGCCTTCCTCAAAGACGTTCGTTAAGGAGGCGCCCTCATGACCGATTCTCTTCTCTCCAAGCGCGTCCTGACCACCGCCGAGGCCATGATGTCTCGCGGCATCAGCCGCCGCGACTTCATGGGCTTTTGCTCCATGACCGCCATCATGCTGGGGCTTGGCCCCGATGGCGTCGGTCAGGTGGCCCAGGCCATGGAAACCAAGCCGCGTTTGCCGGTCTTGTGGCTGCATGGCTTGGAATGCACCTGCTGCTCGGAAAGCTTCATCCGCTCCAGCCATCCCCAGGCGTCCGACGTGATCCTGTCGATGATTTCCCTGGATTACGACGACACCCTGATGGCCGCCGCCGGCGATCAGGCCGAAGCCATCGTCGATGAGATCATCCGCGATTATAAGGGCAACTACATCCTGGCGGTCGAGGGCAACGTCCCCCTGGCCGACAATGGCTGGAACTGCTTCGTCGGCGGCCGTCCCTTCAAGCATCGTCTGCAAGAGACCGCCCGCCACGCCAAGGCGGTGATCGCCTGGGGTACCTGCGCCTCGTTCGGCTGTGTTCAGGCCGCCCGGCCCAATCCCACCCAGTCCACGCCCATCTCCAAGCTGGTCGAGCATGTGCCGGTGATCAATGTCCCCGGCTGCCCGCCCATCGCCGAGGTGATGACCGGCGTCCTGAGCTATATCCTGACCTTCGACCGCCTGCCCGAGTTGGATCGTCAGCGCCGGCCGAAGATGTTCTATGGCCAGCGCATTCACGACAAATGCTATCGCCGCGCCCATTTCGACGCCGGCCAGTTCGTCGAGAGCTGGGACGATGACGGGGCTCGGCTGGGCTATTGCCTCTATAAGATGGGCTGTCGCGGGCCGACCACTTACAACGCTTGTTCGACCATCGGCTGGAATGACGGGGTGTCCTTTCCCATTAAGTCCGGCCATGGCTGCATTGGCTGTTCCGAGGAAGGATTTTGGGATCGCGGGCCGTTCTATGAGCGGCTGCCCGACATGCGCCAATTCGGCATCGAGGCCAATGCCGACACCGTCGGCAAGGTTACGGCCCTGGGCCTGGGCGCCGCCATCGCCGTTCATACCGGCGTTTCGGTGGCTCGCAAAGTGCTGGGCTCCAAGCCCGAAAATGGGGATGAGAAGGATAACCAGGAATGACCGCTAATCTCGGCTTCACCCCTGACGCCTCGGGTCGGCGCGTGGTGATCGATCCCATCACCCGTATCGAAGGCCATCTGCGCATCGAACTTAACGTCGACAGCCAGAACGTCATCCGCAACGCCGTGTCGGTGGGCACCATGTGGCGTGGCCTGGAGGTCATCCTCAAAGACCGCGACCCCCGCGATGCCTGGGCCTTCGTTCAGCGCATCTGCGGCGTCTGCACCGGCACCCACGCCCTGGCCAGCGTGCGCGCCGTCGAGGACGCGCTGGGCATCGATATCCCCGAGAACGCCAATCTGATCCGCAACATCATGCATCTGACCCTGTATGTGCAGGATCATCTGGTGCATTTCTATCACCTGCATGCCCTGGATTGGGTGGATGTGGTCTCGGCCCTGAATGCCGATCCGGCGGCCACCTCGGCCCTGGCTCAGTCGATCTCGGCTTGGCCGAAATCCTCGCCGGGTTATTTCAAGGAGACGCGCGACCGCCTGGCCAAGTTCGTCGGCTCGGGCCAGTTGGGGCCGTTCCGCAACGGCTATTGGGGCCATCCGGCCTATAAGCTGCCGCCCGAGGCCAATCTGATGGCCGTGGCCCATTACCTCGAAGCCCTGGAGTTCCAGCGCGAGATTGTGAAGATCCATACCGTGCTGGCCGGTAAGAATCCCCATCCCCATTGGCTGGTGGGCGGCGTTCCCTCGGCCATCAATGTGCATAATTCCGGGGCCGTCGGGGCCTTGAACCTTGAACGCCTGAACATGGTCTCGGAGATCGCCCGCAAGACCCGCGATTTCATTACTCAGGTCTATGTGCCGGACCTGCTGGCCATCGCCTCGTTCTACAAGGATTGGACCAAGTGGGGCGGCGGCATCTCGTCCCTGAACCTGATGTCCTATGGCGAGTTTCCGACCCGGGCCAACGATCAGTCCAACGCCAACCTGGGCATGCCGCGCGGCGCCATCATCGGCGGCGATTTGTCGAAGATCGAGCAGGTGGACCTGAAGGACCCCAGTCACATCCAGGAATTCGTCAGTCATTCCTGGTACAAATATCCCGACGAATCCAAGGGGTTGCATCCCTGGGACGGCATTACCGAATGCGACTTCAACCCCGGCCCCAACGCCAAGATCACGCCGGAGAAGCTGACCCAGGTCGATGAGCAGGCTAAATACAGCTACATCAAGGCCCCGCGCTTCAAGGGCCAGCCCATGGAAGTGGGACCCCTGGCGCGTCTGGTCATCGGCTATGCCTCGGGCCGCGAGGACATCAAGACCCTGGTGGACGGCGCTTTGACCAAGCTGGGCTTGCCGCTGACCTCGCTGTTCTCGACTCTGGGCCGCACGGCGGCGCGCGGGCTCGAGGCGCAATGGGCGGCGGACCGGCTGGTGGCCTCGGTCGATCAGCTGTTCGACAATATCCGCAACGGCGACATCAACACCTGTTCCACCGAAAAGTGGGAGCCCTCAAGCTGGCCGAAGACCGCCAAGGGAGCCGGGTTTTGCGAGGCTCCGCGTGGAGCGCTGGGCCATTGGGTGACCATCAAGGACACCCGCATCGATAATTATCAGTGCGTGGTGCCCACCACCTGGAACGCTTCGCCGCGCGATCCTTCGGGGGGCATCGGCGCCTATGAGGCGGCCTTGATGGGCTTGCCGGTGGTCGATCCCTCGAAGCCGCTGGAGGTATTGCGGGTGATCCACAGCTTTGATCCCTGTTTGGCCTGCGCCACTCACCTTTATGGTGAGGATGGCGGCAGTCTGGCCGAGATCGTCGTTCGCTAAGTAAGAAAAGGGAGGCCGCCATGGGCTATCGCCGACTGCCGGACGAAGGCTATCTGCCGCCGATCCGCATTTTCGACTGGCCCTGCCGGGCTTGGCATTGGAGCAACGCCCTGCTGGTGGTGGTGCTGATCGGCAGTGGCTATGTCATCGGTACGCCGCTGCCGTCCAGCGCCGGCGACACCTCATCGCTCTATGTCATGGGCTGGCTGCGCTTCGCCCATTTGGCCAGCGGCCAGATCTTCGCCCTGGGGTTTTTGTTCCGCGTCTATTGGGCCTTCTACGGCAACCAATATTCGTGGCAGTTGTTCTCGCCGATGATCTGGAAGAAAAGCTGGACCGACGGCTTTTGGGCTCAGGTGAAGTGGAACCTGCTGATGACCGGCAAAGCGCCGCGCTATGTCGGGCTGAACCCCATGGCCAATGTCATCATGCTGGTTCTGTTCGTCGTTCCGTCGATCCTGACCATCCTGACCGGCTTCGCCATGCTGGCCGAGGTGACAGGGCATGATTCCTGGCAATATTTCTGGTTCGGCTGGATGGTCTCGATCTTCGGCAACACCTTGGATCTGCATCTGTTGCACCGTCTCAGCATGTGGGCGCTGATGAGCTTCGTCATGGCCCATGTCTATATGGCCGTCCGCGAGGACGTGGTGGGTCGCCAGACGATGATCTCCACCATGCTGTCGGGCGTGCGGCTTTACCGCAAATGACCGACAAGATCACGGTGCTGGGAGTCGGCAATCTGCTGTGGGCCGACGAGGGGATTGGCCCACGTCTGGCCATGGCCTTGGAGGGCCGCCTGCAAGGCCATGGCCTGGCTCAACGGGTCGAGGTCATCGACGGCGGCACCCAGGGGCTCTATCTGTTGCCCATCGTGACCGAGGCGAAAAAGCTTTTGCTGTTCGACGCCGTCAGCCTGGGGCTGGAGCCCGGCGCGCTGGTGATCCTGCAGGGCGACGAGGTGGAAGCCCGGTTCTCGCATCTGCCGGTATCGCTGCATCAGACCAGCCTGCAGGACCTGCTGGCCTCGGCCCGTTTGCTGGGGTGGCAGCCCGAGCAGCTGGCCCTGATCGGCATCCAGGCCAAGGATACGGAAAACTGGGGCGGCCCGGTCACGCCCGAGGTTTCTGCCGCTGTTGAGCCGGCTCTTCAGGCTGGGCTGAGGCTCCTTGAGGACTGGGGTGTTCTTTCCCTGGATTGAAGTGCCTGCCGGGAGTACCTTACTTTTGCGCTAGGGGGGATAGTGCAAAAGGACGTATGGCAGGATGTTGGGGCAATCGAAGTCCTTATCCGCGAAGCTGCGAACGGCAGGCATTCCTCGTGAATGGCGGCATAGCCTGCTGATATGGCTGCCGATCCTCTGCATTGTCCTTTATTTCCTGAACGACCTGCAAAAAAGCCACGACCGGGCCTTGACTCAGACCTATGAGGTCTGCACCGGCTATGTGCGTCTGGTGGAGGAAAATGCCTCCGCTGTATTTGATCGCACCAATCTTATCCTCGATCACGCCTTAAGTCTGGTGACCACCGACGATCTGGCCCATGCCCGGACCATGAGCCAGTCCCGGCGAGACGCTTTGACCGACGATCTGCTGAAATTGCAGGGGCTTTCGTCGGGCATCGTCTCCATGACCGTCACGGACGCCGATGGGCGGGTGTTCGCCAATACTGTGGGCCAGCCCCCGGGCGGCAGCCTGGGAGACCGCGGCTATTTTCTGACCCTGCAGGAGCAGAACTCGGCCCAGCCGGTGATCTCGGAACTGATCCTCGGACGTTTTTCCCACAAATGGGGCTTGCAGATGGCCCGCGCACTGCACTGGCCCGATGGCCGCTTCGCCGGCATGATCGTCGCCAATGTGGGGATGGGGGAATCTTTCGAAGCCTTCTATCAGACTTTGAAACTGTCCGAAGGCACTCTGATATCTTTGCGCGACATGACCCATCGCATCGTCGTGCGCTATCCCGTCGATGATACGGCGATGAATCGTCCGGTGGTGGTTGATGCCGTGGCCAAGGCCCTGGACGAAGGGCGGGGCGAGGGTCTCTATCGTCGGGTTTCGCCCATCGATGGCGTTGACCGTATCCTCGCCTTTCGCAAACTGCCGCACTATCCGCTCTATGCCGTCGTCGGCATCGCCAGCCAAAAGGCCTTACAGGATTGGACGGATTCCCGAAATCGGGTGGTGGCTTTAAGCTTGGGGATCGTGGCCGCTGGGGTGCTTCTCAATCTGCTTTTGCGTCGTCAGCGCCGGCTGGATCTGGCCCTGGCCGACAATCAGGTGCGGCTGCATAAGGAGCAGGCCCGAATTGCAAGCGAGGCCAATCGCGCCAAGTCGGAATTCCTGGCCATGATGAGCCATGAAATCCGCACGCCGATGAACGGCATTCTCGGCATGACCCATCTGCTGGCCAGCACCGGCATGAGCGATCAGCAGCAAGATTGCATCGAGACTATCCGTCAGTCGGGCGAGACGCTTTTGACTGTTCTCAACGATATTCTCGATTTCTCGAAGCTGGAGGCCGGCCGCCTGAGTTTGGAGGAAATGCCCTTCGAACTGGCTCCCTTCGTCGAAGGCGTGGCCGCTTTGATGCGCGGTCCGGCCGAAGCCAAGGGACTGTCGCTGATTACCGTCATGGACCCCGACTTGCCGCCTCAGGTGGTGGGGGACCGCAATCGGATTCGTCAGGTTCTTTTGAACTTTCTCAGCAATGCGGTGAAGTTTACCGAGGCTGGCGGCATCGTCGTCGAGCTGTCTTGCAGTGGCATGGACGCGGGGCAGGCTCGGCTGCTGTTCAAGGTTTCCGACACGGGCATCGGCATTCCCTTTGGGGCGCAACGCAAGCTGTTCACGGCCTTCACCCAGGCCGACAGTTCCATCTCGCGGCGCTTCGGCGGCACGGGATTGGGGCTGGCCATCAGCTATCGTCTGGTCGAACTGATGGGCGGCGTCATCGGCCTGCGCAGCATGCCCGGCGAGGGCAGCAGTTTCTGGTTCAGGCTGACCCTTGCCTTGGCAATGGAGGCCCCTGCAAAGCCGGTCGAGCCGGTGACGTCTTCTCTGCCAAGTCTGTCGATCCTTCTGGCCGAGGACAATATGGTCAACCGCAAGGTGGCCGAGGCCATTCTGCTGCGGGCCGGTCATGGGGTCGTCTGCGTCGGTGACGGCGAGATGGCGGTCCAGGCGGTGGAGCGCGGCTCCTTCGATCTGGTCTTGATGGATGTGCAGATGCCGGTCATGGACGGCCTTCAGGCCTCGCGGTGGCTGCGCAACAGGGGCTATGGGCTGCCGATCGTCGCCTTGACCGCCAATGCCATGAGCGAGGACTGGGACCGCTGCATCGAGGCCGGCATGGACGGCTATGTGCCCAAGCCCTTCACGCCCGAAAGTCTGTTCGCCGAACTGGCCCGGGTGCTGACGAAGCGGGACATGGCTGATGGGCTTCGGGAGTGAGAGGTTGGGGTTGCGACGCGCGATCATTCCATGGTAGTCATCGCCGCCTTAGCCTTTTGGGACGCACGTTCTCGAAATAATCCTGGGCCTCTTCATCAGCGGGCCAAGGGTCGGGTTCTTGTGCGCCCACCAAGATTTGGTGGGATACCCAACCATCAGTGAAAGGCTCAGTCGGAAAGACTGAGCCTTTCGTTTTTTCCCGGATCACCGGACGTCCTCTTTTGATGGCCCCGAGGCCTGCATGGGTGCAGGTCGGAGCCGCTCAGGCGAGTGCTCCGCCACCGGCCAGCCATCTGTGCAAAAAGAAGTGACGTAGTTTATGACGGACCAAACCCCTACCAATTTCCCCTCCGGCCATCCCCTCGCCCAGGCTTTGGCCGAGCGGTCCTACACCGACCTGACCTCGGTTCAGTCGGCGGTTCTCGATCCCCGCGCCGCCGAGCGCGATCTGCTGGTTTCGGCCCAGACCGGTTCCGGCAAGACCGTGGCCTATGGTCTGGCCATGGCCAGCACCCTGCTGGGCGATGCCGAGCGGCTGGAGCAGGCGGGCGATCCCTTGGCTCTGGTGGTGGCTCCCACCCGCGAGTTGGCCCTGCAGGTGCATTCCGAGCTGACCTGGCTCTATGCCAGGGCCGGCGGACAGATCGTCTCTTGCGTTGGCGGTATGGACCCTCGGGCCGAGCAGCGTCAGCTGGCCCGCGGCGTTCACATCGTCGTCGGCACCCCGGGCCGCCTGCGCGACCATCTGGAGCGCGGCGCTTTGCGTACCGGCAATCTGAAGGTGGTGGTGCTGGACGAAGCTGACGAGATGCTCGACCTGGGCTTCCGCGAAGACCTGGAGTTCATCCTTGAAGCGACGCCGCAGGAACGCCGGACCTTGCTGTTCTCGGCGACCCTGCCCAAGGAAATCGTCACCATGGCCAAGCGCTATCAGCGCGACGCTTGGCGGATTTCCCTGGCTTCCGGCCCTCAGGGCCATGCCGATATCGAACATCGGGTGGTGCGCATCGCCCCCAACGAGATCGAGCATGCGGTGGTCAATCTGCTGCGCTATTTCGAATCGCCCACCACCATGGTCTTTTGCAACACCCGCGAGGCGGTGCGCCATCTGCAGGCCATCCTGCTGGAGCGCGGCTTCGGCGTGGTCGCTCTGTCGGGCGAATTGAGCCAGAACGAGCGCAATCATGCCCTTCAGGCTTTGCGTGATGGCCGGGCCCGGGTTTGCGTCGCCACCGACGTGGCGGCTCGCGGCATCGATCTGCCCAGCCTTGATCTGGTGATCCATGCGGAAATGCCCCGCAACGCCGAGACCATGCAGCACCGCAGCGGCCGTACCGGCCGCGCCGGGCGCAAGGGCGTGAGCGTTCTGCTGGTGCAGTTGTCCCGCCGCCGTCGGGCCGAAATGCTGTTGCAGTCCGCCGGTCTTAAGGACGTGGTCTGGGGTGGGTCTCCCTCCGCCGAAGACATCGCCAAGCTCGACCAGGAACGCCTGCTGAAGCATCCGCTGCTGACCGGCGAAGTCGGAGAGGACGATCTGGTGCTGGCCCGCGCTCTGCTGGCCGAACGCTCGCCGGAAGACATCGCCGCCGCCCTGGTGCGCATGTACCGCGCCCAACTGCCCGCCGCCGAAGAAGTGTTCGATCCGGGTCCGGGCATGCCTGGCCCGCGCGATCCCCGTGAACCCCGCGAGCCTCGTGACTATCGGGATCGCGATGACCGTGAACCCCGCGAGCCGCGCAAGCGTGACAATGGCTTTGCCAATGGTTCCGTCTGGTTCCGTCTCAACATCGGCCGCTTGAAGAATGCCGACCCGCGCTGGCTGATTCCGATGATCTGTCGTCACGGCAAGATCACCAAGCAGGAGATCGGCGCCATCCGCATCTTCGAGCGCGAGACCAAGTTCGAGATCAATTCCGAGGTGGCCGAGCGGTTCCTGACCTCGGCCCATCAGATCGAACGTCCGGAAGTCCGCATCGAACGTCTGGCCGAAGCTCCCAGCAGCTCGGAGCGCGAGTCCCCGCGTCCGGCACCGGAAGGCGAGCCCAAGCGTCACAAGGGCAAGCCCAATGCGGGCCCTGGCGCGGGCCCTGCCCATAACGACTTTGGCAAGCCGAACGACTTCTCGGGCGCGAAAAAGGCTCCCTGGAAGGGCAAGCCGAAGGATCGCCAGTCCTAATTCAATCAAGAAAGGCCCCGTCGAAAGACTGGGCCTTTTGCTTTGTGGGGTCAGGCGGTTTTGGGCAGGGCGATGAAGAAGCTGCTGCCTTCGCCCAGGCGAGATTCGATCCAGATGCGCCCGCTATGGTGCTCGACGATCTTCTTGCAGACGGCCAGACCGATGCCGGTGCCTTCGAACTGCTGGCGGCTGACAAGGCGTTGGAAGACACCGAAGACCCGTTCGAAGTCTTCGGTGCGAATGCCCATGCCGTTGTCCTTGACCCACACGATCCACTCGCTGCCGCCGTCTTTCCAGCCGATCTCCAGCTTCGGAGTCCGCTCAGGCGCTTGGTAGGTGATGGCGTTGTTGATCAGGTTCTGGAACAGCCGGGTCAAAGCACTTTCGCTGCCCATGACCGTGGGGAAGTCGTCGGTCACATGGATGACGGCCTTGGAATCGGCAATGGCCGGGGTCAGGTTGGTCAGGGCGGTGGCGATGGCTTGCCCCACCGCCACGGGCTCGAAGGCCGGCCCCAGGCGTCCGATGCGGGAATAATCCAGAAGGTCGAGGATAAGCTGATCCATGCGGTTGGCGCCATCGACGGCAAAGCCGAAATAGTCTTTAACATCGCCTGCGATGGCGTCGCCCAGGCGGCGCTGGATCAGGGTCAGATAGCTGGCCACCATGCGCAAAGGCTGGCGCAGATCGTGGGAGGCCACATAGGCGAATTGCTCCAGCTCGGCGTTGGAGCGGTTCAGCTCCGCCGTGCGCTTATCCACTTCCTCCAGCAATTCGCGCAGGGCGCGGTACATGTCGTCGATTTCGTCGGGCTGCCTGTCGTTGTCCGGCTTTAGGGCCGATGGCCAGTCGCGGTTGTCGCGCCAGTGCAGCATGGCGGTTTCCAGGGCCGACAGGCGGTTGGCGATGCGCTGTCGGTAAAGGGTCCGGGCTCCGAACAGCAGCATCAGGGCCAACAGCATGACCAGCCCCAGCAGCCATTCGATGCGCACCGTCCATTCGGTGGTCTCTTTTTGCAGGCGGATGCTCTCTTGCGAGGCGTCATCCGACTGGCTGCTGGCAACGAACAGCAGGCGTCCGACCATTTCGCTTTGGCGGCGAGACATGTTCTGGCGGCGCTGCTGGATGGATTGCAACTCCCGCTGGCTTTGCAAGGCGGGTTTTAGCAACGCCAGCCCTTCGGCTCGGGAATCGGCCATATCGCCGGGCTCGGCCAGGATATCCAGCAGCAACCGGCAGTCGGCGGACAGCTGCACCCCGCGACAGAGGCTTAAGGCTTCGGACTGGCGGGCGGACAGCTCCAGCTGCAGAGCGGTTTCCTTGTCGATCAGGCTGTTGAGCAGGTCCGAGCCGGCGGTGAGCGATTGGACGGTGTCACTGATCTTGATCAGGGCGTCATTGCCCAGGCCGGCGGCTTTCAATTGCTCGAGATCGGCGCTCAAAGCGGCCTTGGTCGAGGCGATGCGTTGCAGCACCGTCTGGCGCTCGGCCTCGTTGACGGCGGCGGGGATGTCGGCGCCCAAGGCGGCCAGATGGCCGGCGTCCATGCTCAGCCGCTCGGCCGCCATGGATCGCGGCAACAGGGTCTCGCCCATGCTGTCCGATTGGTGACGGGTCTGGTCCAGCAGAGCCAGGGAGATGCCGCCCACCAGCACAAGCAGCAGCGTAAAGACAGCCGTGACCCAATAGAAATACCGGGTTAGGCTGCGCTGCGAAGAGTGCGGCGTCGAAACAGGGGGCAAAATCCTTAGTCTTTCTCGGGCTTGCGGGGCACTGTGGGGACCAGCATAATACGGTTCTTCGGCTTTGCGGAAATAGGTATTTGGCATGTTGGGCAAGATGGTTCTGGCTTCCGCTCTGCTGGCGTTGGGCGCTGCCTCGGCTCAGGCCGGCGAAGACGTTCTGGCCCGGGTCCGCCATAACGGACAGGTCCGCTGCGCCGTCGATATGACGCCCGGCTTCAGCCAGATCGCCAGCAATGGCGAGGCCACCGGCTTCGATGTGGATTTCTGCCGCGCCGTCGCCGTCGCTACCTTGGGCGATCCTTCGCTGATCGCCACCCAGCGCATCAGTTCCGCCAATAAATACAAGGCGGTGTCCAGCGGCGAAGTGGATGTTGGGCTGGGCATGTCCACCTGGACCATGAGCCGCGACTATGCCTTGGGCACCCACTTCACAGCTGTGATCTTCAACGACGGCCAGGGCTTTCTGGCCTGGAAGGACAGCGGCACTAAGCGGCTGGCCGAGGCCAAGGGGGCCAGCGTCTGCGCTCAGAGCCAGACCACCAGCATCGACACTTTGAAAAGCACCATCGCTCGCAACGGCTGGGCCATGACGGTCGTCGAATTGCCCTCCAGCGAGGAAAAGTGGAACGCCTTTTCGGCTCGCAAATGCACCCTGGTCACCGGGGATCGCAGCGAACTTGCGGCGCGTCGGGCCACCATGGCCAGCGACCCCGGGCGCTGGGTCTTGCTGCCCGACACCATCTCGCGCGAGCCCTTGGGGCCGATGGTCACCGCCGGCGACGAACGTTGGTTCACCATCGTCCGCTGGGTGGTGCAGGTGACGATGATCGCCGAGGCCCGAGGTGTCACCAGCGCCAATATCGATGCCCTGGTGGATGGCGGCGACAGCGAGCTGGCGCGCTTGGCCGGCCATGATCCCGACTTCGGCAAGGATTTGGGCCTTGATCCCCAATGGGCCAAGCGGGTGATCCGCCAAGTCGGCAATTACGCCGAGATCTATAACCGCAACCTCGGCCCCGGCATGCCGGTGTCCCTGGAGCGCGGCCAGAACGCCCTGTGGAGCGACGGCGGTTTGTTCTATCCGCCGCCGCTGCGGTGACCTGTTTTAGCTCCGGACCTGTTCGTCGGAACGGGCTGGGGTGCGGGAGGTTACGTGAGGTCTTAGTGTGCTCCATGAATGGTGGGGGCGGGGGGCGGCGTGATGGTCGGCGCTGTTTGTGTGATGTTGCCTCTGCCGGCACCGTAGGTGCCGATGACAGAGATACCATTGACATAGGTGGCGTTCGAGCCACTCAGGTTGTAATTGCCACCCACTTCTTGCGCTCCGGGGCCGTAAAAATTACCCGAATAGGTGCCGGAGAGGCCTGATGTGTCTATGTCGCCGTTCGAGCCGGATGTGGAGGCCGAGCCCGAGAAGCCATTGCCCGATATGGAGGTGCTGGCCAGGGTGATGTTGTTTATAGAAGCATTGTTGCCGGTGGTCAGGTTGCTAAGGGAGCCGGAAATGGTTTTGTGAGCGAAATCAGCGGTTAGCGTTATCGTGCCGATGAAGGGATTGGCCGTTCCGTTGGCCATACTGTCTTCCGTGCCGACG
>Ga0302157_10006416_pt1 | contig 12165 bp, 10 predicted proteins | sample I_Bog_N3_3_FD_193502 | JGI IMG/M metagenome (GOLD analysis project Ga0302157, IMG submission 193502) | Peat permafrost microbial communities from Stordalen Mire near Abisko, Sweden - I_Bog_N3_3 | ecosystem: Environmental > Terrestrial > Soil > Wetlands > Peat | place: Sweden: Abisko, Stordalen...
TATGAGCATTCGCCGGCTTCACGTCGCCGCGGCCGTCGCGCTGTGCGCTGCGCTGCTTGCTATCCGAACGGCACCGGCACGCGCCGACGATACGCTGAGCGTCATCCTCGGAACCGGTCTGCCGCCGCTCATGGACACGCTCGACCTCGTCGCCGAAGGCGCGGGCTTCTACAAAGCCCAGCATCTCACGGTCACCAAAGTGTTCGCCCCGGACGCCGCGGCCGTCGCCGACGCGTGCTCGACCGGCAAAGCGGATATCTGCCCGCTCGACATCGAGCGCGTGTTCACCGGCTACGAATCCGGCGTGCCGCTCGTGCTCTTCGGCGCGTGGGCCTCGCGCTACACCTACGTGCTCGCCGTACCCGACGCGAGCCCGATCAAGACGCTGGCCGATTTTAAGGGCCAGGTAATCGGCGTCCATCAACTCGGCGCCGGCAACAAGCCCTTCGGCGGCCAGACCGCCGTCACGACGGCGCTCGCGTCGGCGGGGCTGACGCGCGGCGACTACTCCTTCGCCCCCATCGGCTTCAACCAGCCGGCGATCGACGCGCTCATATCGGGACGCGTGGCGGCGGCCGGCTTCCCGCGCTACGAGCTGATTCCGTTTCAAGTCGCGGGCACGAAGCTGCGCATCTTCGAGAATCCGATCCTGGGTGCGACGCCGAGCGGCGGCTATGCCGCGGCGGCCGCGACGATCCAAACGAAGGGCGACCAACTCCGGCGCTTCCTGCGCGCGATCGACGAAGCCGCGCTCTTCGTGCGCTACAATCCGGCGGCGGCAGCGCGGTTGATGCTGCAGACGCGCGGCAACCCGTTCACCGAAGACGACGTCGCCTTCTTCACCAAAGCGCTGCAGACGTGGGAAGACGCGCTGCCGGCAAGCGATCCGACAAACCGGCGCATCGGCTTTCTTCCGCCCGACGGTGAAGCGGTCTATAGCCGCCTGCTCTTCGAGGCCGGGGTCACCAAGGCGCAGGTGCCGGTGGCGGCGGTCGTGACCAATCAATTCAACGCCTTTGCGAACGACTTCGACCACCGCGCAGTCGAGACACTCGCCAAATCCATGACCGCCGCTGCCGGCACACCGCCCGTTCCGCTCACGCTCGTGCTCGGCACCGGGCTTCCGCCGCTGATGGATACCCTCGACCTCGTGGCCGAAGGCGCGGGCTTCTACAAAGACGAGCACGTCGCGATCAGCAAGCTCTTCGTCCCCGACGCTGCGGCGGCGGTCGACGCCTGCGCGAACGGCAAGGCCGATATCTGCCCGATCGACATCGAGCGCGTCTTCTCCGACTACGAGCAAGGACGCAAGGTCCGGCTGTTCCTCGCGCGCGTCGCGAAATACACCTACGTGATGTCCGTCCTCGACGACAGCCCGATCAAGACGCTCGCCGACTTCAAGGGCAAGGCGGTCGGCGTGCATCAACTCGGTGACGGGACGCGGCCGTTCGGCGGCGAGATCGCCGTCGCGACGATGCTCGGCGCGGCCGGACTGACGAAGAACGATTACACGTTCGTCCCGATCGGCTTCAACGAGACCGCGCTGCAGAATCTCGTCTCGGGAAAGGTCGCCGGGGCGGGCTTCCCGCTGTATGAGTTCTTACCGTTCGAAGCCGGCGGCACAAAGCTGCGCGTATTCGAGAACCCCGTCCTCAAAGACGTCGTGAGCGCCGGCTACGGCGCCTCACCGGCGACGATCGCGGCGAAAGGCGACGCGCTCGCGCACTTCTCGCGCGCGATCGTGAAAGCCGCGCTGCTCGTGCGCCTCAACCCCGCCGCCGCGGCACGTCTGCTGCTGCAAGCCCATGGCGAACCGTTCACCGACGCCGACGTCGCGCGCTACACGCAGCTCCTGACGCTGTGGGAAGGCGCCCTCCTGGCCTACGATCCCGCCAACCCCAAGATCGGCTACATCGATCCGGCCGGTGACGAGGTCTACGGCAAGCTGCTCGTGCAGTACGGCGTGATCAAACAGCCGGCGCCGGTGTCGGATGTCGTCACCAATCAGTTCAACGCGTTCGCGAACGACTTCGATCACGGCGCGATCGCCGCGCTCGCCAAGCGCCTGAAATGACGCTCGGACGCACGCTGACGGTGCTCGGCGCGATCGCCGTGCTCGGCATCGGCAGCGGTGCGTACTTCTGGCCGCGGGCCTCCACGCGCACGTACGGTATCCCGAACGACGAGGCCGATACGCACGCCTTCGTGCGCGCGACCGCAGCGCGCGATTGGGTGATGGGTGGATTCGTGCTCTGGGCCGCGATCGCGGACGACCGGCCGGCGATGAAGGCGGGACTGCTGGTCTGCACGGTGGCACCGCTGGCCGATTTCGTGCTCGCCTGGCAACGGCGGGGCGTCGTGCCCCAACTCCTCATCCATGCGTCCGGCGTCGTGGGCGTGCTCGGCGCGTGGGCCGTGCTCAACTCCGAAGACGCCTAGTGGCGAAAACCAAGACGGTCTTCACGTGCTCCGCGTGCGGACACGCCTCCGCACGCTGGCTCGGCCGCTGCCCGCAGTGCGAGGCCTGGAATACGTTCGTTGAAGAAACCGTCGCGCCGGCGCGGGCGCGCGCGCCGCATGCCCGCCCGGCCGGCGTTCCGCTGCGGCTCTCGGAGATCGCCGAAGCGCGCTACGACCGCATGCGCAGCGGCCTGCGCGAGTTCGACGCGCTGCTCGGCGGCGGGCTCGTCGCGGGCAGTCTGGTGCTGCTCGGCGGTCCGCCGGGCGCCGGCAAATCGACCTTGCTGCTGCAGATTCTCGACGCATTGGCGACGCGCGGCGCGGCGGCGATCTACGTCTGCGGTGAGGAGTCGGCCGCGCAGACGAAACTGCGTGCCGCGCGCATCGGCGCGGCCGACGGCCTGCTGGTCTTTCCGGAAACGAACCTGCGCTCGATTCTCGAGGTCTGCGAGCAACGCGCGCCCGACGTGATCGTGATCGACTCGATCCAGACGATGTCGCTGCCCGAAGTCGAATCGTATGCCGGCAGCGTCTCGCAGATCCGCGACTGCACGCAAGCATTGATGGAATTCGCGAAACGCACCGGCTGCGCGGTCTTCATCGTCGGCCACGTGACGAAGGACGGTGCGATCGCGGGGCCACGGCTGCTCGAACATCTCGTCGACACCGTGCTCTATTTTGAAGGCGACTCGACCGGCGAGTACCGCATCGTACGCGCCTACAAGAACCGCTTCGGCGGCGTCGACGAGATCTGCGTGTTCTCGATGGACGACCGCGGCCTGCACGAAGTCACCGATCCGTCGGCGCTGTTTCTCTCCGAGCGCGCGGAACGCCCGAGCGGCTCGTGCGTCGTGCCCAGCGTCGTCGGCTCACGCCCGGTGCTGGTGGAAGTGCAAGCGCTCGTCGGCGAGACGTCGTACGGCACGCCGCGACGCCTGGCGACCAACGTCGATGCGGCGCGACTGACGACGATCGTTGCGATCCTCGAACGGCGCGCGGGCCTGCAGCTCGGCGGGCACGACATCTACTGCTCGGTCGCGGGCGGCCTGCGCATCGTCGAGCCGGCGGCCGACCTCGGTATCGCGCTCGCGATCGCATCGGCCTACCGCGACGTCCCGCTCGCGCGCAACGTCGCGGCCTTCGGCGAACTCGGCCTCTCGGGCGAAGTGCGCGCGGTCTCGCACGCGATCCGCCGTACCACCGAAGCGACGAAGCTCGGCTTCACGCGCGTGATCGCACCGGAAAACGCGCGCACGCTCGCCGCCGCAATCGACCTCGCCCTCGTGCGCTGAACGGCGAGGTAGCGGCCGGATCGCATCGGCGTGAACGAGCGGCATGCGGAAGCGAATCGCTCGAGCGGCAGCGAACCAGGCCGAGGAGGTATGTCAGCGCGATGATAGCTCGGATTCCCCCCTCGGAACGGCCTGCGACGCTCGAGGTCATCTCAGCGGCGAATCCCGGCTGGAAAGTCGAGCGTGAGGCCGACGGCTCGATTACGATGAGCCCGACCGGCACCATCTCGGGCGCACACGACATCGCGCTCATCGCCTTGCTGCTGCGCTGGCAGACAGCGGCGGGCGGCCAGCTCTTCGGCTCGTCAACCGGCTTCACGATGCCCGACCGCGCAGTGCTCTCGCCGGACGCGGCGTGGATTTCCGGCGAGCGTTGGGCGGCGGTTCCCCAAAGCGAACGCGACCATTACGCGCGCGTCGTGCCCGACGTCTGCATCGAGGTCGCCTCGAAGACTGATTTCGTTCCCGCGCTTGTCCTCAAGCTGCGGCGCTACCGTGACTACGGGGCCGGCTACGCGCTGCTCGTCGACCCCTACGCTCGCTCGACCTGGAGCGACGGCGACGCACCGCCGGGATTCCCGTCCGACTTCACCAGCGTCTTCGACGCGGGCACGCTCTAGCGGTCGCGAGACTGCACCGATGGCGCTCTTCGAGATCGTTCCGAATATCAGCGAGGGCCGCGACGCGGCGATGGTCGACGCGGCGATTGCTGCGATGGTCGCGGCGGGGGTGCGCGTCGTGCACCGGACCAGCGATCCGGTGCATCATCGCAGCGTCATTACGGCGGCGGGCTCGGCCTCGCAGGTCGTCGCCGCGGCGGTCGCGCTTGCGGGCATCACGGCGGAACGCATCGATCTGCGCGCGCACCGCGGCGAGCACCCGCGCATCGGCGCACTCGACGTACTGCCGGTCGTGCCGCTCGAGGGCGCCACGCTCGACGACGCGGTGACGGTCGCGCATCGTGCGGCGGCGCGCATCTGGCACGAATTGGGCATCCCCTCGCTCCTCTACGGCGCGGCGGCCAGCGCGCCGCATCGCGCGAATCTGGCTGACGTGCGGCGCGGCGAATTCGAGGGACTGGCGGAGCGCGCGCGCGATGCGCGCTGGGCATTCGACTACGGCGACGCGCCGCATCCGAGCGCCGGCGCGATCGCAATCGGCGCGCGCCCGTTCCTGATCGCCTTCAACGTGGAGCTGAACTCGGCCGACCTGGGGCTCGCTCGAGCGATTGCCCGCGCGTTGCGCGAGCGCAACGGCGGTCTGCGCACGGTCCGCGCCCTCGGCGTGCGCCTCGCACCGGATGTGGTCCAAGTGTCGTTCAATCTGACCGACGTCGACGCCGTTCCGTTATACCGCGTGCGCGAACTCGTGCGCTTGGCTGCCGCGCGCCACGGCGTGACGCTCCGGCGCAGCGAACTCATCGGCCTCGCCCCCCGCCGCGCGATCGTTCGTACCGCCAGTGCCTACGCGTCCCCTTGAGGGGGACGGTGCATCCGGAGGATGCCCGGCATGGTTCGTAGCGACCATGAGCGCCATCTACGATATTCCCGTGCAGACGATCGACGGTAAGCCGTCGGCACTCAACGCCTACGCCGGCAAGGTCTTGCTGGTCGTGAACGTTGCCTCGAAGTGCGGCCTCACGCCGCAGTATGCCGGCCTCGAAAGCCTCTACGCGAGCCGGCACGGCCACGGGCTCGAGATCCTCGGTTTCCCGGCCAACGACTTCGGTGCCCAAGAGCCCGGCACGAATGCCGAAATCGCGCAGTTCTGCTCGACCAGCTACGGTGTGTCGTTCCCGATGTTCGCGAAGATTTCAGTGGCCGAACCCGAGCGCCATCCGCTCTACCAGGCATTGATCGACGCGCAGCCGGTCGCAAGCGAGAATCCGGGCAGCGGCTTCCGGGCCAAACTCGCCGGCTTCGGGATCACGCAAAAGCACCCCGGCGACGTCTTCTGGAATTTTGAAAAGTTCCTGATCGCACGCGATGGCACGGTCGCGGGACGCTTCGCGCCCGACGTCGCTCCCGACGATCCGCTGCTGCTTAGCGCGATCGACGCCGAACTCGCCAAACCGGCCCCGTGACGACGGCGCAGTTCCCGGACGAGCAAGTCGACGGCACCTTCGCGCGTCAGGAAGATGCGTTCACCGGCTGGGTGACGGCCGACGGGCGCTCGGGTTATCCGGCCGCCGCGGGGCGCTATTACCTCTACGTGTCACTCGCCTGCCCCTGGGCGCACCGCACGATCATCGTGCGGCGCCTCAAGGGACTCGCAAATGCGATCGGCATGACCGTCGTCGACCCGATTCGCGACGACCGCGGTTGGGCGTTTCGCGCCGGACCCGGCATGGGCCCCGATCCGGTCAACGGCTTTGCCTTTTTGGCCGAAGCCTACACGGCGACCGATCCGCAGTACCGTGGCCGCGTGACCGTGCCCGTGCTGTGGGACACCGTCACCCGGCGCATCGTCAGCAACAACGACGACGATATCATGCGGATGCTCGAAACCGAATTCGACGCGTTCGCCGAATCGAGCGATCTCGACTTTTATCCCGCGGAACATCGCGGCGAGATCGACGCTCTCAACGCGGAGATCTACGAGAGCGTCAACAACGGCGTCTATCGCGCGGGCTTCGCGACCGAACAGGCGGCCTACGCATCGGCCGCGCGCGACGTGTTCAACCAACTCGATCGCCTGGACGAGCGCCTCGCGACCCGCCGCTATCTGCTCGGAGAACACCCGGTGGAGTCGGACTGGCGCTTGTTCGTTACGCTGATCCGCTTCGATGCGGTCTACGTCGGCCATTTCAAGTGCAACCTGCGCCGCATCGCCGACTACCCCAACCTCTCGGGCTACCTGCGCGACCTCTACCAATTCCGCGACGTCGCGGCGACGGTCGACTTCGATCACATCAAGCGCCACTACTACATGACGCACGACGAGATCAACCCGACCCGCATCGTCCCGATCGGCCCGCAACTCGACCTGACCGCACCCCACGGCCGCGAACGGCTCTAGCCGGCCGAACGAGCGCTGCCGCGATGAACGCCTACGATCTGGCCGGTTTCCTCACCGGTGTCGTGTGCGTCTGGCTGATCGTCCGGCAGAACATTTGGAACTGGCCGTGGGGCATCCTCAACAGCGCTATCTTCTGCGTGAGTTTCTTCATCGTCGGCCTCTACGCCGATTCGGCGCTCCAACTCGTCTACATCGCCCTCGGCTTGTACGGATGGTGGGCGTGGCTCCACGGCGGACGTGGCCGCACGAGCCTCGGTATGCACCATATTTCGCGCGGTATGGCTGCAGCGACGCTACTCTTCGTGGCTGCGGCAACGGCCGTCTTCGCGACGATCTTGGCGGAGGCGCTCGGTTCGACGGTCCCGCTCTGGGACGGCCTCACCACCGCGTTGAGCCTCGCTGCGCAAGTCTTGCTCACGCGCAAGATTTTCGAGAACTGGTTCCTGTGGATCGCCGCCGATATCGTCTACATCCCACTCTACGCCTACAAGCATCTTCCCTTGACCGCCGCGCTCTACGTCGTCTTCCTCGGCCTTTGTCTAGCCGGAATCGTCAGTTGGCATCGGACCTTGCGCGGCTCATCCGGATCCGGCGCACCGGCATGACCACGGGTCTCGTCTTCGGGAAGTTCTACCCGCCGCATCGCGGTCACAAGCATCTCATCGATCGTGCCGCGACCCTCTGCGACCACCTGACGGTAATGGTCATGGCGGCCGGCAACGAAGACATCCCCGGAGATCTTCGCACCGCCTGGTTGCGCGAAACGCACCCGAACGTCACGGTCCTCCACACGCCCTACGCTCTGCGGCAAAGCTGGCCCGAAGAGGATGAGATCAGTTGGGCACGCTTCACGGCATTCGTCCGCACGTATCATCCGGAACGTATCGACCGCGTCTTCACCTCAGAATGGTACGGCCCATCGGCTGCCCGGCGCCTCGGGGCCGAGCACGTCTCCGTCGATCCGCAACGCCGGACGGTGCCGATATCGAGCACGCTGGTCCGCCAATCGCCTTGGCGCTACGCCGCATATCTCGAACCGTGCGTGCGCGCATATTACGTCAAGCGCGTCGTTCTGTGCGGGGCCGAGTCGACCGGCAAGACGACGCTGGCGCAAGAGCTCGCGCAGATTTTCGAGACGGCGTGGGTCACGGAGTACGGGCGCGAGTTCAGCGATGCGGCCGGTCACACGATCGAGCGTCCCCACGCCTGGCGGCCGGAGGACTTTGCCGCGATCGCGGGCGAGCAGGAGCGGCGCATCGGCAACGCATCGCGATCGGCGAACCGCCTCGTCATTTGCGATACCGACGCGCTCGCAACGCAAGTTTGGCAAGAACGGTATCTCGGCGAGCAGGTGCACTATCCTTACCCGCGCGCCCACCTCTACTTGCTTACCGATCCGGGCATCCCGTTCGTCCAAGATGGAACTCGCGACGGCGAACGGTACCGGGCCTGGATGACGCAACGATTCCGCGACGTCCTCGCCGCCGAGGGGCTACCGTTCAGCGAGATTTCCGGCGGCCGGGAAGCACGGCGCGGCGCCGCCATCGAAGCGATCGAGCGGCACGCATTGCGCCCGGGCTAGTTCTTGTAGGAGTCGTCTCCGCGGACCGCTTCGCGCACCATCGCGTCGAAGATTTTTTTCGCGAGGCGCGCGTCACCCGAGATTTCCTTGGAGATGTCGAGGATCGCCTGCGGGATCGTGATGCCGGGATCGATCGAACTCGTCGCCATCTGAATCTCGCAGGCGCGCTGCAAGCGGAAGTGCACCATGAACGATTCGGGGATCGTCTTACCGTGCGTGATCAGGCCATGGTTGCGCAAGATCATCGCGCGCCCGGTTCCGAAATCGCGCACCAGCCGCGGCTTCTCGTCGTCGTGCACCGAGAGGCCCTCGAAGTCGTGGTAGCTCGTCTCGTGGATCACGCCCGCGGCGTAGCGGTTGGTGGCCGTCAGACCGGTTTTCGACGAAGCGACCGCCATGCCGGCCGTCGTGTGCGTGTGAATGATGCAGTGCGCGTCCGGCACGGCGGCGTGGATCGCGCTGTGGATCACGAAGCCGGCCGGGTTAACGGGGTAGTCGGAGTGCCCGAGGATGTTCCCCTCGAGGTCGATCTTGACCAGATTCGAGGCCGTCACTTCGCTATAGTGCAGGCCGAACGGATTGGTCAGGAAGTGGTGCTCGGGCCCGGGCACGCGCATCGTGATATGGTTGAAGATCATCTCGGTCCAACCGAGAAAGTTGAACAGACGATAGCACGACGCAAGTTCGACGCGCAGCTCGCGCTCTTGATCGACGGCGGTAGCGGTAGCGGTCATAAGGGGCCTCTTTGCTCGGCGGACCAGCACCCCTCCAGCGCCGGCCTTCACCTTCCCTTCACTTTCGCGCGGCATCATCGAATCCACCGATTGCAAGGACGAGAGACAGAATGAGCACGGTCACGAACGGCGCCGGGCCCCTGAGCCCCGTCGAACTCGCGTCGATCGACGGCTACTGGCGCGCCGCGAATTATCTGGCCGTCGGCCAGATCTACTTGCTGGCGAATCCGCTACTGCACGAACCGTTACGCATCGAGCACGTCAAGCCGCGCCTGCTCGGGCATTGGGGCACCACGCCCGGGCTCAACCTCATGTACGTCCACATGAACCGTGCGATCCGGGCCCGCGATCTGAGCGCGATCTTCGTTGCGGGCCCCGGCCACGGCGGCCCGGCGGTCGTCGCGAACACCTACCTCGAGGGCAGCTACAGCGAGATGTATCCGCACGTCTCGACCGACGAGCGCGGGATGCAGGCGCTCTTCCGCCAGTTTTCGTTTCCGGGCGGCATCCCCAGTCACGCCGCGCCGGAGACGCCCGGCTCGATTCACGAAGGCGGCGAGCTCGGCTACGCGCTCTCGCACAGCTTCGGGGCAGCCTTCGACAATCCGGATCTGGTCGTCGTCTGCGCGGTCGGTGACGGCGAAGCGGAAACCGGACCGCTCGCGACCAGCTGGCACAGCAATAAGTTCCTCAACCCCAAGCGCGACGGCGCGGTGCTGCCGATCCTCCACCTCAACGGCTGGAAGATCGCGGGCTTGAGCTTCCTCGCTCGCATCCCGCACGACGAACTCGTCGAGCTGATGCACGGCTACGGCTGGGAGCCGCACTTCGTCGAGGGGAACGATCCCGCACTCGTCCACCAAGCGTACGCGGCAGCGCTCGATGCGTGCCTCGACCGCATCGCCGAGATCCAACACCACGCGCGCACCGCCGGCGTGCACGAGCGTCCGCGCTGGCCGATGATCGTGCTGCGCACGCCCAAGGGTTGGACGGGACCCGGACTCGTCGACGGCGTGCAGATCGAAGGCACGTTCCGCGCCCATCAGGTACCGCTCGCCGAACTCGCCGAACGCCCGGAGCATCTGCGCATGCTCGAAGCGTGGATGCGCTCATACCGCCCCGAAGAACTCTTCGACGAACGCGGCGCCCTGCGCGCCGAACTTCAGGCGCTCGCGCCGAGCGGCGAACGCCGCATGGGCAGCAACCCGCGCTCGAACGGCGGTCTCGTGCTCCGCGAGTTGACGATGCCCGACTTCCGCAGCTACGCGGTCGCCGTCCCCGCGCCCGGCGCGGTCGACGGCGAAGCGACCCGCGTCACCGGCGCATTTCTGCGCGACATCGTGCGCGCCAACCCGGCGACGTTCCGCGTGATGGGGCCCGACGAAACGGCCTCCAACCGCCTGGATGCGGTGTTTGAAGCCACCGACCGGATGTTTCTCGGCACGGGCTCGCCCTACGACGTTTCGGTCTCGGACGAAGGCCGCGTGATGGAAGTGCTCAGCGAGCATCAATGCCAAGGCTGGCTCGAAGGCTATCTGCTGACCGGACGCCACGGCTTCTTCTCGTGCTACGAAGCGTTCATCCACATCATCGACTCGATGTTCAACCAGCACGCGAAGTGGCTGAAGTCGATCCGCGAAATCCCCTGGCGGCGGCCGATCGCCTCGCTCAACTATCTGTTGACATCGCACGTGTGGCGCCAGGATCACAACGGCTTCAGCCATCAGGATCCCGGCTTCATCGATCACGTGGTCAACAAGAAGTCCGACGTCGTGCGCGTCTACCTGCCGCCCGATGCGAACACGTTGCTCTCGACGGTCGACCACTGCCTGCGCTCGCGCAACTACGTCAACGTCATCGTCGCCGGGAAACAGCCCGCGCCGCAATGGCTCGATATGGATGCGGCGGTCCGCCACTGCACCGAAGGCGCCTCGATCTGGACCTGGGCCAGCAACGAAGCCGGGCTCGCACCGGACGTCGTGATGGCGTGCTGCGGCGACGTGCCGACCCTGGAGACGCTGGCGGCGGTCGACTTCCTGCGCCGCGAGGTGCCCGAGCTGCGCATCCGCGTCGTGAACGTCGTCGACTTGCTGTGCCTGGAACCGCAGAGCGAACACCCGCACGGGCTCTCCGACGCCGACTTCGACGCGCTCTTCACCAGCGACGCGCCGGTCGTCTTCGCGTTTCACGGCTATCCCTGGCTGATCCACCGGCTCACCTATCGCCGCCACAACCACGACAACATCCACGTTCGCGGCTACAAGGAGGAGGGCACGACGACGACGCCCTTCGACATGTGCGTGCGCAACGAGCTCTCGCGCATCCATCTGGCGATGATGGTGCTCGATCGCGTGCAGCGCTTGGGCGACCGTACCGCGCACGTGCGCCAGGCGTTGCGCGACAAGCTCGTCGAGCACGGGCTCTACATCGCCCAACACGGACAAGATCTTCCGGAAATCCGCAACTGGCGCTGGTCCGGAGGCACGTCCTGACGCAACGCGTGCTGTGCGTCAACCTCGGTTCGCGCACCGCCAAACTGACCGTCCTCGACGTCGCGCCGGGAGCACGTGCCGGCGCACCCGGCACGCCGGTCGCGGAGGCCGAACCGGCGCTTGAAGACGTCGGCGGGGGCGCGGCGTTACGCCCGTTCGCGGCGCATCCACCCGACGTCGTCGCCTATCGCGTCGTGCGCACGAGCGCGCTGCCCGCGACCGATGCCGTGGCGTTCGACGCCGCGACGCGCGCCGCGATTTTGGCCGCCGCGGAGTTCGCACCGTTGCACACGCGCAGCGTCGTCGCCGCCTACGATGCGCTCTCCGCCGCGCTGCCCGCGGCACGCCACATGGCGGTCTTCGACGCCGCCTTTCACCGCACGATTCCGGCGCACGCCGCTGCCTACGGCTTACCGTACGACGACTTCACCGCGGGCTGGCGCAAGGTGGGCTTTCACGGACTCAGCCACGCCTACGCCGCGGCGCGCACCGCCGTGCTGCTCGGCGACGCGCAGCCCACGCGCAAGCTGGTCAGCCTGCACTTGGGCGGCGGCTGCTCGGCCGCCGCGATCGACGGCCCGCACAGC
>Ga0302157_10006417_pt1 | contig 12165 bp, 9 predicted proteins | sample I_Bog_N3_3_FD_193502 | JGI IMG/M metagenome (GOLD analysis project Ga0302157, IMG submission 193502) | Peat permafrost microbial communities from Stordalen Mire near Abisko, Sweden - I_Bog_N3_3 | ecosystem: Environmental > Terrestrial > Soil > Wetlands > Peat | place: Sweden: Abisko, Stordalen...
TGTTCCGCGCGAAACGCCTGCCGCCGTTTCCGGATGATATGCGGGAGAATGAGCGGAAGTTTACGTTGTCGATGGATTATGAAATCATTTATCAGTAGGAAAGAAGAAGTTCTTTTTTGAAAAAAAAGAACCAAAAAACTTTTGCGCTTCTGTCGCCGGCTAGTCCGCGACAGCCGTGAAAAAAGTTTTTGCTTCTTTTTTCAAAAAGAAGCGCTTCCTTCCACTACCGCCGTCGTAGGCGCGATGACCCGCCGTGTCGCAAGCAGCGTTGCCACCAGCAGCAGCAGCGCCGATATCAGGAACGGCGCCCCCGGCACGTTAAACCCGCGATAGGGCGCGGCAAAAAACGCGTAGCTCTCGGAGTACACGGTGGGCCCTATCAACCCGGCGATGCCGAGCAGGCTGCTGACCGCGCCTTGCAAGCGGCCTTGTTCCGATGGCAGCACGCGGCGCGTCATCAGCGCCGTCAGCGCGGGATCGGCCAGGCCGCGCAATGCCATGATGGGGATGGCGCAGAGCAGCACCGGGCCGGTGGGCGCCAGGCCGAACAGCGCAAAGCCGGTAACGCCGAAGCACAGCCCGGCCATCAGAGCGCGCCGTTCACCGATGCGGCGCACCACCGGTCCGGTCAGCAAGCCGCCCACCAGTGCGCTGCACAGGCCCATCGCGCCCAGCATGTAGCTGAGCTGGCGCAGCGACCAGCCGTACCGGTTGATGACGTAGAGCACAGCCATGGTCGGCAGCGCGTTGTTGGCCACCAGGCCGAGAAAACTGATGACGGCGAGCGGCCGCAGCCCGGGGCGCGTGGTGAGCATATGGAGTGCGCCGATCGGATTGGCGCGCCGCCACGACCAGTCCGAGCGTTTGTCCTTGGGCAGCGATTCGGGCAGCACCAGCCAGCCGAACAGGAAATTGGCCAGGCTGAGCCCGGCGGCGACCCAGAATGGCAGCCGCGTGGAAATACTGCCCAGCAGGCCTCCCATCACTGGCCCGGCAATAAATCCAAACCCGAACGCCACGCTGATCAGGCCGAACCGCGCGGCGCGCTTATCCGCCGGTGTGATATCGGCGATATAGGCGCTGGCCGATGAAAAACTCGCGGCGGTAATGCCGGATATCACGCGGCCGACGAAGAGCCATGTCAGGTCCGGCGCCAGCGCCATAAGTATATAGTTGAGTCCGAGCCCGAGGTTTGAGAGCAGGATCACTGGCCGGCGGCCGAACCGGTCCGACAGCGCGCCCTGCACGGGCGAGAAAATGAACTGCATCAGCGCCCAGGCGGTGGCGAAAATCCCCACCGCATGCGCGGCCGCCACCGCGCTGCCGCCCTCCATGTGCTGGATCAACGGCGGCAGCACCGGCACCACGACAGACATCCCCAGGATGTCGAGCGTGATGGTGACCATGATGAAGCCGATTGCCGCGCGCATGCGGCGTAGTAGGGGGGCGATGCGGGTTGCGCCAGGGGGCGGAACGGAGGCTGCGCGGCCCGGGGTTCGATGAATTTACGAATAATTCAACAGAATGCCGTAACGGTATTGCCAAATGCCCGTGCCCGTCAGCCAGCCCGAACACGCGCCGGACTATCTCGGGTTTGTGGAGCAGGCCAACGAAACGTGCGTGCAAGGCTGGGCGATTGATCGGGCGCGCTTGCCAGCGGCCGCGCAAGTCGCTGCCCTGGGGCCGGACGGCCCGGTCGCGATTGCGTATGCCGACATGCCTCGGCCCGACGTGGCGCTGGCGGGGTTTCCGGCGGCTGCGTGTGGGTTCGAGCTACGCTTGCCGCCAGGTTCAAAGCACCCGCCGTGCGTGGTGTTCTGGCCGGACCATGTGGCGTTGGGCGCGGTGGAGAATGTGGTGCTGCGCCCGCCGCCGGCGGTTTCGCGCGGTCGGCACCTTGGCGTCGTTACATCCTGGCACGAGGGCTGCGGCATTGCCGAATATGCGCGCGCTATTGTCCAGGCGCTGGCGGATCGTTTCGACACAACCATTTTTGCCGCCGACCACGCAGCGCTGCTGCAAGCCGGCAACGCCCGTATCGATGCAGGCTGGCACAACAGCGATGCCGGCATGGACCTGCTGTGCGAGCGTCTGGCGCTGCTGCTTCCCGATATGGTGTTGGTGGAACATCATCCCGGCTTGTTAGCCTGGCGGCGTCTGGCTGTGCTGATCGAACATGCGCATGCGCTGGGCATTGCGGTGCACCTGCGCCTGCACAGCTTGCGCGGCAGCCTTGCCGAGCTGCGCGCCATCCGCCCGGCATTGCGCCTCTGCGCCGCGGTGCTGGTGCATACGCAAAACGACCTGGATTTTGTCACGGCGGCGCTGCCGGGCGTGCCCGGGCATTTCATTCCACATGGCGTGACCATGCAACCGCGGCGCGCGGCGGGCCGCCGCGCAGGCCGGACGCCGTTTCGCGTAGGCGCCTTCGGATTCATGCAGCCTTACAAAGGTGTTGCCGAACATTTGCAGGCGCTGCATCTGCTGCGCCAGCACGTGCCGGAATTGCGCGCCACGCTGCTGCATGCCGTGACGGACGATCCAATGACCGCCGCCACCGCGGTGGAATGTTTCGCGCTGCGCGAGCGCCTGGGCCTGGACGATGCGGTGACGATCGATACGCGGCTGCTGCCAATGGCCACCGTGGCCTCGCGCCTGGCGGATTGCGATATTCTGGTGTTCGCGTATCAGGACAGCGCCGAATCCGCCAGCGGTGCCGCCTGCGCGCTGGCTGGAATGGGCGTGCCGCTGCTGTTCACGCCCTGCGCGATTTTCACCGATTTGCAGCCGGCCTGTCATGTTGCCAGCGGATCGGATGCGCCCAACATCGCATCGAAATTGCTGGCTTTGGCTAATAACCGCGCGGCGCTGCGGGCCACGCTGCCGCGGCTGGCGGATTATGCGCGTGCGCATGCGTGGCCGCGCGTGGCCGGCCAGCTTGCGCATATTTTGGCGCAATCTTCTGCATGACCAGGGTGTCCGCGGTTCTCGATACAGCAAAATTGTGTGCAGCACCGGCGGCGTTTGCGCCGGACATGCTGCGCGAAAAGCTGGTGAACTCATGCGATCCCGCGCGGGTGGACATGATCGAACAGGCCCTGGCGGCGTTTGCCGCAGGCCGCGCGGCGGCGCAGGCGAGCGCAGCCATCGGGGGCCGATCTGTTGCGGCCACGCAATATTATGCCGGGCTGGCGCACGCCTGTGTCCAACCGCCTGCGCCTGCGGGGTGGCGGCACGGCGTGCGGCCGGCGCGCGAAACTGCCGCATTCGTGCTGGCCGCCCGGGATGTGCAATTGGGACTGCTGCTTGGCGACGGCATGGTGTTCCATGGCACGTTCGAGGACGGCCGTTGCGAAACACTGCCGCCCGGCCTCGTGCTGTGCGGGCCTGGCCGCAAGCTTCCGCCGGCCCAATACTGGCTCGATGCCGCGATCGGACTGCCCGCGGATGCACGGTTGCTGCTTGATATCAGCAGCAACCGCGGCCTGCGCCGCCTGGCGGAATTGACGTTGCGAGGCAGCTTCCGCGTTACGCTCGGCTTCGTCACCGGCCCGCAGGACGACGCGGTCGAAGTGCGGCTGGTGAATTTGGGTGACGCGCCGATCGCAGCGCGCATCAAACGGCTGGCGATCCGGCAATGACATTTTGCGCCCGCGCGCTGTCGGAAGGCTTACCCGCACAGGCCGCGCCGTCGCTGGCCATGTATGGCGACCAGGCCAGCTTGCGTGCGAGCTTTATGACGGATGCCATGTGGTTCGCGTGGCTGTTGCGGCCCGATGTGCGGCAAGGCGCCAGCATCGGTAACCAGCATGCACAGCGTGAATTTGTCACCTGGTGGCTGCTGCACGGCGCCGCGGATTATCCAGGCGGCTGGGGCGTAACGCCTGCCGTTCTGGCCGTGGCCATGGAACCGGTGCCGTTGCGGCCTGGCTTCATGCTGCCGCGCCTGCTGCGCGGCCTGTACCGGCGGCGAGACGATCTGCGGGCCGCCTATCCGTTGCGCGATCTGGAAAACCTGTTCGAATTGTTGGCCTGGTATCGGGCGCATGGCGCGACGGAACTGGCAGTGGCGCCCGAATTGCCGCCAGAATTTCTGGAGCATACGGCAGCGCCCAGCCTGCGGCCCATATGGAATGACGGCGCCACCAAGGTGCCCCGTATGGCGGCGCGGTTGCATGGCGACCGGGCGGATCTGCAGAAGCGTTTTGATGCTGCGACGATCTCCGGCCGCCGGGATCTGGCAAACTGGTTCTCGGCCGAATGCGACTGGAGGCCGCCACCCGCCGTCCCGCCCGCGCCATGCCGTCCGCCGCGCCGCCGGCGTGGCAACCGGGGCGTCAACCTGATCGGCTACCCGCGCGGCGAGTTCGGCATCGGCGAGGATATCAGGGCGCTGGCCAAGGCGCTGGATGCCGTGGGCATTGACTACAGTGTGCACGAATTGCCGCGCGGCAGCAGCGCCCGCCAGCAGGACCAGACGCTGGCCGCGCGGATAAGCGATGCACGGCCCTACGATGTCGATATCTTGTGCCAGACTGCCTTCGACACCGCGCGCTGCCATCTCGACGGCAGCCTGGGCGCGCGCCGCCGGCACACGATCGGTTATTGGCCCTGGGAATTGGCGCGCCTGCCGCCGTGCTGGCGCGATGTCTATAATCTCGTCGACGAGGTGTGGGCGGCCAGCCAGTTTACCTTCGACGCGTACGCCGCGGACCGGCCCGATATCGTGCATTTGATGCCGCCCTCCGTTACGGTCGATTCGCTGTTGCCGCGCGCCCGCGGCCATGGCGCCGCGCCGTTTACCTTTCTGTGTTCGTTCGACCCGAATTCCTTATTGGCGCGCAAGAACCCGCAGGCCGCCTTGCGCGCATTCCGTGCCGCCTTTCCTCCCGGCGACACCAATGTGCGCCTGATACTGCATATGAATGGTTGCGTGCCGCCGCCGCCCTGGCTGGGGGGTGCGATCGCCGCCGATCCGCGTTGTAAACTCGAAGCGGGCACGCTGAACCGTGGCGCTTATTTGCGCCGGGTGCAGGAAGCGGATTGCCTGGTTTCCCCGCACCGCGCGGAAGGCTTTGGCCGCAACCTGGCCGAAGCCGTGTTGCTCGGCGTGGCGGTGCTGGCCACCGGCGCTTCGGGTTGCCTGGATTTCCTGGAGCCGGACGAACTGATTCCGTGGTCGCAACGCACGATCTGTGCCGGCGAATATCCGTTCAGCGACGGCTTGTACTGGGCCGAGCCCGATACCGCAGCGCTCGCGGCCGCCATGCGGCGCGTTCGCCACGCCGCCGGGCCGGGGCCGGCGCGGCGCGCTCGGATGCTGGCGAGGTGCGCGCCGGACGTGGTGGGGGCGGCGGTGGCGCGGCGGTTAAGCGCTTCTTTTTAAGAAAAGAAGCAAAATCTTTTTCATGCCTGTCGCCGACGACCCCGCGACAGCCGAGCAAAAGTTTTTTGGTTCTTTTTTTCAAAAAAGAACTCTTTCTTTACTCGAACGCCCGCTCTGCCGCATCGTTTGCCGCCGCCTTCCAAGCCGCAACCACAGCCTCGAAATCCGGCCATTCCACATCGCGCCGCAACGTATAACCATTGGTGCTGAACAGGCCACGGGTTCGCCGGTACAAATCCTGCAAACTACGCACTTCATAATCCAGCGCCTGCCAGTGCGGCGCCGGCGCCGCCTGGCGCGTGGTGCGCTTTTCCGCCGACAGCGTAATGCCGTCCTGCAACAGCGCAAAGCCCACCAGCTCGTTCAGGGCAGCACTGTTCAAATGCTCGAAATCCTCCATGAACATGACGCGGCTGGCGGTCAATACGGTCTGGAATTGCAGCATTTCGGCCATGTAAGCGGCGTATAGCCGCATGATTTCAGCAAGGTTCGCGTCGGGCAGGATGCGGCGCAGCGCCTCGGTTGCCTCGAACGGCGCGCGGGCGAGGAAGATGTATTTAGCGAACGGAAAATGCGTTGCGTGGTAGCCGAAGCAATCCGGCACCGGGCAACGCTCGAACCGGTTGCCCCGCGGTGACAGCGCGATTTTTTCGCCTACCAGGCGGTAATGGCCAAGCAGCGACGGCAGCACGGTGAATGGGTGGTCCGCCTGGTCTACCGGTGCCGCGCAAAAAAAACCCTTGCGCACTGCCGGCCGTGTGTCGCGCATTCGGGCGGAGAAATTCTCCGCGAAACGCCGTCGCATACGTGAGAGGAATGCATTGCTTTCGAACAGCAACAGCACGTCCGGGTGATAATTCAGCAGCTCGAACAGGGCCGAGGTGCCGCTGCGGGCATGGCCGACGATAAACAGCATGTGTTCCTGCTGGTGCGCCGGAATGCGCAGGGCCTCGGCCTGGGCGTGCTGCAATTGATCCGGCCCCTGCGCGCGCAGCCAGGCGGCGAAATAGCCGTCATGCACCTGAAGATATCCGGCGGCACGCAACAGGCGCGCAGCTTCGGTATAGCTGAAAGTGATATCGCCGGCCTGACGCGCGCCGGCGTCGATCACGAAAAGCGCCTGCGGGCCCGCTTCGGTGGCGCAGTCTGCCAGCAGGTTTTGCATCTCGGCGTCGTCAATCCGGCTCGCGGGTGTGGCCACGATGGCCAGGATTGCCTCGGGCGCGGCATCGGGGAGACCGCCATTCAGGATCGTATCGCAATACTTCATCAGCCAGACCAGCACCTCGGTGCCGGGCGCGCCGGTGCTGGTGACACGTAGCGCTGTGCCCGGGCGCGCGGCCAGACTAGCCAGGGCCAGCAATGCGCGCGCCTTCCAGTCGCCGAAATCGGCCGGTGGCGGCTGTTTGGCGATGAATGTGTCGATCGCGGCGCGCGGTACCGCCAGCGCGGCATTTTCGAATTGGAACACCGCGCTCACGCCAGCGAACGAACCGGTTGGCGGCATGGCGGGCGATATCGCCGGCGCACCCGGAAGCCGCGCATGGTAAAGGTTTTGGCAACACACATCGGGGATAACATTCGGTATTGGCTCCGTTGCACTTATCGCAGCAAGGGTAGGCGAAAGGATGCAGTCTAAATATGAATCCGCCTGTAAGAGCGCTGGGTTGCTGTACGGCAATTTATTGCAGCGCGACAGCGATGGTGAAGGCTACGCTTATGCAGTGGGCCTGATGGCCGATCACGATGGCAAGGTACGCACGCTGGTGCGGGAGATTTGTCTTTCGGAAGAATTTCGCGAAAAGCATGTCATGAATCAAACCAGCAACGAACTGGCGCGGCGGCTGATGATCAATCTGCTGGCCGACCGGCGGCCCGATGTGCGGCGCGTGAAATTGCTGGCCGTGCAATTACTGGAGCGCGACTGGCGCCTGGTGGTGGGTGAATTGATCGACAGCGATCTGTACACCACGGCGTTCGGTGACGATGCCGTGCCGGTTTGGGCCTGAAGCCATGTCCCCGCGCGCAACCCGCCCGGCCCGCAAGTCAGCCGCCGCCAAGGCCACCGGCGGCCTGCTGGCTGCGTCGCCCGCCGGCATCGTCGGCTGGGCGTGGCTGACCGCGCAGCCCGACCGCATGGTGGACGTGGTGGTGCGCGCGGCCGAGCAGGAACTGGGTCGCGCGCGCGCCGATGATTTCGCTATCGGTCTGGTACGCCGGCGCGTGGGCGGCGGCGTGCCGGGTTTCGTGCTGCGGTCGTCCATCGTCCCGCAGGGGCCCTATCCGCTGGCACTCACACTATGGACCGAGGGCGGCGAGAGACTGGGCGAGACGCTGCTGGTGGCCGATGCCGCGCAGCTCGATGCGCGCCTGGCGCCGGGCAAGGCGGCCGCGGTGGAAGGCGTGCTCGATGGGTTGAATGCCGGGCGGATGACCGGCTGGGCCTGGAACAGCGCCGCGCCGGAACTTCCCGTTGGTGTGGAATTGCACGACGGCGCGCGGTGCCTGTCCAGCGGCCTGGCCGATCAATACCGGCCGGATCTTGCCAAAGCCGGCAAGCGTGGCGGCGCCTGTGGCTTTGCGCTGGAGGTGCCGGTGGCGCTGCTGGACGGCGCCGCGCACCGCCTGCATGTGCGGGTTGCTGGCCATGGCATCGAATTGCCGAACAGCCCGGTCACCTTCGGGCCGCTGCTGCTTGGCGCGTTGACGGACGAGATCTTGCTGTTGCGCGAGCAGGTGGCGCGCCTATCCGCCCGCGTGGAGCAAACCGTGGCGCCGGACGGAACATTCCAGGCAGGCCTGGTCCGGCTGCTGGCGGACCGCGTGGCGGCGCTTGGCGATATACAGATCGAAATGGTCGCGCGCGAGATGGACGCGCTGCGCGCCATGCACCGCGTCGCGGCATCGCCCGCGGTTGAAACCGCGGCCGCCGCATGAGCGCGCCGGACGCCGGCATTGTGATGTTCTCGCCGCTGCCGCCGCGGCCGAACGGCATCGCCGATTACTGCCGCGAACTTCTGGCTGGCCTGGCCGGCCATATCGGCTGCACCGTGGTGGTGGAGGATGGTACCGATACCGCCGTGGCGCCCCCTGGCGTCGCCGTGCTGACCGAGGCGGAATATCGCGGCCGCCCGCTTTCGCATCTGCCGCATGTCTACCAGGTCGGCAACAATGCCGACCACGTATACATGCTGCCTTACATGATGCAGGTGCCTGGCGTGGTGGTGCTGCACGACGCGTCGCTGCATTATTTGCTGGATCAGGCCACGGTGGCGCGCGGCGATAGCGGCGCCTATGCGGCGGCGCTGGAATGCGAATACGGCCATGCGGGCCGCGTGCTGGGTGCCCAATTCCTGAGCCACGGGTTGCGCGAAACCGCCATGTTCCAGGCCATGCGCATGACCGGCACGCTGCTCGGCACTGCGCGCGGCGTGATCGTTCATTCGCAATTCGCCGCCGCGCAGGTGCTCGCCAGCGCACCCGGCGCGCGCGTCACCATCGTGCCACACCATGTCTGCCCGCCGCCGGAGCCCATTTCGCCATCCCGGCAGCGCGCGGCGCTGGGCATCGCGGATCACGAGGTGATGTTTCTTTCGCTCGGTTTCGTCACGCGCGCCAAGCAGATCGACCGTGCGTTGCGGGCGCTCAAGGCAAGGTTGCACGATCTGCCGCCGTTTCAATACGTCATCGCCGGCGCGCACAAGCCGCACGAATTCGATGTGGCGGCGCTGGTGGCCGAACTCGGCCTGCAGGATCAGGTGAAGCTGCTGGATTATGTCGAGGAGAGCGCATTCTTCGCCCTCACGCGCGCCGCCGACGTGGTGATCAATTTGCGCCACCCGATCGGTGGCGAAACATCCGGCACGATGGTGCGGGCGTTGGGCAGCGGCGCCTGCGTGGTGGTGGTGGATCGCGGCCCGTTCGCCGAAATCCCCGATGGAATCGCCGTGAAGCTGGCGTGGGACGATGGGTTTCAGGATCGCCTGGGCGAAACCCTGGTACGGCTGGCGCTGGATGGCGCCAGCCGCACCAGGATCGGCGGCGCCGCGGCTGCCTATGTCGCAACCGCGCACGGGTTGGATCGCAGCGTGGCGCAGTATCTGGCCGCACTCGATGCGGCGCGCCACGCGCCGGCGCCAGCCTGGGCCAGCGCGGCCGCCTGGGAAATGCCGGCGCCGTGCGCTGTGGCGGCTGCGCGCGCCCAGGCGCGCCAAGTGCTTGGGCCGGATTGTGTACTGCCGCGCTGGTTTTTGGCTGGCGCAGTGCCGCGCAGCGACGATCCGTGCCGTGTCGCGGTGGTGAACGCCACGGCGACGGACCGCGCGCTGCTCGCCGAACTGGGCCATGGCGGCGCGTCGTTTCTTGGCCATGCCGATTTTGTCGCCCTGCCGCCCCGCACGATCGATCTGCTGGTTTTGTTCCTGGGCCGTGAGGATCCGCCGCTGCAGGCGGCCAATGCCGTGCTGGCCTTCGGTGGCCGGCTGGCGCTGGCCATGGCGGCCGAAGCCAATTTCGCCCCAAACGCCGTGAACGCGCTGTTGGCACACGGATTCCGCGTCGATCTGCGCTGCCGCGAAACGCCACCAAGCCTGGACATGCGCGACGAGCAGGACGGCGACCGCGACGGCGGGGTTTGCTGGCTGGCCGTTAAATACACGGAATTCGGCGTTGCGGCGGGCCAGGCTGCGCCGATTGCTGGCCAGGCGCCGGGGCGCGAAGCCGTGTTGGCACGAGCGGCATGAGCGCCGCGGTCATGGTTCGCGCCATGCAAACCGCCGCCTGGGGCGGGCGGCCGCTGGCCTGGGAAAGCTGTGGCGCATTGCTGGACCGTTTGCCGCCGGACCGCGATGTGGTGGCGTCGCTGCCCGCAGGCGGCTTCCTGGCCTGCATGCTTGGCGCACGCGTGGCGCGGGACCGATTATTTCTGCATGCCAGCGCGAACCGCGCGCCGGGAACGCCACAGGTTGATGCGCAGGGTGACACTGGCGCGGTGTTGGACGCCAACGATCGCGAGCCCTGGCAAGCCGGTGCCCTGCCGTGGCCGGTTTGCGCTCGGCCCTGGCCGCCGACGCGCCGGCGGCGGGCCGACACGCTGTACGCCGACAGCCACGCCCCGGGCCTGATGGTGCTCGGTGGCCAGGACCAGGCCGCCATATTGCGTGGCGCAAGCCGCCTGCTGGCGACGCGGCGGCCAATGCTGCTGCTGGATTTCAGCGCCGTGACGCCGGCCGCGCGTGCCGCGCTGTGGGAGGACTGCGTGCAGGCCTGCGCGAAGCACGATTATGCCTGGCAGGATGCCCTGCTGTCGCCCTGCCGGGCGACCGCGGACCGGCTTGCCGCGGTGGCCGCGCTGGGGCACGCCGCTGGCATCGGATTACCCGCCGAAACCGTCCCCGCCAGCGCACTGCCCGACGGCATGGCGGCGCTGCTGGAACCGCAGGATTTGGCCGTCGCCGAACTGGCCTGGGACGCGCCGCAGGCCAGGGTAACGCACCACGAAGCGGTGCGGCACGGCTGCGCCATGCGCCTGGACGCACTGCCGACGCAGGGATTTTACCCGCCGGAAACCGACGGGAAAGGTGGCCTCTGGCGTTGGACCGGGCCTGGCCCATGCGCCGCGCTGACGCTGCCGATCCCCGGGCCCGGGCCATGGCGCCTGCGGCTCGATGTGGTGAACTGGGGCGTGGCGCGCGTGCCCGCGGCGCTGCGCGCGTGCATCGGCGGCGCGCTCTTGCCAGTCGAGCGCCAGGGCGATGATTTCATAAGTTTCGCGCCGCTGGCGCCACCTTTATTCTGGAGCGGGGCGCCGCTGCGGGTGGAATTGGCCACCAGGCGGCCGCCGCGCGCCTCGCCGAATGACCCGCGCTGCCTCGGCGTCTGCCTGTCGCATGCCGCGCTGACGCCGTTATGACCGCCGGGCGCGCATCGCTGCGCCTTCTCGTGGTGTCGCCCATCCCGTCGCACCCGCAGGACCAGGGCAATAGCGCGCGGATATTCGTGTTGTGCCAGGCGCTGCGCGAGGCGGGCGTAATCGTGCATTTCCTCTACGCAAAAATGGAAGGGCTGGCGGAACCCCAACGAATCGCCATGCGGGATTGCTGGGATCATTTCCATTCGATCGGCCACGCGCCGGCCGACATGCGGCCGAGCCTGCCCAATTGTTACGGCCTGGACGATTGGTACGATCCGGCGGTGACGCGGTGCGCCGCGGACTTGCACCGGCGCTGGCATTTCCACGCGGTGCTGGTGAATTACGTCTGGTTTTCGCGCGTGCTGGCGGCCTTTCCGTCCAGCGTGCTGAAGATACTGGATACGCATGACGTGTTCGGCGCCCGCGACAAGCGGTTTCGCGACGCCGGGCTGGAGCCGGAATGGTATTACACATCACCGGCCGAGGAGGCGCGCGGGCTGGCGCGGGCCGACATCGTGTTGGCCATTCAGGCTGAGGAAGCCGCGTTGTTTCGCGCGGCCGGCCATGACGATGTGCGCGTGATCGGCCACGCGCCGGGGCAACGGCAACGCGCCGTGCACCCGCCTGGCGGGTTTGTTCGCGTCGGCTACCTGGCCAGCGGCAACCCGCTGAACCGGCGCTCGCTTGCCGACGTTGTGCAGCTTTTGCCGGCGATCGGGGTGGCCGGCTTGCGCTGCCTTGTGGCGGGGTCGATTTGCGATGGCCTGGCGGGCGATATCGGCCCGTTTGTCAGCATCGGCCGCGTCGGGGATTTGGACGAATTTTACGACCATGTCGATATCGTTATAAACCCGATGCAATTCGGCAC